>Ga0316577_10001288_pt1 | contig 11704 bp, 6 predicted proteins | sample S5NA_FD_203073 | JGI IMG/M metagenome (GOLD analysis project Ga0316577, IMG submission 203073) | Rhizosphere microbial communities from salt marsh grasses in Alabama, United States - S5-7_050615r2r1 | ecosystem: Host-associated > Plants > Roots > Rhizosphere | place: USA: Alabama | collected... | reverse complement strand
GATTTGCGGTGTATCGGTTCAACTACTTATGAGGATTACAAAAATTTCTTTGAAAAGGACCGCGCCCTGTCCCGCCGTTTTGAAAAGATCGAAATTTTGGAACCCCCGATTAAGCAGACCGTCCAAATTTTAAAAGGGCTGCAATCCCGTTATGAGGAACATCACGGTATTATTTATACGGATCCGGCACTGAAAGCCGCTGTTGAACTTTCCGCAAAATACATAAATGATAGGTATTTGCCGGACAAAGCCATCGATGTAATTGATGAAGCCGGAGCGTTTATGAGACTTTCCGGGCCTTCAAGCAGAAAAAAAATCCATCCCAAAGACATTGAAAAAATCGTGGCCAAGATGGCAAGAATACCGACCATCAGCGTGTCAACGCCGGACAGAACAAAATTAGAAAATCTCGGAGGAGAACTCAAGCAGGTGGTTTTCGGGCAAGACGATGCCATCGCCTCTCTTGTCACCTCCATAAAGCGCTCCCGTGCAGGTCTGGGAACCCCCGAGAGGCCCGTAGGTTCATTCCTGTTTGCCGGTCCCACCGGTGTTGGAAAGACGGAAGTATCCCTGCAGGTTTCTAAAATTCTCGGGGTTCAGTTTTTACGATTCGATATGAGCGAATATATGGAAAAACATGCCGTGGCGCGTCTTATCGGCGCACCTCCGGGCTATATCGGGTTCGATCAGGGAGGACTTTTGACGGAAGGTATCCGTAAACATCCTTACAGCGTTCTCCTTTTTGACGAAATAGAAAAAGCCCACCCGGATATGTTTAATATTTTACTTCAAGTTTTGGACCATGCCACCCTGACCGATAACAACGGCAAAAAGGCTGATTTCAGAAACGTCATCATTATGATGACTTCAAATGCCGGTACCCGGGAAATGAGCAGCCAGACCATCGGTTTCGGTGATAACAAATATGATACCGAAGACAAAGGGAAAAAAGCGATTGAAAAATTTTTCAGCCCGGAATTCAGAAACCGCCTGGACGGCATTATTCATTTTAATGCGCTAAATGAGGAAATCATGGAAAAGGTGGTGGACAAATTCATAAAAGAGCTTAAGGAACAGCTTGCTGTTAAAAAGATAACCATCACTCTTTCTTCGGGTGCGCGAACATGGCTGGCAAGAAAAGGGCATGACCCTCGTTACGGCGCCAGACCTCTGACCCGGTTGATCCAGACCGAAATCAAAGACATACTTTCGGATGAGATTCTGTTCGGGCGTCTTGTAAAAGGCGGAGAGGTTTTTATTAATGAAGTGAATGACAAACTGAGTTTTGATTTTATATCTCGGAAAATCGGTAATTCCAACTAGGGCGAAACCCATAAACTCATCCAGTCTTTGAGTCATTGAGTGACTGTTTTTCTTTTAACAGACAAAATAGCATTTCCCCCTCCACATCTTGCCTCCAGAGAAGGGTTGCTGGCTGTTGGCGGTGATTTAAGCCGGAAGCGTCTTCTCCTTGCCTACCGTATGGGCATTTTTCCGTGGTTTTCAGATGATGAACCGATTTTGTGGTGGTCACCGGATCCTCGTCTTGTCCTGTACCCTCGTGAGTTCAGAGTTTCAAAAACGTTGAAGAAAATTATAAACAAAAGAATTTTTACGGTGACCATGGATTCCGCTTTCGATCGGGTGATCACCCAGTGCGCCCAAATTCGGATAGAGAATAATCAAGGAACCTGGATCGTTGAAGATATGATTGATGCCTACTGCAAGCTCCATGAATCGGGTTTCGCGCATTCGGTGGAAGCCTGGTATCAGGGAGAGCTAGCCGGAGGCTTATACGGCGTTTCTCTGGGAAGATGTTTTTTCGGGGAATCCATGTTTGCCCGGATCAGCAATGCGTCAAACGTAGCCCTTGTCTCGCTCGTTGGCTATCTTAACAAATTATCTTTTGATATGATAGACTGCCAGCTAACAACAAAACACCTTCTTCGTTTTGGGGCTAGAGAGATTCCCAGAGTCAGTTTTTTAAAACAACTTGAAGAATCTCTTAAGGCTCCGACGAAAAAAGGAAAATGGCGTTTTGACTCCTAAGGTTAAAGGTATTTGGTGGCCCACAACGACGCCTGAAGCCGGTTGTTAACATTTATCTTTCTGTAAAGGTTATAAATATGGGTTTTGACGGTATGTTCACTGATACAAAACTCATCTGCAATGGCCTTGCTGGTGTATCCGGAAGCAATACAGGCAAGTATTTCTTTTTCTCTGAATGTCAAGCCGGACACTGCCGGATGTGTTGACGAATCCGCCAAAGATTTTGGTCCCATAAGACAGTTGCTCATCGCTTTTCTGGAGTACCATAAATCTCCTTGCAAAACCGCACAAATACCTTTGGCTATTAATGGCAGGGGGTCGTTGTTATAAAAGATGCCTTGTATGCCGCTATCCATGGCTTTTTTTTCAAACACCGAATCGGTTATGGCATTACACAACACAAAAAAACACGGGAAACCGTGTGAACAATTCCACTCATGGATGTCGGTCCAAAGGTTTTTCATATCAACATTTTTACAGTCAAAAATGAGCAATTGAGGGATTGACGGATCATGGGCATCAATTTTCGTTATGGATCCCAGCTCCGGGAAACAGGCGCCCTTGAGACCTGTTTTCTTTTTCAGAAACGAAAGCAACAGTTCATTTTGCAGCATATTTCGGCCCACAACATTAATGAACGCATTGGGTAAAGAATCGTGACCGGATTTTTTTGCCATTTTCTCCGAGTTTCAAAATCTTATGTTTTGTTCGGTGAGTTCTATTATGCAAACACAGGGGGAATACCCCAAGGGTAAACCCATTTGAATCTCAATACAGAGGGAACGCTCCACGACAGCTTGTATCTCTTTCCAACCGACTGAAACTTGTGCTTAAGCACCCGTAAGCCCGAGCCGCGCCAGAGGTGTTAAGAAAAATTCGTCGCTAACTGATCCCATTGATATTTTTAGTTATAATTTCATTCGGCTCGGGCGAACGCGTGCTAAAGCCCTTCAAACAGTCAGTCGGTTTCCAAGAGAAGCAAGCCGTCGCTCCGTTGCGCCGAAATCAAATGCGTTTGCCTTGGGAATACCCCATCTTATTCTTGTACTACCCGTAAAAAAATGATACAGGAACGACCCATAACCATAGAAGAGCTAAAATATCTTATTAAAGCAATTTGGAGGCCAGAAGGAGAAAAAGCGGAGGAAAAACATAACTATAAGTAATCATATTTTATTTTTTAACGGGCAAAATCCGTTTTCGTTTGAAGTGTTACCAATCGTTACAAAACTTGTTTTTCCTCCCGTTACCCATTGAAACATTTTTTAAATCGGTTCTTAGCACCATTTCTTTCAGCCTAAAAACCATGAACACAACAATTCGTGCGGCCCGGACAATGAAAAAACCCAAGATTCTCCTCATAGATGATAATGAGGCTTTTCTGGAACTTTTTCTTTGTCTTCCCCAAACCGGCGAGTTTCATATTACCCCCACTACTTCAGCAAAACATGCAGTAAATATTTTGAGCAATGAATCATTTGATCTGATCATATCGGATATTCAGATGCCTGAGATGACAGGAATCGAATTGTTTACTACGGTTCAGGACCTGTACCCGGATATTCCCGTGATTCTGATTACGGCATTCGGTTCCACAGAGGAAGCGATCCGGGCGGTCAAAACTGGGGCGTTTCATTATTTTGAAAAACCTATTGATGACAAGTTAGATCTGTTTTGGACAACCGTGCGGGAAGCCGTGGCCAAACGAGAGATGTTTAAAGAGATCGCCCTGCTGAAAAAAGAAAAAGCATTTGGTTTAAAATCAGCCCCACCCGTGATCGGGCGGTCAAAGCAAATTAAAAAGGTGGTTCAATCCATAAAGGAGGTCGCCCTTTTGCCGGTTACGGTTTTGATTTCCGGAGAGACCGGGACGGGAAAAGAACTGGTTGCCAGATCCATTCATGAATTGAGTGACAGAAAATCCAAGCCGTTTTTTGCGGTGGGGTGTAATGAATTTTCTCCAGGGGTTCTGGAAAGCGAGCTTTTCGGCCATGAAAAAGGTGCGTTTACCGGCGCCATTGAACAAAAAAAAGGGCTTTTTGAAGTTGCCCATCAGAGCACACTTTTTTTGGACGAAATTGCGGATGCCTCGAATCAGTTTCAGGGAAAACTGCTCAGGGTCCTGGAGTCAAAACGGTTTACCCGCGTGGGAGGAACCCTGCCGCTATCATCGGACTTTCGCATCATTACCGCTACCAACCGGGATATTCAGGCGGATGTTGCTGCGGGCCGCTTCCGCCAGGATCTTTTTTTTCGCATCAACGTGTATGAAATTAAAATTCCGCCCTTGCGACACCGGAAAGAGGACATTCCGCTGATCACAGATTTCTATGTCAAGCGATTTAGTCAAGTTTATGGCCGTTCCATTACCGGTCTTTCCGAAAGCGCTTTGGCGTCCATGATCATGTACGATTGGCCCGGCAATGTCCGGGAATTGATTAACGTCATGGAAAGGGCCGTGATTACCTGCAACCAGTCCATGATTACCACCCGACACCTGCCGTTTGGCGGTGCCATGGACCAAGACATGTCTGATTTGAATCTGAAAGCCATGGAAAAATTTATTATCGAGCTCTCTCTGAAGCGGTCTTCTTATAACAAAACCCGAGCGGCCGAGCTACTGGGAATCAGTCGCAAGACCCTGATTGATAAGGTGAAGAAATATAAAATCAGGGCTACTGACCTATCGTAAATTCAGATTTAACATATTTTAATGGAGAATCCACACCTTGAGGACCTATAAAAGATGAACGTCGAACATCGAACATAGAATTTTGAACATCGAATAATGTATTCTACCATTTATAATAAAGACAAAGCGAAGCGCCTTCCACATTCGACGTTCGACGTTGAACGTTCGATGTTCGATGTTCAAATTGTTGCATCTGAAATTGGAATGAAAATAAAAAAATATTTTTATCATCGAAAATGGTGTAGTTGTTTAAATGCCTGTGGATGCGCTGCGATTGTTTTTATTGCACTGATAGTTCCCGGATTTGTATGGGCGTCTGATATGGCCGACGAATCACTGGCTGTTGCACAACTGGAAGAGGTAGTGGTCACGGCCACGCGGGTGCAAACACCCAAACAGGATGTTGCCGCCAATATTATCGTTATTACCGCAGAGGATATGGAGAAGATGCCGGCGTCCAGTGCGGCGGAAGTGCTTCAATACATTCCGGGGGTCTATGTGGAGTTTAACGGCGGCCCGGGAAGCGATGCTTCGGGAATTCGTATTCAGGGCTCGGAAATTCGTCATGTGGCGGTTTTTCAGGATAACGTGCCGCTGAATATGCTGGCCAACCCAATGACCGACCTTTCCTACATTCCCGTTGACAGCATCGACCGGATCGAAGTTTACAAAGGTGCGGCCTCTTCAGCCTGGGGGTCTTCTCTGGGCGGGGTCATCAACATTATTACTAAAGAACCGGAGCGCAAAAAACCTGTTACCGCAGATATTCGGACGTCGTACGGAGAGTATGAGACCTCGAAAAGCCGGGGAACTGTCAGCGGCACTATGGATCGATTGGGGTATCTTGTTTCTATGACCCACGAACGGAGCGACGGGTTTATCCACTACACCCAATACCAGCAGGATGCCCTGTATGCCAAAATCAACTATGACTTGGGAACCAACAGTCGTTTGAACGTTGTCTATAGCTATGACACGGGCCGCAACGAAGACCCGGCTTTCAACTATCCGGACTTCTGGGACGATACGGATAGTAAGCGAACGTATGAGCGTGTGCTTTTTGAAACCACGCCTGCCGACAATTTAATGATAACCCTGGAGGGTCGGCACCATGAATACGAGAAAACCATCGACGATGTCTATCCGGACCACCGGGAGGTTTGGAATGATTACGAGGATGAAATCTGGGGGACAAGTGCCCGCGTCAACTGGGAAATGACGGATGCCAACACCCTGAACCTCGGGTTTGACGGGGACTGGGGGGAATACGACTGGGTGAATTACTCCCAGAAATACGATACTGGAAACTGGGCCTTGTATTCCAATGATACGTATACCATGGGAAAGGTAACAGTTACTGCCGGCCTCCGCTATGACCATAACCGGGAATTTGATTCTGAAGTCAGTCCTTCCTGCGGTGTGGTTTATCGGTTTCCAGGGGCCGATGCTCTTGTCCGGGTCCAGGTGGCCAAAGGATTTTCAGCACCACCCGGCGCATGGGTAAACGATCCAATATATGGGAATAAGGATCTGGAGCCGGAAATCGCCGTGAACTATCAACTCGGCGGGCAACTCCGGGTGTTCAAACGCTTTAAACTCGAGCTGAATCTTTTTCGTGCGGACGTGGATGATCTGATACGTTATGACTGGGACACGTTACGGTTTGAAAACATCGACGAGGTCCGGCGGCAGGGCGTGGAAGGGAATATATCCGCGACGTTTGACTTCGGACTTACCTTATCATTCGGAGGGAGTTATGTACATGTGGAAGATGAAGAGACCCACGACGTGATAGAGGATATTCCGAGAATCATTTACAATACATCGGCCGTGTATGTCCATAAGTATATGACCCATTCATTAATCGGGAAATATATCGACCATAATTCCACCTACCCGGAAACACACGATAAGGTTTTTATTTTTGACTATCTGTTAAAGGTCAACCTCCCATTTTTAAAAAAATACGGCAAAGCAAGTATGTTTGGCGCCGTATACAATCTCTTCAACTCCACATACCTTTACCGCGAGGTCTGGCCCAAGCCGGACCGGTGGATCGAAGGCGGGGTGCGATTTGAATTTTAGGTAGTGTCCATCCAGAAATGGCATCTTTCGGCCCCCGGCGGCGTTCTCGCTCGTTTTCAATCCTCGAAATAGCGCGCTATGTCTGCGGTTGAAAACTCGCTCGGGCCTTGCCGGAAACCAAAATCTACCATTTCTGGATGGACACTAGGTAAAAAGGTTGGAATTTTTTGCAACGCATGACGCGTCAATGGTTCTTCAGAAAAAATTTTGCAAAGTTTTTGAGAAACAATTCAAAAAATGATACGAGTAAATACAAAACAGCTGGGAATTACTTAAAGATACTAACAGAAAAGCGAATCTGCGTTCATAATGGGGAAAAAGCCAACAAATCAGGATATGGGCTTGCCGGGTGTTTTCTTACCAGGACGAAAAACCGCTAGCTTAATCGTGCTTGGCCTGCTATTTGCTGTGATGACGCTTTCATGCGGAAAGCCGGAAACCCCTTCAAACGAGAACCGCCATAAAAACGAAAATATTCTCAGATATGATGTAAACAACTCCTTTACTACCTTAAACCCTGTAACTGTCGAATCTTCCGGTTCAAATAGTATTTTTCCTCTGTTGTATAGCTACCTTTTTGTACCCAATGATATGGGGAACCTCGATCCGGACCTTGCCGAAGGATGGTCCTTTGACACCGTAAAAAAACAGTGGACCATTTACCTTAGAAACGATGCTCTATTCCACAACAACAAGCCGGTTACATCAAAGGATGTAAAATATTCATATGAAAATTTATTAAAAAATATAAGGCCTTACCTGTATTCAGTGATTGACCGGATTTCATTGTTATCTGATACGGCTCTTTGTATACATCTAAAGAGAGAGGATCCTTTACTGCTTCAAAAAATATGGGATTTTGAAATCTTTCCCTGCCCAAATGGCGAAAAGATCGATTATTTTCATCATCCTATCGGATCCGGCCCCTTCAAATTCAAGTATCGAGAAACTAATAAGATGGTCGTCCTTGAAGCAAACGACGATTTTTACAATGGACGACCTATCTTGGATAAAATTGTTTTTAATTATCAACCGGACAGGGAAAAGGCATGGACAAGGCTCCTTGCAGGAAAGACAGATATCGCCCAGGAAATTACACCCAAAAACTATAAAATGTTAAAGAACTACCAAGACAGGTTTTATTTCGATCAATACACGCTACGTTTTTATTCAATTTTGCTCTATAATACCTACGACTCGCTGTTTTCAAACCTCAAAGTTCGCCGGGCTATGTCACTTGCGATCGATCGCTGGTATATCGTCGAAGACATCCTGGATGGCTATGGGAGAGTGGCAAACGGACCCATGGGGGTGGATTCACCGTTTCATAATCCCAAGGTCAAGCCGGTACCCTTTGACCCGAAAAAGGCTCTGACACTTTTAAAAGAAGCCGGCTGGTCCCATGATGCGAAAGGCCACCTCCTTTACAAAGATGGAAAACCCTTTGAATTCACCCTCCTTGTATTTAAGGAAAGCCAGATCGAAAAAAAAGTGGCCCGATATCTTCGGCTTTGCTTAAATGAGCTTGGCATCCGGGCAAGGATCGAGGTTCTTCCCTTTGGAGAACTTCATAGAAGATATTATAGAAATACCGAGTTTCAGGCCGTGCTGACAGAGTTTGGCGGTTCATATCGAAATCCTGAAGACCTAAGTCTTTGGTCTACTCTTTTCCAAGCTAAGTCGGTCGTCGGCTGTTTCGAACATCCGGAAGTGAATCATCTGATCAAAAAGGGTCTATACGAAAAAGATCCGAAAAAGCAGAAAAAGCTTTTTTACAAAACAGATGAACTCATTACATCCCTTCAGCCCGGCACCTTTTTATTCCAAAAAACCGCCATCGACGTCATGTCCAAACGGTTCAGTCTGTCCCACCCTTTTTCCCTTACCTATGCTGGAATACACCGCTTAAGACACGCTTCGCTTAGACGGGACTGATTGGGCCTTAGCATGACGCGATATGGAGGTATATTCAAATCGGCTTTAAATTAAATATCAAATCCAAATTTTTGGTCCATAAGTTACGGCAGCGCGTTTAATATCTGCCCGGGCGCCTATCCTATACCCAGTTTTCAATTCTGTTGCAAAATGCCAACATATGGATTAAAGGAGAAAAAGAGTTAACCCACTTCTTTTCGAGAAATATTGGGATCATTAACCGGTGTAATGAAGAAAACTCGCAAAACAAAAATACTTTATAAGTTCCTTTTATTTGTTCTTCCCTTTATTATCCTTTCTATCCTTATTACCAGCGTTGTTTTGACATGGACCAGCGATGTCTATTTTCAAAAGACCATCAATCAGGATTACGAAAATATCATCAAAAGCTCGGCCGGTGAGATCGGGCTTTACATGGAACATGCGTACCGGGGTCTTGAAACGCTTTCACTGGCCATGTCGGCTACCAAGCTGGACCTTTGGCAAAAACAGATGGCCCTGGCCGCCTTTACCCACAAGAACAGCGAATTTATGTCCGTTTCCCTGATTTCCGCACAGGGAAAACATATTGCATCGACCCGATGGGAATCCCAGGAATTTGAATCCCTACCTGCTGCGCTTTTCAAAAAGGCATTGTCCGGGCAAACCGCTATTTCCGGTGTGCTGTTGACTCAGGAGAGTCTCCCGTTCATAAACATTGCGGTGCCGGTGATGAGACTGGGGCAAGTTACAGAAATCCTGTGGGGGGAGCTGAATCTGAAATCCGTATGGGACGTGCTGGAAGGGATTACCATCGGCCGGACCGGGCACGTGTATATCATGGACCTGTCCGGGCGGTACATCGCACATCGGGAAATCGACCGAGTGGTAAGTGCACCTCCGAGCAAAAAGCCGGACATACTTAAAGAGGTCCGGGCGTCGGATATACCGGTAACATGGATCGAGCAAAAACATGGAACCCGGTTTTTTTGTTTGGGGGCATATGTTCCGCGCTTTGACTGGGTCATTGTTCTGGAACAGCCCGTTCCGGAAATCTATGCGTACCTGTACCGGAATATTTACCGGGCAGTCTTAATCACTGTCAGTGTGTGTTTGATAAGCCTGGTACTGGGATGGTGGGTTGTCAGGCGCTTTATGGCGCCGATCCAAACCCTTCATCAACAGGTTCAGAGAATAGGGCAGGGGGATCTGGACCAGAAAGTCTCCATAGACTCAACAGATGAAATCGGCGATCTGGGCGTGGCATTTAATGACATGACGGATTCCCTTAAAGAACATATTCGCCGGGAGGTGGAGACCGCCAAGGAACTTGTCCACGCCAAAAACCTGGCGGTTCTGGGTACTACGTCCAGCAAAGTCACCCATGAAGTGGGAAACCTGCTCAATAACGTGAGTATGAGCCTCACCCTGCTCAAGGATGAACATCTCAGTGAAAAAGGCTCAAAAGCCGTTGAGGTTCTGGATAAAGAATCCGCCCGGGTCAGGGAGTTCATTCATAATTTTCTGCAGTTTGCCAAAATGCCGGAACTGCGAATAACAAAGATTGCTTTAGACCTCATTATCAAGGAGGTGTTAGCGGTACATGAGCCGGAGGCTGAAAAAAGACGGATCTATTTCCAGATGGATTGGCCGCGGGATTTGCCCGAAATAAATGCGGACCCCCGCCTGTTTTATCAGGTGATGAATAACTTGATAAAAAACAGCATGGAAGCCATATCTGATTCAGGAATTATAAGCATTAGCGGGGAGGTCCGGGAAGGGTACCTTTGTGTGGTGGTGGAAGATACGGGCTCCGGAATTGATTCGAATGCTCTGGAGCATATTTTTGATCCGTTCTTTACCACCAAGGGGAAAAAAGGCACGGGCCTGGGCATGTCCATCGTTAAGACAATTATCGATGCGCATCGCGGCACCATTGAATGCAGTAGTGACATCGAGAAGGGGACTACGGTGATTCTGCGTTTTCCCTTCTCACGATATTCTTAATGAAAATTAAAGGTATTTGGCGGCCCACAACGACGCCTCGCGCCGGTTGGCTGCATTTATCTTATTATAGGCTATACACTGATGGAAAGCTCATCGGTAATGGCCTGGCTGGAATACCCGGAGGTGGGAATCTTGGAGTTGTGTTTTCAAGGGTTGGTCCCGCTAAAAGCGGGACTTCACCCTTGACGCCCTCCACTGGCCAGGCTTTTGCGGATTTTGGTTTTAAAGGCGCAGGAAATTTGAAGGGCCGGTTGGGGAAACCGGCTTTCCTGCGAGAACTGAGTTATATGATTTCCCAAATCTTTTGATTCAACTACCTTTTATCAATGAATTTATAATTATGTAAATACGAAAAAAGTATGATTTTATTCGTATTTTTTTGGACCGGAAAACTAATACTTTAGTATTAGAAATACCATTTTATGGTACTAGATTTTCTAATACTCGGTGTGGGTTGAACGGTTGCCTAATATCTGCATAACCAATCTTAATATTGATTAAATACAATCTATTACATTCTGTTTTATAAGGTTTAACTTTTATTAAGATACAGGCATTATGGATTTTTATCGAGATTAGCTATGTAGATTTTGGGTCTAAAAAGACCGCTCTAAAAGGATCAGGAGTTCGATACGTTTTGGTTAAATAGTGCCTGAACGAAAACTGTCTTTTCAGCCAATATCTGCGTCAGACTCAAATTTTAATCCTCGAAATACGACCAGTATTCCTGTGGTTAAAATTTTCGTCTTCCTTGATCTTAACAAAAAATCCTAGTTTTCGTTCGGCACTAAATAGGTTATTGGTTGAATAGTGAGAGCTTTGCACAACCTAAAAAAGATCATTAATTATGCATTATTGGTTGCAATTAAATATAATATGTGCCATACTTTCCAGAAAAACGAATCAATTGGAGGATGGTATGGGCTATAAAAAAATCAAAAAGGAATTCAGTTTCGC
>Ga0316577_10001287_pt1 | contig 11704 bp, 7 predicted proteins | sample S5NA_FD_203073 | JGI IMG/M metagenome (GOLD analysis project Ga0316577, IMG submission 203073) | Rhizosphere microbial communities from salt marsh grasses in Alabama, United States - S5-7_050615r2r1 | ecosystem: Host-associated > Plants > Roots > Rhizosphere | place: USA: Alabama | collected... | reverse complement strand
ACCGATCAGTTATATTTAAAATCTAAAGCAGAGATGTACGACGCTTTTAAGGATTATCCTGGGGCACTTGAGAACAGCGTGGATATCGCCAGGCGCTGCAACCTGGGATTCGACGTTAAATCCTATCACTTCCCGAAGTTTGATGTTTCATCAGACCATACTGCTGACGAAATTTTTGAACAAAAGGTCAGGGATGGATTTAAAAACGTCATGGAAAACGTAAAGAAGAAAAACCCGAATGCCGATAAGAGGCTCTATAATAAGCGAATTGAAAATGAAGTCGATGTTATTAAAAACATGGGCTTTTCAGGTTATTTTTTGATTGTGGCTGATTTTATTCGCTACGCCAAAAACAACGGTATCCCTGTTGGGCCTGGAAGAGGATCGGCCGCCGGAAGTCTTGTGGCCTATTCTCTTGGGATTACCGACTTAGATCCCATTGAGCATGGTCTTATTTTTGAACGCTTTCTCAATCCTGCCCGTAAAAGCATGCCGGACATTGATGTCGACTTTTGTATCAACGGCAGAGAGGATGTCTTTAAATATGTGGTTGAAAAATACGGCGGAGGGGATTTTGTCGCCCAGATCATCACATTCGGAAAACTGAAAACCCGGGCCGTTATTCGTGATGTCGGCCGTGCTTTGGATATACCCCTTAATGAAGTGGATGCCATCGCTAAAATGGTGCCCGACGTGTTGAACATCAGCCTTGATGACGCCCTTGAACAAGAGCCCCGGCTCAAAGATCTGGCAAAAAAGAAGCCTGAAGTTGCCGACCTTATCAGTGTTTGTCGCGTATTGGAAGGTCTCCCAAGACATGCGTCGACACATGCTGCGGGTGTTGTCATTGCTGACAAGCCACTGGTAGAATATATGCCGCTTTATAAGGGTAAAAAAGGCGAAGTCGTGACCCAGTTCGACATGAAATGTGTTGAAAAGATCGGCCTTGTCAAGTTTGATTTCTTGGGTCTTCGCAATTTAACGGTGATTGCAAACACCCTAAACCTTATTGCAGATCAAGGAGGTTCTCCACCGGATATCTCGGACCTCGATTTTAACGATTCTGACACATATCATCTACTGGCTTCCGGTGAAACAACAGGTGTATTTCAGCTGGAAAGTTCAGGCATGAAAGATTTGTTGGTGAGACTGAAACCGGAAAACTTTGATGATGTCATCGCGCTGGTTGCGTTATACCGACCAGGCCCCTTAGACAGTGGAATGGTTGATGATTTTGTAGAAAGAAAGCACGGAAAGAAAGCAGTGGAATACATTGTTCCCCAGCTTGAGCCGATTTTGAAAGAGACATACGGGGTTATCGTTTATCAGGAACAGGTGATGAAAATTGCCGGTGACCTGGCCAATTATTCCATGGCCGAAGCCGATGATCTTAGAAAGGCGATGGGGAAAAAAATTCCTAAGATTATGGCCATGCATCGAGAACGCTTTATGCAAGGGGCGTTGAAAAACGGCATCCCATCCGAAAAGGCCGGGAAGATATTTTATCTCATGGAAAAATTCGGGGGATATGGATTCAATAAATCCCATAGTGCGGCCTATGCGTTAATTGCATATCAGACGGCTTTTTTAAAAGCGCATTTTCCGGTAGAGTTTATGGCTTCATTACTGACCAGTGAAATGCATTCAACAGACGGTGTTGTCAAATATATCGCTGAATGTCGCAGCAACAGTATTGAAGTTTTGCCTCCGGACATCAATGAAAGCGGGAAAGTATTTACCGTTACCGGTTCAAAGATAAGGTTCGGACTGGTTGCCGTGAAGAATGTCGGAGAAAGTGCCATCGAATCTATTATTGAGGCCCGGCATGATGGGAAATTTTTATCTTTGTTTGATTTTTGTGAGAGGGTCGACCTGAAAAAAGTAAACAAACGTGTTGTTGAAAGCCTTATTAAATGTGGTGCATTTGATACCACTGGAAATCATCGTTCACAAATGATGGCATCTTTGGAGAACTGCATCGATTACGGACAGCGCGTTCAAAGGGAGAGAACGGATCCTCAAATGGGGTTGTTCAATTTAACTGAAGAACAAAAATCTATCAATCTGCCGTCCATGCCCCAAATCGATGAGTGGAATGAAAAAGAGCTTTTGATCCTTGAAAAAGAATCACTCGGGTTCTATATCACCGGGCATCCATTGAGCAGATATGAAAATGTTCTGGAAAAGTTTACCAACACAAACTCGGTGACACTCAAAGAACAAAATGACGGTGATGCCGTTAGGATTGGTGGTATGGTCAGAAACACCAAAATCATAAAGACCAAACGGGGCGATTTAATGGCTTTTGTTACACTCGAGGATCTGCATGGTGCAGTTGAGATTACCATCTTTTCGTCGCTTTATTCAAAAGTATATGAACTTTTGACTGAAGATAGTGCCATCTTGGTTCAAGGACACCTTCAAAAGGAAGAAAATTCGATAAAACTATTGGCGGAAAATGTCATTTCCATGGATAAAGCCGAGGAAACCTGGACCACAAGTATCCATTTTAATCTGGACATCACCCACACGGATAAAGCGTTACTTGAAAAGCTCAATACTGTCCTCAAAAGACATCCGGGCTCCTGCAAAGCTTACGTTCACCTGCTGAATCCTGAAAAAACGGAGACGGTTATTGCGCTGTCCGACACGCTAAAATTAAAAGCCGGCTCGCCACTCATTCGTGAGGTGAACCGACTTGTTGGATACAACGCCGCTGAAACGGTTTGTCGTCCGGTCGAGCCTTCTTCAACCTTCAATGGATATAATAATGGAAAGAGGCGGAGAAAAAGATGGCCACAATGAAAGTACCTTTGCTGGATTTAAAAGAGCAGTATAAAACCATAAAAGAAGAAGTCTTAAAAACTGCTGAAGAACTTTTTGAAAGCCAAAATTTTATTCTGGGCCCAAGGGTGACGGATCTGGAAAAAGAAATTGCCGATTATTGTTCTTCAAAGCATGCCGTGGGTGTCTCGTCCGGGACCGATGCCCTTCTGATTTCTTTGATGGCAATTGATATCGGTTTTAAGGACATGGTGATCACCACGCCATATACTTTTTTCGCCACCGCCGGAAGTATTGCACGAACAGGCGCCAGACCGGTTTTTGTTGATATTGATCCTAAAACTTTTAATATTTCTTCTGAGTGCCTTGAAAGCGTTGTCGATTCCATGACTCAAACTGAACTTAAGAAGCTAAAGGCGGTCATTCCCGTTCACCTGTATGGCCAATGTGCCGATATGGCGCCGATCTTGGAAACTTGCAAAAAGTACAATTTGGTTGTTATTGAAGATGCAGCACAGGCTATTGGGGCGGAATATAAAGGACAACGAGCCGGGTCTATGGGAGATTTCGGCTGCTTTTCATTTTTTCCGTCCAAGAACTTGGGCGCTTTTGGAGACGGCGGAATTGTCACAACAAATTCAGACGAATTCTATGACAAATTATGTACACTCCGGGCACATGGTTCCCGCCCCAAATATTATCATAAACTTATCGGTGGCAACTTCAGACTGGATGCCTTTCAGGCAGCCGTGGTATCCGTCAAGCTGAAATATCTTGACCAATGGACAAAAGCGCGTCAGGAAAATGCTCAAAAGTACAGAGCGCTTTTTTCACATGCACGCCTTGAAGATGTGGTTGAGCTTCCCGTTGAAAAAGAAGACCGCCACATCTACAATCAGTTTGTGATCCGTGTAAAGGAAAGGAGAGATGACCTTCGCGGGTATTTAAGTGATGCCGGCATCGGCACGGAAGTATATTATCCGGTACCTTTGCATCTTCAGGATTGTTTTTCTGATTTGGGTTACAAAAAGGGGGATTTCCCTCAAGCCGAACATGCAGCCTTACACACCGTGGCCCTTCCCATATATCCTGAACTTTCAGATGATCAGATAGAGTACGTGGTAGAGAAGATAAAAGCGTTTTTCCTCGATTGAGGTTACAGGAGATAAGGAGCCTTCAACCAATCATATCTTTACTGCTTCAAGGCATAATCGTATGCTTCCATGGCTTCTTGTTCAAGAAGAAGGCCCTGCCCTTGATATCTGGGTGAAAAATGAAAAGGTGTCAGCTGCTTTACTTTGGCTTTGCCTGCAATGAGGCCAGCCTGCCGGGCCGTTAAATGGCATTTTATTTCAGCAACATCTTTGTCTTTTTCAAGAAAAGACGCTTCAATAAAAAGGTGATCGGAATCTTTTACCAGTTCAACAATCTTTTGGATGTTCGATTTGTTGTACCCAACATCTGCAATATAAGAAATTTTTTGCCCCGGAGTTATCAGAGCGATTTGTTTCGCAAGGTCACCTATGATGAACTTCTTTTTATGCTGTTTTTTACCATAGTTAACCTCAAATTCCGAATCGGGGTCTTGATGATTAAAGAGCGCCTGCTTGAATTCCGCCAACCAGGGACCGATTTCCAACCCAAGATCAGCAACAGCATCTTTCATGATATTAACGTGAAATCGTTCATTTAAGGTGAACCCGAGACAGGGAATACTGTGATCAAGTATCTGGGTAAAAACGGAAAAAGACGGTTCAGAATAAAGGGGTCCGTTATACGGGTGTTCAACCGCTTTTGAAGTAGGAATGAAACTATTTTGGCAGATGTAATCCTTTGTTTTTAGATGATCCTCATGCACTTCGGTGACATGCAAGATCAAATGATTCGTGTAATTCTTGACAAGGTTCCAAGAATATCCGGCGAGTTTTCCCTCAACATTTTTTATAAAATTTTCAGGACCATAAATGTAAATATCTTTGTCACGGCCAAGGACAAGTCTCAGCAGCCTGTCAAATCCGATAAAATGGTCCATATGCGTATGGGTAATAAAGATATGACTGATTTTTAGAATATCTCTGGTTGAAAGTGAAAAAACATCTCCAAGATCAAAAATCACGGCACGGTTTTCATAAAGAAAGGGGATATACAGACTTGGATCGTCAAAAGGTTCATTCACTAACCTGGGAAGAAAGGAAGGGCGCATGGTTAGGTCAGTAATTTTGAAACTTGCCGATTGATGCAAAAATATATTTCTTCGTCTGAGCCGTAAATATCGACCACGACTTTATGATTGATAAGGGTCTCTATCACGAATGCGGTAATGTAAAGACTCACGACATTTGGATTTTGCACGATGTGTCTAAATGGCGCAATCTTATAGTCGACCTCAAAGTCATCACTGTGGCTCAACCTGTCTATACATTTTGTTATCTGTTCTTCAAGTACATTTTTGTTCGTTGTTTCGACAAGATCATCTTCAACAAGTTTCATGGCAATGGCATTAGAGAGGGGTTCGATATAATCTTTTGCATTTTGTATTGCTTTTCTACGGGCATATTCTTTTGAAGACTCGATTCTCGACAATATTTTTGCTTCACGACTGCTGGGTCGAAATACTTTAGCCATAATTGTCACCTAACATCCATTTTTATTGTTATATATCAAGCGCAATAATAATGCCGAGCATTGTCTATTGCAAGAAAAAATTTAAACCGCGTAACACTTTAGCCTTTTGAAAACATTACCGCTTCAGGTATAATTAAATTTTTGCTGAAAGACCACGCCAAAGGCGGATAAAACTCGTGAATAAAGGATCGTAATGAAAAAACCAGTATAGGCTATTCATAAAGGTCTCTGCTTTAATAGGGGGTTTCATCCATAAAGTTAAATCACAGATGGTTCTTTCAAAACGATTCCTAATCCACTCAGACAGCTTCCAGTCAATAATTTAATCATACCTGAAGCTTCTTTGAAATCGATTTGTTTCAAAGGACCAGACCATTCCGAAACCGCGATATTATGTCTCTTCGATAACAATTTGAGCACTTTTCCTGCCGTTCCATCGGTTCCACCGAAGACGGTAAGCCATCTGATCAAAGGTGTCTTTTAAAGGGATTCGGGTATCCACATTAAATTGAATTGCTTTGAACGTCTTTCCTGTGTTCTGTTCTAAGGTCATTTGCCTGTGATGATTACCGACAAGTTTTGATGATACAATATGAACATCTTTTGTCATAAAAAGCGGTTCATGGTTTGTACTGCCAAAGGGTTTCAACGTTTCAAGTTCATCGATTAATTTATCTGAAATGTTAACGAAATCGAGTCTGCAATCGATGACGATTTTAGGTATAAAATCGGTTGGGTTAGCCATACGGCTTACAACCTTTTCAAAGTGAATTCTAAACCGGTCTATATTTTCGGTTTTGATGTTGAGTCCTGCTGCCATTGGATGTCCGCCAAAGTTTTCGATGTTATCGGCACAAGCCGACAACCCCTCATACAGATTGACCTCGGGAATACTTCTGGCCGATCCTTTCCCAATTCCGTCTGATGTTGTGATCAGGACAACCGGACGAAAATATTTTTTCATAAGTCTTGATGCAACAATGCCAAGAATCCCTAGGTGCCAGTCATGGCGTGTCAAGACAAGGGTATTTTTTTGGAGCAGATGGGGATTATTTTTTAAATGATCGTCGACTTCGGCAAGTATTTTGTTTTCGATGCTACGCCGATTTTGATTTAGACGGTCGAGTGAATGTGCAATCGTCCGTGCTGTTTTGATATCTTTGGTAAGAAGAAGTTCAAGAGCGATTGAAGCGTGCTCTAATCTACCTGCTGAGTTTAATCTGGGAGCCAGGTAAAAAACAATATCGTCGGCATCAAGGGTATGTTTATTGATTTGGCAAACCTCCATCAGCGCATTCAGACCGGGTCGATCCGTTGAACGAATCATATCAATTCCTGCCGTGGTAAGTATCCGATTTTCACGGGTTAAAGGAACCATATCGGCGAGTGTACCAATGGCGACAAGATCACAGTAATATTTTAGGTTGGGTTCCTGACGGTTTCCCCAGAAATTTATGTCTCGAAGCTTTTTTCTAAGGCAAATCAGCAGATAAAACGCGACACCGACTCCGGCAAAATCGTGAAAACAGGAAGGACAGTCGTTTCGCTTGGGATTTACCACCGCGACGGCATGAGGTATCGTGTCCGATATCATATGGTGGTCTGTAATGATGACATCAATTCCAACGTTTCTTGCGGCTTTAACCGCATCTTGACCATCGGACCCGCAGTCTACGGTTATAAGGAGTTGTATACCGTTGGACTTTGCAACATCTGAAATATGATTTTTTTTCAGACCAAAGCCTTCCGTTATCCTGTGGGGGATGTAATAAGACACATCCGCATCGACTGAACGGAAAAATTCCATAAGGATGGCTGTTGCGGTAATCCCGTCAACATCATAATCGCCAAAAATCAAAATTTTTTCTTTGCGTGTTATGGCGTCTATAATTCGGTCAACGGCAACATCCATATCCTTTAAGGAAAAGGGCGGGCTTAACTGGTTGAGGGATGTGTTGAAAAAGTCTGATACATCTTTTGTGGAATAAATATTACGATTGATCAAGATTGAGGCAACAGCAGGGTGACAATTCAACATTCCGCAAAGTTTTTCTACCAAAGAAATATCAGGTTGACGTATTTGCCACTCTTTTTTCATTAAAATTCATATACTGGGGACAATGTGCTATGTCAATGTGCAATTTTTTTAAAGCTTCATCAGAAATTGAAAAGGCATGAACAGGCGGAACGTAAGTGTTCACGGGAAAGGGCATCCCGTGAACACTTATTTAAGGAACATTAATCGATGAAGAAATGTTCGCGTAAAGCCATAATGACCTTAAGAGGTTATATCGTTCGATATGCTTCGTAGTATTTTAATACTTTATTGATATAAAATTTGGTTGCTTTAAATGGTGGAACCCCCCCATATTTTCTTACATTATCGCTTCCGGCATTATAAGCTGCCAGTGCCAGCTCAATTTCTCCGTCATACTTATCCAGCAGGTACTTGAAATAGCGCACACCAGCGTCTATATTATGGGCCGGTTTAAAGATGTTTTCAACACCCAGGGATCTTGCGGTTCGAGGCATTAGCTGCATAAGTCCCCTGGCCCCGACTTTCGATACGGCTTTGGGATTAAACCCTGATTCGGCCATGATGATGGCTTTTATAATTGCCGGTTCTACTTTATACCGGTAAGCTGTCTTAACGATGAGTGAATGATATCTGTTTTCGGCATTTTTTTGTTTAGACGTCATCTTAACTTCAATAAATGGCTGGATCGGAGGATCTGAATTGACGAGATGAATCTTACCATTATTGTCTGGTTGATCATTCGTTACGGCAATGCAAAAATCCTGATTCCATCCATTTAGGCATATAATAAAGGACAAGAGGATCAGCAACATAACGGATTTGGTAATAATGAATAATATGAATAAATTTTTTCTTTTATTCAAGCAACTTCTCATTTCTTTTCCTCACTTGAAAAATGGAAATTGAAAGTGATATTAATATGCTACAGGTGTTAAGCAACCTTTTGAATCATGTCGGTAGCCGGACGTTTTGCGCTCAACGTGACGCATTTCGGGCACAGACATAGCTTAAAATCTATTCCATTCCATTCAAAATTACAGATATGACGTGCTTCATGCTCGTGGCATACAAAACATTTCAAATAGATATCAGCGGGTAACTTCTTTTGTTTTTTATTCATCATGACAACTCCTATTTAAATGATTTTCTATTTTTTTTGCCATCTCCGAGATAATGTTGTTTGCATTTTAATCATGATAAGAGCAACTCGTGTGCCATGACTGAAATAAAGTTAAAATATGCAATAAATATAAAATGTTGTATTAAAGGATGGTTCCGACCCCTCAAGAAAAACGCTTCGATGATCAAGGCTTATTTATACAAAATGTTCAAGATCCAACATCTTTAAGGACCATCTTCTTTTGGAATTCAGCTGTGGCACGTTTGTTTTTGGGCAATCTGAAGGGGGATCGGATTGAGGAAACGAAGAATAAAATTGGGTTCAATTCGTTGATATGCTTGAAATCATTAAATATATAAATCGCAAACCCATTGAAAACAAGGAGGTCTCAGAAAAAATCCTCGATTTGAAGCGGATACGAAGTTCCGGAAGGATATTGAATTAAACGGGAAAAGGGAAACGTTCAAAATCCAACATCAGGGGATATCTATACATACGGATTCTTCTTCAAGTTGGTTGAAGAAGAGGGCCCGAGGATTCAAGGGGGCAAGGATATAAGGGTTTATTTTCTAAAGATTTTATCAACGCCTTTTACATTCATTCGATTTCTTTCAACTTGTATTTTTTAATTTTACTATAGAGTGTGCCCCTGGCGATTTCCAGCTCCAGGGCGGCTTGTTTCAAATTCCAATGATTTTCATTCAACACTTTTTTAATTAAAGTGGCTTCTGCCAAAGGAAGAGAAGGCGACGTGAGGGTTAATCGAAATTGTTTGTTCTGAAATGCTTGTTTAATGTTGTCCGGTAGATTGGTGGGTTGAATTTTACTCGTTTTGCAGAATATTAGTGCATGGTTAATGACATTACCCAATTCCCGCACATTGCCCGGCCAGTGGTGTTGTGTCAATATTTTTAAAGCCGACTTTGATATCCCTTTAATATTCATGGCATTTTCTTGAGAATACTTTTCAACAAAATAGAGTGCAAGAAGCGGAATGTCCAAACTCCGTTCTCTCAACGGAGGTACATCTATGGATACAACATTGATTCGATAGAAGAGATCTTCTCGAAAGCGTTTATCTTGAATAGAGCCTGAAAGATCCTGGTTGGTTGCGCAAAGGATACGGGTATTGACCTTTATTGTTCGGGTACCACCCACTCGCTGAAAGGTACCTGTTTCAAGTACCCGCAAAAGCGATACCTGAGTTTGAAGTGGAATATCACCAATTTCATCTAAAAAAAGTGTACCTTCATGGGCTTTTTCAAACAGCCCGATTTTTTGAGAGTCGGCTCCCGTAAATGCGCCCTTTTCGTGGCCAAATAATTCACTGTTAATAATTGATTCAGTTAGGGCGGCACAATTTACCTGATGAAACGGTTTGTTACGTCGATTACTGCGATAATGAATGGCCTCGGCAATAAGTTCTTTTCCTGTTCCGCTTTCCCCGGTTATAAGGACAGAGGCAGATGTTTTGGCCACCGTGTTAATCATTTCGTAAATTTTAAACATCTTTCGATCTTGCCCGATAATATTTTCAAACCGGTATCGCTTCCGTTGATCTTCACGCGGAACGACGCATGCTTTAATTAGTCGTCTGTGTTCTACAATTTTTCCCAGCAACATCTTGATTAAATCAAAATCAAAAGGCTTTTGGAGATAATCATAGGCGCCCAATTTCATTGCGCGAACAGCATCTTCGATAGATCCATATCCTGTTATGGCGATAACAAAGATATCCGGGTAGTGTTCACGAATTTTCTTCAACAGTGTCCAACCGTCCATTTCAGGCATTTTTATATCGGTGAGCACGACATCCGTTGGTGTGGTCTGAAGCAGTTGCAGGGCCTCAATGCCCCTGGATGCCGTTATGAGGTTAAATTGCGTTTCTTTTCGCATGGCCCGTACAAAGGCCTTCTGATAGGCTTTCTCATCATCAACAAATAAAATGGTGATATCGGCTTTCATTATCCGTCCATATTCAACTTATTCGATTACGGCATAAACCCATTACATCGGCATCATTTAGCGATGGTATTTCTTTAAAGGGGCAAAGTCGTTTAGCCTTTTAGTTACTGCCCATCCGCGAATTGTGGAGGTGCCATTAAGTGTCCAATTCAGAAATATTAATTTTTTCGTCGTGCAAGACCGCACAAGGGTTTGCGGTGAGGCGTACTCAAGGTACGTCGCAGCCGGTAAGCCGCGGAGAACGTCGCACGGCGGAAAAAGGGATATTTCTGGATGGACACTAATTAAAAATCATATACTTAAGGCTATATGCAATGTCAACGCGCAATTTCTGTGGAACTTCCGAAAATATATCATGGGTTTCAACCTGCTATGCTGAATATACGCTGCTGATGCTATGAGGTGCGAAATTTTTTCGTCCGGTTTTTTTATTGAAATTGTAGAGGGCTAGATGATAGAAACTATAATATGGTTCTCATAAAGATCCCCAGTATAGCAAACCATGCCGGTTTTACCGGGAATCAAGGGTATAAAACTTGAGAAAAATCTTTATGTTTTAAGTATCAAAATTGAAAACGATAAAAAAAATCCTTCGTGTTGATCGAAGAGAGATCTGCTTTATAAAATTCATTTTAGAGGCGTATGACGGCATCGCTACCCTGACCACCATCGATGCCCATCAAGGTATCGTAATGCTTCGAATTGCGCCAGGTTGCGAAGGTGACGTTGAGGCAGTTTTGCAAGGCTTAAAAAAAGATATGATCATAGATGATTCCGTGAAATATCATTTATAAAAAAGATGAAAACAAAATACTTATACATCAATACCATCGGTTGTCAGATGAATGTTTACGACTCCGAACAAATCGCCAGGGGACTAAAACCTCTGCAATATGAAATGACCCCATTTTTAGAGAAAGCGGATCTGATTATTGTCAATACATGTGCCATAAGGGAAAAGGCTGAGCAGAAAGTGTTCAGCTTTTTAGGACGGCTATCCGGCTTGAAGAAAAAGAGACCTGATTTGATCATCGGAGTGGGTGGGTGTGTGGCACAGCAGGAAGGTGCAAAGATCTTAGAGCGCGTTCCGCATCTTGACCTTGTTTTCGGCACCCATGCAATTGGCCGTTTGCCCAACGCCATACAGGCTATTTTGTCGAAAAAATGCCGTA
>Ga0316577_10001286_pt1 | contig 11705 bp, 15 predicted proteins | sample S5NA_FD_203073 | JGI IMG/M metagenome (GOLD analysis project Ga0316577, IMG submission 203073) | Rhizosphere microbial communities from salt marsh grasses in Alabama, United States - S5-7_050615r2r1 | ecosystem: Host-associated > Plants > Roots > Rhizosphere | place: USA: Alabama | collected... | reverse complement strand
GAACGGGCGCACGGCCGTGCGCCCCTACAGGACTGGAGATCCAGACGATGCCGTGTAGGTGATTGGGCATGACGACGAAGGAATCCAGTTCGATCTCGCTGCGGATCGTTTCTGAGGCCAGCCATTCCTTGTGGACGATCTCACCCCATGGGTTGAGGCGCATTTCGCTATCCACGATGTCGCCGAGCAGGCATTCTCCATCGTGCACGCAGATGGTGACAAAGTAGGCACCAGGCGAAGCATAATCATATCCTGGCAGCCGGATGGACCGGCGTCGCGGTTTCTGTGCTCTGTCGGGCATAGGCAATCATCCTTCCAGCAGGCGCACGGCCGTGCGCCTAGTGGCCACCCTCTACAGAAACCAGCCGGCCGGTCCAACTGTAGGGGCGCACGGCGGTGCGCCCAGTAGATACCATCAATGTGAATCAGCCGGCCGGTCCAACTGTAGGGGCGCACGGCGGTGCGCCCCTGGGTGCACTCGTGGATCTGCTACCGAAACCTGGGCACCAGGTTGCGCGCCGTCTGCTTGCCGATATAGACCAACATCCCCCACCAATTCTGCCTACGCCAGCGGTTGCGCGAAAACAGATGCCGCGCCAGCCGGATGGGGTTCAGATAGATGGTCGTCCACGCCCAGCGCGTATAGCTCCAGATCTGCTGCCGGCTCATATGCTCCGTGGGCATGAGCACGTGGGCCATGTCATGGTGCGCGTAGTTGGTCGGCAGCTCGATCCAGCCCTCGGCGAGGGCCCGGTCATAGTCCTGGGAACCGGGAAACAGCGTATAGACCAGGAACACGGGAAAATCCACGTCCAGCCGCTCGGCGAACCCCACCTTCTCGCGGAAGGTCCGGGGGCTATCGTCCCGCAACCCGACGATGAGCATGGCCTGGACGACAATGTCGTTGGCCCGCAGCTGGCGCACCGCCTCCTCGGCGGTACTCGTCGTCAGTTGCTTATTGAGCGCGGCCCGCTGCTCGTCATTGGAGGCCTCGATGCCGATCTGGACCATGCGGTTGCCCGAACGCCGCATCAGCGGCAACAGGTCCTTGTGCTTGACCACCAGGTCGGCCCGGCCCTGATAGTACCAGTCGACGTCGATGCCCCGCCGCAGGATCCCCTCACAAATGGCGGCGATGTGATCGCCGTCCACGTTGAAGCAGTCGTCGCCGAACCAGACGTTCCTCCGGCCGTAGCGCGTGGCCACGATGTCCAGCTGCTCTACTACCTCCTCGGGGTCATAGGGCCGCCAGCCGCCGTGCCAGAAGGGCCACTCGGAGCAGAACGTGCAGTGGAAGGGGCAGCCACGACTGGCCAGGATCGTGGCAAAGGGGCCACCCAGCGAGGCAAAGTAGTAGCGCTCCATGGGCAGCAGGTCAAAGGCCGGCGTGGGCAGCGTGCGCGGGTCCACCGGTGGCGGCTGCGGGGTCTCGACCACCCCGTCATCCCGCCGGAAGCTGACGCCAGGCACATCGTCAAAGCCCTGCCCCGCCGCCACCGCCCGGGCCAGCTCGACGACGATGCCTTCGCCCTCCCCCCGGGCGATCAGGTCGATCTCGGGCAGCGTCTCCAGCGTCTCCTCGACTGTGAAGGTCACGTGTGGCCCGCCGACGGCGATGACCGCCTCGGGCGCGGCCTGGCGTGCCACGCGCACCGCCCGGGCCACGTCCGGCATCCACGGCGTAAAGGCCGTCATGCCGATCAGGTCTGGCTGGCGCTCGGCGATGGCCTGTGCTAGCGCCTCGGGTTTCAGCTCCAGGGCATTGGCATCCAGGATCCCGACGTCGATCCCCACCTGCTCCAGGCAGGCGGCCAGTTGGGCCAGGCCCAGGGGCAGGGCCACGACGTCACCCATCATCAGCCAGGGCGTCTTGGGAGGTTCAACTAGCAGAACATACATAGAGCCGGCTCCCCTTCCCGTGGAGACTACGTCAGGCTCGCCTCAACCCGGCGTGGGGCGAGCCCAAGCGTCATCGGATCAGGGCATGGCCCGCCCGCAGCCAGCGGCTGGCACACGACGGCTGCCGGCGTCAAGGTGCACACTGCCGCCCGGTGGGCAGACTGCCACCAGGCTGGGGATCTGCTTGCGCCGTGAACCAGAGCACGGCCTGCGCGTTGTGTCAGTCAGCCGTATCCGATCAGCGCCTGCGAAGGATGCCCGTGACCAGGATGCCCAGGCCGATGCCGATGAGGACCAGCGGCCCGATGACCACCCAGCCGATGACCTCGCCCAGGCCGATGCCGATCAAGATCAGGCCAAAGATCAGGTTACCGGTCAGCGGCCGGCGGTAGGCAGGCACAACCAGGCGAAACGCCGCAGCCAGAAGCACGATCACGCCCGCGCCGACAAACCCGATGGACCAAGTGGGGAATCTCTCGATGCCCGCAAAGAGGTCCAGGTTGCTTGCCAGGAGCATCAAGCCGCCCCAGATCAGCAAGATGGCCCACATGGCGGCATCGACGGGATCGCGGCGCCACTTCTCATCCCATCCGCCCTGATTCTTCTCGTCCTTTTCCTCTTTCTCGTCGCGTGGTCGTTCGGACATGCTCCCTCCTCCTTGCGTCCGTCCAGTAGAAGTCCTTGTGACGAACCCATCATATCACAGCAAGGGTCGGCCGTCAAGAACCAATCTGCGGCGATGGAGAGCAATCGCATTTGTGAATCTGGACACAAATGACAAAACAGCTTCAACTTAGCAAACCCGATGCGGCTCCCAAGACAATAGGCACTGGGCCAGGGCCAGCGCAAGGCACCGACCTGGCACCGGGGAGTGGCCCACTAGCCAGCCGATTTCAGCTCTTCGCGGATGACCTTGCGCAGCACATTCTCCAGGGTCTCGTCCCGATACTGCATATGCTCGCGGAGCGCTTCGTTGATCAGCGTCTGGTAGTTCCCGCCTCCCGCGTCATGCACCTGCTGGCGAAACCACTCCAACACATCCGTGTCAATCCGAATCGTAATACGGGTCTTGCCAGTCGGTGGTTTATTCACTACACCCTGTTCCGCTCCCTCAAAATCATACTCTTCTTTGCTCATATGCTCTTCTTTCTCTTCGCGTCGCCCTCAACAGCCTCGTCTTTGATAGTCAGCGCCCATTCGTCCTCAAGGACGCCCACAGCATCGACTCTGCCGATGCCGCGTTTTCCCAAATTCGATGCTGCCTTCTCAGGATCTCACTGGTACTCCACTGGCTGCTTGCATGCACAAACAGTGTACATGTCAAGTCTTAGGATACATAGAACGGCGTGAGCCAGTGTCGACCAGAAGAACTACACATGATTCCGCAGCATCAGCTCCTTAGGATACAGATGCAGATACACCTGCCGGTGCACCCACTCGGGCAGCGGATGCCGGCTCAGGTGATGCTTGAGCCAATGCGAAGCTACGTGAGGGAAACGATGAGCCGCAGCAAGCCCTGGCGTTGGCCGTCAAGCAGTCGGTCGAATCTTACGCCTTCTGCCCCGACCGTAGAATGCCCACTACGGCGTCGATGACCTTGCTCATTGTTTCAGCGCGAAGGTCACCGACCTCCCTGACGATTAGACTACTGTTTGCCGTGAACAACTTGCCTGGACGCGCAAAGCTCGTCATCCGCAAGGAACCCGATCGAAAGTCAGCGCTGTGCAGGGTGATAGCTCGTGGATCACCATACGGGTTGCTCGTGATCTGGCAGAGAATCCAATCGTCGCGCCCGGCATCGGCGAGCACCAGCGCAGGGCGCAGCTTGGCATCAGACAGATCGGAGAAGGGAAAGGGGACGAGCACTACCAGGCCGACTGCAAGTGCGACCATGCTTCGTCTTCCTCAGGTCTGTTCCAGTCTTTGGCTAAGGATGCCTCACTCAACAACGCCGTCTCGGCGACACAGGGGAGAGGCTCCTCCTCCAGGATGGTCACGAGCGCGCGGCGTACGGCAGGCAGCCGCACCGGTTCAAGCAGGCTGACTTGTCCTTGTTCGTCGATAATCGCTTCTACGGTTTTGACCACAGTTGTCTCCCTTCCTTCGCGTCCAACACTGCAATCATTATACAGCCAGAGCAATATCCGGTCAACCACGATGCACCCGTGCCATAGGGCTATTGCCTTTGGAAGATCAGCTCCCACCGATGGCTTGAAAACCGGGCCAGGGCAAGGCAAGGCAGAAGCCCCACCAGCGGGCTGTTTTCAGGCCGGCGAGAGGGAACACAGCCGCCGAAATAGTCAAGTGCGACTACCCTAACCCGTGCCAACTCTGGGACGAGGTTTTGACGGATGAAAAAAGGCGTCGTTACACGTGATTCCGCAGCATCAACTCTCTGGGATACGGATGCAAGTACACCTGCTGCTGCACCCAATCTGGCACCGGATAGCGGTCCAGGTGGTGCTTGAGCCGGTGCGAAGCTACGTCATGGGCACGATCAGCGGTAGCCGCCCCTGGCGGTAGTCCTCGATGAGGCCCAGGAGCTCGAACCTACCTTCGGTAGGCATTGTCTTCGCTGGTCAGGTGTTTCTTCAAATAACCCATCACCGGGACGGCGCCGGTACTGCACAGGTGCTGGACGCGAAGCGGTTCACATGCTTGGCCCGCGTACCCAGTACGCCAAGGCCCTGCATGACCATGGCCCCATACTCGGCTGTCAATTCGTCCCAGTCCCGTTTGCCGGCATTGGCGACCACGCGACCCATCTCGGTGTAGTGCTTGGGGCTGCCTGTCCTGGATGCCGTCGCCAGGATGCGCCATGAGGGTGAGCCTGTGCGCGGTGTGGAACTTGCCTGTCATGGACCGAAGGGACAGGGACCAAGCCGCCGGGCGTGGGCTCCTCCGCCAGCATCTGCGTCCAGCGATAATAGGCTCCCTCGCAAGCTTCGAGATGATAAAAGACCCGCTCGATAAAGCTCTCGCGCAGCGGCAGGTCGTTGAGCCGCCCTTCCTCCTCCAGAGGCAGAAGCGGGAAGCGATTCCTGACCTCCCGCGGGGACATGCCGGTGCCATTCCTTCGCGCCATGCCATGTTCATTGTAGACGCGGACGCGAAACAGCCCCCACGAGGGCGAATCCTTCTTGAAGGACTGGACACAAACGACATAAAAACTTCACCTTTTCGGTGAGGATGCCAGTCCTGAGTAGCGACTGCTATAGCCGCTTGAGGAAGTCATCATACTGGGCATGCGAGCCGATCCAGAACCAGCAGACATGATCTCCTTCGCGCAATCCCAACGCACGGTAGCCAAGTGCCACTCGCACTGACTAGATCGACTGTCCACGGCTCACTTGTTTGAGTTGAAGAGTGAGGTGGTATGGATCCGAGCGCCAGAGGGTATAGGCGCGATCTGTCTGCTCCTGAACTTCAGCCGGAAGCGCAACAAGCTGCCTGGGGAACCGTTTGGTGGCGCTGGAGTTCACAGCTACGAGGTACTGGATGGGAAAACGTCATCGAGCGGGACCGGCTCCTCAGCAGCAATGTGCTGACGAACCAAGGCCGCCATTCGCTCCCATTGGGCTTCAGTGGTTTCAGCAAATCGGGCCGACCATGCCTTTTCATCCGCCAAATCAGCCAGCAGCCGCGCAGCAATTGCATCTTGCGCATCTTCTGGTGATTTCTCAATCTTTGCCACTGCTTGCTCCAGTAGTCTGACCATGGCCCCATCCTTCCGCTGACACAATAATCGACTCTCTTGCGATGAACCGCACTTACTCCATCAGCCCGCTATTGTACCCATTATGCGGTTGAAACGGCTGTCCTGTCAAGAAGTGCTCTGAGGCATTCACCCCCCGGCTTCGAGACTTTGGATGCAGCCTACACATGATTGCGCAACATCAGCTCATCGGGGTACGGATGGAGGTAGACTCGCTGGCATTGTCCGAGAGTCACACTCGCGCTATTGGCTAAGTTTCGCGCTGGCAAGCCGGTTCAGACTTATGCCAGCTTCAGCGGCTTCAAGCGCCAGGCGACGGTGACGATCGGGCGGGATCCGCACCGTGAACTTGCCGCTATAGTGCCTCAGTGCAATGGGTTCAGGCACTCTTTCTTCGTTGGCTTCCATGTCGGCAACGACATCAGCCACCAGTTGACGGATGCCTTCGAGTGCCTCCTGTGGCGTTGGGGCCACCCAACTGAGGCTGGGGTACTCGACACATAGGCCGGCATACTCCTCGTCTTGCTCAGACCAGGTCACCCGATACGTGTAACGATCATTCTTGAGCATTGCACGTTGCCCACATGCCTCTTGGTCCTACAGTGTTTTAGAGGGAACAGCAACGAACTCGGCGAAGGAATGGGACTCCGGGACCGGAAGCTCATCTTCCAGTAGACCCCGAACGTGCATTTCGATGGCCTCGTACATGTTTCGCGTGACCTGATCATGGGTCTCGCCCGTTGCCACGCATCCGGGCAAATCTGGTGAGTACGCGGAAAAGTTGCCATTCGCTTTTTCGATCACAACCAGAAAGCGATACATTTCTCCTACCTGCCCTTTCCCTTGCCTGGTCTCGACAACTGCGCCTGCTTGAAGATGCTGTTCAGCGTTCCGGGAGCCAAATCGTGACTCGGATGGCCGGCAATCGTGACACGACCTGGCTTGGATGGGTGCTTGTACTGTCGGTGACTACCTCTCGTGGCGACCAGATACCAACCGTCGTCCTCAATCAGTTTGATAGCCTCACGAACCTTCATTGCCATCGGCCGGCACTCTTCATTCTATGCTCAGGAGACGACCACTACAGTCACCAGTGGGGAGAGTATACCACCAACCAGGCGCAACTGCAAGAGGTCCTTCGCCTATACGTGATTCCGCAGCATCAACTCTCTGGGATACGGATGCAAGTACACCTGCTGGTGCACCCAATCTGGCACCGGATAGCGGTCCAGGTGATGCTTCATCAGCGTCAGTGGCACGATCAGCGGCACCAGACCCTGCCGGTAGTCCTCAATGAGGCCCAGCAGCTCCAACCTACCGCAAGTAGGCCTTGTCTGCGCTCGACAGGTGGTTCTTGAGATAGCCCATCACCGGGACGGCACCGGTACTGCGCAAGTGCTGGACGCGAAGCGGTTCACATGCTTGGCCCCGGCCGCTTCGCTTACGGCCCATCACCGCGAGGCCCTCCATGAGCATGGCCCCATACTCGGCGGTCAATTCGTCCCAGTCCCGCTTGCCGGCCTTAACGACCAGGCGGCCCATCTCGGTGTAGTGCCAAGGCACTGGGCAAGCCCAGTGGCCGTGGGCCATCAGCGTCAGCTTGTGGGCGGTATGGAATCTGACCAGGCCCCCTTCCTATGGTCGTCGACCCCGCTGGCCAGCAGGGCACAGTAGCCTGGTCTCTTCTTCCTCTGCACTCTCTGACGTCTTCTTGGATGGATACAGGCAGGTCACTCAGCGACCTTTCCTTGAAACATCGAGTAGGTAAAGAAGGCATAGTAATCGGGATGGTCCAGGATAAAGTCTGGTGACTCTGGCAGGCATAGACGCCGATACTCCGCCCACAGGCGTTCGCCGTGCGCATCCTCCTTCCTTAGTTCTGCCTCCACTCCCGGCCAACGCATCTCAAAGAGAGCGGTCAAAGCGCGGCGATGATCATCGATCAGTGGGGCCTGAGCATCGCCGGCAAAGGTTCGGGCCGTGCATGCCTCCAAGCCTGCATCACGAAACCAACCAAGCGCCCGCAGAAAGTGGGACTCCGGCTCCTCTCCTGTGGCGAAAGGGGCAATCCCTGCAGTAGTCGCCTTCAGTCTGGCCTCGAGAAGAGGATGTCCCGGAAGGAGATTCTCGGAAGACCAGGCCAAGATGGCCACGCTGCCTCCAGGCTTCACCACCCGCGCAAGCTCCTTCACCAGCGGCAGAGGTTCAATCGGTGCGTAGCCCACCAGATCCACACTCCAGGCCCAATCAAAGGTATCATAATCGAACGGAAGGTCGTTCACGTCTCCTTCTCGAAAGGAGATCCTCTCCGACAAGCCGGCCTTCTTCACCATGTCCTCCGCGTAGGCCAGCAACTCAGGTGACAGATCAAGGCCGGTGACATGACCGGCGGGCCACACTGCCTCTGCCAACAACAGGGCCTGAAGGCCGGCGCCACAGCCGGCATCCAGCCCCTCGCTGCCCGAGGGAAACCGCAGGGCCTGGATCGCAGAACGAAAAATGGGCTCTCGCAAGTGATTGAAGAGGTGCGCAATCTGCACTGAATCGTCTGTTTCGGACATTGTCCATCCTCCCAACCTTGAAGATTATCGACCTGAGTCAAGCAATGCCGTCAGCGATGTCAGTCCACCCCTAATCCGTCGCCGTTGCCAAACAGAGGAACTATCATCCCCGGCGCAAAGATATTCGTAGAACTCCTTACGCAGCTTCCAGCCACGTTACTTTGGCTGGGTTTCGTTCCGGCCACTTTTTGAATCTGAGCCGGGGGTAGCCCATGGCCAACGCGCCATAGATCTGGTGGGTCTCTGGCAAGCCGACGAGCCTGGCGATGCTATCGTCACGCCCGCTGACATAGACTACAAAGCCTGGATAAAAACAGCCCAGACCGACCGTCTCCGCCGCCAGGGCTGCATTATGAACGGCCAGGTTGGCATTGGTGGCCGCAAACGCGCCGCCCACGCTATCCGCGCAGAAGAGGATTAGGACGGGCGGCTCGCGAAGGATGATGTCCGTCCCGCTGTGGTACAGATTCACAAGACCTTCCAGCTCTGGTGCAAGCTCGCCGACATATGCTGCGGAGCGGCGTCCAAGCACCAGTCGCATGATCATTCTGCCGATGGCGTAGCGGAAGGGCATCGCCATTTTCGCCAGGCCCTTCGCTGTCAAGGCCGTAATCTCCTGGATGATCTTTTTGTCCTGGACAACGACGAATTGGGTACTCTGTTCGTTGTGGCCGCTGGGTGCGAATCGGGCCGCTTCCAACACCTTTTCGATCACCTCCCGTTCAACCATCTTGTCCCTGTATGCGCGCTTTGATCGACGACTGCGCATGAGCTCCAGGGTTTGGTCATAGGTGGGCAGAAGCTCGGATCTGATGGGGGTTACGGTGCCCTCGGGGAAGTGACTGTGGGATAGGGCTCCCTGGGGACAAATGGCCACACACTGTCCGCAGCAAACACATCTTTCCAGGTCAGCCTCAGCGACTTGGGGTATGGCGCCCTTTTCTCTTTGCTGGGGAATGGCGACTGTGCACGTCATTGCGCAAAGACCGCATCTCTTGCACAGCTCCTCATTATATGTGATTTCAACCATATTCATCTCTCCTGTTAGTTCTCGGGGGAGCTTTCTATGACTTGAGTCTTGCGACAACAGCCTTCCGGTTGTGTAGAAAAACGTGAAGGCCCGCGAGTGCTAGCAGACCGATCGTGCTGATTGGGGAAAAACTACACAGAGCCTTGTAACCCAGCAGAGATGCCTTGCTCGCCGAGGCCATGGGAATCAATGTAGCCACAGCCAGTGAAAGCTCAACGACTGCAAAGATCAGATGAACAGGACTCTTTTTCTTTTCCATTTTCTCCTCCTCCTATTCTTGAGATGTTCCTACATCTACCTGGTTCGATTCAAGACGATTGACCGTAAGCAAGGGCATTCCCAGATCTCGGACCCTTTTCAGCAATCCATGCAAAGCGGGCTGATCGACTACTGGCCCGGTCAAGAGCGTATCGCCATTCTCTTCCAGCGTGATGGTCAGCCCCACAAACCAGTCTGTCCACTGTTGGCTCAGATGACCCTTGATTCTGATTTGGTAGATCGTTGGTTGGTCTGGCTCTAACCTGTCTGACATTGCCCCCTACCTATGCTGGCCGCCCATTGCGATTTGTGCCTTATGCCACTTGCTTAATGCACAAACAGTATACCAACAGCAGGGTAGGGTTGTATAGGTACGAAAGGACTGTTTGGGAGTACTGTTTTGGGGCTGCCGAGGGGGCAAAAGCGCCAGATCGCTGGCGCGCAGCTCTTGAGCGAGGTCTTCGGGCAGGCCGAGACTTTTGCTACAGTAGGCCCAACTCGCGGGCGCGGGCTACGGCTTCGGTACGTCTTTGAACTCGCAGTTTGCCATAGATTCTATGGTTGTGTCCCTTGACCGTGGTCAGGGCCACGACAAGTTTTTCGCTAACCTCACGGTTCGAGAGTCCCTGAGCTATCAGTCCTAGCACTTCTAATTCGCGCTCGCTGAGTGGTTCGACCAGAGGCTGGGAAGGCGGTGCGATATTGCCAAGCTTCTCTTCAACTCTATTCACCATGCTGATGGTTTCCTGGGTACTAGCCCGCTCTACCAGTCCCCGCCCCGTATCCAGGTTTTCTCGGGCAGCCTGGCAATCTCCCGCATCTGCCTGTAATCCTGCCAGGGTCACATAGATTTGCCCGACTGGCGGCATTTCATCCCAATGCTTCTTTGCAGCAAAGTCAAGTGTATTCTCACACAACGTGCGGGCTTCTTGTTTTCTGCCCAATTCCTGGTATATCGCCACAAGTTGTATTGCGGTACTGACAACGTAGTAGCTCTCGGTGGCCTTTAGCATCTCCAGTACCTCTAGCAATATGGAGCTTGCCTCGTCGAGCTCACTCAGTTCTCTGTACGCTTGGCCTAGACGAAAATATGCCGCCAAGATCAGTCTTCTCCGGTCTACCGGGCTTGCATCATCGGGGATCAGAGAAATGGCTTTCTTGGCGTGCTCTTTGGCCTTTTGGGCTTGACCATCTTCCAATGCGACGATCGCCTCCATCGTCTCGAACAATGATGGAACTGCGGCTAGATTACTCGAGTGTTCGACGTCGTCTTCGACGATATCCTTTATTCTTTGGCGTATATATGCAGTATGGCTGGGTATTCGCTCGATGGCGCCTGTTTGGGAATAAACCATACAGTATGCCATCCGGAGAATCACACTATTGCCGGTAATATCCGGGCCGAGAGAATCTAACATGCTCTTCAGCTTGGTTAGTTCTCCCCTGACAAAGAAAACTTGCCAGTGATCTCTGAGGATATCTGCCGTTTGCTCAAGGTCTCCAGCTGCTAGTGCATGGTGGATAGCCTCACCGATATCGCCTGATTCTTGATACCAGACTCTCGCACGTTGGTGAAGCTCAGTAATCTGTTCAGGGAACGCCTGGCTGAGACGACGCCTTAGCAGATCGCCGAAGAGATGATGATAGCGGTACCAATGCCGCTCGTCATCCAGCGGGATGAGGAACAGGTTGGCCGCTTCGAGCTCCTCAAGTATTGCCTGACTATCCTCTCGTCCTGTAACAGCGTTGCATAGAGGAGCGACCGTACGGTCGAGGATTGAAGTCTGTAGCAAAAATGCCTGGATATCGGGTGCTTGTTGATCAAGAACCTCGTCAACCAGGTAGTCAATGACGTAACGATGGCTGCCGCTGAAGCTGTGGATAAAGCGCTCGATCTGATCACGTTGCTCCAACCCCTGCATAGCCACTGCGGCCAGCTGCAGCCCGGTGATCCAGCCTTCCGTGCGACTCTCCAGCACCTGTACATCGTCAGGCGACATGGGCAAACGAACGACTTGCTTGAGAAAAGCAGCGGCTTCATCGGTAGTGAAACGCAGATCGGCCGATCGCAGCTCGGACAATTGCCCACGGGCACGCAGCCGTGACAGGGGCAACGTTGGCTCGGTGCGGCTAGCGATGACCAGATGCATCTGTGGGGGCAAGTGGTCAAGCAAAAAGGTAAGGGACTTGTCAATCGACTGGGATTCGATGACGTGATAGTCGTCGAGGACGAGAACAACAC
>Ga0316577_10001284_pt1 | contig 11711 bp, 9 predicted proteins | sample S5NA_FD_203073 | JGI IMG/M metagenome (GOLD analysis project Ga0316577, IMG submission 203073) | Rhizosphere microbial communities from salt marsh grasses in Alabama, United States - S5-7_050615r2r1 | ecosystem: Host-associated > Plants > Roots > Rhizosphere | place: USA: Alabama | collected... | reverse complement strand
CGAGGTTTCAAACCTTGGGCCTGTTATTGCCCCTCAACAGGGTTCTTGAGATGGGCTCCAGTCGATGGCGATGCAGTACCACGCCCCGTAGCCGCCGTCGCCGCCTCCTCCCTCGCAGGAACGCGTGGTCGGAGCTCTGCGTGACGACCGCGCGCACCGGCTCCCGTTCGGGGTGCCCCTGGATCCAGCGCGTGACCGCCTCCCCGAGCCGCTCGCGCTCCGCGGCCAGGGTGGCGGTGAAGACCTTGACGCCGTCGAAGTCCGGCATCATTTGCACCTGAGGTCGGTCTGGCAGGTCTGGCCGCTGGGGCAGTCGCTGTCGTCGTTGCAGGAGACGAGGCCCGGGATCACGACCTCCTGCTCGACCCTGGAGTTGATGACGAGGTCGACCTTGCCCACCTCGGCGGGCGCCGAGCCGGAGGTCTCGCGGGTGACCGCCACCGTGGGGAAACCGGCGACGCCGAGCGCCTGCAGCTGGTCCAGCAGGGTCGCGGTCAGCTCCAGCGACCCCGAGTCGTCCGTGTCACACTCGATCTTGCCCTTGGTCCCGCCGTGGTGGCTGATGTCGAGCTTGACCTTGATCCTGGCCAGCCCGGACTGCTTGGGCGCCGTCCAGGTCAGCGTCGCCGACTTGCCCGTCTCGAGCTGGAGCGGGGCGCTCTCGAGCACGAGCGGGCTGATCCCCTTGGCCGTCGCGGTGAGCTTGGGCTCGCCGTCCGCGGTGAGCTTGATCTCGTCGCCCTCGGAGAACGGGGGGTACGAGAGGGTCACCCCAACGGGCTGGTAGTTCTGGGCCACCGGGTCCATCGAGATCTTGGTCTCGCCGGACTCGGTGTGCACCCCCTCCAGGTGCACGGTGCCGACCGTGACCTCCTTCGGGTAGGACTGGCACTTGCCGTCGTCGACGCAGATCGCGCTGCCGCCGCAGGGGGTCTCGCAGAACGGGATCCGCGGCTTGAGGAGCTTGCAGGCGCCGTCGGTGGCCGCCTCCTCCCAGATCTCCGCCGAGGGGGTCGGGCCGTCGTAGACCTTGCCGAAGACCGTGGTGGAGCCGGTGGTCCCTGCCGAGGTGTCCGGACCGACGACAGACACCTGGAAGGTACCGACGAGCGAGGCCCCGGCAGCGCCGTCGGTGGCCGGCGGTCCGGAGTCGGACTTCTTGCCGTCGTCGCCGCCGGAGCACGAGAGGATGAACAGGGACACGAGCACGGTGAGAACGCGAGGGACCCTCATAGACCACTCCTCAGCACATGGGACATCACACGGGTTGGTACATCAGTACATATGACATAACACGGGTACGACCCCGTGGACCGCCGCAATCCCAAAAAACGCGCGGCGGGGATTTCCGGCGACCTCTGACTCGTAGGTCCAGCAAGGTCCAGCATGAGCCCGAGCTCGACGCCGGGGCCGCGATCCCCCAGGTGGGCACCGCCGAGCTGATGGAAAGCTACGCCTGAGGGACCAGCAGCACCTCGCCTTCACGCCGGTGGAAGGCTGCCCCTGCGGCAGGTTCGAGAAGGCGTTGATCTACTTCCTGGTCACCGAGTGGTTCTGCCCGGGCTGACTCACCAGCCGCTGGACCAAAGAAGCCCGTGTGCTACTGTTCCCGGGACGTACCCCGCCCGGAAGGTCGTAGGAGCACCATGTTCCCGAAACGTCTGCTTGCCTGTTCGTTCCTGGTTGTAGTCGTTCTTCTCCCTGCCTGCGACGATGAAAACCCCGTCGCCGTGGACGGCGCCGTCCCCGACGTCGCGCCCGCGCCCGACCTCGCCCCGCAGCCGGTGGTCGACATCCGGGCCGACGTGAACCGCGACGGCGAGGTGAGCCTCACCGACCCCACCGAGGACCAGGACGAGGAGACCTGGGGCGCGGACCACGGGGCGATCTTCCTCGCCAACATCGACGACGACGACAAGAGCTGCCCCAAGCCGACGTCGATGCTCTCCGACGTCGAGCTCGCCCGGTGCCACGACGCGGCCGACGACGCCATCGACGGGCCCGACGACCTCAAGGACCTGGCGCCGCTCAGGACGGCGCCCTGGCCCGACGCGCCCGACGACGCCGTCGGCGCCATCAAGCTGTCCGCGCCCAACCACGCCACCGTCGACGGGTGGACCGTGGTCCGCCTGTTCCGGAAGGACGGCGCCAACTACGAGGTGCTCGAATCGGCGACCGCGTTCACCGCCGCCGAGCTGCGCCAGGGCGTGGATCTCTGGCTCGAGGGTCGCGACCTGGTGCGCAACGAAAAGGTCTGGGACGGCTACCTCGACGTGACCCTGGAGGTGACCTTCACCGAGGACGGCAAGCAGCGCACGCTGACCGACACCGTGCGGATGCGGATGGCGCCGATGCTGACCAGCCACCACCTCCAGGCCGTCAAGATGCTCTTCGTCACCGGGACCTCGGATCCCGACTCGGTCGTGTTCCGCGACGACCTCGCCAAGGCCGCCGCGGCGGCCGGCGTGACCAGCACCCGCAACATCGGCACCACCGACCAGTGGACACAGGACTTCTTCGAGACCGGCTGGATGTCGATGCCCGCCAAGGGAGGCCAGCACGTCATCGCGGTCTACTTCCGGTCGGCGAACCTGGACTCGCCCAACCACCCGATCTCGCCGCTGCGGTACGCCGGCCGCGTGGTCTACGACATGCGGGGGCCCGACGTGGCCGCGCTCCAGCAGTACGACCCCAAGCACTCCCTCGACATGGACACCCTCAACTCCTTCGGGAACCTGGAGACGATCCCGCCCTACACCCACGGCGGCGAGAGCTATCCCATGGGCCGCATCATCCGCGGCAGCACCCGCGACTTCTACCCCGACCCGTCGGTGACCCGCCTGCTCGAGGCGCAGAAGATCCAGTCGCCGCTCGGGATCGACACCGACTGGCTGCTGGTGGGCCACGTGGATGAGACGCTGAGCTTCGTCAAGGCCGCCTCGGGGGAGCGGGGCTGGCTGCTGGCGATCAACGATCCGGAGCTCGCGGTGAAGATGCTCGAGGACGCCTCCAAGGCCGGCCACGGCGACGCGACGCTTTTCGAGGGCAAGTACTGGATCCAGGGGTGGGGCAAGCTGGTCAGCGCCCAGACCACGGTGGACAAGGTGCTGGCCGACACCCAGGTGATGTCGGAGAGCGCCAAGGCCGCGGTGGAGGTCAAGGCCCAGCTGGCGACGCTGAAAAAGGAGACCGGCATCACCGACGCCGAGCTCATCCCCGTGCCCTTCCTCCACGAGCCGATGGACGGCTACTCGGCGGCCTACCAGCCCGGCCTGGTCAACGGCGTCGTGCTGGCCGACGGGCACTTCGCCGCGCCGGACCCCCACGGCCCGGTGGTGGACGGCGTCGACATCTTCAAGAAGCAGATGACCGACGCCTTCGCCAAGCACGGGATCACCGTGCACTTCGTCGAGGACTGGGACCTCTACCACCGCCTCGGAGGAGAGGTACACTGCGGGTCCAACGCCGAGCGCGTGGTGCCCCAAAACGCCAAGTGGTGGGAGGCCGGACGATGAGATTTGTAGTACTGGCAACGGTTCTTTCGTTCGCGGCAGCCCCGGCCGACGCGGCGCGGCGCGGGGCGGTCATCGCTCCCGGGGAGCTCTCGAAGGATGCGCGCGGCCGCCTGCAGCGCCAGATCGCCGCCGCCCGGGTGAAGGACGCCCGGACGTTCGAGGCGCTCGCCGCCATGCGCGCCTCCCTGCCGCAGCTCGCCCGCCGCCAGCGCGGGCGGATGGTCAACCTGGTGCGCCCGCTGCGGGCGCTCGGCAAGCCCGGGCTGATGCCGATGCTCGCCGAGCTTGCCTTTGACTCCCGGGGCCGCGGCGCCCTCTCCGAGCGCGCCTGGCGCGGCTTCCGCGTCAGCCTGCTCGAGGCGGTGGGCAGCCTGCGCGATCCGCGCGCGGTGCCGGTCCTCGAGGCCGTCCTCAAAAGCGACGAGAAGGACATCTCGGTGCTCCGCACCGCGGCGCGGGGCCTCGCCCGCCTCCGGACGGAGAGCGCCGTCAAGACGTTGCTCCAGCTGGTCGAGGGCCCGGACACGAGACGCCGGCGCGCGGCGCTGGTCGCGCTGGGCGAGTGCCGGCGGCCCGGGGCGGCCCGCGCGCTCGCCAGGATCCTGCGCAAGACAAACAACGAGACCGACAGAGGGCTCGCGATCGCGGCTCTCGGCGCCGTGGGCAACCTGTGGGCCTGGAGGACCCTCGGCGGGGCCGACTCCGGCGAGGGAGACGCGACCCGGCGCCTGGCGCTCGAGGCGCTGATCGAGGCCTACCCGCGGCTGTCGGCGCCGGAGCGCGAGCGCGCGGCCAAGGCGATCCTCCTCGTCAGCCACCGCACCACCCGGGCCCGCATCGCCGCGGCCCGGGCCCGAGCCTCCGGCGAGCAGGCCGCGGCGCTGGACCGGCTCGCCCGGCGCATCACCCGCGACGGCCTGCTGCGCTGACGCAACCCTGCCCTTTGATCCCCCCGGATCTCTGCTACGATTTCGGGTCATGAGCCCGAAGGGAGCGCTCCCCGTCCTGCTTTGCCTCGCGGGCGCCTGCCACGCGCCCGACCCGCCTTCGGTCAGCGCGGCGGCGGGCGCGGTGATCGGCGGCGCGGTCGACACCAAGACCAGGGGCGTCGTCGGCCTCGCCATCGCGGTCAACAAGTTCCTCGCCGGCCACTGCACCGGGACGCTCATCGCCCCCAACCTCGTGCTCACGGCGCGCCACTGCGTCGCGTTGACCGTGAGCCCCGGGGACCACGGCAGCGTGATCTGCGGCAAGACGCCGTTCGCGTTCCAGGGGGCGGGCGAGCTGTTCCGCGCCACCGCCGAGACCGTGCGGCCGGAGGCGGACGGCCCCGCGTTCGAAAAGGGCGTGGGGACGGTCTTCGTCGAGAAGCAGGCCACCGACATCTGCGGCTTCGACGTCGCGCTGATCATGCTCGAGGGCAAGGGCTTTCCCCCCGCCGTGGCGCAGCCCATCGAGCCGCGCGTCCACACCTCGGCGATCGCGGGCGAGACCCTGTCGGCCGTGGGCTACGGCGTGACCGTGGACGGCGTCGACGCCTCCACCGCCGGGACGCGGATGCGCATCGACGACCGCCAGGTGACCTGCGTCAAGAGCGGCTGCTCCAGCGCCTCCGTCACCGACAGCGAGTTCGGCACCGACGCGCCCACCTGCCACGGGGACTCGGGCGGACCGGCGCTCGACAGCATGGGGCGCGTCTTCGGCGTGCTCTCGCGCGGGCCGGCGGGCTGCAAGAGCTCGATCTACGGCGACGTGGCCAGCAAGCGCGACCTGATCGTCGAGGCCGCGGTGGCCGCGGCCAAGCAGGGCGGCTACCCGCTGCCGGGCTGGGCGCTCCCCTACGTCGACGCGGGGGTCGAGCCCGCCGACGCCGGCGTCGACGCCGGGGGCGACCTCGAGGCTCCGGCCGACTCCGCGCCGCCCACACCCGACGCGGAGAGCGTCGCCTCGGGAGGCGGCGGCTGCTCCGTTTCCGGCGCGGCGGCCCCCGCCGCCGGGTCGGCCCCGTTCGCGCTGCTCCTGCTGTCGCTCGCTCTCCTCCGTCGGCCCTGACGTGGTATCGTCGAGGCGGACCACCCAGGGAGAGGGAGGGTCACCATGGAGACCGGGCCGGAGCAGGGCAAGCAGGCCAGCGTGAAGGCCTACCGCTGCCCCAACTGCATGGCCGAGATGACCTTCGACGCCGCGACCGGCAAGCTCGGCTGCGAGCACTGCGGCCACCAGCAGGAGATCGCGGGGCAGGAGGGCCAGCAGAGCATCGTCGAGTACGACCTCGAGGACGGCGTCGCCAGGGCCGCCAGCCGGGGGCTCGGCGCGCCGGTCCGCACCACCCGCTGCCAGGAGTGCGGCGCGACGGTCAGCTTCCCGGAGAACGTGACCGCCACGCGCTGCGACTTCTGCGACTCGGGCCAGGTGCTGGAGCAGGAGGAGAACCGCAACCTGATCAGCCCCGGGTCGGTGGTCCCGTTCAAGGTCGACGGCAAGGCCGCGGCGGCGCGCTTCAAGGAGTGGATCAAGGGGCTGTGGTTCCGGCCCTCGGACCTCAAGGACCGCGCCAACGTCACCGAGATGAACGGCGTCTACGTGCCCTACTGGACCTTCGACGCCCAGGTCTCCTCCAGCTGGACCGCCGAGGCCGGCTACCACTACTACGAGACCGAGGAGTACACCGAGACGGACGCGGAGGGCAACGAGGTCACCCGGACCCGCGAGGTGCAGTACACGCGCTGGGAGCCGGCCTGGGGCTCGCGATCAGACTTCTTCGACGACCTCCTGATCTGCGCATCCAGGGGGCTGCCCGAGGACCTGGCCCGCAAGCTCTCGACCTTCGACACCGGGGAGCTCCAGCCCTACTCGCCCGCGTTCCTCGCCGGCTGGAAGGCCGAGGAGTACGCCGTCGACCTCAACGAGGCCTGGAAGCGCGCGATCGCGCGCATGGAGTCGATCCAGCACGAGCGCTGCGCCGGCGACGTGCCGGGCGACACCCACCGCTTCCTCAGCGTCTCCAACCACGTCTCCGACGAGACCTTCAAGCACGTGCTGCTGCCGGTGTGGATCTCGGCCTTCCGCTACGGCGACAAGATCTACCGCTTCCTGGTCAACGGCCAGACCGGCGAGGTGGTGGGCAAGGCGCCGTGGAGCGTGGGCAAGATCGTCCTCTTCTGCCTCGCCATCGCGGCCGTCATCGCCGGGATCGTCGTGGCGGTCAAGGTCTTCGGCAGCTAGATCCTCCCCACTTGACCTCCATCGCGCGCCGACTACAGTCGCCGCGTCTGAGGAGCGAACCATGAACCCCAACGAGCTGGACGTACCTGCTTCCCTGAGACCGCTGATGGCCCCCAGGTCGGTGGCGGTGGTGGGCGCCTCGCGAAAGCGGGGCACTGTGGGCGGCGAGCTGTTCCACAACCTGCTGCGCTGCGGCTTCAACGGACCCGTCTACCCGGTGAACCCCACCTCGGACGTGGTGCAGTCGGTGACCGCGTACCGCAGCATCGTCGACGTGCCGGGGCCGGTGGACCTGGCGCTCCTGGTCGTGCCCGCCAGGGCGGCGGCCAAGGTGCTGCGCCAGTGCGGCGAGCGCGGCGTTCGGGCGGCGGTGATCATCTCCGCCGGGTTCAAGGAGATCGGCGGCGACGGCGCGGCGCGGGAGCGGGAGCTGGCGGCCATCGGCGAGGAGTTCAACATGCGGCTCCTCGGCCCCAACTGCCTCGGCGTGCTCAACACCGACCCGGAGGTCAGCCTCAACGCCACCTTCGCCGAGGTGTTCCCCGAGCCGGGCACGCTGAGCTTCCTGTCGCAGAGCGGTGCCCTCGGCGCGGTGGTGCTCGACCTGGCGGCGCGCCGCAACCTCGGCTTCGCCTCGTTCGTCTCGGTGGGCAACAAGGCCGACATCTCCGGCAACGACGTGCTGGAGCACTGGGAGCAGGACGAGCGGACGCGCGTCATCCTGATGTACCTCGAGTCGTTCGGCAACCCGCGCAAGTTCACCCAGATCGCGCGCCGGGTGGGGCGCAAGAAACCGATCCTCGCCGTCAAGAGCGGCCGCACGCTCTCGGGCTCGCGGGCCGCTGCCTCGCACACCGGCTCGCTGGCCGGCACCGACGTCGCGGTCGGAGCGCTCTTCCGTCAGGCCGGGGTGATCCGCTGCGACACCACCGAGGAGCTGTTCGACACCGCCATGCTGCTGGCGACCCAGCCGGTGCCCCGGGGGCGCGGCGTGGGCATCATCACCAACGCCGGCGGCCCCGGCATCCTGGCGGCCGACGCCTGCGAGAGCTTCGGGCTGCCGCTGCCGCCCCTGGAGGCACAGACCTCCGAGACGCTGCGGTCGTTCCTGCCGGCGGAGGCCAGCGTCGGCAACCCGGTGGACATGATCGCCTCGGCCACCGGCGAGCACTACGCCCGCGCGGTCAGGGCCCTGCTGGCCGACCCCAACGTCGACTCGCTGCTGGTGATCTTCGTCCCGCCGCTGATGATCGAGACCCGGGAGGTGGCCCAGGCCATCGGCGAGGCCGCCGCCGGCGCGCAGAAGCCCATCGTCACCTGCTACATGGGGACCCACGGCCTGCCGCCGGGGCTGCGCGGAGCGGAGCGCGACGCGCCGGTCCGCTTCCCCTCCTACCGCTTCCCCGAGGCCGCGGCCCGGGCGCTGTCGCGGGCGGTCGGGTACGGCGAGTGGCTCAAGGTCGCCGACAGCCCGGTGCCCACGGTGGAGGTCGATCGCGAGCTGGTCGCGTCGACGGTGGACGCCTGCCGCGACGCGGTGCTGGCCGAGGAGCAGCCGCTCTGGCTCGACGCCTCGGACGTCCCGCGGCTGCTCTCGGCCTACGGCATCCCGACGCCCGAGACCGCGGTGGCCACCTCCGCGGACCAGGCGGCGCGGCTCGCCGAGGAGATGGGCTTCCCGGTGGCGCTCAAGGTGGTCTCCGACACCGTGACCCACAAGACCGACGTCGGCGGCGTGATCCTGGATCGAAGGGATCCCAAGGAGGTGCGGCAGGCCTTCGACACCATCGTGGCCAAGGCCTGGCAGGCCGACGTCGCCGAGAGCGTCCAGGGCGTGCTGGTGCAGCGCTACGTCACGCAGGGCATCGAGGCCGTGGTGGGTGTGACCCACGACGAGGCCTTCGGGCCGCTGATCATGTTCGGCCTCGGCGGCGAGTATGTCGAGCTGGTGCGCGACGTGACCTTCCTGCTCCACCCGCTCACCGAGCATGACATCGACACCATGCTGTGGAGCGTGCGCTCCTCCAGGCTGCTCGAGGGCTACCGCGGCAAGCCGGGGGGCGACGTGGCGGCGATCAAGGACCTCCTGGCCCGGGTGAGCCAGATGGTCACCGACATCCCCGAGCTCGTGGAGATGGACCTCAACCCGGTCAAGATCCTGCCCCCCGGGCAGGGCTGCCTCGCCGTCGACGCCCGCGTCCGCCTGGGAAACCCCTGGCGCAACCCCTTCTCCAAGAAGCGCTGAGACGTCGGGCTACTTGCAGACGCACTGGCCGGCGACGCAGGAGCAGCTGTAGGGCGCAGTCTGCGCGCAGGCCGGATCGCCCGGGGCCGGGTTGGGGTTGCACATGTATCCCGGCTGAATCGTGGGTGGCGGGATCGACCCGCCCGAGGCGGTGTAGAACCCTGCGAGCACCCACGGCGGCTGGCCGCCGTACTGCGAGACCTCCACGGCGTAGACCCCGGGGTTGGGCGGCGTGAAGGTGGCGGTGATGGAGCACTGCTTCGGGCCGGCCTGGTCCATCACCTTCTGGCTCCCCATCCGCACGTAGTAGAACAGCGCGCCGACGTAGAACGGGGAGCCCTCGATGGTCAGCTTCACCGGCTGCCCGGCGGTGCCGCTCGTCGGCTGCATGCGCAGCGGGCCCTTGATCGGCCCGGTGGTGGCGACGGGGACGCAGGCCGGCACCGCCGCGGAGCAGATGCAGCAGGCCCAGGCGCCCCACTGCTCGCAGCTGGAGCCGGTAGGGCAGCTCTTCGGGTCCTTGGGATCGCAGGTCGGTCCGCAGCCCATCGGCAGGCAGGCGTGGGTGTGCCAGACCTCGCCCGGCTTGCACCCGCATGGCCCGAGGTCGGCTCCCGAGGCATCCGGCGCCGCGAGGTCCGGCTTGGCCGCGAGATCGGGCTTGACCGCGGCATCGGGGGTAGGGCCGGGAGCGTCGGCGCGCGGGGCGTCGTCCGGAGCCGCCCTGTCCGCGCCGGTGTCCACGACTCCGCTGCTATCGACAGCCCCACTGTCCACGGCGCTCCCCTTGTCCACCGAGCTGACCGTGCGGCTGTCGCAGCCTCCAAGCACGGGCAGCACGACGAGCGCTGCCATCCCGCACCAGTGTCTCGTCATGTCTGGATCCTCCACGAGAGGTCCCGACCTCGCGACGCAACTCCCATGCCACCAGCAAAGCGAGGAGATCTGGCTGCCTTGGGTCGGCCGGCTCGCTGACAGCCGGACACCGATGTCATCGAGCCTCAGTATTCTGAGGTAATCGCGCGCCTTGCGTCCTCCCGGCACATGGTGCATCGTCCCCGGGCCCATGACCACCACCACCGAACAGACCCCAAACCCCTACGCGCCGCCGATCACCGACGAGGCTCCGCCCCGGACCGCGGCCGGCCCCGTCAATCTCGAGGACCCCGCCATCGACGAGGCGCTGCGGCGGCTCAACGAGCACGTGGCCGATCCGGCGAACCTGGAGCAGGACGCGAGGACCGCCGGCCCGCGGGTCAACACCACCACGCTGGTGCTGCTCGTGCTGGTGCTCGGCCTCGGCGGGCTGGCCGTCGTCGGGCTGCTGTTCCTCGAACGGGACAGCGCGCTGACCGCGCTGGTGCCGCTGGCCATCGTGCTGCTGGTCCTGTTCCTGATCATCTTCGTGGTCTCGCTGGTCAACGTGCTCTCTGTGATCCCGCGCCGCAGGGCCACCGAGCCGCTGGCCGCGCTCCGCGGCGTCTGGCGGGCGATCAAGCTCGGCTCCCCGGGCTACCTCATCGCCAGCCTGTGCCCCACGGCGCGCGAGCAGACGCTCGCGCGCCCCGAGCTCGAGCGCTACCCCACCGGCAAGGAGGGCTCGTTCTCCATGGGCGACAAGCGCCAGGTGCGCGACTACCTCCGCCGCTGGGCCGCCTCGGGCGCCGGGCAGGTGCGCTGGCTCACCGTGCCCAAGATGAAGGTCATCGAGCTCGGCGACAACGTGGCGGTGGTGCGCTCCGAGCTCAAGCTGCAGGCCTTGCCCCAGTGGGCCAACATCCTCTCCATCGTGCTGTTCCTCTTCATCCGCCTCGTCGGTCTCGTGGTGGCGCTGGTGCTCTACTTCTCGCTGCGCAAGAAACACGTGACGACGGTGGACAAGGTGATGCTCCGCGGCCAAAACGGCCTGTGGTACCTCTACAGCGCCTCGCTCGACCGCTGACGCCGCGCCAGGCGGGCCCTCGACGTGACGTTCGGGCGCTCCTGCCTTGGCCGCGGGTCGGTCGTGATACCGATTGGTATCAGAACCGGGCCACGGTCCTGGTCCGCCAGCCGTTGTGATACCGAAAGGTATCAAGACCCCGCATCGACGGCGCGTGCCGGCGAGATATGTCGCACCCAGCTACTACCTCGCCACAGGGGTTCTGACTGGCCGCTCCGACGACGCCCCGCGCGCTCGACCTGGCTCGTCCCCGTTTGTCGCGGGGACGACCTCGGAAAGAACACGAGCGCGCCATGCGTCGTCCTCGCGGCCAATCGGTCATCTCCCGTGTGGCGAGGTACTGCTAGGTCTTGAGCGCCACCGCCTCGCCGTCGGCCCGCGCGCCCTGCTCGAGCACCAGCATCCGGACGCGCCCGCTGGCCACGAGGCGCCCGTCGTCGTCGCGGACCTCCGCCTCCCAGACCTGCGAGCGCCGGCCGCGGACCAGCGGGCGGGCGGTGCAGCGCAACGTGCCGGCGCGCACCGCGCGCAGGAACGACGTCGAGTTCTCGAGCCCCACCGTGCTCTTGCCCTCGGCGAAGACGTTGAGGGCGGCGGCGGTGCTGCAGAGCGACTCGATCATCCCGGCGAGCACGCCGCCGTGCACCAGGCCGTAGGGCTGCAGGTGCTGCTCGCCGATCTCGAGCTCGGCGACGAACTCGTCGAGCGTGGCGCTCACGAAGGTCAGGCCCATGGCCCTGTTGTAGCCGCCGAGGCGCTCGTTGATCATCTGCACGACGTCTTC
>Ga0316577_10001283_pt1 | contig 11714 bp, 6 predicted proteins | sample S5NA_FD_203073 | JGI IMG/M metagenome (GOLD analysis project Ga0316577, IMG submission 203073) | Rhizosphere microbial communities from salt marsh grasses in Alabama, United States - S5-7_050615r2r1 | ecosystem: Host-associated > Plants > Roots > Rhizosphere | place: USA: Alabama | collected... | reverse complement strand
GTAGCGAGTATGTAATTCGGGTAACGACAGCTCCGGCTCGTGGCCGAAATGCTTGCGATAGGCGGGCACGAACGGGATCGCTCCCTCCTCCAACTGGTTGGCAATGGGGATAGCTCGCACCGGGGCGCTCTGCCCCCAACTACCGTCCTGGTTCTGCAGGGCCATCTGCCACTCGGCCAGGCGCAGCAAGTTGGCGCTCTCGGCGCGCACCCTGGCCGGCCCGCTGACCGGCACCGTGACCTGGGGGAGCAGTTCCGGCGCGACGGCGTCGGCCGCCTCCAACGCCAGGGACTCGAAAGGCCAAATCAACCGTTGGTAGCGACCGTCTTCTTTCTCCAGGCGGGCGGGGCGGTTCTCGTCGAGTGGAACCTCTCGCAGGTCGCCTCCGCTCTCGAATTCCACGGCGAGCGATTCGCCGCCGAGATTGACGAGGAACCAAATCGTCCTGTCCTTAGAAACCCGCTTCACGCTCACGACCTGCGTCGCTTCCTGGCCGCCGGCCCGGATACGCAGGCTGGGTTGCGTCGTTTTTAGCAGCTCGGCGGTGAGGGTCTCAGACTCCAGGTCGTACGTGCAGCGGATGACCGTTCCGCCGGCAGCCTCGAACGTCTCCAGCCAGGCTTGCAGCGGATCTTCGATCACGCGCATCGGCGGCACGATGACCATCTTGGCAGTGATGTCTGCGACCTGCACGCAGCCATCGCCGATTTGGCCGCTTTCGAGAATTTCGGTATCGACGATGTGAAAGTCGAGGTGTTGTTCCGCCAGCAGCCACAAAATCGTCTCGTAGGCCGCGAGTTCCGCGTGAGCGGGCACGCCGCTACCCGGGTCGACGAGCAGAATTTCGGCGTCGATGTACGTGTCTTCAAACAGCCTGGCGATGCGCTCCACGTAGCCCGATAGCACGCCGAACAGCGGCCAGAAGGGCATCTGGAAAAAGAAGGTGGGCGGCGCGTCGTGCTTTTTGAGCGCGTGGGTGCTGTAGAAAAAGCCGTGCGGCACCAGGTACCTGATCCCTGCCAGGAGCAGCCCGTCAGCGATGGACTTGGCATCCTGCAGCGTGGCGCTCCATCCAAGGCTGTGGTAGCATTCACACAGCGCTCCGGGCTTTTCAAAGAAGTGGGCCGCCGAAGCCGTCGCCCGGGCGTTTGCCCGCACCCGCCCGCGCAGCCAGTCGGGTTTCGCGCCTACCTTGGTGTGGCCCGGCTCGCAGCCGGGGATGTCCATGTACTTGAGCTGTGCCAGGCGTAGCGATGGCTTCTCGCCGGAGTAGGCCAGCCCGTGCTTTCGGCACCAGCCCGATATCTGCTCCTCGAAGGACTGGCAGAACAGGCGATACGTGAGCCGCAAAAGGTCGTAGGCCACCCGGACGTGATCGGGGTGTGCCGTATCTTGCAGGGCTGGCAGCGCGGCCAGCAGGTCGTAACCGTACTCGGCCTGGAACTCGACCGGAATGCGGTCCGACCACCAGGGTGCGGTCTCGTCTACAAAGATGGATGCGATGCGCTGTCCGAACCGGTCGCCATAGCGCTGGCGGTAGCGCTCGTGCGTCAGGGCGATGAAACGCGCGACGGCCTCCGGGTTCAGCGTGTCGACGTAGTAGTCCCAGTACTTGAAGTGGTCCACCGTCACCTGCACCGAGATAAAGAGCCTGTGCGGACCTGCGGGCAGCGTCGTATCCAGCACGGACGTCGGCTCGCTGGCAAAGTAGCGTTTGCGGTTGTAGCTCGTCAGCCCCATCTCGACGTACGACTCTCGCTCCAGGACCATGCCGATATGATCTCGCAGGTCGATGCCGTGTTTCCAGTCGACGGCCTCTCCCTGCAGCGAGTAGGCCGTGCAGCACAGAAGCTTGCCCCGGGGCAGGCTGAGGCGCACCGGTCCCCCGTCCAGGTCGTACGATTTCTGCACGAGCTGGGTGGCATAGTACTGCGGGCAGCCCAGGGTCACCGCGCCACCGGCGATGCCGCTGGGATAGGGGTACTCGTCGTACAGGTGGACGAACAGGTCGTGCTCGTCTGCGGCCTCTATGGCCGCGTCCACCATCTGGAAGAATGACTCGGAAAGGTACGGCCGCTCAAGCCCCTGCCGCGAGTGGATGAAAAAGCCGCGCACTCCCTGCGCGGCCATCTCTCCAATTTGCCAGCGGATTTCGTCAGCCGATAGGTCATCGTTCCAGAACCAAAAGGGATAGAAACCGATGGGGATATTGTTTTGTGTCATATCTGAGAACCCGCCTTGTCAGTCGAACAGTCTTCTTCCAAAGAGCTTGAGCCGTCTTACCCGCGTCAGCCACAGGTGCCAGCGCGCCTTTCGCCAGGCGCGCACCGCCTGTTCCTGGTCGGGTGGCTCGAGCGGCCGAGAGGCGTAGATTGTTTGCACGTAGGAATCGACCAGATGGCGAGCGTTCTGGACGCCGGGCGACAGCCAGTCTTCCCAGTATTCCGCCTCCGATAGGTCTGCTGCCCAGCCTGCAAGTGCTGCGGCGAACTCGTTGGGCGTGTCACTTACCCTCACCGGCACGGCCAAGCGCGCTGCCTGGCGGCGAAGCCGTCTATAGAGCGTCGTCACCGCCATCGCCGGCCCCTGGCGGCGAAGCCTCAAGGTATCGATGCGTATCCAGGCGACGATGGTTAACGTCAGCAGCGCCAACCCCACCAAACTTGTCACCCACCAGGGCCACTTGGTCACGTCCCACCAGGGCAGTGTGGCGGCATTGTTCTCATCTGGCTTTGATGGGATGGGTGGGGGCTCGAACGGCTTGATCGTGCCCTCACTGGGACGCTCGATCGCCGGCAGGCCGGCAGTCGGCTCGAACTCGATCCACCCGTAGCCGGGGAAATAGACCTCGGCCCAGGCGTGAGCGTTGGCTTCGACAACCAGATAGTGGCCCTCGACATAGTCGTAGGAGCCGGCGGCGTAACCGGCCACGTAGCGGGCGGGCAGACCGGCCGCGCGCGCCATCACGACCATCGCCGTGGCGTAATAGTCGCAGTATCCCTCCTGCAGCTCGAAGAGAAAGTAGTCGGCTACGTCGCGGTCGCCCGTAGGCTTGGGCACGTTGAGGTTGTAAGGGAAGGTGCGCAGATAGGTCTCGATGGCGTACGCCCGGTCGTAGGGCGTGGGTTCGGTTGCCGTCAGGTCACGGGCCAGCGCGATCACGCGCTCAGGGACTGTATCGGGAAGCCACAGGTAGCGGCTGCGCACCCAATCCGGATAGTCGGTTCCGGCGGCCTGCAGCCGTTCCACGGTGAATACAGGCAGCAGCGACTCGGCATGGTAGGTCTTTGTCAGCGTCGTCGCGCCGAAGGCGTCTTCGGGGGTGCGCCAGGCGACGTTGTAATTCTGATCGACAGAGACGAGGGTTCCCGCGACGAAAATCATATTGTCCACGTCGCCGATGATTCTAACGTCCTGCTGCAAGAGCCGCTGGGTCGAAGTCATGCCCAGCGTCGGTGTGATCGCCCGTTCGCCCGCGCCGTATTCGATAATCTCGGTATCGCCGGTGTACCAGCCGAAGTAGACGTACAGATCGTACGTCAGGTTGCGCCAGTAGTAGCGCGGCACGGGTGGCAGTTGATCCTGCTCTCCCAAAACCATGGCCTCTTCTTCCGTCAGGATGGGCAGGTCATCGTCGGTTTTGATGATCATCACCCGCTTGTCGTCGAGCTCCGGCCCGGAACCGATGAGGTGATCGCGCGCGAGGCCCGTGGTGCGCATCTCTTCGAATATGGCGATCTCCTCGGGCACGGCTTCTTCCTCTCGCGCCACGCCTAACGATTCGGCCAGGGCGTCGACCATGTTTTCGTCATGTCTCTGGAAGAGTTCGACGATCTGTCTTATCGAGAGGGATGGCACTAACGCTGCCGCGATCAGCAGCACCAGGGTCAAGTTGACGACGATCCGCGCGACATGCCCGCCATTTTCGATGGTGCCAATCCCGGCTGCTTGCCAGCGGCGTACGCGCGCATCGCGCGTCAGCAGTGCCATCAACAGCAGACCCGCCCCCAATATCACCAACAGCAGGGAGGGCGACTCGCTTCTGTAATAGAGTGCGGTGAGCAGTAACACGCCGGCCGGTGTGAGTGATAGCAGCGGTTGGGCGCGGCGGCGAGCCATCCAACCGGCCCACGCGCTTACGATCCACATGGCCAGGCTCCACATCAGGGCTGCCGCCGCTGGGTCGAAGGTCGGTTCGCCTGCAAGAACCGCGGCGATCCAGGCCTGCTCGCGGACGACCAGCGTGCTTCCATCGGCCTGTAATTCTTCCAGGATGAGGGATACCGGTTCCCAGTTCAGCACAGTTCCTTGGAATAGGTCGCTTGTGCTGCCCACGGTCAGTAGCCAGCGAAAGAATTCGCCGATCGGGCCGCCCAGTGCTTGGATCAATGTCAGCAGTTTTACATCTAGCTGGCCCACGCGCAGAAACACGACGGCAATACCCAGTAGGGGGGCGATGACCAGTGCGATCCAGCCGCGCAGCGACGTCATCGCCAGCACCCAACCGATCAATAGCCCCAGCAGGGCTGCAAACCACATCAGTGGGGGATCGACCTCACGGATCGCATCCGCCAACCCCAGCGCTACACAGCCCAGGAGCAGAACAAGCAGTGCCAGGGAGAGCAAGTCGCGTGAGCTCGTTTTCCGGATGGGCCAACTCAACAGGCGCATCATGCCAGCACCCTCCAGGTCACATCCTGGGGCTGGCTCGCCGGCACGACATGTCCGGAATCTAGGATTTCCCATCCCCAGGTTTGCTGCCAGGCGGGTTGGACTTCTGAGCTGTTGAGCACGTCCGGTGTGATGACGTAGTGGGTCACCCCCTGCGTGGCGAGCAGCTCCGCCGTCTCACTCACATCGCCCGTGCCGCCGAAGGAGGCGGGGTCGAGCAACAGCACCGTGGGGACCGCCCCTCGTTTCATCATAGGTACCAGTGCCTCTATCCAGGCGGGATCGAGAGCCGGTGTGATGACGACCAGGCTGGCATGCCGGCCGATTGATGGTTTCATCCGCATCAGCAGGTCGGAAAGCGGGCGCTGCCCGGGTGATGCCAGCGCCAGGTCGCGCAGGATCTCCCAGCGGCGGGTATCTCCTCTCTCGGGCGGGAGCCACACCAGGTCCTGGCTGTGCATCACCAAGCCCACGGCCCGCCGCATTTGTAACCCGCGATCCGCCAACGAGGCGGCCAGGACGACGCCGTGCTCTTCCGTAGAATCGTCGCCCTCGCCCGCCTGAACGCCCTGTTCCAAATCCAGCACGATCCACCAATCGCTGGCCGGAGTGCCATCGAATAGCCGCACGTGTAGCGAGTCCTTGCGGGCGGTGGTGCGCCAGTGAATCCAGCGCTGGCTGTCGCCGGGGTTGTACTCCCGCACGCTCGCGGCGCTGATCGTGCGTTCGGGAGCGTTGGGGCGCGGGCGTCCTTCGCCGGATAGGCCGCCAGGGGATACGCGGATGGCGGGCAGCGAAAGCACCGGCGGCAAGACCAGGAAGGGCATCGATGCGGGATAGTTCAGGCTGACCGTGTATACACCAAAGGGGTCTCCGGTCAGCAGCGTCGTCGGTCCCAGGGTGAAGAGGCCGCGGCGGGTACAGGTTGCCGACCTGCTCCAGCGTCGCATTCGCTTGGCTTCGACCGCGGTCGTCCAGCTAGCCAGGTATCCGGGCAGCGTCGAGTGGTCGACCACCTCGGCCCACAGGGCGGGCACGGCTCCAACGTTGGTCAGCTCGAAGCGTTCTTCCAACTGATCGCCCACCTGCGCCCACCCAAAGCGCATCACGCGTGTGAACTGCAACCCGCGCGCCAGGATTCGCGCCCATATGTAGCTGGTCAGCCACATGCCGCCTAACCCTACGAGGAAAACGACCCAGCCGCGATATGGCGAGACGATCTGCAATACCAGCAAAACGCCCACGAGTATGGGCAGCAGCCACGTGTTGAGTTTTAGGCGGAATGAGGTTTTCTTTTCCATCTTGCCTTTATTGCTCAAAGAGAATTAGGTGGTTTTCCTCCAACTTTTCCAGTTCATCCTCGTAATCCTGACCCATCAGCACGCTGCGAAAGATGCTCGACATTGGATTGAGTAGATTATCGCCAAAACACCAAAAATACGGCTGCCGGATCGCATCCGCACCTTCGACCAGGGCCGCCGCCTTTTGCATTTCTGGTGTAAAGGTTCCTCTATCGACAGCTCTGTGAAGCGGCAATAGGCCGACTGCCGGATCGATTTGCTGTGCCAGATAAGTTTGCGCCTCGGCCGAACCCATATAGCTGAAGAACTCGATCGCTGCCTCGATCTCGGGCGAGTTGGCCAGAACGACGTAGCCTATCGTCGGCGTGAGCTCGCCGACGGGGAGGCTGGGGTCTATGAGTGGAAAGCGGAAAAAGTCGAGTTCGCCGTGCGGCTGGTATCCCGGGGCTAGGATCATACCCGCCTGGCCGTTGGTAACCATGTCCATGCTCGCTTCCGCCTGCAAGCCCCAAGAGTTTTCCAGGATGTAGCCGCTTTCTACCAGGAATTGCCAGGTGTCGAAAACGGCCCGCACTTTTTCATCGGCGTAGCTCTCCTCGCCATTTGTCAGAGCGGCGTGAAACTCGGGGCCGTTGAGGCGCATGTTGAGATAGTCGAACCAAACCGACACCATTTGCCGGTCGTCGCCGGCATAGACGATTGGTGCCACATTGTTCTTTGAGAGTGTCTCGCACACCGCCAGGAATTCCTCCCAAGTTGCAGGTGGGGCGAGGTCGTATCGGTCAAAGACCTCTGTGTTGTAGTAAACACCGAACCAGCTATGGAATACAGGCAGGAAGTACGCTCTGCCTTCGTGCGCCAGCATCGTCTGGAAATCTTCCGGGTAAGCCTGATCCAGATCCTCCCTCGCCATGATGCCGGTCAGGTCTACGAGCAATCCCTCCTCGATGGCCTGGCGCATGTTGTAGTCAGCCGGTAACGACATCACCGCTGTGAAGGGGTACTGGCGCAACCAGTTCAGGTATGCACTAGGAGAAGCCCGGTATGGGCTGCGCGTGATGTTGATCTCTGGGTGGTCGGCTTGAAATCGCTCGACCAGGTATGCCTCAGGGCTGCCCAACACTGCGCCCTGAAATGTGGAGACGTAGAACACCTCGATCTGGTCCCCTTCCGTCGGTATGATTTCGACGGTGGGAATCACCGTGGTCGGCTCAATTGGAGCTTTTTCCGTTGGCGCGCATTGACATGCGGCCAGGGTTGCCAGCATCAAAAAGATCGATATGGCGTTCCGTGCGAGGTTGGCTCGCTTGGGTGTGTGCCTCATGTTTTCCCCTCCTATCCGGGATTCTGCACACCCTGCCTACTATGGATAGCCATATTATCCGTCATTATACCGGATAAGGCGCATGCTTGCATCCTACAAAGGTATTATATGGGGTGGTAGAACTGGAGGACGCATTTCTAGCGTGATCTCAATGTCCTGCGATGATGACCAGGTAACGCATGGGTGTCGCGCCCGCATTGCTCAGGCCGTGCGGCTTACTCGCGTCGAGAATGATGACCTCGTTCGGGCCGAGGGAGTGCTTTTCGCCCTCCACCTCGATTGTAGCGTGCCCTTCCAGCATGTAGAATGCCTCGGCGCCTGCGTGCTCGTGGGGTGGATGGGAGCGCCCGCCGGCCGGGACCTCGGAGATGTGTATGCGCAATTGCTGTGTTTCGAGGCCCGCATCGACGAGGTATTTGGTTATGCCTCTGACCTCTTTTGTGACAAATCCCATTTGGCTTGACCTCCTTTTTGGGAGATAACAGAACCGCAAAACCCGCTACGTTTGTAGCAACTTTTGCGGTATCACGTCAAGGGTGTCTTTTGTTGCGGTGATGTCTTGAAGGGTGTATGGGAAAGCTCGGGCTGACCAACTAGGATGCTCATTGTTCCTGTCTGCTGATATGCCTGGACCAGGTATCACGCACTTGGAGGCGTTGGAAAGATTCGATCTCTTTCAATGCCTCTTGAGTTTGTCCAAACAGGCGAGCGTTCTCAATGGTGTTGGCCAGCAGGTCGGTCATTAGTTGAAAGACTGCTACACTCTCTTCGGTGAAGGCAGCTTCTCTGGAGGATTGAACGGTCAGCGCGCCGATCGCTTCTCCTCGACTGATGAGGGGCAGTGCCAACTCGGAGTGCGTGTCGGGCAGCAAGGGGTTGGAAAAGCGCACGGCCTCCTGCCCCACATCTAGTGCCACGCGAGGCTGGCCTGTGGCGATGCACTGCCCGACCATCGACTCTCCGCCCACCTCCAGCTGGTATCTCTGCTTGGTCATCTTGCGGCCCGCTTGCCCCGTGCCTGCCTGCAGGTAGGCACGCTTGGTGACCCTCTCTGCTATCTCCTCGGTTTCTACCAGAAACAGGCCGACGTAATATAGGTCGAAGCGCTCGCGGACCAGCTCGACGACTTGGTAAATCAAATCCCTGGGATCGAGGATGCTGCTGGCTACCTGCGAGACCTCGGCGGCGGTCCGGATCAGGAACAAGCGGCTTTCTACCTGCTCGATGAGCGAAATCCCGTGCAGGGCACTGCTTATTTCTCCGCGTAGTGTCTCGTAGGTGTCTCGCTTGCCCGCAACCATGTCATCCGTATCTGCCTTGAAGAGGGCGAACCCCCACTGTCTCTCGCGGAAAAAGAGCGGCTTGGCTACCAGACTGTAGCGTCTGTCCTGTGGCAAGATTCCCTCAGGCAGTAACTGGCGACTTGGGAAGCGTTGCCCTCCTTCCGCCAATTCAATTTGCCCCTCCCGATCGCCATCGTAGGCCAATACCAGCCGTGACCACTCTGGGGCGGGCTGCGAATATGCGTATGGTCGGGGATCCTCGTACAAAGCGAGGTAGCAGTGCGCGATATCCAGGTGCAGTAATTCCTTCACCAGTGCATCAGCCAATTCCGGTACGCTAGAGGCAGCCGCCAAAGTTTGGCTGACGTGGAGCAATGCCAGGGATCGTTGCCCTTCTTGCAGTGCCAGGAAAGCCCGTCTTCGTTCCGCCACCTCGCCAATGAGCATCCGTGCCTGCTGCCACAGATCTTCGGCCTGCAGGGCAGCAGACTCTTCTTCGATGAGATATGGCAATACTTGGCGACGCAGAGCCGATATGACGCTGTGCCACATATCCACGTCACTGCCACGTGCCATGGTCTGACGTAGGACCTCGTCCAGTTTTGACAGGAAGCCACCCGATGGCTTCTGCATCTTGCCCGCTGTGGCGCCAATCTCGGCGAGGAATGCCTCCAAGAGCTGCGTCGTCCATTCGGCAGCGTTTTCAATGTCACTTGTGGCCTGTATCATTGCGGCCTGAATCTCGCCCTTCTGTGCGGCAAGGGCAGGTGCAAAAGCTCCTTTTGTTGCTGCGTGTTCCACCGGCCCTACTGCTGCCTGCGCAACTGCTGATCCAGGACAACCGCATGACTGCCGCACTACCAACTCGGCGGGTATGGTGACTGCTTCGGGCACATCTTCGCCTCTCATCAACGCCAGCAACATCTCGACCGTTTGCTTACCCCGTTCGTAAAACGCGTTGGACGCCGTCGTCAGAGGAGGGGTGATGAGAGGGCTATCGGTATGGTCGTCAAAACCTATCAGGGCTACGTCATGGGGGACGTGGATCTCACGCTCTTGCAGCGTGCCCAAGAGCCCGAGAGCGAGCAGGTCACTGGATGCCACAATCGCGTCAAAATCGACGGAGGGACGCAGCCTGCGTTGGTCGAGTAACACCCGGATTCCTTCAGCTCCTTGCTCCCACTGAATAGGACCGACGACGAGATTGGGATTCAGGGGTATGTTGTGTGCCTCCAAGGCGTCGGTGTAGGCCCGGTATCGCTCCTCGGCCTCACGGTGCCCCCTAGGCCCACGCAAGAAGGCTAGGCGGCATCGCCCATGGGACTCGATGAGATGGGCGATTGATTTATACATGGCGCTATAGCTATCCAACAATACACCGGGGATCCCCTCCAAGACATCTCCCACAGTGACTATTGGCAGACCATAACGCCTGCAGAAATGTAGCATCTCCTCGCGGGCGACGAACGTGCTTATGGCAGAGGCCCAGATGATCAGGCCATCAATTTTCTCCGCGCTCACTAGCTCGAACAGAATGTTGCTTTGATCATCGAGCCCGCCAGGGACATGCAGCCTTCCTCCTGGGAAGCAGAGCAAGTTGACGTCGTGCTCCTGTGCCGCGTCTGCAACCCCGGCCCACAGTCTAGACGTGTTCACATTCTCAATCAAGGCGACAAACAGGCCAATCGTGGGACGGTGATCCTGTGCGTTGGGGGTTTTGGGGTTCATTTTTACATCTCCCAGTTCTTTCTAGCCGATGCTCTATTTCGACCGGGCATTCCGTCAAACTCAGCAAATTTGGATTTGCTGAGCCTGATTATATCCCGAAATCGACTTCCCGGGAAATACTCAACATTCTTACTTCACGCTGTCGCGATCGGGCAATCCATCAAAGTCGGGCACGTCCACGACGAATACCTGACCGTATCCCTGCGGGTCGGCGGTGTATACGATCTGTGTGCCCTCGGAGTTGAAGCAGGGATGCAGATGCACGCGCTGGATGTGAAACGAGCCACGGTGCCACACCAGCACCTTTGGTCCCTCGAACTGTTCGTCCTTGAAACGCCACAGCAAGAGGTAAGGGTCCTTGCTGTCGCCGTCTCCGACGACGAGGTCGAGCATGTAGCTGTGAAAATGCCAGCAGTGCCCCTCGAACGGAGCCTCGACCTGGTCGGCGTTGTCGTAGCGAATCGAGCCATAGACGGGACCTGCTGCGGTCTGACCGTGATAGCCGATGTGCTCACCATCGGGCATCCAGTATTCGTGCCCGATAGCCTCCCCTGGCGCGTTGGGCCGTATCTGCCACACCTTGCCGGTTTTCAGGTCCAGACCCCAGATGCGGTTTTCCACCAAGTGCCACGGTCCTTCGTGGCAGAAGGTGACGATGTTGGGCAGCTTGGGCGACGCGTTGAAGTGACCCAGCCAGTAGTTCTCCTCGTAGACCGTCTCGGGTGCACCGCCGTCGATCGGGATTTTGACGATCGCTGAATGGGGATGCGCCTCCCAGGTCTCGTGGAACCCGACGTAGCCGTGGCCCAGGTCTGTCATGATCCTGCCAGAAAGATCCTCCCGGTGACCTGTGCAGATGTACTTTCCGTCGGCGGTGGCGTTGGCGCCGCCGCCGACGCGGCCCGCGGGACGGGTGTAGAGCGGACGTGTGTCCAGCGAGGCCAGGTCGAGTGCTGTCAACGTGTCACCGTGATAAAAGTAGATCTCCTCGCGCACCGGGTTCTTGCTCAGGCTGCCGATCTCGCCCTGCGCCGGATCAAAATCGGTGAGCTGTACGATATCGCCGCTCTCTAGGTCAACGCCGAACAGATTGGTGGCATTCTCTCTATCGGAATAAAAAACGATCTTACGGCCCTCGTCGTACCAGCACGGATAGGTGAAGTAAAAGTGATTGCTGTGTCCCTTGTAGTTGGTCAACTGATGCACCGTCGCACCGCTGACCGGGTCCTGATAGATGTCCAGCTCGGGTTCCCATCGACACCCTATGCCTGTTCTCGCCATTTCTAAACCTCCATTGTTGCATCTTGATATCATCTCAATGATCTGGGGGGCGGGGGGGGGGTTTGTGGGTGGGGGGGGCACAAAAACCCCCCCCCCCAAAGATAAATGTTTTTTTTGGTTGTTGTA
>Ga0316577_10001282_pt1 | contig 11722 bp, 8 predicted proteins | sample S5NA_FD_203073 | JGI IMG/M metagenome (GOLD analysis project Ga0316577, IMG submission 203073) | Rhizosphere microbial communities from salt marsh grasses in Alabama, United States - S5-7_050615r2r1 | ecosystem: Host-associated > Plants > Roots > Rhizosphere | place: USA: Alabama | collected... | reverse complement strand
TGCGACATGGGTCCGCGGAGCCACGGTGAGCGGGCGCTGCCTTGTGGGCCTGGCCCGCCTGCCGGCTTGTGGCCGACGCTGCATAGTTTGCCCGCATCGCTCCGGCAGGCGATTGCGAAGATGGCGCCCAATAGCCCTCGGTGTGCAATTATCTGCTCATTTTACCCGTGATCGCGCAAGAGACGCGGTAGAATTGGAAAGAAGTACGGGGTACGGGGTACGAAGTACGGTGTCGATCCCCGCACTTCGCACTCCGCACTCCGCACTCCGCACTCCGCACTCCGCACTCCGCACTCCGCACTCCGCACTCCGCACTCCGCACTCCGCACTAAAACGATGCTCGATACCTACGACAAACGCATCCTCGAAATCCTCCAAGCCGATGGCCGTATCAGCAACCAAGAGCTCGCCGACCGCATCGGCCTCTCGCCGTCGCCCTGCCTCCGGCGGGTCCGGGCGCTGGAGGAGGCCGGCATCATCGAAGGCTACCGTGCCCTGCTGAACGCCAAGGCGCTCGGGCTCAACCTCATCGCCTTCATCAGCATCTCTATGGACCGGCACACCCCGGAGCGCTTCGAGAACTTCGACGCCCAGGTGACCGCGATGCCGGAGGTGCTGGAGTGCTCGCTCATCACCGGCCGCGACGCGGACTACCAGCTCAAGGTCATCGTCCGCGACATGGAGGCCTACCAGGATCTGCTGCTCAACAAGCTGACCCGCATCGAGGGCGTCAGCGGCGTGCACTCCAGCTTCGTGCTGCGACAGGTGCTGGAGCGCACGGCGCTGCCGGTTGCCTAAGGACGGCAACCCTGGACGTGCATATCCAGCCTGGGAATCAACTAGAATCCCGGAAGTTCCATCGGTTCCACGGCAGCATGCCGTCGCCCCGGCAAACTACCGCAGCACATCGGATCAGCGGACATTGCAACCATGGATCGAGCGACCTTCAAGCAATTCAAACAGCTTCTGCAAAGTCTTCCAGTTTGGAACGACACATCCTCGCGTGCGGCCTTCCTGCAGGACGTCTTCCTTGGTCACTCCCTGCTGCAGCAGTTCGATATCGGCGCCGCCGGCACCATCGCGGCGAGCCAGCTCGTGCAGCTGCTCGATGCCCATCAGGAGCCCAATGTCGACGGCATGACGCCCGCCTGTGCCCTGCTCGCGCATATTCGCGACAGCTTTGGAGCCACCGGCGAGCGCGCCGAGCTGCTCGCCGCGCTGCAAGGCGCCTTCGGCTGCGAGGGTAGCCGAATCCGCTCGGTGCTGTTCCTGACCGCGAACCCGGCGGACGACGGTCTGGACCCGCTGCGCACCGATAGCGAGTTCCGCGAGATCAAGGACGCGCTGGCGGGCGCCAGCGGCAGCCGGGCCATCCAGCTCCACCTGCCGGAGCTCGCGCTGCGCCGAGATGACCTCACCAAGGCCCTTCAGCAGACCCGACCCGGCCTCGTCCACTTCTCCGGTCATGGCGGTGGCAGCCCTGGACTCTACCTGGAGAATGCGCAGGGCCAGGCGCAGCTCATTTCCACGGAGGCCTTGGCCCGCGTATTCCGGCTTTTGAAAGACGATGTGCAGGCGGTGGTGCTGAACGCCTGTCTCAGCGAGCCACAGGCCCAGGCGATCGCGCAGCACATCGCTTACGTCATCGGCACCAGCGATGCCATCGGCGACCCCGCGGCCATCCAGTTCTCCATCGGCATCTACCGGGCGCTCGCCGCCGGCCGGTCTATCGAGGAGGCCTTTCAAGCCGGCTGCACCGAGATCCAGGTGGCGGACATTCCGGAGCAAGACATCCCCCTGCTGATGAAGTGGCCCGGAAACGTCATCCGCTGCGGAGATTGACCCTCCGCCTAACCCGCAAAGCCGCGATGGACCTCGACCGCGAAACCTTCAAGGCGCTGAAGGCGCTGCTGCTGCGACTGCCTGGATGGGCGACGGACGAGGCGCGGCGCCGGGCCTTCGTCACCGATGCCCTGTACGGCCATCCGCTACTGACCGGCGGCGGCATCACCTGGACGCAGGACGGCGACTCCGCAGCCACCAACTTGCTCCAAGCCTGTGCCGGCTCCGAGGTGACGATGCCGGACGGCAGGACGACCGCACTCTGCGCCCTGCTCGGCGAGGTACGCGGGCGTGGATGGGCCTCCGGTGGATCCCTCGCGGTGCTGGAGCGGGCCGTCGGCTGCGGTGGGCACAGAGCCACCTGGCGCCAGGAGCCGTATCCTGGCCTGCTGGCCTTCGATCGGCACAAGGCGCCCATCTTCTTCGGCCGCGCCGTGGAGACCCGTGACCTGCTGCGCCGCCTTGCCACGCCGCAGGGCAAACGCTTTCTGCTGGTCACCGGGGCGTCCGGCTCCGGCAAGTCGTCGTTGGTGCGGGCCGGCGTCTGGGCGGCACTCGAAGAAGGCGGCGTGCCGGACCTGCCGGGCACGGGCGACTGGCTCATCAGCCCCATGTTCCCGTCGGCCATGGGCGGTGACCCCTTCCTGGCCCTCGCCAGCAGCCTGCTGCAGGACGCCAAGGGTCGGTTCAGCTTCTTGCGTACTGACCAGGAAGCCGCGGCCCTCAAGGCCGACCCCGAGGCCTTCGGCGCACTATTGCAGCGCGTCCGCGCCGAGCTGCCGTCCGCCCAGGCCGAATGGCTGCTGGTCCTGGACCAGATGGAGGAGCTCTTCACCCCGGCCACCGAGGCGCACGCCGAACCCTTTCTGGACCTGCTGCTCGCGGCGGCCGAGCGCCCCGGTTTCCGCGTCATCGCCACCATCCGCTCGGACTTCCTCCACCGCTGCGTGGACCACGCCGGCCTGCGCGCGGTCATCAACGCCGACGGCCAGTACAGCGTCGGCCGGCCCGGCCCGGTTGCGATGGCCAGAATGATCACCGGGCCGGTTCGCGAGGTCGATACCGGCGTTGCCATGGACGTCGAGGATGCCCTAGTGGAGCGCATGGTGGCGGACGCCGAGGCCGAGCCCGGTGGACTCGCGCTGCTGGCCTTCACGCTGAAGGAGCTGTATCGCCAGTGCCGGGAACAGGGGCTCGAGGTGATGGGGCTCGACGCCTATTGCGACCCGGACTTCGACGGCCTCACGGGCGTCATCGGCCGTCATGCCGATGCGGTGCTGGCGCGGGCGGACGCCGCCGCCCAGGCGGCGCTACCGCGGGTCTTCTCCCGACTGGTGACGGTACGCCGGGACGGCACGGCCACCCGTCGCCGGGAGCACCGAAGTTATTGGCGCGAAGACGTTGACGCGCTGCGGCTCATCGACCACCTCAGCGACGCGGGCAGCGCGCGGGCACCGGAGCAGAAAAACCGCCTGCTGGTGAGCGACGCGGCCGGCCCCGGCGCCGCGGAGCCCACCGTCGAGGTGGCACACGAGGCGCTCTTGCGCGAATGGGCGACGCTCGCCACCTGGATCGACGACGCCGGCGAAGCGCTCCGCCTGCGCGAACAGCTCGAAGCCGAGGCGCAAGCCTGGGACGCCGCCGGCCGGCCGGACCACCTGCGCTGGCGACACGAGCGCCTGGCGCCCGCCCGCGACTTGCTGCGTGACGCGGCGCTACTAGGCGAACTCCAGGCCGATCGGGTAGCGGCCGCCTTCGTCGTACCAGAAGCCGATTGGCTCAACGCGCAGCTGGACGACGACGGACTCGACCACAGCCAACGCGAGGACATCGGCCTCCGGCTCGCCGAGGTCCGCGACCCGCGCCCCGGCGTCGGCGTCATCGATGGCGTGCCGGACATCCGCTGGTGCGAGGTCCCTTCCGGCGCGGTGGAGATCAAAGGCCACGGCTTGTTCGACGTCGAGCCATTCCGTATCGCCGCGTATCCGGTGACCCATGCCCAATTCGAAGCGTTCGTCCGGGCGTCCGACGGCTGCGGGAACGACCGATGGTGGAAAGACCTCGAGCGGGAGGATCCGATCACCGGACGGCTACGGCGCCACGGAAATTTCCCGGCGACCCATGTCTCTTGGTTCGACGCAATGGCCTTCTGCCGCTGGCTCAGCGCGCGGTTGGGCGTCGAGGTGCGCCTGCCGGATGAATGGGAATGGCAATGGACGGCGCAGAGTGCGCAAAGTGGCTTCGTCTATCCCTGGGGCACCGACTGGGAGGACGGGGTCGCCAATACGGACGAGGCCGGCATTGGGCGCAGCACTGCGGTGGGAATCTATCCGGGCGGTCGCAGCACCCAAGGGGTTTATGACCTCGCGGGCAACGTTGAGGAGTGGTGCCGAAACCCATACAAAGATCCAAAGCAGGTCGCGCCCGGCCGTGACGAGTCTCGCGTGTTGCGCGGCGGCTCCTGGCGCGACTTTCGGGACGGCGCGCGCGCGGACCTCCGCAGCGGCTACCTTCCGTTCAACCGGCTCGACGACGTTGGTTTTCGGGTCTTGTGCGGTGCCCCCATCCGCTGAGCACTGATCCACTGGTCACTGATCTCTGAAACCTGTCCTCTATACCGCGCGAAGCGCGGTCGCGATTTTTTTCGTGTACGATTCGACAGCCGCTTGCGAGATTTTGTCCAATCACCACACAAACCGCTTGAGCACGTGCTCGCGCAGACCCCAGCTGTCCGCATAGCGCACGGGGTTGATCCAGCCCTGCACAGTGGCGTCGAACTCGCTGAAGCTGATGGCGCCGCGCTGCCAGGCGTCGAATCGCTGGGAGAGCCGCCGGGTGGCTGCCACCGCCTTTCTCGACTTCAGCCGGCGATGGGTCGGATACACGACGAAGCCGAGCCAAGGGATGCCCGTTGTCACCGGCGCCACCTGAGCGGAACCCGAGTGGACAGTCAGGCGCAGCGCCGCCAGCCGCTCGACGACGGCCTGCTTCCAGTCCCACAGTTCCGACTTGCTGTCCGCGAACAACGCCATGTCGTCGACATAGCGCAGATAGCCGCGGCAGCCGAGCTCCCGCTTGATGAACAGGTCCAGCGGGTGCAAGTAGCAGTTGGACCAGAACTGCGAGGTCAGATTGCCGATGGGCAAGCCACGTGGGCGGCACGCGGCGAGCAGATCGTCGCCCGGGAACCAGACGATGGCGTACTCCTGCTCCAACACGCCGTCGCCGCTGGCGATGATCCGCGCGACGAGATCCATTACGCCAGGGTCCCTGACCTCGCGGCCGATGATGTCGAGCAGGATGGCGTGGTCGATGGACGGGAAGTGCTTGACGATATCGAGCCGCAGCACGCAGCGGTAGCGTTTGGCAAAGGCCTGCAAGCGATCCACCGCGCGATGCGTGCCCTTGCCTACGCGGTTGGCAAAGCTATCGGGGATAAAGCGCCGCTCGAACAGCGGCTCCAGCAGGTTGCAAAGCGCATGATGCACCACCCGGTCGGCGAAGGGCGCCGCACTGATCCGCCGCCGCTTCGGCTCGTGGATCTCGAAGTGGACATAGCCGCCCGGGCGCCAGGCGCCATTCAACAGTCGTGCCCGCAGGGCCAGTAGCCGGTCGGCGACCTGGTGCTCGAAGGCCGCGGCTCCCCGGTTGCACCGCTTACCCAGCGCCGCCTTGCGCCAGGCGAGCAACAGGTTGTCCCATGCCGCCACCTGGTCCAATGTCACCTCGGGAGATCGTGCCATGGCGGCAGAGATGGTCATCTTCGTGCGCGTGTTCGATTTGCTCGAGTGGCTGGTGCCCAAGGGCGAATCCTTCCCGCGGGCCTTTCGGCAGACGGTCACCGCGCGCTTGCTGGGCGCCGCCCTGGATCTGCCAGAGCAACTCTACCGCGCTCAAAGCCGACGGGGCCGGCGACGACAGGAGGCCTTGCTCGAAGCCGATGCGGCACTGAATACGCCGCGCCTGTACCTGCGACTGGCCCACCGGTGGCACTGGCTCTCCGACGGTCAGTACGAGCACGTGAGCCGAATGGTGGCGGAGATCGGCCGCCTCTTGGGCGGCTGGCTGCGCCAGGCGGCTGGCGAGCAGGGGTGAGGCGCCGCTGGGCCTGCCTCGCGGCAGACCCGGGCGGTGCCTCGGTTCGAGATGCGCCCGACGCCATGGCCAAACGGAGGCCGCCGCGTGCGGACGGGACGTGCCCGCGCCATCCACCAGCCCTCCACCGCATCCGACCAACCGTGATCGGCCGGACCTGTCGGTATCCGGAGCGCCGACGGTGGATGTGGGCACCGCACAAGACCCGAAAACCAATGTTGTCGTTCCGGTTGTTCGGATGGTTGTTGTTGCGGTTGTCCGCGCGCGCGTTGTCCTGATTGTTGTTCCAGGAGCCGCCGCGCAACACGCGAGACTCGCTCTCGGGCCGCCCCGCCGATCCGTCGGCAACGGGAATCTACATCAGGCGCTGCCGGGCGTCGAGCGAGTCGAGGCGAGGCCATGGGTCAGGACGAAGGGCGGCGGCTCGGCCAGGACAAACGAGCCACGCAGACGCGCTCTACGAGAACAGCAAAGAGGACAGATTTAAGAGACCAGTGACCAGCGGATCAGTGCTCAGCGGATGGGGGCACCGCACAAGACCCGAAAACCAAAGTTGTCGTACCGGTAGCTCGGAAGGTTGGAGTGGCGGTAGACCGCGCGCGCGTAGACCTGATAGTTGTACCAGGAGCCGCCGCGCAACACGCGAGACTCGGAACCACCCCGGCTGATCTGGTCGGGATTGCTCCACTCGTTCAGGCACCATTCCCAGACGTTGCCCGCCAAGTCGGGCACACCGTTCGGTGAGGCACCCTGCGGATAGATGCCCACGGGGCTGGTCTGGCCGAGGTCGTGGGGACCAGCGTCGCGGAATGTTTCGTCGATGTTGGCGTAGCCCCGACGATAATCCTGTCCCCACGGATAGAGGCGGCCGTCCGTACCGCGCGCGGCCCGTTCCCATTCCCACTCCGTCGGCAGGCGAATGGCCAGGTCCTGCGCTGCGACACCGAGGCGGTGGCCAAGCCAGGTGCAGAAGGCCATGGCCTCGAACCAGCTCACGGTCTCACGCGGATGATTGGCGATGGGCCAGCCTGCCTCTGCGGGCTGACGGACCGGATCGTCGAAGCCGGCCCACCAACGATCGTCGGTATAGCCGTCGTCGGCATCCAGAAAGGCCTGGAACTGGACGTGGGTGATCGGATAGCGGGCGATTCGGAAGGGCGCACAGGTGCGCCGCTCGCCCTCCTGGTAGAGGAACTCACCGCCTGGGATCTCCACCCAGTCGATGTCCGGCAGCCCGTCGGGACCGAGCCCGACGCCCTTGCGATCGTCCAGCTCCAACCGTCCCAGCGCACGGCCGATGGCGGCGCGCGCCTCCGGCATCGGCTCGCGCTCGACATCGGTCATCCGCGATAGCCAGGCGTCGTGCAGCTCGCGCAGTAGGGTCTCGCGGTCGGCGATCTCAGCACCGCTTTCCAGGATGCACTGGGCGGCCACCTCGGGCTGATCGTCTTCGAGCCAGCGGATAACCGGCGTGCAGTCTTCGGCGTACAGCCCCGCCAGCAGCACTGCGGCCTCCTCCCAGCCGCTGCGCTGCCACCAGCGGTCATCCGGCCAGTACCAATAAGCGTCGATGCCGCCGGCCGGCAACCGCCCCCTCATGTACACGGCAACGAAAATGTTCCTGCAACAACTGGTGGCGGAAGCGGATCTCGGCACCACCCTCGAGCAGCGATGCATCCTCGGCAATCTTGAGCAGCGCCGCACCGGCTCCCTTCTGACCCGTGTCGAGGGCTGCGTCGACTTCTGTGCGGGGCAGCACCGTCAGCACGTCCGCGTCGCCGGATTCGTCATCGCCCCGGTGGTCTGACGGGTCACGCACCCGCTGCATAAGCGCGGCGACCTCGCCGAGGCCGAACAGCAACGCTTCGCCTCGCTCATCGCGCTGGACCTCATCGGTATCCGGATCGCGATGGATCAGGCCCTCCCGACTCAGTAGGCTGTCGATGAACCCGGAGAAGAGCTCCCCTCGGTTGCGCGGCAGCGCGCCGCCGTTCTGCAGCCAAGTCACATAAAACATGGTCAGCAGGAAGGGGTTCGCCGCGAGGCGCAGCAGGCTGCGCGGATTGGGAACGTGCTCCCGCCACAACACGTCCTCGGCCCCGCTGGTTTGTCCATACGCCTGCTTCTGCTCCCCAGGGTCAGAAACCGTCCAGAACTCCTCCTCGGTGGCCCCGGCATCGAGCCAGGTCTGGAGCACCCCCGCGAGCCGCTCATCTCCGGCGAGCTGCCAGAACAACCGGTCCGCGCTGCCGGGCGCCATGTGCTCGGCAGCGTCCGGCAGCCAGTGATGCAGCACCGTCCGGACACGCTGGGGCGTCAGGGGCTCCAGGCTCAGGCTGTCCAGATCCAGCTTGAGCTCGCCCACGTAGTCGTCCTCCCGGCACGATACGATGAAGGGCGTCTTCTCGGGCAACCGGCGCCGATACACCTGGATCTGCTTGGCCTTCTTGGCACGGCGGGCGGTGGGCACCTCGTTGAGTCCATCGAGCAGTAGGATGAGCCGCCGCCGCTGGGCCAGCGCCGCAGCGGCAAAGCCGATATCAGGCAGTTGTTGCGCCAGGAAGCCCTCCAGGTCCTCGTCACCGCTCCAGAAGCCGAGGCTCGCGAGGAGCGGCAGCGCTGCATCTGGATCCTTGAGCGCCCGCCGCGCCATGTCCACGGCGAGCTTGCGCAGCGTCGTGCTTTTGCCCGCACCCGGCGCACCCAGCAGCGCCGCCTGCGGAACATGATCAAAGGCGGCCAGGATGTCGTGGTACTCGCGTGTCCCGGCATCCCCAGGTTGGTCCTGCTCTCCTGCCGCTGGACGCGGCCGATGCAGCAGCAATGCGATGTCCTTGTGCCCCTCCCAGGGTGCAAGCAGGGGCGCAACACGGCTCTCCGGCGCGGCCTGCGCGGAGGCGCTGAGCGGTGAGTAGAGCTGGGCACGGGCCTCCTCCCGTTCGATCAGGGCTTCCAGATAGGCCCGCTCCTCGTCGCGCGTCGGCAGGGCACAGTCAACGTCCAGCAGCCGCGGAAGCTCGACATAGTCGGGCGGTGGACTTGCGCCGAGATACTGCTCGCGAATCACCGTGAGGAGACGACTCAGGCTGTGCCGGTGTCCGTCGGTACAGCCGAAGCCGAGCAGCCTGGTGACGCAGTCGACGACGAAGGTATCTGGCTCCGCGTCCGGCTTGAGCAGGCCCCGCGGATCCTTCTCGAAGCCCTCGAAAGCCTCGTCGAGGACTGTGCTCTGCAAGTGTCGATTGGCCCGGAAGAATGCCTTCAGCAAGCCAATGGCGCGCCCTACGATGTCGGCTTCACCGGTCATACCGCACATGCTCGTCGGCGATCGAGGCCGCCACACGACAGCTACGCACAGGGGATCACCTTGCCGTTACGTGTCATCAGCACAGGGATTAGGTGCTCCGGGATACCTGCCATCTGGATCTGCGCACAGCCGAGCTGGAAGGCGTCCTCGATGGATCGACCAGCGGCGAGGGCTTGGTAGAAGCCGGTGGAGAACGCTGTCGCCGTGTCATCCCCGATGTCCTGTCTGGTGCCGATGACATGGTCGATGTGCTGGACGATGGCCTCCGCTTGGGGCTCACTGAAGCAGGCATTCAGCACCACGACCTGCACGCAGTGCGCGAACTGCCGGAACACGGCGGCCAGGGCATCGGCAGAGGCGGGCTCGGAGTTGCCCTGCGCGTCCTCGAAGTAGAGCCCCTCGGCACCACCACCGTGGCCCGAGAAGTGGACGATGCTGGGCTCCTCGGCGCCTAGGAGCGTCTCGATCAGCCGTCCGGCGGACAGGGCAAGCTCCGGCAGACACAGTTCGATCTCCTTGCCCTTGGCAGGGCGACTCAGTGCCTGCTTGATCGCGGCGTACTCGCGATCGGTTCGGATCAGCTCCTGGTCTTCCGGATTGGCCGCCAGGATGAGCACGGAACGGATGCGCGGCGTCGCGTCGCACAAGGCCGCCTCGAGCTCCGCGAGCAACTGGCCACGCTGCTTGCCTGCACCGAATTTCTTCCGAATCGCCTTCAGTAAGGCACAGGCGGGGGTCAGACCGTCGACGTCCGCGTCATCCAGACCGCCCAGCAGGGCGATTAGCTCCGTCGCTGCCCGATCGCCGGGGGCGGAGCTGTCGATCTGGTTGAGTAGATCGTGTCCCCAAAAAACGTCCTGCAGAAACGCCTGGCGGGTTCCGCTGTGATTCCAACCGGGAATACCCAGCAGCAGTTCCTTGTACTTCGGTGCGGTTTCTCGATCCATATACGACATAGACGCTGCTCTCTGCTCCGATGCCTGCTTTCGCTACCAGGTGCGCTGCACCCGGAGCCTTTCTCGACGGCCAGACCGAGACCCGGCGCGGCGAGTTGGCGACGTGGACGACTACCCCTGGGCCGCCCCTAACGACTCCCGAAGGAAGTCCAAGGTCCTCGGTTGGGCGAAGTAGTTGGTGTGATGGACCGTATCCGTGGTGCCGAAGTCGAGCACCTGCTCCGGCGGAATAGTCAGTCCGTCGCACAAATCCACCATCGAGCCCGTGTCCACCACCAGGTCGTTCTGACCCTCGAAGACCAGATCGGCGACGGCATCCTTGGCATAATCACCGAGGTTCCGGAAGTAGCGCCAAAACTGCCAGCCGGGCTTGTCGCTCTCGAAGTTGGACTTGATCGCAAAGTAGCGTCCGGCAAGGGCCTCGGGCGCCTGGCGCAGGCTGATGATCTCCTGGTTGTTGCCGACGCGGCTCTGGGCCATGAGTCCCGGTACCAGCGCCACGGCGGCATCGACGGCCGGGGTGTTCGCCGCCAGCTTGGTGACCGAGGTGACGACCCGGAAGACTCCCGTCACGACCGTCAGGAAGGGGACGGCGGCCGAGGCCGCACCGAGCGCCATCCCGATGTTCGACAGCAGACTCAGGCTGCCGCGGATATTCGGTGGCGCGGCGAGCCCCGTTCCCGCCAGCGGCGAGCCCACGAAGACGGCACGGCGCTTCTCCGGCGGGGCGCGGTCGAAGACCTCCAGCCACCAGCGGGTGACGAGGCCGCCGCGACTGTGGCAGACCACGTCGATGCTGGCCTGGGTTCCGGCCAGCAGCAGGGCGAGCCTGCGGGCGTTGAGCACCGGGCTCACCGGCAGTGTCGGATGGTCGAACGTCAGCACGTGCGAGTAGTGGCCGCGCGCCCAATCGAGAAAGCTGGAACCTTCGGGCGTCTGCTCGAATGCACCGAGTAGGGTGTCGCTCTCGGAGAAGGTGCCGTGGACGAGAAGCAGGATGCGCCCGGTTTCCGGCGCTGACGTCACGGGCACCAGCCCTTCGTCACCGAGCAGCCGGAGACCGCGCTTCGGGGTGAGCTTCGCGTCCAGTTTGTCCAGCCAGGTGCCGATGTCAGAGCGATCCAGCCGCTCGAACTTGCGCTCATAGCGGAGCTCTTCCTCACCTGCCGCAGTCTTGACACCCCCTCGGCGACGGCGCGCGGGTGCCCACCCTTCGGCTTCTTCCACATGCAGTACGCCATCACGCTCGATGACCTGCAGGATGGACTCCCCGTTTTTGACGAGGGCCCCCGGACCACGCCGGCGGCCACCCCCGGAATCCTTGGACGTGACAGCGGGTTCTAGATCGTCCGCGACGGCATCCAGGGTCTGCGCGAATTGATGTGCATTGGTCACCCTAAAAAGAGCAGTTGAACCCCTCGGCCGGCGAAATTCGCGAGCCGATGCTGTGCACAGGACGTGAGCGAGCAGGCGCCGCCGGCTCAGGCCGGCGCCGGCAGCGGGTCGGGCGGCTGCAGCTGGC
>Ga0316577_10001280_pt1 | contig 11728 bp, 8 predicted proteins | sample S5NA_FD_203073 | JGI IMG/M metagenome (GOLD analysis project Ga0316577, IMG submission 203073) | Rhizosphere microbial communities from salt marsh grasses in Alabama, United States - S5-7_050615r2r1 | ecosystem: Host-associated > Plants > Roots > Rhizosphere | place: USA: Alabama | collected... | reverse complement strand
TATGTGTTCTACGATGGACCTGCCCGTTCTGCCCGACGAAACGGATCAGCTGGTCAGCAGCGACACCCCGGTCCTGCTGCTTCACGGAGGCCTAGATCCGGCGACGCCCGCGTACTTTGTCGCAGACATGATGGGGACACTCCCGAACAGCTATTCCTTTGTCTTCCCGTACGGGAGTCACGTGCAGGGCATGAATGACGGCTGCTCGCAGAGCATCACCGCCCAGTTCCTGACAGACCCGATGACAGAGCCGGATGGGAGTTGCCTGGAGGACTACGAGCCCTTGGTCTTCCGCCTCCCGGGCGAGTAGGTCATGCTGCAGCTCTCGACTTCTAGATAGGAGACAGATAATGACTGAACAGACCTCTCAGCCGACAAAGCCCAGACTAAGAACGGGAGTGGCGCTGCTGACTGTGGTGTTGTACCTGGTCTTTTCGATCGTTGCCGCCTTGTTCGCCAGGATCTTTCTAGGGGGGAGCGATGCGTCCTCAGCGGGACGGGCGATCGACAGCGTGATCGGCAGCGGGATGGTTGCCAACCTCGTCGTCATGGCCGGTCTCTTATTTGTCAGCATCTGGGTCTTTAGGGAGAGCCGGCATGACATCTTTTTTGAAAGAAAGCCCTTCGGACTGTCAAGGCGCTACTATCTCTTTCCCCTGATATGGTTCGGAGTTGCCCTCTTTGCCCTCACCCAGGTCGACTTTGCCGCCTACTCCGTCCGCGACCTCCTGCTCGTCGTGGTAGCTACCCTGGCTATCGCTGTCAATGAGGAGATCGTGACGAGAGGGACCCTGCTCGTCGGTCTGCGCAACAGCGGCGTGACCGAGTGGCTGGCATGGCTGATCACCGTGGTGGTCTTTGCCGCACTGCACCTGGTAAACGTCCTGGGTGGTGGAAACCTATCGATCGTGTTCATCGTCGTGACCGGCGGCACGCTCCTGTATGTCAGCCGCAGGGTATCTGGCAACCTGTTCGTTCCCATCGGCCTCCACGCATTCTATGACACCGCCTTCTACCTGCTGACCGGCAAGTATGCAGAGGGCGCGAGCCTGCCGGGTCATGTGCTGGATATCCAGTTGGCCTCGTTCTTGGTCCTGCTTGTAGCATCCATTCTCTTTTGGATCTTTGGCAGGAAACTACTCAGACAAGAGACCACAGGATGGCCCGCGAACTGAACGCGAGAGCACCCAGGCCCAGCACGCCATGCGGCCATCCGCCGTTTCCGGCCCATAGGCCGGCAACACATACTCGCGTCGACACCCAGACGGGCCACGTCCAAAGAAGACAACACCAGGGGGTAGGGGGTACAAGATGGGGAGCAGGAAGCTTCACGCAGTGCTAGCGGCGATGCTGGTCGCCACGATCGTCCTATCGGCATGCGGTGCCACCGCTACGCCGGTTCCGGCGCCTACCGCCGCACCGACGGCGGAGGTCGTACCCACCCAGGAGTCTGCCGCTGAACCGACTGCCGAGGTTGTGCCGACCGATGAACCGACTGAGGAGCCAACGGAGGTCATCGTACCGACCGAACCGCCGACCACCGAACCGACCGCCGAACCGCAACCTGCGGAGGTGGAGGCTGTGCCCTTTGATCTGGGCGACGCCACCCTGGTGCAGGCCGAGTTTGTGCCCGAGCGCGTGCGCGAGATGCCGGTGCGGCTGGAGGGCATGGTCGCCGTGCCGCCCGAAGGCGACAACTTGCCCCTGGCCGTCATCGTCCACGGCAGCCATGGCAGCGGCTGTCCATCGCCGGATGGTGTGACCGAGGGCTGGCCCTGCCCTGACGAGGAACGACGACACTATGAGGGCTTTGCCTACCTGCTGCAAGCGCTGGCCGAGCGCGGCTATGTGGCGCTGGCCATCAACGCCAACCCCCTCTATGTGATGGCCTACGGTGAGGCAAACACGTCGATGCGCGCACCCGTCCTGTTTGACCTGTACATGGAGAAGGTGGCCGCCGCCGCCAGCGGCGAGGACGTGGGCTTGAGCGTGGATCTGGCCGGACGTGTGGACCTGAACCGGCTGGCAGTGCTCGGCCATTCCATGGGCGGCACCGCCGTCGACACAATTATGGCCGGCCGCGCCGGGCAGACGGGGCCGGAACAGGTGGATGCCGGGCAAGGACCTGTCGCAGCGGCGTTCCTGCTGGCGCCCTTTGAATACAGCGACGCCAACCAGGGATTGACCGCGCCCACCGCCATCCTCCTGCCTGCCTGCGACCGCGACGTGGCAGGCCTGGACGGGCAGCTCTACTATGAGCGCGAGCGGGCCATGTCAGATACGGAGAACACCGTCATCTCGGTCCTTTTGCAGTGGGCGAATCACAACCGGTTTAACACGGAGCTGGAGGACGAATGGCTTGGCCGGGGCAGCAAAGCGTGCACACCCGAGACGCTGCTGCCTGCCGAAGAGCAGCAGCAGTTCCTGGCCGACTATGTGCCGCGCTTCTTCGACGTGGCCCTGGGCATCAGGGAGGACGAGGCGAGCCTGCTGGGCCTCGATGCGTCACAGCCCGAGCCCGCCACGTTGTTCGGCCGTGAGGTGCTGACCTCCTTGTTACTGCCCTCGGCGCAGCGGTTGGCGTTGCCGCTCGATTCGGGCACAGCGGCCGGATCGGCCACGGTCGCCTACTGTCCCGCGGGGTATGTAGGCATAGATAGCGTTGACGCTGCCTGCCGCAGGCAGGAACTCAGCCAGCCTGGCAACCCGGAGCAGTGGGTCATTTCGTGGGAAGGGACCGATGGCAGCTACAAAGTGACCGTGCCTGAGGCAAGCCGGGACCTGTCCGGGTATGAGAGTCTGCAGCTCCGCGCGGTCGTCGATCCGCTGAGCGAGTTGAATCCTGAGGGGCAGCCACAAGCCTTCTCGGTGCGCCTGACCGACAGCACTGGCGCGGCGGCCGTGGTGCCCCTGACCAACAAGCCTGCCCTGGCCTATCCATACGGGGCGACGATCACGTTCGAAGAGCGGCCTGACGTGCCGCTATGGGACAACAACCTGCTGCTTAGTTCCATCCGCGTGCCACTGGCCCAGTTCGCCGGCATCGATCTGCGCGATGTTCAGTCGGTTGCCCTCGTATTCGACACCACCGGTAGCGGCACGATCTTTGTCTCCGATCTCGAGTTGCTCCAGGCGCGAGAGGCCGACTGAGCTGCTGCGCAGATCATCGCTTCATTAACTTTGAGCGCCGTACCGGGCCGGGAGGGCCAGATGTGGCTCTCCCGGCCCGGCCTGCCTCCCCCACCTTTGGTCTCAATAATTTGGATGAGAAGTTCGTTCAGCCAACGCATCATTTTGTTTTGGAGAATTCATCAGCATTCTCGATGCGCTACACAAGGGAATCTGGTACACTGGCCCTGACGAATGACAGATCCAGTTGAGCACGATACGCACGGGTTCTCGTGACCAGAACAGGGCCGGCATACATCCGATAGGTGGCCGATTTGGCACGTTCTCGCAGGAACCAGGTGCAGGAACAACCATGAGGATGTCGAACAATGTCTAGGAGTGCAAAGTTGAAAATCACAAAGCTTTATCCCGTGCTGATGGCAATGCTGATTGCCTTGCTTGTGCTTTCGGCGTGTGGTGCCACGGCGGCGCCGGCTCCCGCGCCGACCATGGAACCCACCGCTGAACCAACAGCCGTTCCCCCCACGGAGGAGCCGGCCGCTGAGGCGCCCGAGGCGGGCGCGCTGATGGCGAATCTGTGGCAGTGGGTATCGTTCACCGGGCCAATGGAGCAGTTTGACGTCGAGATGCCCGAGAGCTACCTGCTGGGTTTTAACGAGGACGGCACAGTCAACATCGTAGCCGACTGCAACAACGCCATGGGCAGCTATACCAATAATGCAGGCAGCCTGACCATCGAGGTGGGGCCGATGACGATGGCGGCTTGCCCGCCCGATTCGCGCAGCGACCAGTTCGTCCTGCTGCTGGGCAGCGCCGTTCGCTACTACTTTGAGGACGATCAGCTGTACATCGACCTCGAGGCCGACGGCGGCTCGATGGCCTTTGCCCCGGCTGACGACGCTGCCATGACTGGCGCGCTGCCGGCGGAGCTGGTAGCCCAACTGGATGCCTACCTGCAGTCACAGGTGTGGACCGAAGGCGGCGATCCGGAGGGAGCCGCGCCGGGTCTGGTGTTGCTGGTGGACACGCCCGAGGGTCGCTACCTCAGTGCAGCCGGTGTGAGCAGCCTGGAAGAGATGACCCCCATGCAGGCGGATGACATACTGGAGATCGGCAGCAACACCAAGTCGATGACTGTCGTGCTGCTGATGCAGATGCAGGAGGAAGGCATATTGTCGCTGGACGACATGTTGAGCGACTGGCTGCCGGACCTGGCGGCCAAGATCCCCAACGGCGACGAGATAACCCTGCGCCAGATGGCGCAGCACACGGCCGGCCTGTGGGATTATGGCGACCCGCTCATTGGAGAGGCCGCTACCAATGCCGACAAGCTGGAACTGGGGTACCCGCCCGAGGAACTGGTGCAGTATGCCATCGATAACGGCACGCCCGACTTTGCGCCCGGAGAAGAAGGTAAGTGGAAGTACAGCAACACCGGCTACGTCCTGCTGGGCATGATCGCCGAAAAGGCCAGCGGACAGGGCCTGGGCGAGCTATACCAGGAACGGATCTTTGATCCGCTGGGGCTGGAGACGGCCGTGCTGATCGAGGGTGTGCCCCAGGAGGGCGAGATCACCGCGCAGGGCTACTGGTGGCTGGAAGATGGTGAGGTGCTAAACACCACGAATTGGAATGCGTCTCAGGGCTGGGCTGCGGGCGCCGTCGCCATGACTGCTGAGGATCTGGCTGCGTACGGCGAGGCGCTGGCTGCGGGCGATCTGTTCCAGAACGAGGACTCGCTGGGACAGATGTTGGACTTTGACGAAGACGCGCTATACGTCGTCGGCGGTTCGTATGGGCTGGGCCTGATCGACTTTGACAACGGTTACTGGGGGCACGAGGGGCAGACCGCCGGCTTCCAGACGCTGTGGTATACGAATCCAGACGAACAGACTACGGTCGTGGGGCTGACCAACTCGGCGGCGTACAGCGGTTTTGCCTTCCTGAACGTGCTCAACATTCTCGAGGGGGAGGGCGCCAAGCCCTTCACAGCCGGAACCCTGCTGCCTGTCGGCAACCTCCTTTCCAGCAAATGGGCGTGGGTTCAACGGGTAGAAACATCAGGGACATCCGACATTCCGCCAGGCATGATCTTGACGCTGGCCAAGGATGGAACCGCGACTGCCAAAGGCGAGGGCTGTGGCGTGGCGATAGGAACCTTCACGTCCGACGCCTCCGGCCAGATCAGCTTTGAGCTGGACGCCTCGCTCATCACCTGCGATGATCAGGCGCCCGTGACGCAGCTTGTCGGTCTGCTAGGCGGGGCCGATACCTGGCACTTCGATAATGGAAATCTGGTGATCGGGCTGGATGACGGCGGGTCGTTGCTGTTCGAAGTGGACAAGACCGAATGATCAGGGCCTCGGCGCGGGCCTGATTCCCAACAGGTCGCAGGGGGACAGGTGTGCCTGTGAGCAGACGCCCAGGCACGCCTGCCGCCTGCTCGAAGGACTTCCATGGAGAGAATCCTGCAGGGGTTGGGCGCATCTACCTATTTTGCCAGAATGGAGAAAAAGATCATAAAGAAAAGTCTTCTTATGGTTTTCGTATTGGTCAGCTTGCTATTGGCCGGATGTGGAGGGGGATCAGGGGACGAGGCTTGTCCCTTGAGAGATCTACCCTATCCAAGACCCGAACCGGATTATTCTGGAAAACTGGAACGGGACTTCTCGCCTTTTGCGAGCGTGCTGGAGGGCTACAGCCTTGACCATGTCGCGGCCCGCGAAGCTATGGTAAGCGGCAAGACCATTCCCGAACTGCAGGCCCTGATGGAGAGCGGCAAACTCAACTCGGTTGATCTGGTGGTCTACTACCTAGAACGCGTCCAGCGCTATGACATCGACAAGCTCAATTCGGTCCTGGAGCTCAACCCTGAGGCTTTGGAGATTGCCCAGGCGCTGGATGACGAGCGCGCGGCAGGTACCGTCCGCGGTCCAATGCACGGCATCCCGGTGCTGCTCAAGGATAATATCGCCACGGGCGACGACCTCCACACAACCGCCGGTGCCGCGGCCATGCTGGCCTGGGACCCCGATCGGGATGCTTTTCTGGCTGGCCAACTGCGCGAGGCTGGCGCGGTCATCCTGGGCAAAGCCAATTTGTCCGAATGGGCCAACTGGATGGACAGCTGCATGCCGAACGGCTTCAGCACCAACGGGGGACAGACCCAAAATCCCTACGGCCCTTATGAGACCTATGGTTCTAGCAGCGGTTCAGCCGTGTCTGTAGCTGCCGATCTGACCACAGTCAGTATTGGTACTGAAACACAAGGGTCTCTAATCAAGCCCGCGGGGATCAACTCGGTGGTCGCATTGAAAACCAGCCGGGGATTGGTCAGCCGAGACTATGTGATTCCGCTGTTCCCCGCCCAGGATGTTCCAGGGCCAATGGGGCGCACCGTAACCGATGTTGCCGTGCTGTTGAGCGCCATGACGGGTGTGGATGAAAACGACCCCGAAACCGCCAATGCCGCCGATTGGGCTGACACTGACTTCACCCAATTCTTGAATGCTGAATCCCTGGTCGATGTGCGGGTTGGTTTGCCGATCTGGAACGATGAAGCTTTTGAGGCCAGATTTGCGGATTTAGGAATCGAAGACGCCGATGCCCAGGAAGAATTCCGCAAGAGCTATGAAGCGCAGATTGCGGAGCAGCAAGCAATTGGCGCGGCGCTCGAGCAGGCGGGCGTCACGGTGGTGGAAATTCCACATACCGCGCTGCCGCATCGAATCGATACCGAACCAGCCTGGACCCACGGATACAAGGTTGCGATCAACCAGTTTTTGGCGGACCTGGGTGCGGATGCTCCGGTTGCCTCCCTGGAAGCGATCATTGCTTTCAATCAGGAGGATGGTGCCAATCGTGCTCCCTATGGACAGGATCACCTGGAAGCCTCACAGGCCTCGGATTTGTCAGCCGAGGAATTTGAACAGATGGTGGCAGGCAACCAACAGGCCGCCCGAGATAGCATCGATGGGGTACTGGCGCAATATGATCTCGATCTCATCGTCTCTGATTTGGGACAACTCTACGCTCCCGCTGGCTACCCGGCGCTGACAATCCCCTCAGGTTATGCCAAAGACGGCACGCCACAGAATGTAGTCTTTGTTGGCGGCTATCTGTCAGAGCCGCAGCTGCTGGCGGTTGGGTATGCCTTCGAACAGGCAACCCAGGCACGTGTCGAGCCTGATCTCGAGGCTACGATGGAGCTGATTGCAGAGATAGAAACACTGGCGCCGTAAGGAGAGATAGGACATGACATCACACCCAGCGAGGGTCCAGGTCAAACCCTCATATGTGACAGATCTAGAGGCCGCCTACGGTGCCCCGAGCCAGGTTGGCTTCGGGAGCGCTGTCTTTCGTGCAGACATGGACCCCGGGAAGGACCTGGAACAGGGCGCCCTGGAGTACTACCAGTACTTTGTCGGCGACCTCTGGGCGCGCTGGGGCGAGGATGCCTGGATGGGTCCCTGGAAAGAGGTCTATGCCCGCGAGGCGGATACCAACCCCGACATCGTCGCCGAACTCAGAGGCATCACCGACTTTGATGCGAAGCAGTCGGTGCCGATGATCCTGGATGTCGTGCAGAACGCCGAGGCCGCGCGGCAGGCTCTGGCCACAGCCTATGACGATCCAGCGGCAACCGAGCTGCGCGTCTATAACCTGGGCGACGGCGGGGCCATGTCCGGCCTCCTGGTCGCCGGCCGGCGAGACGGTGGCGAGGCGCTGTACCTCGTATTCCTGATGGACTGAGGCGACTCAAATGACACAGACTTCAACTGCTCCGCGGAAGGACCATTCCGCCTGGCGCATCGTCAAGCGCGTCCTGGGGATTGTGGGCATCGTGCTCCTGGCCGTGCTGGCCATCATCCTCCTGCTGGGTCTCGTGCCGCTCTCCAGCCAGGGACTGCAGACCGAGCCGGATCCAGCCCCCACCTACGAGGAGGCGCTGGCCCGCTTTGAGCAGGTTGAGCTGGCCGAGCAGGCCATCGTCAACGATTTAGGCCATTCGCGCCTCCTGGTTCACGGCGAGAGGACAGCGACGGCCTACGTGCTGGTGCACGGCACCACCAACTCCCCTGAACAGTGGCAGGAGCTGGGAGACACCCTCTACAATGAAGGCTACAATGTCCTGATCTTGCGCATGCCCTATCACGGCCTGGAGAGCCACCAGGTCAGCGAACTGAAACAGCTCTCCCCGCAGGATCTGCGGACCTACGCCGACCAGGCGGTCGACGTCGCCGCCGGCCTCGGGGATGAGATCGTGGTCGTCGGCATCTCCGGCGGGGGTGCCGTGAGCGCGTGGATGGCCCAGAACCGGCCAGAGGTCGATCGGGCCCTCCTGCTGGCGCCCTTCTTTGGCGTCCACGGCGTGCCCGACTTTGCCGGTACCCTGCTGATGAACGCCTTCTCCCGCCTGCCCAACGTCGTGCTGGACGACCCGCTGGAACCCCGCCGCGACTGGGTCTATCGCGGCGAGGCCACGCGCGGCGTGGCCGCCTTTCTAGCCCTGGGCCATGACGTCGTGCAAGGGGCCAAAGAAGGCGCCGCCCCCGAGAGCCAGGTGATCGTCGTGACCACGGCCAAGGACAATACGGCCAACAACCGGTCCACGACCAAGCTGGTCGATCTCTGGCAGCAGGCCGGCACAGACGTCGTCACCTTCGAATTCGAGCCGTCGCTGGACATCCCCCACAACTCGGTCGATCCCGCCGCCGATGCGGCCAAGAAGCAACGGGTCTACGAGCAAATGCTCAGTCTATTGGGAGAGGAGGAAGCGCGCGTCCCATGACAACCACCGACCTGACTCAGAATGGCCATGATTTTCTGGTTATGCAAGAGGCAAGCCTCGACTTCGGGGGCGGGGCAGGGGTGTTCGACCTGACCTTCAGCCTGCCTCCCGGGGTCATCCTCGGCATGATCGGCCCCAGCGGCTGTGGCAAGACGACCACAGTGCGCCTGCTGAATGGGATCTATGGTCCCACGGGGGGCGAGGTGCGCGTCTTTGAAAAGGACCCCCTCAAGTTCACCAACGGCGACAAGGCGCGCATCGGCTACATCCCCCAGCACTCGCTCCTGTACGCCAACCTGAGCGCCGAGGAGAACCTGCACTTTCTGGGCGGCATGTATGGCATGTCCTCACGCGAGCGCAAGGCCAGGATGCCGGAACTGATGGAATTCGTCGAGCTGACCGAAGCGCGCAAGCGGCTGGCCCGCCAGCTCTCGGGCGGCATGCAGCGCCGCCTGATGCTGGCCGGCGCCCTGCTGCACGAGCCGGACCTGCTCTTTGCCGACGAGCCGACGGCCGGCATCGACCCCATCCTGCGCGCCAGGATCTGGGACAATTTTCGCGAGTTGCGCGACCAGGGCAAGACTTTGCTGGTGACCACCCAGTACGTGGGTGAAGCAGCTTACTGCGACCTGGTGGCCCTCATGCGCCGGGGTCGCCTGGTTACCATCGATACGCCCGCAGGCTTGCGACGCCAGGCACTGGACGGCGAGGGAATCCACTTCCAGGTCGATGGCAGCCGGGCCCTGGAAGTGATGCAGTTCCTGGAGGGATTGCCCCAGGTCAAGCGCACAGAACGCGTGCCTGCCGAACCAGACGGGATCCTGGCCTTTGTCGAGGATGCAGGCGAGGAACTGCAGGTATTGCTGGCAACCTTGAAAGAGCACAAAGGGATTACGCCCAGGGTGGCGGAACCCTATCTGCCACCCTTCGACGAAGTTTTCGTCCGCCTGATCCATCGATCGGAGGAAACCGAATGAAATCCGCCATCATCAAAGCCTTTGCCTTTCTGGCCAAAGAGTTCCACGACGTGCGGCGCCAGCCGCGCCTGCTACTGAGCCTGGTAGGTGGCCCGCTGTTGGTGCTGGCTGCCTTTGGCGCCACTTTCCAGACGGCCAACCCCTTTATCTCAACGGTGCTGGTCTGGCCGGAGGACGGCGTGCCGGGCATTGACCAGGCCCAGGCCGAGCAGTTCATTGGCCGCAACTTCTACCTGACAAAGGTGACCAGCGACAGGGAAGAAGCCTTGGCCATGCTCGACGAGGGACGGGTTGACGTCGTGCAGATCATCCCCGACGTCACACAGGAAGAGGCAATAGCCCAGGAGCGTCCCCAGATCGAAGTCTACTCCAGGACCGTCGATCCAAACCTCGAAGGCTGGGTCCGATCGCTGGCCTACGGCGAGATGAATTTCATCAACCGGCAGTTGCTCGCCCGGGAAGCCCAGGTGGCCCAAGACAAAGCCCGGGAAATCGACGTGTCCCTGGAGGACGCCGCGAGTCAGTTCAGACTGTTGCAGGAGAACTTTGACGCGGAGCAGATCGAGCGTGCAGAAACCCAGGCCAGGGAGTTACGCTTGGCCCTGGTTGGGTTCGTAGACTTCCTGCCACCCATCAGCCAGGCCCAGGCCAACCTGGCCCCAGAGCTCACCCGGATCCACCGGGATACGGAGATCCTGATCGACGACCTCGGCGAGTTCGAGCAGGTCCTGGCCAGCGGGGAGGTTGCGACCCGCATGGAGCGGCTCGCGAGCACGGTGGACGAGATCGAGGCGCTTCACGGCACCGTCGGCGAGTTTGTCGGCGTTCCGCCAGAGAACATCGTCTCGCCGGTCCAGGAGACCTATCGCAATCTCCGCGGAACGCCCTACACCATGGTCATCTTTTACACGCCTGCGGTGCTGGCCCTGCTGGTGCAGCAACTGGCCATCACCCTCGGATCGTTGGGCCTGGTCCGCGAGCGGCAGATGGGCTCCTATGAGATGTTCCGCGTGTCCCCGCTCAGGTTCTCACAGATCCTGCTTGGCAAATCGGTGGCCTATGTCCTGTACGTCACCGTGGCCGGGGTCATCCTGACCGGGCTTTTGGCCCTCTTGAAGGTACCCTTGCCCGTGCATTGGGTGCAACACCTGGTGCTGCTGATCCTGCTGGCGACGGCCTCGACCGGCATCGGGTTCCTCATCTCAGCCCTGTCGCAGACCGATAGCCAAGCCATCCAGCTGACAATGCTTCTGCTCCTGCTCTCCATCTTTTTCACCGGCTTCTTCCTGCCGCTCTCAGGGTTTAGTTGGCCGGCCTGGATCGTGGGTGCTCTGCTACCCATGACCCACGCCCTTGAGGGGTTTCAAGATCTGCTATTGAAGGGTGATTCTGTCACGCCTGGAATCATGACTGTGCTGGTTTTCATCTCTCTGCTCGCGTACGGCCTGGTCTTGGTTATCATGCGGCGGCAGTACCGCCGGATGGCACACTGAACGGAGGATTTATGGAAGAATTTCAGGTTGCACTAGACTGGGGAAGTCGCCCCTTCATCTCGGTGCTCATTGGCGTCGGGGTGGGCATCCTCATCCTGCTCGTCGGCCGCTGGCTGGCCAGGCTGATCGCGCGCTACGCCACGCGCTCCATGGAGCGAGCGCAGGTCGACGAGATGGTCATCCGCTTCTCGCGAACGCTGATCTACTTTGGCCTGATGGCAGCGGTAGTCATCGCCGCCCTGAATGTGGCCGGGATCCACACCACCAGCCTGACCGCGCTGCTAGCCTCGGCCGGCGTGGCCATTGGCCTGGCCCTCAAGGATTCACTGGCCAACCTT
>Ga0316577_10001279_pt1 | contig 11728 bp, 7 predicted proteins | sample S5NA_FD_203073 | JGI IMG/M metagenome (GOLD analysis project Ga0316577, IMG submission 203073) | Rhizosphere microbial communities from salt marsh grasses in Alabama, United States - S5-7_050615r2r1 | ecosystem: Host-associated > Plants > Roots > Rhizosphere | place: USA: Alabama | collected... | reverse complement strand
TCGCTTCTCAGGAGTGACTCCGGCGCCCAGAGCGTCCACCTCGCGCCGGAGCCAATCCGCCGCCTCAGCGAATTCCTCCGAGGCGTACTGGTTGATCCACTCCACGTACCGCTGGTCCTCCGGAGGGCGCACCTGGGCCAACCGCTGGGCAAGGTACACGTATCCCCAGGCACACGGGAGGAGTGCCGCGAGAAGGTCCAGCATGTCCCCGTCAGCGGCGGTCCGGACCAGGAAGTCCGTGTAAGCCCGGGTTGTCGGCCACATGGGCTCCTCCTCCAGATCCGCCAAAGTCAGACCGAACCGCGCGGCGTACTCCCTGTGAAGCGCCATCTCGGTATTCAGGGTGAGGTTCAGGACCGCCGCGTACCAGGACATGGACTCCAGGCGAGTGGCCTTTGCGGTAGCCCATGCGAAGACCCGGGCGAACTCCTTCAGGTACCGATAGTCCTGCAAAACCCAGCGCTTGAAGAGCGATTCGTCCAGCGTTCCGTCTCCAATGCCCTTCACGAAAGGGTGCTCCCACTGAGCGATCCAGATGGGCTCCGCCGCCGCGTACAGGTCATCCGTCAGGCTCATCTCTTCATCTCCCAGAGCAGACCCGCTGAGGGGAAGTCCAGCGCAGGCGATCCCGTCAGTCGATGCCGGGCCCCTCTCTCAGCTCCACCCCCGAGAGTAGGCCAGCAACAGACCTCAGGGAAGGGGATGGAGCGAACCCGGATGGAGCGGATTCGCCGCGCCCAAGGGGAGCGCGCCCCCCCCCGAGACTCGGGAATGCGGCGCTCGCTTGAGGCCGCGCACGGAGCGTCGGTAGATTCCATGCAGCAGTGTAACCGTCCGGCGCCGTGGCGGTCCCCCGTTCCGCTGTCGGATACCCTGATCCGGAGACCCAGCCGAGAAGTGGAGTGCTCCATGGCTTGCCGACCCATTGTTGGCCTCACCCTCCTCATCCTTCTCCTCTTCGGCTCCGCCGCGGCTCAGGAGAGGGGTTTTCAGCCTGAGGACTACTACAGGATCGTCACCGTATCCGAGGCCGTGGTCTCCCCTCCAGGCACGTTCGTGGCCTTCACCGTCACCACCGTCGTGGAGGAGGCGAACACCAGGCATCGGGCCGTGTGGCTCCAGCCCCTTCGGAATGGGCGGCCGGACGGGGAGCCCTTCAGCGTCACGGACCCTACCGAGGAATCCTCCTCTCCCACCTGGTCTCCCGACGGAACCCTCCTCTCGTTTTCTTCCAGAAGAGGGGAGGACCCGAACACCGTATGGTTCCTTCGGGTGGAGGGTCCCGGGGGGGAGGGTTTCCATATCCAAGGCGTGGACGGGGCTCCGGTCTGGTCGCCGGACGGAAACTGGATCGCCTTCACACGGCCCCCCAGCGGGAACGAGGAAGGTGAAACGCCCCGGGAGGGTTGGGTAGCTCCGGATGCGATTAGCCACACCCTGGATCCGGAGCGTTTCGACGGACGCGTGATCACCTCCATGCGCTACAAACGGGACGGAACCCTGACCCTTCGGCCCCACTACTCCGTGATGGAGAAGCGACAGCTCTTCGTGGCTCCGGCCCAGGGCGGGTCGCCCGACCAGCTCACCTCCCTGAGCTTCGACGTGGGTGCCGTGGAGTGGTCGAGAGACGGACGGCTCCTCTTCTTCACCGGAGATGAGTACGAGGACGACGAGCTGAATACGGAGAGCACCGGCGACCTATGGGCCATTCCCTTCTCCGGAGGGCCTGCCCGGAGGCTCACGACGAACCCTGGGACGGAGTCGGATCCAGCCGTTTCTCCAGGAGGAAGACGTATGGCGTACCGGTTCAGCGAAGCCCGCGGGTCCGAGACGGATCTCATCGTGGTGGAGCTGGGGCCCGACGGGAGTTTCCGAGGCTCACCGCTGAACCTCACCGGCGACTGGGACCTCAACCCGGGATCGCCGGAGTGGAGCTCCGATGGGGAGTATATTCGTTTCCCCGCCGGGATCGGCGGGAATTCACATCTCTTCAGGGTACCTTCCGATGGCGGGCCCGTGGAGCAGGTGACAGCCGGGGATCGCCAACTCTCCTCCTTCTCCTTTTCCGCCGGTGGAGAAATCATGGCCTTCACCGCGACGGATGCGGTGACTCCCCCAGAGCTCTATGTGGCCAGCGGCGACGGATTCACGGAGCAGAAGGCCACGGGGTTCAACGACGAGTGGCTGAGGGAAGTGGACCTCCAACCCGCCGAGCGCCTCACCTGGAACGTGTCCGATGGAACGGAGATCGAAGGGTGGGTCATTCGTCCGGTGGGTTATCAGGAGGGCACCTCTCATCCCCTCATCCTGAAGATCCATGGGGGCCCTCACAGCGCGTACGGCAACACCTTCTTCCCCACTTTCCACGTCCTCTCCGCCGCGGGGTTCTTCGTCCTCTACACGAATCCCCGTGGCTCCTCCGGCTACGGACACGCGTTCCAGTATGCGACACGGGGGGAGTGGGGGATCGTGGACAAGGAGGATTATCTTGCCGGGGTGGACGCCGCCCTGGAGACCTACCCCGACGCCGACGCTGGGCGTCTGGGGGTCTCCGGTGGGAGCTACGGTGGATTCATGACCAACTGGCTGACTGCCACGACAGACCGGTTCCAGGCCGCGGTCACCTCCCGCTCCATCTCCAACTGGGAGAGCTGGTACGGATCGACGGATGTCCAGAGCCTGACGGAGTACGAGTTCTTCGGCCCGCCCTGGGAGCAACGGGACCTCTACCGTCGGCTCTCTCCCATCTCCTACGTGGAGAACGTCACCGCCCCGACGCTCATCATCCAGTCCGAGAACGACTACCGCACGCCCATAGGAGACGCCGAGCAGTGGTTCATGGCTCTCAAGAAACGGGGAGTGCCGGTGGAGATGGTGCGTTATCCCCGGTCTTCCCATGGCCTCTCCCGCACCGGGGAGCCGTGGCTCCTGGTGGATCGCTTGGAGAGGATACGAAGCTGGTTTCAGCATTTCCTGAACCCGTGAGATGGCGGTCAAGGACAGCGGGAAAGGAGGACCGGGGCCATGCGGAAGGACAGAGGAGGAGGCCCCACCCCGGAATGACGAGGCCGTGACCGACTCCGTCGAAGTTCCCCTACCCGGGGTACGAGGGCTGGAGCACACCGCCGACCTCGGGCTGGAGCTGGAGGCACCCGACCTTCCGGAGCTGTTTCGCCGCGGCGCGCTGGCCGCCATGTGGCTGGTCCTGGAGAGGGAACCGACCTCGGGCTCTCCGGCGACGGCACAGGCCCGACCTCTCGAGCTGGTGGAAGCCGATCTGGCAGGTCTCTTCCGTTCCTGGCTTAGAACGCTCCTCTATTGGGAGGAGACGGAAGGCTTCGTCACCCGGTCGGTGGCCGTTTCCTTCGCTCCCGTGCCTCTCTGCTCCTCCTCCGACGGTCTGGCATTCGGCCTGAGCGCCAGGGTGGGTGGTGTCGTCGACCCAGGCCCCAGGGTTCGGGAGATCAAGGGAGTGACCCTCCATGGGTTACGGGTGGTGCGGGAGGGGAAGACCTGGTGGGGTCGGGTGATCTTCGACGTCTGACGCGTCGGTGTTCGAGGCCGGAGCGGGAAGGCTCGAAGGGAGAAGGCAACTCGGAGTGGGATGTCCCGCGACGGGGATGGGGCTTCCTCCAGCGGGAAGCGGGTCCGGCTCGGCCCGGACCCCGATCCTCTCGGGAGGAGACACGGATGGAATTGGTGAGGCTGGACCCCTACCGATGGCTGATTCCCAGGCAGGGGAAGATGCGGGTGGACGGCCTGATCTTTGCCGACCGGACCCTCATGAGGGACATCAGGGGAGACGAGGCCGTGCAACAGGTGGCCAACGTGGCCCAGCTCCCGGGGATCGTGGGGCGCTCCATCGGGATGCCGGACATCCACTGGGGCTATGGGTTCGCCATCGGCGGGGTCGCCGCCTTTGATCCGGAGGAGGGTGGAGTGGTGTCTCCGGGTGGCGTGGGATACGACATCAACTGTGGCGTTCGTCTCCTTCGCTCGACACTTCTGGCGTCGGACCTTCGCCCCCACCTTTCCCGCGTGATGGATGAGCTCTACAGCACCATTCCCGCCGGGGTCGGGAAGGGGTACAGGAAGTTCGTTCTGAAGCCCCAGGACATTCGCTCCATCCTGACTCGGGGGGCGGCATGGGCCGTGGAGGAAGGGTTCGGAACCCCCGGCGACCTGGACCACATGGAGGACCGGGGCACCATCCCTGGGGCCGATCCCGGGGAAGTGAGCGAACGGGCGATCCAGCGTGGGCGGGACCAGGTGGGAACCGTGGGTAGCGGGAACCATTTCATCGAGATCGGTGAAGTCGATGAGGTCTACGACGGGAGGGCGGCTGAGCGCTTGGGTCTGGAGCGAGGCACGGTCACCATCTTCATCCACTCCGGTTCCCGGGGGCTGGGTTATCAGGTCTGCGACGATTACCTCGACGTGATGCTCAGGGCTTCCCGGAAGTACGGGATCGACCTCCCCGACCGTCAGCTCGTCTGTGCCCCTCTGGACTCTCCAGAGGCGAAACGGTACCTCGGAGCGATGCGAGCGGCTGCGAACTTCGCCTTCGCAAATCGGCAGATGATGGGGCACCGGGTGCGGGAGGCGTTCTCCAGAGTGTTCGGCCGGAGCCCGACCGCCATGGGACTGGGCCTCATCTACGATGTGGCCCACAACATCGCGAAGTTCGAAAGACACTCGGTGGGGGGGAGGGAGCGGACCCTCTGTGTCCACCGAAAGGGAGCGACAAGGGCGTTTCCACCCGGTCACTCCGATCTGGGGGACGCGTACAGGGACCTGGGGCAGCCCGTCTTCATCCCGGGGGACATGGGCCGGTACTCCTTCGTCCTCCTGGGAACGGAAGGGGCGTACGCGGAGACCTTCGGCTCCACCTGCCACGGAGCGGGACGAAGGATGAGCCGCCGGCAGGCCAAGAAGTCCGCGAAGGACAGGAATCTGAGGAAGGAGTTTGACGAGCTCGGGATTGAAGTCAGGGCCTCCTCCTTCGCTACGGTGGCGGAGGAGATCCCCGAGGCGTACAAGGACGTGGCGGACGTCGTGGACGTGGTGGATCGAGCGGGAATCGGAAGGAAGGTGGCACGGTTGAAGCCCATGGGCGTGCTGAAGGGATAGAGATATGCCGGAGAGAATCCTGGGGTTCTCGGCGGATCTGTTCGCCAGGAGGCGAGCACGGGCGCTGGAAAGCCTCGACGACGGCCTTCTGATTCTGTCGTCCTCGCCTCCCCTCTATCGATCCAGGGACACGGAATACCGCTATCGGCCCGATTCGGAGCTCTTCTACCTGACCGGCTGCACGCAGCCCGGCGTCGTGGCGGTTCTGTCGGGAGTGGAAGCGCAGGACCGGTTCCTCCTCTTCGTTCCCCAACGGGATCTCAAGACCGAGCTCTGGTCCGGACCTCGTCTGGGACCCGAAGGGGCTCGGGAGCGATTCGGGGCCGATGTCGCTTTCGCGTCGGAGGAGCTTGACGAGCGGCTCCCGGAGCTCCTTCGCCTCCCCCTCCGGATCTTCTTCCGTCTTGGGGAGGACCCGCGGTTGGAGCCCCTGGTGGTGGACTCCCTCAGAACCGCCCGGGCGCGGGGAGCCCGAAAGGGGGAAGGACCTCGGATCGTGGAGGATCCCGGTCAGATCCTGGACGAGCTGAGACTCCGAAAGGACCCTGAGGAGTTGGCGAAGATTCGGCAGGCCACCAGCCTCACGGTGGCGGCGTTCCGGGATGCGATGGCCGGCACCCGTCCTGGGATGGGTGAGTGGGAGGTGGAGAGCCTTCTCGAATCTGCGTTTCGGAAGGGTGGGGCGGCCGGGCCGGCCTTCCCAACCATCGTGGGCTCGGGAGGGAACGCCTGCACCCTGCACTACTCCGCGAACGAACACACCCTGGATGATGGGGAGCTGGTTCTCCTGGACGGCGGGGCCGAGGTGGATCTCTATGCCGGGGACGTGACCCGAACCTACCCCGTCGGCGGCCGGTTTCAGGCCCATCAGAGGAGGGTCTACGAGGTGGTCCTGGCGGCCCAGCGGGCGGCCATCGACCGGATACGTCCGGGCTCGACGGTGGACCTCCTTCACGAAGCGGCGATACGCGTCCTCACCGAGGGCCTCTTGGAGCTGGGGGTCCTGGTTGGGAACGCCGACGATCTCCTGGAGCAGAAGGCTTATGACCGGTACTTCCCCCACCAGACCTCCCATTGGCTGGGTCTGGACGTCCACGACGTGTCGGATTACGCCATCCGTGGGCGCCCAAGGGTCCTGGAAGAGGGCATGGTCCTCACGGTGGAGCCGGGACTGTACTTTCCGGCGGTAGCCGAGGAGGCTCCCGGTCCGTTCACCGGAATCGGTGTTCGTATCGAAGACGATCTTCTGGTCACGAAATCCGGATCGGAGAGCCTCACCGGATCTCTGCCCGTGTGCCTGGAGGAGGTAGAGGAGCTGCTGGCGGAGGGCTGATTCCGGTGGGGGGGAGCGCCCCGGCCGGGTCGCCGACCTGGTTCTCGGGGTGGCCTGGTATTCCCGAAAACGACCCTTGCGATTGGACGAGCTTCGACCATGGACCACGAACTCTCTCTGAGCCGCCTGTTCTTCAAAGGCCACGGCCACGGCAACGACTACCTGGTGTTCGAGGAGGGGTGCGACTGGCCCGTCAGCGCCGAAACGGTCCAGAGGATCTGCCACCGGTGGCGAGGGCCGGGGGGCGACGGGATCGTGGCCCTCCTGGCTGGGGAGGGGCCATTCCGATTGAGGATGTTCAACCCGGACGGTTCGGAGTTCGAGCGGAGCGGGAACGGACTCCGGGTCCTGGGGGCGTATCTCTTCGGACGGGGTCGGGTCCGGGAGGGTGAACCCTTCCCTGTGGAGGTGGGGGGGGAGACGGTGGAGATGGAAATCCTGGGCAGGAAGCCGGGAGGGTTGGTGAACGTGGCGGTGGAGATGGGACGCGTGCGCTTCGGGATGGCGGCCGTGGGCGGAGACCCCCGGGGGTTGCGTTCAGGTCGCTACCTGGAAGGGCCGTCGGGGGAGGAGCTGGACATCCAGCCGGTATCGGTGGGGAACCCCCACTGCGTGAGCTTTCGGGAGACCCTCTCCCAGCAGGATCTGCTACGGCTCGGACCCTTCCTTACGAAGCACCCGGTCTTCCCCAGGGGGGCCAATGTGCAGCTGGCCCGGGTGACGGGGGAGGCGGCGGTGGAGATCCTGATCTGGGAGCGGGGTGTTGGACGAACCGCCTCCTCCGGCACCAGTGCCTGTGCCGTGGCGGCAGCGTGTGTAGAGCGGGGCCTCCTGACCCCCGGAAGGATCCGAGTGGCGATGGAGGGAGGGGACTTTGCCGTCACCGTGTCGGTGGGAAGGGAGGTGAGGCTGGAGGGCCCGGTCCGTCCCATATTGGAGGGGGAGCTTACTCCGGAATTCCAGAGGAGCCTCCTGGATCGCGGTTCAACCGGCGATGCGGCGGATCCTACGTCCGGACCCGGGTGAGGAAGACCATTCCCGCACCGAGGAAGATCAGGTTCGGAAGCCATGCCGCCGCCATGGGATCCAGCGCACCCGTCTCGCCGACGGCCCCCGAGATCCGGAAGAGGAGCATGTACAGGATGGTGGACAGAAGAGCGACACCGATGCCGTAGGCGGTGCCTCCTCTCTTGGTGCTCGTGGCCAGGGGCGCGCCGAAGAGGATGATGACGAGAGTTGCCACGGGGATGGCGATCTTCTCCTCCCGGTCCACCAGAAGCTTGGTCGGCGTCCCTCCCGACCGCAGGATGATGTCCGCCAGCCGTCCCATCTCCTTTCGGGTCATCTCTTCCGGCTTCCTCGGCTCCTCCAGGAAATCCTCCGGACGCTCGGTGAACCCTCGGGTGCGGAACCTCTGAAACTGGGCAGCCACTTCCTCCCCCCCGTCCAGAAACACTCGGTAGAATCCCTCGTTGAAGGTCCAACCGACCTCCGGGTCATAGCCGGCGTACTCTGCGGTCAGATGGGTCAGGGGTCGGCTCGTGCTGGGATCCAACGTCTCCATGACTATCCCCGTCAGGGTCCCATCCGCCACGCTCAGCCGCTCAATGGTAAAATTCCTCCCGCCCTCTCCCTGAAAGACGAAGTTGGTCCTCCACTCTCGGCGCGTGTCCTCCTGGCCCAGGATATCGGCGGCCCGGCGGTTGCTACGGGGAACCACTTCCTCCAACCCCAGGGCCACCCCCGTGAGGAGAACGCCGAGGATGATCACGGGGACGATGAGGCGGTGGAAGGAGATGCCCCCGGCCTTCGCCGCCACGATCTCCCGGTGCAACGTCATGGTCTGCACGGTGAAGACCGCGGCCACCAGAGCGGCGATGGGAAAGGACCACTGGATGAACTGGGGCATCTTGTAGACGTACGCCAGGCCCACGTCGAACCAGGTGAGGCCCGCTCCGAGGTAATCCTCGAGGTTCTCGGTGATGTCCCCCAGGATGAAGAGAATGGGGGAACCCAGGATGAAGGCCAGGAACACCTTCATGAAAGACCTGGCCAAAAGCCTGTCCAGAATCCGGATCATGCCGCGGGACTCGCCTCGGCGGGCTCAGCCGCCTGGGAGGGTCGCCGGACCCACTTCGTGAGGGTGAAGAAGAGATCGTCCCATCCACCGGCCCTCGCCGTGGCCATCTGTTTCGACATCCGGCTGACCATGATGATCCCGATGGGGAGGAGGACGAGGTTCGGGAGCCACATGGACATGGCTGGGCTCATGTACCCACGGTCTGCCAGGGTCTCCCCTCCAATGAGCGACATCCAGAAGATGGCGAAGATGACCACGGAGGCGGTGATGACCATTCCGACCCCGCCCCTGGGAAACCGAACGGCCAGGGGGGCACCGAGGAGTACGAACACGATACAGGCGAATGCGATGGCGTACTTCTTGTGGATCTCCACCCGGTACTTGATGGCGGCCAGGCGAAAGCTCTCGTCCCGCTCGGCTTGTGTCTTGGAGGCAGTCACCACCTCTCGGGTCACCCCGTCCGGCGGGAGCACTTCCGATTGCCGGAGTCCTGCCGGGACCATGAGGTCAGGTCGGGCCGCGACACCGTCCGAGCCGCGAGACGGCGTCGGGGGGACCATCCCCTCGCCGGTTCCCGTCCAGCCCAGGGCCCTCTTCACCGCAACGAGTGAGGATCCGTACGCCTCCTCCCGAACCTCCGCCCTGTCTCGCTCATAGCCCAGGGCCCGCCACCCCAGCATCTCAGTGGACATCTCCCGGTCCGATCGGTAGTCCGAGGCGTATCCTCGCTCCAGGATGTTGGAGATCCCCCGGATGGGGAGGAACTGTTGGGCGAACTCCGCCTGTTGGAATCCCCCCAGGCGATCTTTCGGGACCTCGAACACCGACCCGTCGTAGAGGTTGAGGTAGAGGTCGGTCTGGTCCTGGCTGAAGGCCATGGTCCCCCGCTTGGCGTACGTCGTCCGCTGGGCCGAGGGGTCGCTCACGTCATAGATGACGATATCCTCCAACTCGTCCGTGACGGGATCGATACGGGAGGCCTGCAGATAGTATATACGGCGTCGATTCTCTGTTTCCGCCACGACTTCGTTGACCACCTGCTCTCTGAGCTGGAAGGTGGGGCTCTTGCGGCCGATATCCACGAGCAGGTTCTTTAGCGCATGGTTCGACTCGGGCAGGACCTTGTCGTTGAAAAGAAACATGAGGCCGGCGAGGATGACACCGATCCCCACCAGGGGCATGAGGAGGCGCACCGGATTGACACCCCCGCCGGTCATTGCGGTGATCTCGTTCTCCGCCGTGAGGTCACTGAAGCTGTACAGAACGGCCACCAGGACCGACATGGGAAGGGTGAGCGCCACGGTGTGGGGAAGGGCGAGAATGGCGAAGTCAGCCAGGACGGTCCAGGGCAGGCCCTTCCCGATGAGCTGATCCAACCGCTGGGCCACCGTATTCAGAAAGAGGAGCCCCGTGATGAGAGTAAAGGAGAAGAGAAAGGGGCCAACATGGCTCCGGATCAGGTAACGGATCAGAATGGACATCTTTGGAGTGCCGTTGCCTCTTTACGCCCAGGCTCCGATGAATTCAAGGAAAGAGGGACGGAGTCGGTTCTCCGCGTCCGCTCTCATCAACTGAGGAATATACACAGAACCGGGCCTGCCGGTCCCCGAGCTGAGGCTTGATGCCGAACCTCCAACTCCTACTCCTAGGTACGCTGGTCTTGTCCGCCCCGGGGCCCACCGGGCCCGGACCAGTCGGTGGACCCGCCTGGAGTTACCGGTGGGAGGGCCCCTGGGTCCGCCTCGGGTTGCAGCATCGGCCACTCCCTTTCCCCATCAGCTTGCCATCCCTCCCGGATTTGCCACCCTGGCTGGACGGGGACCGGGGGCGCAGGGACCCGGCAAAAGGCCCGCTCCGTAGCCCTCCACAGGAGGTTCCTTCGCAGCAGGAGCGATCCTCCTTCTTCGACTCCGAGTTCGCCCAGCTGGACTTCCAGCTTCGGGGAAGGGGGGAGTTCGGGGGGGATTGGAATCGATTCACTCCTTGCGAGACTGGCCTACAGGTCAGCTGCGACCCGGGGCTCTTCCCCCAGCTCAGCCCCGACGTCCAGTTCGGCCTCCAGGCCGGGGGAATCATTGCGGACCGGATTCATGTGGATGTCGACTACGACGAGACCCGGGAGTTCTCCGCCGCCAACAACGTGAACATGTATTACGAGGGACGGGCTGGAGAGCTCCTCCAGCGGGTGGAGGTGGGTGACGTGACTCTCAGGTTCCCGGAATCTCGCTTTCTCACCCAGGGGATTCCGGCTGGGAATTTCGGGTTCCGGGCTCTGGCTCAGGCCGGTCCCCTGAATCTCGAGGCGGTGTGGGCACAGCAGAACGGCGATATCTCGTCCCGGGAGTTCGAGCTCGCAGGGGTCGGGGGCCGCCAGGCCTTTGTCCAGGAGGATACGCTGGTCCTGGACGACGCCGATTTCGTAGCAGGCCAATTCTTCTTCCTGTTGGATCCCCGGGAGATCACTGATTTCCCTCATCTGGACGTTCTCTCCCTGGACCCCGGGAGCGCTCCGCCCGCCGTAACACCAGGGGCCGAGCCCGTGCAGCTCTATCGTTTCGAGAACGACCCTGTCACCCGTCAGCAGGTTGAGGGCTACATCCAGGCCGAGGCCTCCGCCGAGCGGGACGGGGTCACGGTGACAGAGTCCGGGTGGTTCCGGTACCTCCAGCCCGGAGTAGACTACTTCCTCCATCCCAGCGGCTTGTGGGTGGCCCTCCGCCGGCCCCTCCGGGGGGAGGAGATGTTGGCGGTGACGTTTGTGACCGCCACCGGAGACACCGTGGGCGACTACAACCCGGAACGGTTGCACAACGCGGGGATCAGGCCGAGCCTCAGGCTCCTCAAGGCCTCAGGTCCGAAGCACCAGCCTGGGAGCCCGACCTGGGAGATGGAGATGCACCAGGTCTACCGCATCTCAGGCTCCGACGACGTGGAAGCCAGCTCCGTGGCCTTGAGCCTCTCCCTGGGGGAGCTCTCGGCGGGGCGGACGTTCAAGCGCCGGTCCACGGGGGAGGAGATCACCCTGTTGAAGCTCATGGGGCTGGATGAGGAGGCCCCCGTCGACCAGGTCGACCCGGTGTTCATATACCGGCCGGCACAGGAGTTCTTCCAGGAGCGGCCACCCGTCTCGGGAACGTTCATCGTCTTTCCCACTCTAAGGCCCTTCGCTGAACCACCCTCCGTTC
>Ga0316577_10001278_pt1 | contig 11732 bp, 7 predicted proteins | sample S5NA_FD_203073 | JGI IMG/M metagenome (GOLD analysis project Ga0316577, IMG submission 203073) | Rhizosphere microbial communities from salt marsh grasses in Alabama, United States - S5-7_050615r2r1 | ecosystem: Host-associated > Plants > Roots > Rhizosphere | place: USA: Alabama | collected... | reverse complement strand
ACCCGCTGCTGCTCACCGCCGGACATCTGGGCCAGGCGGTGATGTCGCCGCTCGGCCAAACCCACGGCCTCCAAGAGCTCCTCAGCGCGCTGACGCTTTTTCCTACCGCTTCCCGCCAAGGTTATCGGCAGCTCGACGTTTTCCTGCGCCGTGAGGTAGGGCACCAGGTTGCGGCTGACCTGCTGCCAAACAAAGCCCACTCTCGAACGGCGGTAGCGATTGAGGTCGGCGCTAGACATCTTTAGCAGGTCCTGACCATCCACCCACACACGCCCGGCCGAGGGTCGATCGAGACCTCCCAGTATGTTCATCAGCGTGGACTTGCCACTGCCACTGGGGCCCACAATGCCCATCAGCTCACCGGGAGCGACGACCAAATCCAACCCCTGCAGCGCCACCGTCTCCAGGTTGGCTATCTTGTAGATTTTTACCAAGTTATCACACGCGATGAAAGGCTCTTCCATATTATGCCGTTTCTCCTAACTTGACTGCTTGGAAAATCTTGATGCGCATGAGCAGTGCGGCCAGCCCGGCCAACGCAACCACGAACAGCAAGCCAAAAAGCGCATAAACGCGAAAGATGGCCAGCCAATCGATCGCCACTACGAAAGGCGGGAACTGGCTTTCCACCCCACCCCCGCTCCCTGACTGCAAATAGGGGATGAACAACTTGCTGACCAACGCCCCCAGGCCCGTGCCAGCCGCGGCTCCCACCAGCAGCAAGAAGGCCAGCTCCCACGCTAGGAACACCGTCATCTGCCAGGCCGATAGGCCGATGGCCCGCAGGACGCCCAACTCGATAAAGCGCCGGCGGAAAGAGAAAAACGCGTACAGCAAAAAGCCCAATATCGTCAAAACGGCAGATGCCATAAACCCCACAGACAGCACGCCGAACAACCCCTGACGCTCGGGACGTTGCTGCTCCGCTTGAATCCTGGGAAGCGGCGCTCTCCAATCAAGAACAAGAAAACCCTGATCACGTACATCCTCCGCAATACGCTCATAGTCCACGCCGGGATCCGTCGCCAGCCACACGTCATAGTGCAACCGCTCTCCCGTGTGGTCAAAGAAATAATCCAGGTTGCCCACAAAGAACGGACCGTCCTCTGGATACCACGTCGGAAACATGTTGAACGTCCCCACGAGCGTAACATCCATTTCGACACGCTCGATGCCCCTAACCCGCATGCGAAACGTATCGCCCACGCTAAGTGCATGCTCAGCAGCAAAGTCGGCTGGTACCAATACGCCATCTGGACGAAACGCAAGCGCATTCATGAGCGTACCCAGGCTCTGGTTAGAAAAATCCTCCCGCCAGAACGCAACCTTGGGGAAATCGGCACGATCGATACCGACAAACGTTCCAGACTGCGTCCCGCCACTCAGGCCGGTGACCGCAGCATATTTACCTATCCGGCTGGCAGCCCGCACACCCTCTACCTGGAGGTGATTAGTGACCGGCAGAAAGCCCCAGTGAGGAGGAGGGACAGTGAGATCGCACTCCGGCGACGGCCCCATTATCCAGTTCAAGCACGAACCCTGTTCATCGATATGGAGATCTGTACCGACGAAATAGTACATCTGAGAATCCAAGTGGGTATCCAACGTCTGTGCCAGTGATGCCGTGAACGCCGACAGGCTAAGCGTCAGGATCAGCAGAATCAGCGGCGCGACGTAGAAACCCGGCGTGCGCGAAAGGTGGCGTGCCGCCAGCAGCAAGCCCACCGAGTTCGTCAAGCGCGAAGCCACCCAAGCCACAACGGCCATAAAAAATGGCAAGATGCGCAAGATAAAGAGCGCCAGCGCAAAGATACCCAACGCCGGCACGAGCAAAAGCAGTGGGTTCTGGAAAGGATCCGCAATAGCGTCCTCGCCGGCCACTGCCGCGATGACACCTTGCTGCTGATTGAGCACGTAAAAGCCATAGACCGTCGGAATCATCAGCAGCAAGTCCAACCAGGCGCGCTGCCACCAGGGTTTGCGCAACGTGCGCGCCCGCTCTTGTTTATACGTCACGACTGTATGGCGCGCAGCGCTCAAGGTAGGCCCCAACTGTGCTAGCAACGTCAGCCCGATCGCCGCCAGACCAAAGCGCACCGTCAAAAGTGTGACACCCACCCGCAGTTGCCCCGGCAGCGTAAAATCGAGAAAACTGCGGGACCTGCCGATAAGAAGCGCTACCCACCTGCCGAGGAGCAGGCCCAGGGCTATCGCGGCGATTCCCATCAAAATCCCCTCCAAGATGGATATCCCCACCACCTGTATCGACGTAGCGCCACGACTACGCAGCACAGCTATCTCGTTGCGCTTTTGGCCCACGGCCAATCCTACCACCAGGCCAATGAACACCAGCAGCAAGGCAACGATAGGCACACTGAAAGCATAGAGCAAGAAGGTCAACCGAGCAGTCGCCGAACGGTACTCCAGCAAGTCAGATTCCGGCGAGACAGCCAGCTTGGAATACGGCAGATAAGTGGTTATGCGTTGCTGCGTGTACGTGATCCTGCCAAGCAGTCGATCGACATCCCCAGCGAAAATATCCGAACCATCCATCACAAAATACCACAGGGCCAAGCTGATTCCGCTTTCCATCTCGGGGCTGACGCGCCCTAGAAAAGTCTCCGTTGGCACGATAAAGACGTCACTCAGGGCAGTGGGCCTGTAGAACCAGTAATCTTCTGTATCATCGTTCGCCCGCCATATGCCCGCGACGCGTACCGGGATTTGGATGCTCTCTTCCCCCCCCGCCCTCGTATCCAACCGGGCATAGGTTAGGTATTCCTCACCTACCTGCAAGCCCCAATCGAGAGCCACGCTTTCACTTATCAACGCCTCGACGACAGTGCCGTGCAGCGATTCAGCCACGGCAGGAAAACTACCCTCCACGATAGTGATGTGATCTTCCAAGTCAGTTACACAGCCAAAACTCACCCATCCCAGTGCCCTATCGGTATCCCTATAGATACCCTCTTCCCGCGGGTAAAGCTGCAAATTAGCGGTCGTCAGATACCGCACCATGGGAGACTGCTCAGGCAAGCCTATATCATAGGCTGCCCGCCTGTTCATGTATTCATCAAGCGGCTCCACATCTTCCCAACTCACATAGCCGGACCAATCGCCGACGTAGCGATACATAAAGGCAAACGGCGGGCGAAAACCATATTCCTCCCCAGAGAGCTTTTCAAGCAACACCCGGTAGTGAATGGCATCGGCATACATTGGGATGCTGGTCACCAGAGCCACAGAGATAACCAAGCCAAACGCAGTCGCCAGCGCCAACCACCTTTCAGAGATAAGGCGTTTGACGGTTACGACGAGAATAGCCCACACACGTAGTATCACACCCATGTACTCACCACCCTACCGACCGATCACAACCCAACCCTCAACCAGTTCCTCAGTCACTCCTTCGATCTCGTAACGCTCTTCGCTCTCGATACCGACGTTAACATCCACAGCCCGCTGGCGGTCGCCATCCTGGACCACGATAAACTCCCGCCCTTCAAATTGATGTATCGCCTGGGGTGGTACCCAGAAGACGTTTTCCTTGTGTTCCAGCACCACGGTCACATAAACCCGATCATCCAGGCTCAAGCCAAGCGCCTCGGGCGTGTCTTCCAAAGCCACGCGTGTTGATTGATCCTCGTCCTCGACAGTGCCAACACGACTGCCGCCGCCGTAGGGATAGGGCAGGCGTCGAATGTAACCGGTGAACTGCTGCCCGGGCCCCCTTGTCGGCTCGCACGTAACCTCCATACCCTCCTGCAATACCTGCATCGCCTCGACATCCAGGTCAGCACTCAGTTCCAATGCATCGACATTGGCCACAACGATTGCAGGCTTATAGGCCGTCGCCGCACGACCTTCCACGAGGGTTACCAAAAGCACCTGACCATCGAAAGGCGCCACTAGGCGAGCCTCATCCAACTGCGCTTGCAGCCGACTCAAGTGAAGACGCAACTCCTCGATAGCCAAACCCGATTCCAGCTTTTGCAAACGCAGTCTGGCAAGCTCGACATCCTGCTCGCGCATCTGTACGGTGTAGTCATGGATCTTTAGAGCTTGAAGGGCTTGTTGGTAATTGGCCTCGGCCACCCTCAAACTCAACTCCGCGTCGTGCAGCCGGGCCGCGGTCGACTCACGCTCGGCCTCCAAGGCCCTCCGCCTCCATTCGACGTTGAGCTCCCAATCGCGAGCCGAATCCCATGCTTCATCATAGGCCTCCTGGGCATTGTCCAACGCGATCTGCGCTCGCTCCAGGGCCACTTCAGCGATGACCACCTGCGGGGTGGGATCATTGGCTTGAGCGATCGCCAGATTCAGTTCAGCGGCGCGCAAGCTGGCCTGGGCCTCGGCGATCTGCTGCTCGTTGCTGCTCATCGCCGATTCCAAACTGGCCTCGGCTTGCAGGATCTGGTTCTTCAGATCGGTGACCTCCAGCTCGGCCAGGAGATCCCCCGCCTCGACCCAGTCATCCCGCTTTACATAGACAGCTCCAACATAGCCCGATGTACGGAAAAAGAGCTCCTCCTCGGCAACAGGGGAGACACGCGCGGTGAACTCGAGCACCTCAGACACATCTCCGCGCTGCACCAAATAGGTGGGTTTATCAGGCACTATCGGCGTGGGAATGGGCGTAGGCGTAGCATCCGCTCCCTTGGTAGGCCCACACGTACAGCCTGCCAACACCACTATGGCGACAAGAAGCGCAACGGCCCATTTAACTCGCTGAATCATCATACCACTTCCTCCTTCTTCTCAACCCCGGTATTCTTTCTCCACCAGTTCCCCAGGCCATCAAACAAGGGAAACAAAAAAAACATCTGTGAAGCTCCCCGGCGCAAAGCGCCGGAGCTTCCTAAGGGAAAAGCCTGTGAGAGCTTCGCTCGCCTGCCGCCCCCAGCAATGTGATTGCCAACAGCTTCACGGGTGGACGCTTTCCGGCTTTTCCCCGTAAACGAATCCCTGGCAAAACGGGAGCATTATACCACCAACTTCACGCACAGTCCACCCCGGCCCTTTTTGATGATCACCCACAAGTCTGTTGCAGACCTTGTAGGGCAGGTTGGTGACGGCGATGTCAACTCAATATGCTGTCTGTGATACACACTTGCCCGCTAGGACCGAAGCATCTTGCGGCGAGAGTCGCCTACCTGCCGTCTAGAGAACTCGAAGCGGCGGGTAGGCTGCTCTGTTCCCTTGTGATGGCGGGGCAAGTGCCACCCGGGTTCAATGCCAGAGGGCAGATCGAGCCAAATCGCAACTAACCCGCCCTACATCGACTGCGGCACAAAAGAGCCCAAGTGATTATACACACAAGCAGCTCAATTTAATCACCTGCTTCCAGGCAACCGCCTCACACCTTGACCAACTCGTACGCCTTATCACCCAACCCGATCTGGGCAGCGGCGTCGACGTGCAATTGCCCGTCGACCCCCAATATCTCGGCCAGGATTTTTTGCCCCGCCTTGACCGCCTCGTCCTCTGCCAAGGAGCCCGGCAGCGGCGCAGCATCGTTGATCAGGTCCAGCGTCGCCTGCTCCACCGCCACGATATCCTTTGAGGCCAGGACGCCCTGATCCTGCACGACGGGCGTGTCGGCGGTGGGCATACAGTCGCATTCCGGCTGTACCTCCAGGACAAAGTTAAAGTACAGCACCTTGCCCGGATCGAAGGTGCTCAGCACCGCCTGAGACCCCTCGGCTAGGCCCATCTGAAAATCGATCTCGGTGCGCTTATCCAAACGAATGGCGCCCTCCGGGCAAACACGCTCACAGCGTCCGCAACGCCAGCACTTTTTATCCTCCACGACCAGCTCGCCATTCACCTCCGAGATCGCCTCCAGCGGGCAGACGTGCATGCACTGCAAGCACAACGTGCACAGCTCTGGGTCACGGGTGATGAAAGAAGAGTCGGTCGCGGCGTGCAGGTGACCGCGCGCCTTCTGCCAGTCGCCGCTGCGGTGGCTGCCAGCCGCGCCGCCCATCGCCAAGTTCTTGATCGCCCCACCGTAGCCGGCCTGGATGTGTCCCTTGCAGTGACTGACGACGATCATCGCCGGCGCGTCGTAAAGGGCAGTGGCGATGTTGACGCTCCCCAACGTCGGCCCGGCCTGCACCTCGATGCTATCGCAGCCGAAAAGCCCATCAGCCAAGATCACAGGGCAGCCCACCGACTGGGGATTGATGCCATTCTGGTTGGCGACCTCCAGATAATCCCAGCCCTTGATACGCACCGTATCGCAGACAAATGGCTTGCCACCCACTGCCTTGACCGCGTCGGCCAGGATACGCAGAAAGCGCGGGCGCACGATACGATGCGCCCCCCACGAGCCAAAGTGGGTCTTGATCGCCACGTACTCCCCCTCGGCGATAGCGCTGCCGAAATCCATTTTCTCGATCAGGCGCTCCAGGCCTGCTGCCTGGCTGGCGCCATAGTCCCAACGCGTCGCCCGCGCCGGCGCAAAATAAACCTTGCTACTCATATCCCGTCTCCTTATAATCAACCGGCGCACAGCGCCAGTATCTCCTCGACCTCCTGATAGCCGATGTTCTGATGCTCGCCCATCTTGGTACCACGTTCCTTAAACCGCTCCACGATGGGCTTGCAGGCGGCTAACTCGACGCCATAATCGCTCAGCTTGGTGGGCACGCCCACGCTCCTGAAAAACTCGTCCGTCTTGGCGATTGCCGCGTCAATCGTCTCTTCATCACTCAGCCCCTGAACACCCCACACCCGCCGGGCATACTGGATCAGCTTTTGCCCCTTTTGTTCCCGCTGGTGTTGTAGGACGGCGGGGTGCAAAACGGCCAGGGTCTGGCCGTGATCCAAGCCGAAGAACACCGTCAGCTCGTGGCCGATCATGTGTGTAGCAAAATCGGAGGGCACACCGCAGACGATCAAGCCATTCAGCGCCTGGGTCGAACACCACATCAGGTTGGCGCGCACATCATAGTCGTTGGGATCAGCCTTGACCTTGGGGGCCTCCTCGACCAACGTAGAAAGGATCGCCTCCGCCTGCCGATCCTGCAATGGGGCGTTGACGTCGTACGTCAGGTACTGCTCGGTGACGTGGATGAAGGTGTCCACGATCCCGTTGGCTACCTGGCGCTCGGGCAGCGAGTAGGTGGTCTTGGGATCGAGAATCGAGAACTGGGGATAGATGAGAGGGCTCTTGAGAGCCCGCTTATCCTGCAGCGCCTCGTGGGAGATAACGGCGGTCCCGTTCATCTCCGACCCAGTGGCCGGCAGCGTGAGCACCGTGCCCATCGGCACGGCAGCAGTGACCAGGGCGTGATCGAGCACCAAGTCCCACGGGTCGCCCCCCTGGTAGGGAACAGCAGCGGCGATGAACTTTGTGCCATCCAGGACGGAGCCGCCCCCCACGCCGAGGAGAAAGTCAACCTCCTCGGCCCTGGCCTGCTCGACCGCCTTCATCAGGGTCTCGTAGCGGGGGTTGGCCTCGATGCCGCCGAACTCGGTCACCGAGAACGCACGTAAGGCATCCATCACCTGATCGTAGACGCCGTTGCGCTTGATCGAGCCGCCGCCGTAAGTCATCAAGACCTTACAGCCTGGCGGCACCAGGTTGCCCAGTTCGGCAATCGTCCCCTTGCCAAAGACGATCTTGGTCGGGTTGCAAAAAGTAAAGTTAAACATGATGCTCATTCCTCCTCAAGAAATAGCCTTTCGCTCAGTTTGAAACTCTCGGCGAACACTCGGCCAGTTTGAAATAACCCAAACGAAAGCCAGCAGCGCCAGGGTGAGCGCCGCATCCCGCGGCCAAAGCTGGCGCGCACGCTCGTTCGCATCGAACAAAAAGTGATTGACCCAGACGTGAACCTGATAGAGGGTCGTCGCTGCCAAGGCGGCCCAGCGGCCCCACGGCCATAGGCGCATCAGCGCCAGCATGCAAACGAGAAAAACCACGCACCAGAACCCTCCCATCACGGCCAAATAGATCCACGAGACCGTCATCTGTAGATCGGGCATTTGGGCGGCATAACGCAGCGCCATCACGATCCGCGCCAAGTTCCCCAACCCCAATGCCAGCATCACCAATGCCAGCACGGCGATCCATCGTTGAGACCACGTCGGTTTGCGGCGTTTACGCTCTTCCATATCCCCTCCCCCAATCCGGCGAAGCCGGAACCAAAAGACCTAGTCCGAAGGCATCCTAGGCTTTGAACCAAGTATCATTATGAGAGATCCTCGTCATCCGTGCAAGAATCGTGAGGGCTAGGCCCCAATCCACTAATCCCCATCCACAGAACGGATGGTGAAATCCAGCGTGTTGGAGCGGACTCCTGCTTGCCCGTTCCAATCGACCAGCCTACTACCGTCAGAGAACTCTGCCCAGCAGCGATAGCTGCCCAAGGCAAGACCGTCGAGATGAAAAATGCCCGAACTCGCGTAGGCAGACACCTCGTCACGAGCCTCGAAAGAAAAAGCCCACTCATCGTCCACCGCGGGATCGAACGCGGGATCGGCCGAAAGCACGAGCCGGTCGATGAACAGAGACTGGGTTCCCGGAACCGGAGACTGAATCGGGCGGACCATACGCACCGTATGTGTGCCGGCGCCGAGGTTGAAATACCCCGCCTGTCGCCACATCCACTTGCGCATAGAACCACCCCCGGGATAAATGATCTCCTCAGTCTGGCCATCCACACTCAGATAGAGCGGGTAGGAATCAGGGGAACTCCAGTAGACACGCGCCCAGAGCGTATAGGTACCCGATTCAAAAACCGTGACATCAGCACGGGCATCACCCACGGTCATCCAATCCGCCAGGTAACTCCGGCCGTGGAACCCCGGTGCAAAGCGTCGATCCTCGTACCAGCCGAAATCCGACGCCATATCCTCCGCCTCCAGCACGACGACCCCCATATGGAGCCGCTGGCACGTCAACACAGCCTCCGCCGGGCCGGTGGCATCCTCCAGCCGCCAACGCAATTGGAGCAACTGGTCCGGGGCTGGCTCGGGAGGAAACGGCCCCTCCAAACGCGCGAGAGGTGCGACGCATCGCGCCGCATCAAGATCGAAGGCATCGATCGCATACAGATTAAACCACTTTCCCTGCCTCTCCAGACGCGCCCCCAAACAGCGCTCCAAAGCGTCCAGGACGGAATTCACGTCCTCCAAGTCTTTACCTATCGAAGGCCAACGGTTAACCACCACAGCCGCGTCCTCGAAATAATCCAGCTCCCGAGAGAGTATGGGCAGAAACTCCTCGTAGGTGCCCAGCCAGAGATGGCGCTCAATCCGATCGCGGGGCAGCTCGCGGCGTGCCTCCAGTAGGAAAAGCGACTGTTCAATCTGAGCGGCATCGCCCGAATCGGCAAAATGCGGCACATAGACCCGGTGTCCCAGCGCGATCCCCTCCGTGACTATATCCGCCAACTCGCGCCGCATCTGGCGCGCCTCTGGATCTTGGACGACGTTAAAGTAGAGAAAGAGGTTGAGCAGTATCAACCCCACCAGCGCCAGGCTAGCCAGGGACAACAAAGCCGGGCGGAGCGAGACCGACAGTAAAGCCGTCACCTCGCGCCAGAGCAGGAGAACGCCAAAGGCGATCAAGACGTACACAGCAGGGAGGCCAGGATAGAAAACACGCAAGAAGGGATGTCCCGTATAAATCGGGATAGGAAAAAAGATCAACCCAAACCAGAGGGCGGGAAGCGTGTGCCCCGGGCGGCGAGGGCGTGAGAGCGCCAAGATGAGACCCAGCATCAGGAGAGGCACCAGCAGCGCGTTGATGAGTGGTCCGGAGCGAACGAATAGAAAATCATCGTGGGCCAGCCAGAAATTTTGGACCACCTCCAAGAAGCCATTCCATATATCCAAAAGGACAACGCCCGATCCAAGTTGCCCACGCCTATAGTATGACATTCGCCCCACCAGATACTCGAGCACGAACGGGGTCGCGGCCAGAATCGGCAGCAGCAGGACGGAGAGATGCACCGCCCACTCGCGTATAGGAGCCCGCCTGGCGGCCAGCGAGACGATCGCCCATATCACCGCGACGACGATCATCGGTGCAAAGGTGTCGTAGGTCAGCAGACCGAAAGCCAAGGCCACCCCACCGAGGAACGAGTGCACAGGCCGCCGGACCCGCAGCCCGCGGGCCAGAAAGGCCAGTCCCACCACGGCCCAGATTTTGACGTGGGCCTCGACGAGCGCCAAGCGGCTGGCACTCACGTCGGCTATGGAGATGGAGAGAAGGACGGTCGCCAAGAGGGCCACGCGCCAGCCCGCGGTCTCCCGCACCAGCCAATAGAAGGCCAGCGTCGCCAGCAGGCTGTACGTGGCGACGGCCACGCGCGCCGATAGGATGCTTGGGCCAAGAAGAAGGTGGAAAGGCGCCTGCATGTAGAAGCTGACCGGCTCGGTGCCATAGTGAAACTCGGACTGGAGGGCGTGCTGCCCATCCACCATCACCGAGACCACCTCGACCGTCCACTTGGACTCGTCACCTTCGATACCATAGGGAACGCGGGGCAAGGCGTAAAAACGGGCAAAGGCAGCCAGGGCCACCACACAGAGCAACAGCGTCCACTCCACCCAATCCATCCGCCGACTCTCGGCGGGCTGCTCCTGAGCCACAGGGGCGGGCCGGCAGATGCCCACCCAGGCCACGAAACCGAGCAGCGCCAGGCCGTGAAGCAAGAGCCCAACCTCCAAGTCGTCGCCCAGCAGGAGCATCTCTCCCTCTAGGGCTAAAGCCAGGAGGCCGAAAAGCACCGCCCCCCGCAGAGCCTGCGACCAGTGCCTGGTTCGCCAGCCCAGCAGGCACAGGCCCGCCACCACGACCAGGCTGACGATGGGCCACAAAAAGATCCAGGTGAACAGACGCTCGGTAAAAAACCGCCACACGCGCGCCAAATCGGCCAGCGGCGGGTGTTCGACGGGACCGGCGGAGAGGGCGGGAATGACGTGATGGGGCGTGAGGATCCAAACGTACCCCAGCACGGCCAACATAACCAGGCCTACCACCACCTCGCGCCAATGCACTGCGGCCCAAGCCGGGAGATTGCGAAAGTCGGGAGGGACGGACGGAGCGAAAGCGGAAGGAGCGCTCTCTGGCTTGGGTGCTGGCGGTTCCTGCGGCCGCTCCGAAGGCCTGCGGAAATAGCGCCAGGCAAGGATCAACCCAACGTCCAGCAAGATCGCTATCGCAAAAACGGCTACGTAGAGAGCGCCTCTACCAAATTCCATGTAGCTCTTGCTCCAAGAGGCTCATACGGCGGGGGTTATGTCTGATGTCCTGCGCGGGAAAAAAGGCCCAGGCGTTCCGCCAGCGCTCCAGGGCTGGCACAGCCTACCACGAAAAGGTGTAATGCTTTCTGATCGGTTCGGTGATCCTCCAGGTGCACGACATCCCCTCGGGGAATGTCACCAGGTCGCCCGGCTGGATCTCGACCGGCTCGCCGCCATCGGGCGTGACCACCACGCGCCCTTCGAGCACGTAGCAAGTCTCGGTGGCGTCGTACGACCAGGGAAACTCGGACGCTTCCTTCGTCCAGATGGGCCAGCTCCGCACGCCCATCTCGTCCAGCTTTTCCTCACCGGGGTTTCTTTCGACCGTGATCTCCTTCACAGCACAGCCTCCTAAAGCTCCAAAAGTAAGGAGTAGGGAGTAAGGGAGCACCTTCTTACTTCCTACTCCCCTACTCCCTACTTCAGTATGTAGTACGTCCCCTTCTTCGCCCCGATCTTGAGCAAGATACCGC
>Ga0316577_10001277_pt1 | contig 11732 bp, 8 predicted proteins | sample S5NA_FD_203073 | JGI IMG/M metagenome (GOLD analysis project Ga0316577, IMG submission 203073) | Rhizosphere microbial communities from salt marsh grasses in Alabama, United States - S5-7_050615r2r1 | ecosystem: Host-associated > Plants > Roots > Rhizosphere | place: USA: Alabama | collected... | reverse complement strand
TCAGGGCCTCCATCAGGACCACGTTCACAGGCCCCCAGTTCTGAACACCGGCCCGCGAATCCCCGACCATGCCGAAATCGGAAATGGTCTGGTAGGGGCCATCGGGAGGCAGCATAACTGCCAGATAGACGGGCACATCGGGGCTAGACGCTGTGAACAGATAGCGCTCGCCGACTTTGTACTGGACCGTGGCAGGCAGGACAAGAAAAGCCACGAGGATGGCGACAGTCAGAACCAGGATATAGATCGACAGCCGGAGTATCCTGAGAGCTCTACGGCGAACTGGATTTACTGGTTGCTCCACCTGACAGCTCCTCCTGGCGACTCGGCCGGGCCGGCGGCTGAGACGTGCGGCTGGCCTGTCGCCACCGAATTATACTCGATCCTTGGCAAAAGCACCACACGCCCTGGCGGGATCAGTGCGGCGGCTTTGGGCCCTCTATCGTGGTGCTAGGCGGGGATGTGACACTTTTAATGACAGATGACACTGTCGAGCGTGACGGACCGCGGCGTATACTGAAGGCCATGAGGGCACCGTAACCAGTAGAGGGTTTGCATTCGCATATGCGCCCTACCTCGGGAAGGAGGGGGAATGAATGTATTGCTTACGGGGGCCTTTGGCCGTACCCCGTTTCCGACCGACTGGCTGGACACGCAGGAAAGCCAGGAGATCCTGGGCTATCAACGCCACACACTCGAGGACTATGTCCAGGATATGCGGGCCAGGCTGGGACCGCGTGTCCTATTTGTCCGGGCGTTTCGCCCACTGGTCCGTGCGTTGTTGCTGAGCCAGTCTCCCTATCACCGCGGCGACCAGATCAACTGGCTTTCGGGGCTGGCCTACAAGCTGAAGGCGCTGCGGAACCCGCCGGAGGTCGAGCCCAGGTAGGCGCCCGGAAGCGCACGCCTAGAAGATATCCGGTCCCAGGTACATGGATTGAGCAAACGTCTTCGAGAACTCGGGGTCGGTCGCCAGCTCGACATAACCTACCTGAGCCGCAACCGCCTGGGCCTCAGCCCGCTTGCTGCGCGAGATGAGGGCCATCTTGGCCCCCATCCCGGCCGCGTTACCGACTTGACGGAACCGATCCAGCGGCAGCGGCGGCAGCATGCCGATGGCGATGGCACTGGCCACGTCGATGTAGGTGCCAAAGGCGCCGGCGATGATCACCTCATCGATATCGGCGTAGGAAAGACCGTTGACCCGCAACAACACCTGGATCCCGGTGCGCATGGCGCCCTTGGCCAGCTGCAGTTCACGGACGTCCTTCTGGGTAAACGTCACCTCTCCCCGCCCGTCGGTATTGGCTAGCACGAACTCCCTCTTTCGCCCATCGACGCGCACCCGCGGATGCTCCTGCATTCGCCCTCGCATGTCGACAATGCCCGCCTCGTACAGTTGAGCCAGTGCATCGAGGATGCCCGATCCGCACAGGCCCACCGGTGGGGCCCCGTCGATGGTTTGGTACTCGAGCTGGCCGTCCACCAGACGCACATGCTCGATGGCCCCTCGGGCTGCCCGCATGCCATGTTTGATGTGGGCGCCCTCGAACGCGGGTCCGGAGGCACAGGACAGGCTGGTCAGCCGGCCTCGATTGGAGAGGACCACCTCTGTGTTGGTGCCGATGTCCAAAGCCAGCACAACGCCGTCCGATTGGGCTACGTTGGTGGCCAGGATCATGGCCACGTGGTCGGCGCCCACATAGCCGGCAATGTTGGGCAGCAGGTGAACGTAGGATCCCGGCGCTACGCCAAGTCCCAGCTCGCGGGCCTTGACGTCGATGGCCGCCTGGACCGCAGGCACGTAGGGCGCCCGCGCCAGCTGCTCTACGGACAGGCGGAGCAGGAGGTGATGCATCGCCGTGTTTCCGACGACGACGGCGTCGACAATCTGCGCCGGAGTCGCACCGACCTCGCCGCATAGCTCCGCCGCCAGCTGGCTGAGGGCCTCCGTCACCAGGCCCTGCATCTTGCATGCTTGTGCTGCCGCCTCACTGGCGTACGACAGCCGGGCAATAATATCCTCGCCAAAGGCGATCTGAGGGTTCATGATACCCCGTGAGACCAGTGTCTGACCACTCTCCAGGTCCAGCAGGTAGCCGGCAACTTTGGTTGTGCCCAGATCGACGGCCAGGCCAAGGGGTCGGGCCTCCACCGGCAAGAGGGCTACGACCTCTCCCTGGCGTAGGGCGGCTTGGGCTTGCCAGCCCCCTTCTCGCAGCTCAGACGAGAGAGCCTGCAACGCGACCAGGTCTGTGCTGGTTGCCTCGACCCCGTGCTGCTCGCCCAGGGCCCGGACGAGGCGATCCGCGTCCCCGGTCAGGTCTTCCAGCGACGGCGGTGATACCAAAATGGGATAAGCCTTCACGATCGGTTCGGCCGCTATCGGGACTTCGGCCCCTTCTACCTGGGTCCTCTGTGGCGCCGTCAGTGATTCGGGAGGAACGCGCACTTTGCAGGCGGTCAGGGGCACCGTGCGGCAAGCCAGGCGGTAGCCCTCGTCCAGTTCGCCCGCTGTCAGGAATTTGGCATCGGCCCGATCCGGTTCCGAGACCTCGCCCTCCAGGATCTGGACGACGCACCGACCACAGGTTCCGGCACCGCCACACAGGTTCACCAGGTCTATACCCAATAGCCGGGCACAGTCCAACAAGCTGGCACCCGATGGGCATTCGCCCCGCCGGCCAACAGGCTCGAAATCAATGTGGATTGTCATGTCTCTGCTCTCTTCCAGGCAAGCACCGATGCCAGGGTTCCCAGTGCCATAACCACGACTAGGGCGACACCGGCCAACGCCCAGCTCGACCAGCCAACTAATGCACCCAACGCCGGTGGGCCCACGAGCACCCCCGCGTTCGAGCCCATAGACATCATAGCCAGGCTGACGCCTGCCAGGCTTGGATGTTCCACCGTCTCGGGTGCCAGGGTGAAGGCCGAGGTTGGGATGAAATTGGTGACGAAACCCAAGACCAGCATATAGGGGATGATCACCGCCGGCTGTCCGAGCCGGAAGGCCCCGACAAAGAGGAGGCAGCTGGCCAAAGAGGCAGCCACCAGCAGGTGATAGCGATTCCCGACACGGTTAATGGCCCAACCCGCCACCACGTTGCCCGGAATGGCGGCCATAAAGATCAGGCTGGCATAGAAGCTAGCTGTCGCCGGCTCAATGGCCAAGCTCTCTGTCAGGAATGCGGGCACCCAGGTGTTGTAGCCGAGCAAGCTGAAGGCGAAGGCGCCAAAGGCCAGGGCCAGGAACCAGGTGGGGACGCTTGCCAGACCACGCGTCCAAGGTACGTTTGGCGAGCCAGGCTCTGGCTCCAGTCCCGAGGGCTCGCGCACCACCAGAGCGTAGGCCAGGGCTGCCAGCAGGGCGAGGCCCACGCCGAACCACCAGAGCGCCTGCCAGCCCAAGGCCTCCTGCAGCGGATGGGCGACGTTGAATGCGATTACACTGCCGACAGGCACCCAGGCGGCCCAGATGCCCAGGGGCAGGCCCCGATCTCTTGGCTCGAACCAGGCGCTGATGGTCACCGGGGCAGCGACACCCATGAGCCCGGCGCTGACACCCTCGACCAGGCGTCCCGCCAACAGCATCGGGGCATTGGTCGACACCGCACCCAGAGCGGCACCGGCCATGCAACAGGCCAGGGCCAAAATGCCACTCACTTTGTAGCCTAGACGAGCCAGAAGGAGCGCTGCCGGGATGGCCAACAGGACGCCCGCCACGGAAAAGACCGACATGAACCAGCCGCCCGTCACCAGGCCGACGCCCATATCGGCCATCAGCACTTGCATGACGGGCGGCACTTTGAATTGATTGACGGTGACGGCAACGCTGGCGAAAAATACCACTGCCGTCACGGCCCAAGCTCGCGTTCTGCTACCCATTCTCTGTTCTATGTGGCCCTCGCTGGCAGCCTCTGTTCTGCTGACCGACGCTATTCTACCCCCAAAGTGCACGCCGGTCAACCTGGGGGCATGGTTCCCGTCTCCCTGAACGAGAGTGACTCGACGGGTTCCAAGCTGGGTGCAGGGCCTCCCCAACGGCTGACTGCTCAAACGATTGTCCTGCATGGGACCGGCACTGTGAGGATGGCCCAGGCCTTGCCAGAACTCGGTTCCTCGCATATAATGCCAGCCATACACATCATGGGAGGCGGAACCATGGACAAACCTTTCCTCATCTCGGCGGGCTGGCGTGTGAACCTGGCTGACCACGATCCGGACTATACTGGGGACTATGAGGACAAATCAGCGGCCAAGGCCGAGCTCAAGCGCAGCACCGATCGGCTCCAGGAGCTGCAGGAGGTCATGTGGGCCGAGGGCAAACATGCCTTGCTGATCGTGTTGCAGGCGATGGACGCCGGTGGCAAGGACGGCACCATCAAACATGTCATGCGTGGTGTCAACCCTCAGGGCTGCCAGGTGACCAGCTTCAAGGTGCCGACCCGCGATGAACTAGACCATGACTTTCTGTGGAGGATCCACAAGGCTGTGCCCCGGCGGGGCTACATTGGCATCTTTAACCGCTCTCACTACGAGGACGTGCTGGTCGTTCGGGTCGAAAACCTGGCGCCCGAGCCTGTCTGGCAACAGCGCTATGACCAGATCAACCACTTTGAGAAGCTGCTGGCCGATACCGGCACCACCATCCTCAAGTTCTATCTGCACATCTCCAAAGAAGAGCAGAAGGACCGCTTTGAGGCCAGACTGCGCGACCCGCACAAGAACTGGAAGTTCTCCATGGAAGACGTGGAAAAGCGGGGCATGTGGGACGACTATATGCGCGCCTTTGAGGACGCCCTGAGCCGCTGCAGCACCCCTTGGGCGCCGTGGTATGTCATCCCAGCCAATCACAAGTGGTACCGGAACCTTGTTATTTCGCAGATCATCGTCGATACTCTGACCAAGCTGGACATGAAGTATCCGCCGCCGCTGGCCAACGCCGATCAGATTGCCATCCCCTGAGAACCGCTGATGGATCAGAGCGATCCGGGTAGATCGAGATTTCAGCCGTCGATCACCCCTGGCGGGTCCCACATCCGCGCCAAGGGGTTGCCGGCCCATCGATAGCGTGATATAATCCAAACGCAGCCTGACGCGCCCTGTCAAGGTGATGGCGCCTGGCCGTCAGGTACATCATCGTGCCTTGCATTATAATGGCCTCGAGAACCGAGGTGTATTCATATATGTCGCAGCCATTGGCGATTGGCACCATACTGAAAAACCGATATCGCGTCGTCCGCCTCGTCGGAGGCGGGGGGATGGCCTGGGTCTATCAAGTCGAAGAGCTGCCTGCGGGTAGTGGGATCCTATGGGCTCTCAAAGAGCTCCGTCCCCAGACCCAGGACAGGGCAGAGCAAGCTACGGCCCACGAGCTGTTTGACCAGGAGGCCCGGCTCCTCCGCGACCTGGATCATGTCAACATCCCCAAGATCGCAGACTTTTTCAAAGAGGCGGGCCGCGCCTGCCTCGTCATGGAGTTTGTGTGGGGCGAATCGCTCGAGAAGCGGCTGACTGCAACCAATGCCCCGCTCCTAGAGACCGATGTGCTCAAATGGGCCGTCCAGCTTTGCGAGGCCCTTGACTATCTCCATACCCGCCAGCCACCCATTATCTTCCGTGATATGAAGCCGAGCAACGTCATGGTGACCAACACCAGCCTGGTCAAGCTCATCGACTTTGGCATCGCCCGGACCTACAAAGTCGGCAAGAAACGCGATACGGTCGCCATGGGTTCAGAGAACTATGCCGCACCCGAGCAGTGGGGCAAGGGCCAGACCGATGCTCGCTCAGACTTGTATGGCCTGGGCGCAACGATGTATCACCTGTTGGCCAACATGGCCCCAACGCCTGCCTTTCTCCCGTCGGAGCCCCTGCCCCTGGCGAACTACAACAGTGCCCTGTCCCCTGAGACGATTGCTATTGTCGAAAAGGCGATGGCCCGTGACCGGCTGAAGCGCTTCCAATCAGCGCCCGAAATGCGCCAGGCACTGCTGGATGCCCTGCCCGCGCCCTACGTGGCTCCTGTGGCGCCCGCTCCGCCGCCAGCGGCAGGCCGGACCGCACCGGATGCCGCCCGGCCCAAGCAACAACCCGCGCCTCAACCGGTTAGAGCTGCAGCTCAGCCAGAGCCGGCCGCACCGAGCCCGGCGCGGCCCGTCCCGCAGCCTGTATCCAGGAAGGCCTGTCCCTCCTGTGGCCGGTCGAATATCGAGACTGCCCGCTTTTGCGTGGGATGCGGGTACGCCCTGGTACCGCCCGGACGGGCGATCCTGCGCATCGTCGAGCCGGTGCGAGCTGCCTGGGAGATGCCTGTTAGCCACAACCCCATGCTCCTGGGCCGCGCCAGCGACGCCGAGGCATACCGGCCCGACTTTGACATGACCTTCTACGACGAGGGAGACCATGTCTCGCGGCGCCACGCCCGCATCACCCGTGGACGCGGGGGCTATTTTATCACCGACCTGGCCAGCAGCAATGGCACGACCGTCAATGGCTATCCCTTGTTGCCTCACCGGGCCTACCAATTGCGCAATGGCGATCGGATTCAGGTCGGCAAGGTTGTGATTCAGTTCTGGTGGAGGTGGTGAGTCGCATGAACCAAGCCAGAGTACCCGGAGGGATTGGATGAACTGTCCTGTTTGTGGCGCCGACAACCGAGAGGGGGCCCGCTTCTGCCGTCGCTGTGGCGCAGAGATCCCAGTACCGGGCCAAGACCAGATGTCTGCAGCGATCGAAGCCGAGCCGTCGGGGGCTCCAGGATCGGAACCGCCCCCACAACTTGAGCCAGATCAGCCGCAGCTTGAGCAAACGGCGATGGGGCCGGCCGAGCCAGTCGTCCCTGCAGCCGAGGATTCTGAGGAGATCCCGGTGGAGACCGACGTGCAGGGCGATGGCGACGAGATGGGCTCCGGTCTGGCTACCCCCGAGGCTGAAACGGCCGCGGCAGGCGACGAGCCGGATCGGCCCGTGGCCGACGCTGCTGGTGAGGAGGAAGCGCTCAGTGCCGACCCGGAAACTGGCCAAGATCTGGCAGTGGAACCAGGTGGTCCCCAGGATGAGGCCGTGGAGCCGCCAGACTTTGAGGATGAGTTCATGGATTTCTGGCGTGAGGAGGCCGCACCTCTGAGTGCGGCCTCACCGGGCACAGTGCTCGCCGAGCGCTACCTGATTATAGAAGTACTCGACGTCCAGGATGATACCATCTTGTATCACGCCCGAGACCTGGGCCGCTGTTGGCACTGCGGTTTCGAGGCTGATCTCCGCACCGAAGCCTTCTGTCCCCAGTGTGGGGCGGCTCTGGACCGCAAGCCCGACGTCCGTCTCCTGCAGGTCGGCGATGCAGACGCCCAACCACCAGATGCAGAAGTGGTCGCCGAGCGCATCACCGTCGACGACCTCAACCTGCTCGTCCTCTCTGAGCCTGAGGTGGAGGAGTCGGAGGCCCCGGAAGCACAGGGGCTGCGCCTGATCGTCGGGCAACGCTCTGATCCGGGGATGGTCCGTGCACTGGACGAGGACAGCCTGCTGGCCTTGACCCTGGCTCCTACCTATCAAGCCCGCACCGGGCCAGTCCTGGGCCTCTTTTCTGTCGCCGACGGCATGGGCGGCCACGAAGGTGGCGAGGTCGCCAGCAAGATGGCCCTGCAGGTCCTGGCCGCCCAGCTGATGCGCGACGTGATCCTGCCCGAGCTTTCCGGCGAACTGGCTGTCGACGAGGATCTGCTGGCACGCCTCCGCCAGGCCACCATGGCCGCCAACGATGCGGTGTACCTGGCTCGCCAGAAACGGGGCAACGACATGGGCACCACCCTGACGACGGTGCTTATCCGCGATGATCGTCTCTTTCTGGCCCATGTCGGCGACTGTCGGGCCTATCGCTGGAGTGCGCAGGGTCTGGAGCAACTGACGGTCGACCACTCGGTCGTCGCCGGCATGGTGTCGCGAGGGGAGGCAGCCCCCGAAGAGATCTATAGCCACCCGCACCGCAGCGTCATTTATCGCTGTATCGGCGACCAGCCGACTGTCGAAGTGGACGCGGACGTATTGCCCCTGTCCCTCGGCGACCGGATCATCCTCTGTTGTGATGGTCTGTGGGAGATGGTGCGGAATGAGGGGATCGAGGACGCGATGCTCCAGGAACCGAACCCGCAGGCAGCCTGTGACCTGCTGGTCAAACATGCCAACCTTGCTGGGGGGGACGACAATATCAGCATCATCGTCGTTCAGGTCGAAGCCCTGTGAAAGCAGCCATGAGGCGCAGCAGCGCCTCGGTCAGGCGTTCGGCTGGCGCAGCCTGTCCTTGACCTCGCGCAAAGAACAAATTCGAGGATTGTACGTATAGGTCTAGGACCTATGAGGAGGGATTGAATGGCTAACGATCTAAAGCTGAGTTGCCGGTTGAACAAGTCCCACATCCCGGTGATGAACACCCAGCAACTGGTCTACGTGCTGGTGGATGCGGTGCCGGGCGCCAGTATGGCCCAGGTGCAGATGCCCCTCGGCTTGAGCCTCGTACTGGACAAGAGCGGCTCGATGCAGGGCCGAAAGATTGAGAATCTCCGCACAGCGGCCAAACTGGTCGTCGACCGCCTGGGGCCGGGAGACCTGCTATCGATCATTGCCTTCAGCGATCGCAAGTACTTGATCGCCGATAGCCAGCCCGTGACCGACAAGGAGGCGCTGAAGAAAAAGATCGATCGCATCCGCGATGGTGGCGGGACCGCCATCTCGGGCGGCATGGCTCAAGGACTGACCGAGCTGGAAAAATCGCTGTCACCCGATCGCATCAGCCGCATGCTCTTGCTCACCGATGGCCAGACCTTTGGCGATGAGAAGCAGTGCAAGAAACTGGGCAAGCAGGCGGGCGACAAGGGCATCGTTGTCTATGCTCTGGGCCTGGGTGATGACTGGAACGAGGACCTTTTGGACGACATCGCCGAAGCCAGCGGCGGCACGGCCGATTTCATCGACTCGCCCGACAAGATCGTCAGCTTCTTTAACCAGGCTGTCCAGTCGATGCAGGACACCGTGGCGCAGAATGCGCAGATGACCCTGCGCTTGGCCAATGGTGTCACGCCCAGGCAGGTTTGGCAGGTCCTGCCCATGATCTCGAACCTGGGCTATCGTCCCCTATCCGACCGCGATGTGCAGGTCGCCCTGGGCGAACTGGAGAAGGGCCAGCCGCGCAGCCTGCTGGTCGAACTCCTGGTCAGCCCCAGGCCGGCCGGGCGCTATCGCGTTGCCCAGGCTGAGGTCAGCTATGACGTGCCCGCGCTGGGTCAGGTCGGAGAGAAGGTCAAGTCTGACATCCTGATCGAGTTCACCGGGGATGCATCGCTGGCCAAGCAGTACGATCCAGAGGTGATGAACATCGTCGAGAAGGTGACCGCCTTCAAGCTCCAGACGCGGGCTCTGGAAGAGGCCAAGATGGGCAACATCGCCGGCGCCAGCCAAAAGCTCCGCGCGGCTGCCACTCGTCTTCTGGACATGGGCGAGGAGGACCTGGCCCAATCGGCGCTAGAAGAGGCGGACAATCTCGACAAGAGCGGCCAGATGTCGGCCCACGGCACCAAGAAACTGCGCTACGAAACACGCAAGCTCACCCAGCGGCTGAGCCCTTGAGACGATCTAGACAGAGAATTGGCGATCGAAGCCAAGGCTTACTAAGGAGGGTTGCATAACATGGCCATCTGTCCCAATTGCGGTAACAAGGCCGGCGAAGGAGCCGTCTTTTGCGATCAGTGTGGAACCCGTTTGCCCCAGACCGAGGCAGCTGTCCCAGAGGCGACTGCCGCCCCGGCAGGTGGCAGCGTGATCTGCCCGGCATGTGGCGCGGGGAACGTGCCTGGCGAGGCCTTCTGTGACTACTGCGGATCGCCCCTAGATGCCCCTTCCCCAGCCGTCGCGGTAACCGCCCCGGCGGAATCAGAGGCGGCGCCCGAAGCCCAGGCGGCGCCAGAAACCGAAGCGGCGCCAGAACCCGAGGCCGCCGAGCCTGCACTGGAGGTTGCGACGCCCGCTGAGCCGGAAGCAGCGCCTCCTGAGGGCGCAGCAGCGGCCGCGGTGACGACTTGTCCCGCCTGCGGAGCTGACGTGCTGCCCGGCGAGGCCTTCTGCGCCAACTGTGGTGCATCGCTGGCCCAAGCCCCCATCCCGCCCGAGCCGGTGATGGCCGAAGAAGAGGAGGAACCCGCAGCAGTCCCTGCGGCTGCCGCTGTGCCGGAGGCGGAAGCTGCAGTGGAGCCCGAAGCGGAGGCTGAGGCAGCCGGCGAAGCCGAGCCAGAGGTAGCCCCGGCCGAGGCGCCGCCGCCTGGCCCCGTAACCGCGCCGGGCACGACCTGCCCCGCTTGTGGCGCAGAGATAGAGCCGGGCGATGCCTTTTGCAGCGCGTGCGGCTATGCGCTCCAGGAACCGGCAGCGCCGCAGCCCGATGCCGTCGAGGCAGCCGTTAGTCCACCCCCGCCGCCCCCGCCTGCGTCTCCGGCCGGGCCACGGCTGGTGGTCAGCACCTCGGGGGCGGAGATCCCGCTGCCCGAAAAAGACGAGATCCTCGTCGGGCGCGAGGATCCGGTCAGTGGCGTCTACCCGGACGTCGACCTGACGCCTCACGGCGGCGAAGAGGGAGGGGTCTCCCGGCGGCACGCCCGCCTCGTCGCCGAGGGCGGCAAGTACTATGTCGAGGACCTGGACAGCACCAACTTTACCTTTGTCAACAAGCAGAAGCTTGCGCCCAGGGCCCGCCAAGAAGTCGGCGAGGGTGACACCATCCGTTTCGGTCGTGTCGAAGTGGCCTTCAGGACCGGCTAGGAGTTCGCTCTATGCCGTGTAGGCCCTATGGGCCTGGTCTTTGCCATCTGTCTTGGTCAACGAGCCGGGGCAGGCGATCTCGGCCGGCGGGCGGTCGTGCGAGCCTGCGCCCGGCGGACCAGGTCCTCCGGTACTGATTCGCCATCATGTTGCGCTGTCCGGAGCCGGATTGTGGCCACATGAACCGGCCAAGCGCCCGTTTCTGTGAAAAGTGCGGGCGCCCATTGCGCGATCAACCCTGGTCCCCCTTGCCCGGCGGCCACCTCATGCGTGGCGGGGCCTATCGCATCTTGGAGCCCCTGGGCAAGGGGGGCATGGGTGCCCTCTACCTGGCCTCCGATACTGGCGCCTTTGGTCGCAAGTGCGTGATCAAAGAGCTACTCGATTACTATGATCCCACCGATCCCGAGGAGGCCCGGCAAGCCAAGGCCCGCTTCGAGACAGAGGCCCGCTTGCTGGCGGAACTCAGCCATCCAGGCATCCCTCGCATCTATAGCTACTTTTCCGAAGGCGGCCGCCACTATATCGTGATGGAGTATATCGAGGGTGAGACGCTGGAGCAGGCGATCACGCACATCGATCCCCTGGGGCGGACTGTCGCCGCCCGCCCTCTTCCCACCGAGGACGTGGTCCGGCATGCCATTCGCATCTGCCGCGTTCTGGAGTATCTTGCCGCCCAACCGACGCCCGTCGTCCATCACGACGTCAAACCGGCCAATCTCATCGTCGAGAAGATCAGCGGCGACGTGCGGCTGGTCGACTTTGGCACTGCACGCAGTCGCACTCGTTGGGCGACCCAGGCCAGGCTCGAGCGGGGCAAGTCGACCATCTTTGGTACAGAGGGGTATGCGGCCCCGGAGCAGTACCAGGGTGGCTCTGATCCGCGCTCCGACGTGTACGCCCTGGCCGCCACCGTGTAT
>Ga0316577_10001276_pt1 | contig 11740 bp, 8 predicted proteins | sample S5NA_FD_203073 | JGI IMG/M metagenome (GOLD analysis project Ga0316577, IMG submission 203073) | Rhizosphere microbial communities from salt marsh grasses in Alabama, United States - S5-7_050615r2r1 | ecosystem: Host-associated > Plants > Roots > Rhizosphere | place: USA: Alabama | collected... | reverse complement strand
AGGACAGCCGGCCCGACTGGGAGTTCATGGACCACCTGGCCCAGGTGCAGCGGCTGGCCCTGGAGGGCTCCACCGCCAGCTGGATGGAGGTCAAGGAGGAGACGCCCGAGGTGCGCGATCGCCTGAGCAGCAAGGTGCTGGGCTACTACGAAGTCCCGGCACCCGAGGGCACCAAAAAGGCCATCGTGCAGCTGGCCTTTCCCATCGCCGCCTGGGAGGAAAACGTCAACGTGCCGATGATGCTCCTATCCATCTCGGGCAACATCTTTGCCTTCTGCGACCGGGTGCGCATGCTCGATGTCTACATCCCGCAGTCGGTGGCTGCCAAGTTCAATGGTCCGAAGTATGGCATCGAGGGTGTGCGCGACCTGCTGGGCGTCCACGACCGGCCACTGTGCCTGCAGATCATCAAGCCCAAGATGGGCATGTCGCCTGAGGAGACGGCGGCCCAGGTCTACCAGAGCGCCCTGGGTGGCGCCGACCTGTGCAAGGACGACGAGATGTGCAGTGAGCTGGCGAACAGCCCCTTCGATGCCCGCCTCGAGGCAGTCCTCAAAGCCCTGGACAAGGCCGAACAGGAGACGGGCGAAAAGACCCTCTATATGGTCAGCATCACCGACGAGGTGGACCGCATTCAGGAAAAGGCGCGCCGGGCCGTGCGAGCCGGGGCCACCGGCCTGCTGGTCGCCTATCCGGCCAGCCTCTCGGCCCTCAAGGTCCTGGCCGACGATCCCGAGATCGACGTGCCCATCCTGTGGCACGTGTCCCATATGCTGGGCATGCTGCCGACCATGAGCTTCACCGTGCTGGCCAAGCTGGCCCGCCTCTGCGGCGCGGACATGATGCTGACGCCCTCCATGTGGTCCAGCCTGCAGGTCTGCTCCGTCGAGGAGGAGCTGCGCACCTCTCAGACGCTGCGGGCGCCCTTCCACAACATCCGCCGTGCCTGGCCCATGCCGGCCGCGGGCATGTATCCCGGCCTGGTCGAGGCCCTCATCCAGGAGCACGGCATCGACTTTATCGTCCCGGCCGGGGGCGGCATGCTCGGCCATCCCATGGGCTACAAGGCCGGGGCCATGGCCTGGCGGCAGGCCATCGACGCCGTGCTCTCCGGCAAGAGCTTGCAGCAGGCGGCCGAAGAGTATCCCGAGTTCCGCGCCGCCGCCGAGACCTGGGGCATCCGCGAACGCCCCAAGGCGCCGTGGGCCTATCGCAGCCCGGCCTACCACCCCAAGTTCGCGCCCAAGAACCTGTAGTGGGGCTGCCCATGTCTGAGCTGTCGCTACCCTGGCTGGAGGCGTACCGCACCATGCTCCTGATCCGGCGTTTCGAGGAGCGGTGCAACGCCCTCTACATGCAGGGCCGCATCCCTTCGACGCTGCACCTCTATATTGGGCAGGAGGCAGTCGCGACCGGGGTGTGCGCCCATCTACGGCCCGATGATGCGCTGTTCAGCACCCACCGGCCCCACGGCCACGCCCTGGCCAAGGGCGTAGCCCCGCGGGCCATCATGGCCGAGCTCTTTGCCAAGAGCACCGGCTGCTGCCGGGGCAAAGGCGGCTCGATGCACGTTGGCGACGTGAACGTCGGCATGTACCCGGCCATCGCCATCGTCGGGGCCAACGTGCCCCTGGCCGCCGGCGTGGCCCTGGCCGCCAAGCGCCTGCACGAGGACCGCGTCGTCGTCTGTTTCTTTGGCGACGGCGCGGCCAACGAGGGCGCCTTCCATGAAGGCATGAATCTGGCTGCCATCTGGGATCTGCCGGTCGTCTACATCTGCGAGAACAACCTCTACGCCGCCTCGACACCCATCTCCGCCGCTTTCAAGATCGAGGACATCGCCGCCCGGGCAGCGGCCTACGGCATGCCCGGCGTGGTGGTCGACGGCAACGACGTCGAGGCGGTCTATGAGGTGGCCGGCGAGGCCATCGCCCGCGCCCGCCGCCGCGAGGGTCCAACGCTTATCGAGGCCAAGACCTACCGCATGTGTGGCCACTCGCGCAGCGATCCCCGCACCTACCGCTCCAAAGAAGAAGAGGCCGAGTGGGAGGAGCAGGACCCCATCAGCCGGGCCTCGCTGCGTCTGAAAGAGATGGGCCTGGCCAGCGACGAGTCCTTGCAGGCTATCGAAGAGGAGGTGACGTCCGTCATCGACGAGGCCGTGGCCTTTGCCGAGGAAAGCCCTTCTCCGGAACCAATCGACGCGCTCAAGCATGTCTTCTGGGAGGCCCGAGATGCCTAGAATGTCGATTGCTGAAGCATTGCGCCAGGCCATCCGCGAGGAGATGGCCCGCGATCCGCGGGTGTTCTGCATCGGCGAGGACATTGGCATCGAGGGCGGCTTTGGCGGCGCCTTTACCGTGACCCTGGGCCTGTCCCAGGAGTTCGGCCACGACCGCATCCTGGACACGCCCATCTCCGAGGCGGGGCTGGCCGGCGTAGCCATCGGCGCGGCTATGGCCGGCCTGCGGCCCATTGCCGACGTGCAGTACGGCGACTTTTTGTTCTGCGCCATGGATCAGATCGCCAACCAGGCGGCCAAGATGACTTACATGTCGGGCGGCACGGTCAAGGTGCCCATGGTCATGCGCGTGCCCGTCGGCGCCACGCGCCGCGGCGCCCAGCATGCCCAGAGCCTGGAAGCCTTTTTTACCCACCTCCCCGGCCTCAAAGTCGTGGCGCCGTCCACGGCCTACGACGCCAAGGGCCTGCTCAAGAGCGCCGTGCGCGACGACAATCCCGTCCTGGTCTTTGAGCACAAGCTGCTCTACGGCAGCAAGGGGCCCCGCTCCGAGAAGGGGGCGCTGAGCCCCATCGGCGACGTGCCCGAGGAGGAGTACCTGGTGCCCATCGGGAAGGGCATCGTCCGCCGCGAGGGCCGGGACGTGACCATCGTCGGTAAACTCCTGACCATGTACCGCGCCCTGGAGGCCGCCGAGCAGCTGGCCGAGAAGGGCATCGAGGCTGAGGTCATCGATCCGCGCAGCCTGGTCCCGCTGGACAAGGAGCTGATCCTGGCGTCGGTGCGCAAGACGGGCCGCCTGGTCATCGTCGAAGAGGACAACCTGACCGGCGGCTGGGCAGCCGACATCTCGGCCATCGTCGCCGAGGAGGCCTTTTTCTGGCTCGACGCACCCATCAAGCGTGTGTCGGCGCCGGACACCCCGGCGCCCTTTGCCCCGGTCATGGAAGAGTTCTACGTGCCCAGCGTACAACAGGTGGTCGAGGCCGTGGAATACACCATGGGGGAGGGCTAGCCGCCATGGCAACCGATGTGCTGGTCCCTCCGTTGGGACAGACGGTGGACAGGGTCACCCTGGTCGCCTGGTACAAAGAGGAGGGCGAAGCCGTCGCCGCCGGGGAGGCGCTCTTTGCCATCGAGACCGACAAGGCGACGCTGGACATCGAGGCGCCGGCTTCGGGCGTCCTGCGCCGGGTGAGCGCCCAGCCCGGGGATGAGGTCCAGGTTCTGAGCACCATCGCGGCCATCGCTGCCGCGGACGAGGCGGTGGATACCCCGGCGCCTGCTCCCGTTCGCCAGGACCAGGCCGCTCCCCCTGAGTACCAGCCCGAGGCCGAAGCGGCAACCCCGGCCGAGGCTCTGCCACCTGACCGCAGGGACCGCACCTTCGTCTCACCCCGGGCCCGGCGGCTGGCGATGGCCCAGGATGTGCCTTTGGCCGAGCTTCAGCCCACCGGCCCGGAAGGGGCCATTGTCGAGCGGGATGTGCGATCCTACCTCGATTCCGTGCCCGCGGCTGACATCAGCCCGGTGGCCCGGCGCATGGCGACGGCTGCAGGCCTTGACTGGCGCCAGGTCGCCGGCAGCGGGCCCGGCGGCCGGGTCATGCGCCAGGACGTCGAGCGCGCCCTGGAGACACCCAGATCGCCCGAAAATGAAGTAGCCGAGACCATCCCCGTGCGGAGCATCCGGGCTCTCATCGCCGAGCGCATGCTGCGCAGCACGCTATCCACGGCGCGGGTCACCCTCACCGCCGAGGCCGATGCCACGGCCCTGGTCGGTCTGCGGGCCGAGCTCCACGAGGATGGCGTGGCCGTCTCCTACAACGACCTGCTGCTCTACATCCTCGGCCGGGCGCTGCGCGACCACCCGCGGATCAACGCCTCCATGGAGGGCGACAGTATCAAGGTCTGGCGCCGGATCCATGTCGGCCTGGCCGTCGACACGGAGCGCGGCCTCCTGGTTCCGGTCGTGCGGGACGTGGATCGCAAGGGCCTGGCCGAGCTGGCCCAGGAGACCCGCGCCCTGGCCGAGCGCGCCCAAGCCGGCCAGAATACCCCGGACGAGCTGCAGGGCGGGACCTTCACTCTCACCAACCTGGGCATGTACAGCATCGACGCCTTCACCCCCCTCATCAACCTGCCCGAATCGGCGATCCTCGGCGTCGGCCGCATCAAAAAGCAGCCCGTCTTTGCCGGCGACCAGATCGTGGCCCGCCACATGGTCTGGCTCAGCCTCAGCTTTGACCATCGCCTGGTGGATGGCGCCCCTGCGGCGCGCTTCCTGCAGAGGGTGGTGCAGCTTGTGGAACGCCCTCACCTGATGATGGCCTGAGCCGGGCCGGAGCTGCCCGTATCGCGCGAGGAGGAGCATCACCATGTCAACGCCAGCGAATTTCCTGGCCCTGGACCTGGGTGCCGAGAGCGGCCGGGCCATGCTGGGCCGCTACGACGGCAGGCAGCTCGCGCTGTCCGAAGTGCACCGCTTCCCCAATATCCCGGTCCGCTTGCCCGATGGCCTGCACTGGGATATCCTTCGTCTGTGGAGCGAGGTCAAACAGGGCATCGCCCTAGCTCACGGCGAGGGGGATACCTTGTCCAGCCTGGGCATCGATACCTGGGCCGTGGACTATGGCCTGCTGGACCGCGATGGCGCGCTCATCTCGAACCCCTACCACTATCGCGATGCACGGACGGATGGTACGATCGAAGAGGCCTTCCGCCGCGTGCCGCGTGCCGAGATATTTGAGCAGACGGGCATCCAGTTCCTCCAGATCAACAGCCTGTACCAGCTCTTGTCCTCCGTAGTCCGTCGATCGCCCACCTTGGAGCTGGCCCAGACCTTTCTCACCATCCCCGACCTGCTCAACTACTGGCTCACAGGCCGGGCTGTCTGTGAGTTTACCAATGCCACCACCACCCAGTGCTACAATCCAAATGAGAGCGATTGGGCCCGAGGGATGCTGCAACGGATTGGCATACCCAGCCATCTCTTTCCCGGCATCGTCGCGCCCGGCACCGAGTTGGGCCCGGTCCTGCCTTCCGTCGGCCATGAGCTGGGGCTGGATTCAGGCAGCCCGGTGCCGGTCATCGCCCCGGCCTGTCACGACACCGGCTCAGCCGTCGTGGCCGTACCGGCCCGGCAACCGGGCTTTGCCTGGATCAGCTCCGGCACCTGGTCGGTGATCGGGACCGAGGTCGATCAGCCGGTGATCAGTGACGACAGCCTGGCCTACAACTTGACCAACGAGGGAGGCGTCGCCGGCACATTCCGCTTCTCGCGGAACGTCATGGGCCTGTGGCTCGTACAGGAATGCCGGCGCACCTGGGCCCAGGCTGGCGAGGAGCATTCCTACGGCGAGCTCACCGAGATGGCGGGCCAGGCCAGGCCCTTCCTGGCCGTGGTCGACCCCGACCATGGTGAGTTCTTCAAGCCCAGCGACATGCCGGCCCGCATCCAGGCCTACTGCCAGAGGACGGGCCAGCCGCTGCCCCAGAGCAAGGGGGCCGTGATCCGCTGCGCCCTGGAGGGCATTGCCCTCAAGTATCGCTGGGTGTTGGAGCGCCTCGAGGAAATGTTGGGCCGGCGCCTGGATCCCGTGCACATTGTCGGCGGCGGCACCCAGAACCACCTCCTGTCGCAGTTCACGGCCGATGCTGTGGGCCGCCAGGTGATCACCGGTCCCATCGAGGCCACGGCCACGGGCAACGTGCTGATGCAGATGATGGCCCTGGGCCACGTCAACTCGCTGGCGGAGGGACGCGAGGTCGCCCGCAGATCAGCGAGCCTGCTCACCTACGAGCCCGGCAGCCGGGCCGCCTGGGATGAGGCCTACGCCAAACTCCTGTCCCTGATGGAGAACTCGTCGTAGACTTGGGATGCGCCGGGCAGCAGGGCTTCCATAGATCGACAGAGATCGACAGGATTCCTGTCTCGAATCGCAAATTTCCAAAAGCCCTATTGACAAGATCCGCACGGTATGATATACTGTTCGAGCAGATTTCAACAACACCTCGACAAAGAGCAGCATATCTCAGCCTATTGGGGTCGAGCTATAGCATGACCACCTTTGAACGGCGGCAACGCATTCTGGGCCTCTTATGGGAGCAGTCTGGTGTCAGGGTTGGCGAACTGGCCGAGCTTCTCGACGTATCGGAAGGGACCATCCGCAACGACCTGAGTGCGCTGGAAGAAGAAGGGCAGCTCATGCGCGTCCGGGGGGGAGCTGTCCCCAAGAATGGCCACCGCTTTGTCAGTCCTGCCTTCAGAGAACGCGCACGGGAGAAGGCGGGCGCCAAGCAACGCATCGCCCGCTGGGCCGCCGATATGGTCGAGGATGGCGACTCTGTCGCCCTCGACTCCAGCTCCACGGTCTTTCATATCACCCGCTTCCTGCGGGACCGCTCCAACCTGACCATCGTCACCAACGGCATCGAAGCTGCCTTTGCCCTTGCCGAGAACCCCTCCCACACCATCATCCTCATCGGCGGCATCCTCCGGCCCGAGCGGGCTCTGGTCGTGGGGCACCTCGGCGAAAAGATCCTCGAGAACCTGCACATCAAAACCGCCTTTGTCTCCTGTTCGGGCTTCTCGGTCCAGATGGGCCTGACCCAGGTCGATATCCAGGAAGCCCAGCTCAAGAGCCGGATGCTCCAGTCAGCGGAGCGCGTGGTGGCGCTGATCGACTCGAGCAAGTTTGGCAAGGTGGACCTGACGCCCTTTGCGGCTGTGGACCAGATTGCGCACATCCTGACCGACGGCGACCTGGATCCACGCTATGTGGAAGAGCTGAGGCAGACGCGGACCATGCTGACCCTCTGTGGGGAGCACACCACGTCCTCTTACGGCCCCTGGGACAGCGAGACGACGCGCTACCGGATCGGCTTTGCCAATCTGGGCGAGAGCATGACGTTTCCTGTAGACGTGCGCCGCGGACTGGAACAGGCCACCCAGGAAGCGGGCAACATCGACCTGATCACCGCCGACAACCGGCTTAGTGGTGAAGTGGCCCTCCGGGTGGCCGACTATCTCATCGCCGAGAAGGCGGATCTCGTCATCGAATACCAGATCGACGAGAAGGTGGGTGGCCTGCTCATGGACAAGTTCAACCAGGCAGGCATCCCCATCGTCGCCGTCGACATCCCCATGGTCGGCGCCACCTATTTCGGCGTCGACCACTATCGCGCCGGGCACATGGGCGGCGTGGCCCTGGGCGAATGGTTGGCGGCCAACTGGGATGGCACCTTTGACCACCTCATCATTCTCGAAGAGCGAAGGCCTGGCGCCCTGCCCGCCACGCGGATCCAGGGCCAATTGGACGGCTTGGAGGGCATTGTCGGCCCGATCCCTCCAGACAGGGTCCTCCACCTCGAGAGTGGCAATACGACGGAAATCAGCGAAGCGAGCATGCTGGAGGCCCTGGAGCGCTTGCCCGATGCCCGCCGGCTGGCCATCATTTCCTTCAACGACGACGCTGCCGTGGGCGCCATTCGGGCTGCTCGCCAGCTGGGCCGTGAGTCTGACATTGTTATTGTCGGCCAGGGTGCGGACCGCATCGCGCGCAAGGAGATCCGCCGGCCCGACTCACGTCTCATCGGCTCCGCCGCCTATTGGCCCGAGCAGTATGGCACACGGCTCATCGACGTCGCCTCCAAGATCCTGCAGGGCGAGCCTGTGCCCCCGGCCGTTTACAGCAAGCACATCTTTATCACCAGGGACAATATAGACGAGTACTATCCAGACTCCGGGGACATTGTGGTCCCAGAGTCAGCAGCCAAGGTGGAGGAGCACTAGATGGCAGAACCCGTCCTGGAGATGAGGCATGTTTTCAAACGCTTTGATATGACGCAGGCCCTCGACGATGTCTCCCTCGATATCTACCCGGGCGAGATCCATGCCCTGGTGGGCGAGAATGGGGCAGGCAAGTCGACGCTCATCAAGATCATCACGGGCATCTACCGACCCGATCTCGGCGAGCTCCGCCTCGACGACCAGCCTGTGACGGTCAACAACTCGCAGGAAGCCCAGGCTCTGGGCATCGCCGCCATCTACCAGGAGCCCATGATCTTTCCCGATCTAAATGTCGCCGAGAACATTTTTATCAGCCATCAGGACCGCGGCCCCGTGGTGCGCTGGGGCAAAATGTACCGCGATGCCGAGGACATCTTGTCCAAGTTGGACGTCCACCTCGACGTGCGGATGTCCGCCCGGGGCCTCACCCTCGCCGCCCAACAGGCGGTCGAGATCGCCAAAGCCATCTCCTTGAACGTCCGAGTATTGATCATGGACGAGCCAACCGCCTCGCTGTCGGCCCATGAAGTGACCCAGCTCTTCCAACTGGTCCGTTCGCTGCGCAGCCAGGGTGTGGCCATCCTGTTCATCGGACACCGCCTGGAAGAGGTGCTCAGCATCGCCGACCGGGTCACCGTGCTGCGTGACGGCAAAAAGATCTCTTCGCGCCTGCGGGAAGAGGTGACGCCTGAACAGGTAATCCGCGACATGGTTGGCCGCGACGTGGAGGACTTTTTCTGGAAGGCAGACACCGAACGCGGCGAGCTGCTGCTGTCGGTCCGGGATCTCGGCAGGCAAAACGTCTTCCATGACATCAACTTTGATGTGTACCGTGGTGAGGTCTTGGGCTTCGCTGGACTGATTGGGTCCCGTCGCACAGACGTGGGGCTGGCCCTCTTTGGGATCGAGCCTGCGGACTCGGGCGAGATCATCCTTGAGGGCACTCGCCGCCGCATCCATTCTCCTGGAGAGGCGCTCAGGCTGGGCATTGCCTACGCCACGGAGGACCGGCGCCAGTTGGGCCTAAACATGACCATGTCTATGGTGGCCAACGTTACCCTGCCTACGCTCACCAGCTACCTCAATCCCCTAGGCCTCATCAGGCGTCGCGCCGAGATATCGACGGCGGAGGAATTCCGCGAGCGATTGTCCATCCGTACGCCATCGGTGCAGGCCGATGTAGAGCGGCTCTCCGGTGGCAACCAGCAGAAGGTGATGCTCAGCAAGTGGTTGAACGCCGGGCCCAAGCTGCTGATCCTCGACGAGCCCACGCGGGGCATCGACGTCGGCGCCAAAGCTGAGGTCCACGAAATGATCAGCGACCTGGCGGCGCGCGGCCTGGGCGTTATTCTCATTTCATCCGATCTGCCCGAGGTGCTGGCCATGAGCGATCGCATCCTGGTCATGCGCGAGGGCCGACAGATGGGCATCTTTGAGCACACGGATGCGACGGAGGAGAGAGTGATGACGGCGGCCATGGGCCAATATGCTGCGGAGCAGGAGGTGGGCGCATGAAATTCCTGATCCGCCGCTTTCAACCAGAACAGATCCGCGAGCTCTTTTTGGCCGTGCTCATCGTCCTAGTCGTCGTGTTCTTTTCGAGTCAGATCCCAGGATACTTCAATGCCCGCTTTGTGAACCGCATCTCGACGAGCGTGGTCGTCGTAGCTATCCTAGCCGTGGGGCAGACGCTCGTCTTCTTGACCCGCAATTTCGACCTGTCGACCGGTTCCATCGTCGGCTTCACCGCCTATTTCCTGGGCCAGCAGCTCTGGCACCATCCCGCGATCCCGCCCTGGGCCGCGGTGCTCATCGCCATTGGTGTAGGCACGTTCATGGGTTCTATCAACGGGCTGCTGGTGGCCTATGGCCGCGTGCCATCTGTCATCGTCACCATCGCCACCCTGGCCATCTACCGCAGTTTTTTGGTGGAATACTCGGATGCTGTGCCCATTACGACCAATAACCTGCCCGATTGGATCGTAAACCTGCCGCCCCTGAGCCTGTTCTCGGTGGGCGACGTCGAGTTCCGCGTCATCTTTGGCATCATGGTCTTGGTCGTGATTGTCTTTCAGCTCATACTGAACTATCTGCCCTTCGGCCGGCGCCTGTACGCCATCGGCTCGAACCCTGACGCGGCCCAGGTAGCAGGCTTTCCTGCCCAGCGCATGGTGTTCACGGCCTTTCTTCTGAGCGGCGCGCTGGCCGGCCTGGCTGGATTCATATTTCTCGCACGTTTCGGCAACATCTCGGTCCTGGCCGGCATTGGCCTGGAGTTCGCCTCCATTGCTGCGGTAGTGGTCGGCGGTGTGAGCAATATGGGCGGTTCAGGCACGGTATTTGGCGCTTTTCTGGGGGCTCTGCTCATCGACCTCTTGGAGAACAGCCTGTTCCGCTGGCAGGCCATCAGTGAGTTCTGGCGCGATGCCATCTTGGGCATGCTAATCCTGCTGGCGGTGGCCATCGATTTCGTCGTCATCGGCCGCTTGCGCAAGGTCTGGGCCAGGGCCGAGCTCGAGATGAGCGTCGAAGAAGCCCAGGAAGAATCGGAGGTGGCTGCCCATGCCGGCTAATACCAACATCCTACAGTCTATCTGGGAGCGGATGAAGAGTTGGGAAGGCTTTCTGGTCGCCATCCTGATTGTCGTGTTTTTGCTCAACAGCGTCATCGCACCCAACTACCTCAGCATCGGCAATCAGATCAACCTCTTTGTGTTGTCCATTGAAAAGATCATCGTTGCCTTGACCATGGCCTTCTTGATCATCAATGGCGAAATCGACCTCTCGGCCCCCTCCATTATGGGCCTGGCTGCTTGCGTGGCCGCATACTTCTTTAACCGGGGCATGGGCTTTGGCACAGCCCTCTTGATCAGCATGTCCGTTGGACTGATCACAGGCCTCTTCAACGGCTTCTGGGTCGCCATCGTCGGCCTGAATTCCCTCGTCGTCACCTTGGCCATGCTCATCTCTTATCGGGGGATGGCCCGTATTTTTCTCGAGGATCGCTCCATCGGCAATTTTCCAGATTGGTTCAACCAACTCGGTCAGAAGAGCCTGGTGGGTCCCTTCCCCTTGTCGCTCATCATCTTCTTTGGCCTATTGGTGCTTGCGGTGATCATCCTGCAGTACACGGGCTTTGGACGCCGGACCTTTGCCATTGGCAACAACAAGGACGCGGCCCGCTACTCGGGTGTCAAGGTGGCGCGCGTCAAGCTTCTATTGTTCATCGCCTCTGGCTTGGTTTCGGCCTTGGCCGGGTTGCTGCTGGCCGCCCGACTGGGCGCGGTGCGCGGTGATTTGGCCTATGGCTATGAACTGGAGATTGTGACCATGGTGCTGTTGGGAGGGGTCAGCATCTTTGGAGGCTCCGGCTCCCTCTATGGCGTTTTCCTCTCCATTCTGATCATCCTGAACATCAAGAACGGTATGTCGCTGGCCAACTTCTCAGGACACTTCCAGACCGGCGTGATCGGCCTGCTCCTCATCTTGTCTGTGCTTCTACCCAACCTCGTCAGCGACTTCCAGGAGGCCATGCAGCGCCGCCGCCGAAAGCGTGAAGCCCGTAGGGAGTTGCCGGGGACGGCTGCAGTGGCCAAGAGTGACGCCAGCGGTGACTCGTGATAACGATAATGCGAAAGGGGGGATGCCGTGCGAGCAGTGGTAGGCCAGTCGTGAGGTACCGGATCTCATCTATTTGGATAATGCTCC
>Ga0316577_10001275_pt1 | contig 11750 bp, 5 predicted proteins | sample S5NA_FD_203073 | JGI IMG/M metagenome (GOLD analysis project Ga0316577, IMG submission 203073) | Rhizosphere microbial communities from salt marsh grasses in Alabama, United States - S5-7_050615r2r1 | ecosystem: Host-associated > Plants > Roots > Rhizosphere | place: USA: Alabama | collected... | reverse complement strand
CGCCTCGGCAAATGCCGCGTTCTCCTCCGGCGTGCCAAAGCTAAAGCGCACGTGGTTGGGCACGCCCCACCCGTCCGTCGCGGTGGTGATAAAGCCGCGTTCCAAGAGCGGCCCGCTCACCTCACTCCCCGGTCGCCCCACGTCGACAGCCATGAAATTGGTGTGCGTGGGAATGTAGCGCAAGCCCGATGCCGCCAGTTCAGCGTAGAAAAAGCGCTTGGCCGCCTCGTTGGCCTCCACGCTGCGCCGCACGTGCTCATCGTCGTCCAGCGCCGCCAGAGCGGCCACCTGCGCCAGCCGGTTGACGTTGAACGGCGGACGAGCGCGCTCCTCATAATCGATCACATCCTGATGGGCCAGCATGTATCCCACCCGCAGGCCGGCCAGCCCGTACACCTTGGAAAAAGAACGCAGCACGATTAGGTTCTTGCGCCCATCGCAAAGATAGTCCACACTGCGCTTGGCATAGTCGGGATTTGCAATGGCGTACTCGTAGTACGCCTCGTCCACCACCACCGGCACGTGCTCCGGCACGCGATCCAGAAACGCCTCCATCTCGGCGGCGCTCACCGCGGTACCGGTGGGATTGTTGGGGTTGCACACAAAGACCAAGCGCGTTTTGTCGCCCACGGCCTCGGCCATCGCATCCAAATCGTGGGTGTAATCCTTCATCGGCACCTGCACAAGCTTGGCGCCAACCTCGATGGCGCGAAAAAGATAGCTGATGAAGGAACCCTTCGCCATAACAACCTCGTCGCCGGGCTCGAGCAACGACAGGCACAGCAGCAGCACCCACTCGTCGGCCCCATTTCCCAGGGCGATGTTAGCCGGACTCAAGCCCAACCTATCGGCCAGAGCGGCCTTGAGAGCCGTACCGGACGCATCGGGATAGCGGTTCACCGTGCCTACGGCCGCCTGCAAAGCCGCCATCGCCTTGGGCGACGGGCCCAAGGGGTTCTCGTTTGACGACAGATCGATCACCCGCTCCACGCCAGGCGGCACGACAGGCGGCTTGTAGGCCGGCAGTTTAGCGATGTGGGGTTTGAACGGCAAACTCATTCGGGCCTCCCTCTATGTGGACTGTGTATATAAACAGAAAACGCCCTCATCCCACACCGGGACGAGAGCGCCACTTACTCTCGCGGTACCACCCCGCTTGGCTCCTGGCGGAGCCCTCTCATTTCACCGATAGTGTCATCTACCTATCCGTTGACACCACCGGCTGTCCGATAACGCAGGACCTGCGGAGCGGGCTAGTTGTGCTATCGTGCGCACAGCGTGCACGTTCACCCGTCGGCTCGGGAGCGAACTTCTGCGCGATTCCCCCGGGCAGAGCTCTCAGTCCAAGGCCCTGCCTCCCTGGCGGCTTCCTCCCGCTTACTCTTCTCCGTCACAGCCTTTTATTGTTAGAATTGCAATTTCCAAAGAAATTGCCAAGCCACTCAAAGCAAAGCTTTGAGTGGCCATTATGCCGTGAAAGCCCCCTTTTGTCAAGCAAAATACGGCGCAAGCCACGCAATATTTGTCCTCTCCCGAAAACGCGATTATACTAGTGATCAAGGTGCACAGGAGGATTCACCAGCGAAAGCGATCAATCAGGGTATCAATGCCACAGCCCTGATAGGAGGGCAACCACGATGGCGACTGATCAAGCTCCTGGAAATCATCGACCGCCACCAAGGCCAGATAAAAGTCGAGAGCGCAGGCACGCTAGGCCAGGGAGCGACGTTCAGCGTCTGGTTGCCTGTACAGGAAGTCTGACCGCTCCACCCGTTACCCTGAGCGATAGCCTCAGGCCTGCTTTGAGTTCACTCCACCGGCTGCCCGCATTTGGCGCAAAAGCGCGCGCCATTCCTCAATTGAGCGCCACAGTGCGGGCAGTGGCGCACCAGGAGAGTGGGCACACGCGGCTGGCCACAGGCCGGGCAGAAGCGCGCCCCAGGGCGTACCTCCGCGCCACAATGTTGGCAGCGCACGCCCGGCAACGCCCCCCCCACTTGTCCAAGCCGGGGCTCTGTAGCCGGGTGCGGCGGGGTCCGCCTATCGCGCCGCCTCAGGACGAGCAGCCCTACTCCACCGATGAGTAACAACACCGCCCCCCCGCAGCCCATGATCATCACAGCCACGCCGCCGGCGAACACGACTGTTTCCACATCGTCCTCATGCTTGGGAGGCCGTGGCGACGCTGGCGTCGGGATTGTGTAGTCGGGCGGGGTCGGCGTAGGTTTTGGCGTAGCCGTGGGGCCAGGAGTCCCGGTCAGCGTGGGAGTGAGATCTGTGAGCGTAGGCTCAGGCGTCGGCGAGACCGTCGGCGTGGGCGTGGTCACGATCTCAACGCCCGGCGACTCGGGGAGGTGCAAGAGGCCATAACCGAAGCCGGTATCCGGCCCAGCAGGCCCCAGATCGAGCGTTTGGGAAAGCAGAAAATCCACCGTGTCTTGACGCTCGAACTCGGGATGAGCTTGCCAAACCAACGCGGCGGCCCCGGCGACGTGGGGACAGGAAGCCGAGGTGCCATCAAATCCCCTGCGACCATAAGAGACCCCCGAGACCCCCGTCGGCGCCGATATCTCCGGCTTGAGCCGCCCGTCGGCCGTCGGCCCTTGAGAACTGTACTCCGCCAGCCCATCATCCCACCATTCGACCGCTCCCACAGTCAGTGAATACTGCGCGTCCGATGGTGGCGAGATGCTGTAACCTGCTGTTGGATACTCTACATCCCCATCCATCACAAAGATGTCAAAGGTCACGTCGCGGTCGGCATCCTCAGCCACCACGGCAGCGTAGACAACATCTTCCTCAACGAACACTATCTCGACCGGCTCTTGTCCAACCTTGCCCGACTGCACATCTTGCGAGGAGGCCACCACATTTCCCGACTTGTCGTAGAGAAAAAGCTGATAATCCTGCGTAGGCTGTTCCCAGTCGTCGTCCCAGCTAAGCGCAACCACGAGGGACCCACTGTAGCTGTAGATCGCCATGACCTCCTCATCCGGCTCAAACTCGTGGATCCCGTCGCCGTCCGTATCAGAAAACACGGAGCGATGGTGAGAAAGCGCCTCGTTGCCCGCGGCGTTTACCCACAGAATACCTTCATCGGCCAGTTCGTCCACCAGCTTGGCATCCCACTCACTGCCGTCGCGAGGGCCAACCAATCCCCCGGCCGAGTGAGAGATGATGTCCACATCCTGCTCGACCAACCACTCTACCGCCCGGCCAAACGCAGAGTCGCTGCCGTCGTACAGAGCGAAGACGAGCTCGGCACCCGGGGCAACCTCGTGGACGATCTCGGCGCATGCAGTGCCGTGTACGACCCCCTCATCAAAGTACCAACCAAACTCCTCAAAGATCACCTCGTCGGGCAGTTCCTCTCCGAGCAGATCCTCGTATCCTTCAAATCCCAGGTCGAGCACACCAATGCGCACGCCCGCGCCTGTGACACCCGCGTTGTGCCAGGCATCAGCGTCGATGATCTCCACGCCCTCTCCGTCGATGGCGCTGCCTTCGGTCGCCCGAGATCTCGGCAGCCGTACCGCGACGACGTGTTCCATCTCGGTGAGCTCCGTGAAGATCGCACTCGGGTCATCAGATGTCAACGTCTGCCTGATCAGGGCCAGCGGCACTGCCACATCGATCTGATCCCGAAAGGCGCTGGTGACAATGACGCCGATCTCTTCCAACTGGGCCCGCAGAGGCTCGTTTTCCTCGGTATCCAGAATGAGCGTCAGGCGAACGTACTCCTCCCCCTCATTCGTCACCAAGATGCCGCGCTCGCGTGCCATCTTCAGCGCCGCATCCTCCCCTTCCTCCTCGTACACCAGCAAGAACTCTTTGTACACCGTATCCAACTCGGGATCGCCGAGTGCCCGGGCTAACCCGGGATACGCATCGGCCAACTCGTCCAGCGAAGGAGGCAGGGCAACACTGGGTTTTTCTGGCCCCAGACAAAGAGAAATCACGAATACGGCGCTGGCCGCCACGACCAGCAGGGCTCCCAACACGAATGAAACGAGCAAGACTTTGCGTCCCATCTGCACAAACCTCCGGGCGGTTCACAACCTCACTGCACTGGCCGCCCACATCGAGAACAGAAACGGACCCCCTCTCGCAGCGCAGCACCGCAGTGCGGACACTGAGGGGCCACTGTGATAGAATTGCCGCAAGCGGCGCAAAAGTGCGCGCCCGGGCGTACTACTGCACCGCAATGCGGGCACAGCGCGGTCCCAGGCTGTTGTTGAGCAGCGGGCGGCTGTGGCGCAGCAGGCGGGTACTGCTGAGGAGGCGCGGGGGCAGGCGGTGGATACCCGTACGCCCCAGGGCGCGGCATCGGAGGCGGAGGTGCCATAGGCACAGGCATGGGCCGAGGTCGAGCTCGCCGCCCACGCCGCACCAGGACAACCATACCAATGAGGCCAACAAATACCAGCAACACGCCGCCACAGCCAAGCCCTATGATCACGACTAACAGACTAGTTGCAAATACCAAACTACCACTTGCCGAGCCCTGAGGCGTCACCCGCACTTGCGTAGGGACGGCATACTCCCCCACCGGCGTAAAGGTGGGCTCAGGCGGGAAGGTAGGTTCGGGAGGCTCCGTTGGCTCAGGAACCGAAGTGGTGCCGGGCAAAGGCGTATCCGTAGGTGGAGCTTCCTCAGTCGGCTCAGGTGAAGCTACAAGGCTTGGCGAACCTGGCAACTCCAGCCGGCCGTAGCCGTAACCGGTATCCACCCCCGAAGGCCCCAGGTCTTTGGCACTTTCCATCAAAAAGACGCCGACATCCTGACGCGTAAAGTCGGGATAAGCCTGCCAGACCAGCGCAGCGGCTCCAGCGACGTGAGGGCAAGCGGCAGAAGTGCCGGTAAACGTCAGGCCCAGCCCGCCGTAGGAAGCCCCCTTGACATCCGTCGGTGCCGATATCTCCGGCTTCAACCGACCATCGGGGGTCGGACCCTGAGAGCTGTAATACGCCAGGCTATCATCGGACCAATTGACTGCACCGACACTGAGCGAAGAGGCTGCATCAGCCGGTGAAGAGACGCTATAACCGGCCGTTGGATAATCCACTTGCCCACCGCGTATAAAGATATCAAAGGTCACGGGGCGAGTCGCGCTCTCGGCCGCGACGGCGATGTAGACGACGTCACCACCGCTATAGACCTGCACGACCTCGATAGGCCACTGTCCATCCTCGCCCGACTGGGGACGCAGTGAGCTGCCCAGCAGCTCACCTGCCGCATCGTAGATATACAGTTGATAGTCCTGCGCGGCCCGGTCCCATCCTTCATCCCAAATGAGCCCAACTCGGATATAGCCCGACCCCTTGGTCGCCAATGACTCGTAGCCGGATGGAAACTCGTGCCAGCCATTTCCATCCGTATCAGTGAAATCGCCCCGGTGGTGTGAAAGCGCCTCGTTGCCCGCGGCGTTAACCCACAGAATTCCCTTGGCGGATATCTCATCCACCTTTTGAGCCATCCACCCAGTGCCGTCACGAGGGTCAAATACGCCGCCTGCCGAGTGAGAGATGATGTCCACATCCTGCGAGACCAGCCAGTCCGCCGCCTCTTCGAACGCAAACACGCTGCCGTCGTACATCGCAAAGACGAGTTCCGCGTCTGGAGCTATCTCGTGAATAATCTCGGCGCAGGCCGTTCCATGCACCTGGAGCTGCATCGGCGCGTCATCATCAAAGTCGGAACCGAAAATCTCAAAGGTCACGCTATCAGGCAACTCCTCCCCCAATAGGTCCTCGTAGCCCGCGAACCCGAGATCAAGCACGCCGATGCGCAGCCCCGCGCCCGTGATACCTGCGTCTTGCCACGCATCGGCATCGATGACGCCCACCCCTTCTCCCTCAATGGTGCTCCCATCGGGAACCGTGCGCACCGGCAACTGCACCGCAACGACGTGCTCCATCCCGCTGAGCTCGTGAAAGATTGCGCCAGGATCGTCAGAGGCCAGCTCTTGTCTGACCAGGTCCAGCGGTATCGCCACCTCGATCTGATTTCGGGAGGCGCCGCTCACGACGACGCCCATTTCTTCCAATTCGGCCTGCAAAGGAGCCGAGTCTTCAGTGTCCAGGATGAGCGTCAGGCGAAAGTACTCCTTTCCCTCATTCGTCACCAGGATGCCACGCTCACGCGCCATATCCAGCGCGGCCTCCTCCCCTTTGTCCTCGTACACCATCAAAAATTCCTTATAAACCGAGTCCAATTCGGAATTTTCGAGTATTCTAGACAGGTCGGGGTACTTTTCGGCCAGTTCATCGAGCGAGGGAGGCAGCTCGATCTCTGGTGGCTTTTGACTCTGAGAAACCAAATAGACAATGCCAGCCGTCGCGATCAATAGGACCCCCAACACCAGCAAAACGATCAAGAAAACCATAGATTTGCGGTTCATTGTGATACCTCCTCAAACAATCGTAATGACACCTGCGGACGAGAAACCCTGCTCTGGCCTGAATTGCCCTCAAAAAGCTACCAAACTACAGCCGCTCAAACCGCAGGTGTGTATCTCCCATCAGAATCACCTCTCCGCCGTTCAACTGCGCCTGTTGTATCTGCTGCCCGTTGACACAGGTACCGTTGGAGCTGTTCTGATCGATGACGAACGCCTGCATGCCGCGCAGCTCGAAACGGGCATGATGCCCAGAGACAGAGATGTCCTGCAAGACGATCCCATTGTCGGCGGCGCGTCCAACGCTCACGGACGGCTGGCGCAAGGGAAAGACGACGCCCTGCTTGGGCCCGCTGATGACGACCAACTGGCCCCACACCTCTCCGCTCAACGTATGTGTGCGCGGCACCTGCCCTTCGATGACCTGTGCGCCGGGAGGAAGCGATCCTGGCGCAGTGCCGGGGACCTGAGGAATGACAGGCACGCCAGGGGCACCCTGTCCCATCACCGTGCCAGGGAGCGGCGGGTTGACGAACATTGCCCCATCGACCAGGCGCTCCTGCATGTGACTGCGCTTGACCGAATCAGGCATGTCCTGCCACTTGCCGCGCAAACGCCACTGCGCGGCCTCGCCCTCCATCTGTGCCACCTGCCGCTCGTCGAAAGCCACCCCAACCCGCTCCGGCAGCGTCAGATCGTCCACCCGCACATCGGTCAGCGCGATGCCCAGCGTCTGCTCGACCTGAGGGCTGCCGTTCAAAACCTGCTGGCGCACCACCTGCCTCCCCATTTGGCTCAAGGCCTGAAAGTCCTGCCGATTGATCACCTGTCCCAATAGGTCCTTGACAGTGCTATAAAGCGCATGGACCGGCTCGGCGTACTCGACAGCGATGAGCGCCGCATTCGTGACCCTGTAAGAGACCCAGAGAGAGACATTGACGCGCCACTGGTCGACCGTGAGAAACTCGCCCTGAGAGATGACGTTCAAGTTGCGAATCCTGGTCTCGACAAGCATAATCTCGACCTTTTGAAACGGCAGGCGAAACATGAATTTGCGACCAGGCCGGATGACTTCCTGCACCCGTCCGTTACGCAGAACGACGGCAACCGTACCCTGGCGCACCAATTGCGAACCCAGAAATCCTTCCTGGTGACTGACCCGCAAGATGAGATCCTCGCTGATCACAGGTGCCTGAGCCGACTTGTTCGTTTGCGCTGGCTTGTCCATAAATTCTCTCCTCTTTTACCCTGAAACGACCACCTCTAGTTCATCCGACATGGCCCCTCCAACAGAAGGCGGTGCCCCCCCAACCGACTCCATCGTGACGCTCGCCTGGATTCTGGCAGATCCGGGGTTCACGGCCCTGAGTACAAAGACGATCGGTCTCATCTCCCCCGGTTTAAATTCGCCAGAGATCAGCACACCCGGAGTTTCTACCTCTTCCAACTGGGCAGACCATTCCCCCACCAACTGGCAGCGCACTTTGTCAAATCCCACCTCTCCCGTGTTGGTAATCGTAACGGTCACCGTAAGCAGATCACCTACCGCCAGCGAGTCATCAGAGAGTGCGATGCCGACCACTGCCTTTGGCGGCGTGGGCGGCAAAGGCTCCGGTGAAGGCGGCTCCGTGGGAGGTGGCGAGGTCGGGGTAGGAGTAGAGGTGGGAACAGGGATAGGGGACTCTGTCACCGAGGATACACTGGTAGAGGTGGGCAGCAGTGTTAGAGAAGGCGTGGCGGTCAGCTCGGTGCTGACCGTCGGCGTCACCGGGGTCGACGACGGCCCGTCCGCCACCACGGTCCATCTCACAGCGGGCTCCTCCTTAGCAACGAGCCTCGGAACGACAAACACGGCAGCAACCCCCAACACGGCGATGCACATCAGAGCACCAGCGCCTCCCCCCACCCCTATCCATCCCCACAACCATCCACGCCGCTTGGATCCCGATGGCGGCGCAGGAGACGACGCAGGCGCCTCGTCGGCCGATACAGTCGTCGGCAGTGGCTTGCCACAGCGCAGGCAAAAGCGTGCGCCGGGCTTGGCCGTGGTGAACCCGCATGCCAGGCAGACAACCCCCAGCGATGCCGGGACCGCCTGCGAGGCAGGCTGCGCCGGCAGCACGTGCCCGCACCCCTTGCAAAAACGAGCATCGGCGCGATTTTCAAACCCGCATTCCGAGCACTTGACCGATGGCATCACAGAAAACCCACTCACAAACGGCTATGGCGCGCGCAACTCGAGATTATCGAACTCTACTACGGACGTGTCGCCCGCCTCGTTCAACCCGATCACCACAGCCACCACGCCACTAGAAAACTGACTATCGCTATACTCGCCGACAAACTGGCCGTTAATGTAAAAAGTGAATTGCGTCCCTATCACGACGACCTCCAAACGATTTACCTCACCCGGCTGGATGGCGGTCGTTTCAGTCCAGCCAATCAGCGAGGTCCAGCCGCTTTCGGACCGCCTACTAAACCGAAAACGCTGATCGTCGCCCACCAGGAAAAGATAGTACCCGCTGCTATCAACGCGTCGCAGGATCAACCCGTACTGGGCATCAGAGACCCCGTCGACCAGTTGGGCATCCACGGCCAAGTACATATCAGAGACCGGGTCGACGTCGGGGACCGACCACCACACGAAATCGTCTAGAGCCTCCGCCTCCCAACGGTAGACACCGTCGCTGATACTCCTAGCGCCCACCACCAGTTCGCTGGTGGTGTAATCCCCGGTATCCCAACCGTTTATCTCGGCGCTGAAATCATCAGAAAGAACGAGCGGCCAAGCAGAGCCTTCCCAGAGAGGCGCGTACAGAACAGCCTCAGCCGTGGCTGTCGCCTGGGCGCGCGCTGTAGCCGTTGCCTGGACGCGCGCAGTGACCGTAGCCGCCGCCCACGCCTCAGCGGTCGCCGTACCCGCCGCCGCCTCTGCCACGGCAGTCGCCTCTCTCGCCGTGCCCGTCGCCTCGTCACGCGCGGCAGCCGTCTTTCTAGCAGCCGCAGTGGCGGAGGCCTCCGCCTGCTGGGTTGCCTCCTGAGACCGTATGACCCCAAGGCCCCCAAACACCAGCAACGAGCCGCACACCAACAAGGCCCCCAGAATCCCAAGCGCCCAGGCCCACACAGGAAGACGACGCTTGCGAGGTGGCGCGGGAGCGCGCGCGATGGGTGGCTTCCAGCTGACAGCCGCGGGAGCAGAGCGGGCCACGGCCGGCGCAGAGACTCGCGCCCGTCCCCTCAAAGCCGCCGCCATCGCCTGCGCGTTCTGCCACCGCTTCGAGCGCACCAGCTCCATCGCCTGCAATACCACCGCCTCAATCTCTGGCCTCACGCGCGGCGCCAGATGGCGAATCGGCACGAATTGAACCGGGTCCGCCATGCGCAGCGTGGCCGTCGCCGGTGCCTGGCCGGTCAGCGCGTGATACAGCGTTGCGCCCAGGCTGTAGATGTCACTGGTGGGGTCGGTGTGCCCCGCGGCCGTCTCATATTGCTCCGGCGGCGCGTACTCTGGCGTACCCATCCCCCGCATGATCGTCCGCGTCTGTGGATCGCGGGGATTCCACAGTTTGACCAGCCCAAAGTCCACCAACACGACGCGCCCGTCGGGGCGGATGATCACGTTCTGCGGCTTGATATCGCGGTGCAGCACGCCCTGGTTATGGCAATAGGCCAGCGCGTCCAGCAACTGCTGCGCCCACGTCAGCACCTGTTCCTCAGGCAGCGCCCCTTCCCGAAAGATGCAATCGGCCAGGCTTTCGCCCTCCACAAAGTCCATGACCAGGTAAGCGTTGCCCCCCTCCTCGAAAAAGTCGGTGACGTGCACAAGGTGCGCGTGGGCCATCCGTGCCAGGACGGTCGCCTCTTGCTGGAACTGGTGGCGCAGGCCGGTCAGTGTGGCGACGTCCAATCCTGCCTGGGGCACCATCTCCTTGAGCGCCACAGGGATATTGAGACGCGTATCCCAAGCGCGGTAGACGGCCCCCATCCCTCCCTGCCCCAGCAGGGAAACGATGCGATAGCGACTCTGAAGCACGTCTCCTCTGTTCAACATAGCAAGCTCCGACCTTTAGCAAACCCTACTGATAATCCCGCCAATACAGCCCCCATCGCCGCACCGACCCGGCAAGCCAGAAGGCGACCAGGAGAACTAACACGATGCCCACAGGCAAGACCATCAAGACGCTCTTGCCAAAAAAGTCGGCATACCACATAAAAGGCTCTCGATACACGATGGAAACGAAGGCAAACTCTTCCGCCGTAGCCAGAACAGCCCATAGCAGAGTAACCCCAACACCGATACCAAATGTGACTCCCCGATCCCTGACGCCAACAAGCCTTTGAGCCAGGAAAGGTAAAAACGTCACGTTCGCAGGGAACATCAGAAAGAACTGATGCGCGAAATTTTCTAGGGCAATAGACCACTCACCGTATAGAATGCCAATTCCCAATGGAAAAATAACGGCCCACAACAGGCTGGCGACAAAGCCAACCCCGATTACTAACCTCCAATTCCTCGCGTCTCTGACCAACCAAGCCGGCACCGCCCCCATAACAAACCCAGCGACCACGACGAGAGGAATCAAATCCGCCGGAAATTCACCGAGTCCAAAAGCCAACGACCACCCCAGGGCTCCCGCAAGCCCGCCTACCCACGGGCCGAACAGGACGCCAAACAAAGGACCGACGAACGCAAACACGCTGCTTCTCCAAGGAAAGTCAAACTCGTCTCTTAGCCAACGCGAGATCAATACCTCCAAAATGGGCAACCCGGCCCCCAAAAGAACCAATCCCAGCCCACGCCAGAAATTGAGATGGGAGGCAATTGGCATCGAGGCAGGCTGTGCTGTCGTTGCAGCGGTTTTGGCCACCGCCATAGCAGGCTGCGCGGGCACACTAACTGTGGCCCCAGGCTTGGGTTCAGATTCTGGCTCAGGGGTAGATCGAGGTCTGGGAAGAGGTCTCTCTGCGAGCGCCTGCTGCATCTCCCGCACGCTCTGCCAGCGGTCGGCGGAGTCGTGAGCCAGCGCCTTGGCGATGACACCGGCCACATGCTCCGGCACCTGCTCGTTCAAACTGTGCACGTCCTTGAAATCAAAAGGATGGTCGGTTGGGTCGTCGCCGGTGAGCAGGTGATAGAGCGTCGCGCCCAGGGCGTACACGTCGGAACGGGCGTCGGTCTGCCCGCGGCCATACTGCTCGCGGGGCGAGTAACCCGACGTGCCAAAAAAGGCCGTATCCGCCGCTTTTCCCGGCTTGAACAGCCGCGCGATGCCAAAATCGATCAATTTGATCCTCCCGTCTGGCGTCACCATCACGTTCCCCGGCTTCAAATCGCGAAAGATGACGGGCG
>Ga0316577_10001274_pt1 | contig 11755 bp, 11 predicted proteins | sample S5NA_FD_203073 | JGI IMG/M metagenome (GOLD analysis project Ga0316577, IMG submission 203073) | Rhizosphere microbial communities from salt marsh grasses in Alabama, United States - S5-7_050615r2r1 | ecosystem: Host-associated > Plants > Roots > Rhizosphere | place: USA: Alabama | collected... | reverse complement strand
CCCGTTGTCGTCTCCCACGTCCTCTCCCGACCCGCCGGACTCGCGACGGAAGGGCTCGAGGGCTCGGGGGCGCGCGCTCCGTGAGGCGGGTCCGTACCTCGGGCTCGGGACGACCCTGGCCGCGACGGTGCTGGCGGGGTTGGGGGCAGGTTACTGGCTGGACGGCCAGCTGGGGACGCAGCCCTGGTTCCTGCTCGGCGGGGGCACGCTGGGCGTGGTCGCGGGGCTCGTTTACTTCTTCCGGGCGGTGACGGACCTTTGGAAGCGACGAACAGACCCCAGGCACTGAGCCTCAGCAGGTATACCCTCCTCGTCACCGGCGTGGCCGCGATCTCGTTCCTGATCGCCTGGGCGCTCGGCCTGCGCCGCCTGGATACGGCGGGCCGCTGGGCCGCGCTGTATGGCGGTGGCCTGGCGGTGCTGAACGCGGTGTCCGCCTACTTCCTGGTGGTGTGGTCCGACCGCCGCCCCGCCACCGTTTTCCTGCGGGCGGTCCTGTGGGGCACGCTCGGGCGGATGGCGGCCCTGCTGCTCGGGGTGGCCGCCGGCATCCTGGCCCTGGGGCTGCCGAGAGTGCCCCTCGTGGTGTCGCTTCTGTCCTACTTCTTCATCTTCCTGGTCATGCAGACCACGATCTTTCACCGTCGCGCCGCCATCGCGCCTGGAGGGGGCTCATGAGCGGGGCGCTGCTCCTGGCCCTGCTGCTGCAGGCCACCCCCGCGCCGGCGGTCGAGGGCCACCCCCCGGCGCCCCTCGAGACCCCATCGGCGGACCACGCGGGGGCGCCGGCCGGGCCCGAAGCCGACGCCCACGCCGCCGAGGCGGCGGAGCACGAACTGGCCTCGGTGATCATCCACCACGTGACCGACCAGACCTACTTCGGGTTCCGGTCCAAGCACCTCGTCTTCTTCGTCCTGGCCGCGCTGCTGGTCGTCCTGGGCGCGCGGTTGTCCATTCGCAGCTACCGCGGAGGCTCGATCCCGAATGGCCTTGCGGGTGCGGTCGAGGCCCTCGTCCTCTTCATCCGCGACGAGGTCGCGGAGCCGAGCATCGGCCACGGGGAAGGCCGGAGGTATACGCCGCTCCTTTGCAGCTTCTTCTTCTTCATCCTGGTGGCGGCCCTGCTCGGCCTGGTGCCGCTGCCCGCCTACGAGGGAGGCCGGTGGTCGCTCGCGGGCACGACGTCCACCGGCAACATCGCGGTGACGATGGCCCTGGCTGCGATCTCCTTCCTCGCCCAGCAGTACGCGGGGATCTCGAAGTACGGCGTCGTCGGCCACTTCAAGAACCTGATCCCGGAGGGTCTGCCCCTCTGGCTGCTGCCGATCATGATTCCGGTCGAGATCATCAGCATGTTCACGAAGCCGTTCGCGCTCATGATCCGGCTCTTCGCCAACATGCTGGCCGGTCACATGGTGATCACTACGCTCCTTCTCCTGATCGCCCTCATGGGCCAGCTGAGCTGGACGGCCGGGGTGCTCATGACGCCGGTGTCGATCGCCCTCGGCCTCTTCATCATGCTGCTCGAGATCCTGGTCGCCTTCATCCAGGCCTACATCTTCACCCTGCTCAGCGCCCTCTTTATCGGCATGTACGCCCATCCCGCGCACTGATCCCATGTGCCGCGCTATCAATCTCTTGGAGGAACCCGAACCATGGATGCAATCGGCCTTGCCTACTTCGCCGCCGGTATCGGCGCCGGACTCACGATCATCGGAGGTGCTGCCGGCATCGGCAAGCTCGCCGCAGCCGCGCTGGAGGGTATCGCGCGCCAGCCCAACGCCGCAGGAGACATCCGCGGTGCGATGATCGTGGCCGCTGGCCTCATCGAAGGTGTTACGTTCTTCGCGCTGATCGTCACCATCCTGCTCGCGATCAAGTAGGCTGGCGATGCTGACGTGGATTGTCGCCCCGCTCCCGCTGGCCGCCGCCGGCGGTGGCGGCGGGAGTTTTCTCAGCGTGGACACCACCCTGTTCGTGTCCACGGCCATCCTCTTCGCCGTTTTTGCCTGGGTGCTGGGCAAGTTCGCCTGGGGGCCGCTGCTCCGCATCGTGGACGATCGCGAGAAGGGCATCCGCGACAGCGTGGGGGCCGCCGAGAGGGCGGCGGCGGAGGCGAAGGAGCTCCTCGCCCAGCACCAGGAGATGCTGCGCGGGGCGGGACGCGAGCGCGAGGAGATCCTCGCCAAGGCGCTCAAGGAGGCGGAGACGGCCCGCATCGAGCTGGTCGAGAAGGCGCGCTCCGACGCCGAGCACATCGTGGAGCGGGCCCGCGATCAGATCGAGCGGGACAAGACGCAGGCCATCGCCGACCTGCGGGGGCAGGTGGCGGACATCGCGGTGGAGGCCGCCTCCAAGATCGTGAAGTCCTCGCTGACCCCCGAGGTCCAGAAGAAGCTGGTCGACGACTACATCACCTCGCTTCCGAGGGCCTAGCCGGAGCGTGCCATGAGCGAGATCGCGAAGATCTTCAAGGGCCTCCCGAAGCGTTTCAACAAGGCCAACGTGAAAGACGCGCGCACCTACTACTTCTCCCTCGGTGACGAGGAGAAGTGGACGGTCCAGATCACCAAGAGCAAGTGCTCGGTCAAGAAGGGCAAGACCGACGACGCGGACTGCTTCTTCAAAGGCTCGGCCGAGATGTTCCTCGACGTCTGGAACGGCGACCACAAGCTTGGCCCCGCAGACTTCCTCACCGGGAAGGTGAAGAGCAACAACCCGATGCTCCTCAAGGACTTCGTCGCCGCCTTCCAGAAGAAGACCTAGTCTTCTCTTTCCCTGCTTGCGTCGCGAGCCGACCTTTTGGCCGGCGGCTCGGTCTCGCGCGGCCTCACTGCGCACTCGGGCCGCGGAGAGCCCGACACGCGCGACCCGAGAGGCGCGCATGTCGTCATTGCAGTGACGGACGGCGGGGCCCCACCCGCCGCTGCGGCTAAGGAGTTGATCGCGCGCCGAAGCTCCGTTCGGCCCGCGCGAGCCTCGCCTGTCCACCCACAGGGCTCTCGCGACGCCAGTCCTGCCGGCGAATCGCCGTCCGAGAGCCACGTCGGGTGTCGATGCGGCACCGAAGTCGTCTGGTGCCTGCAGATCGCGCGGCGAGGGGCGCGGCGGGCGGGGCCCCGACGAGGACCCTGCGCCGCTTCGAAGCTGCCGGGCCCGCAGACGGGGTGCACGCCGAGCCCCCGAAAGACTGCGTGCGCCGACGAGATGCACGACTTCGGTGGGGCGATCGCTAGGGCATCTTCATCGTCATCGGGTCGCGGAGCGGGAGCTCCGTCACCTTCCCCTGGGGGGCCAGCGACACCAGGGTGACCGGGTGCTTCGCGTCCCCCTGGTCGATGTCGGCCTGTCGCCCGACGACGAGCATGATCATCTTCTCCGGGAGGAGATGGGCGCGGGCCACCCGCAGGACGTCCTCGGCGGTGACCGCACGAATGCGGTCCCGGTACGTCTTCCAGTAGTCGGGCTCCCGCCCCGTGTACTCGTCGGAGGCGAAGATCCCCATCGAGCGCGCCTTTGAGTTGAAGTTGGACGGGAAGCTCTCGATGAGGCTGCTCTTGATCGTCGTGAGCTCCTCCTCGGTGACACTCTCCTCCCGGATCCTGCGGATCTCCCCGAGAACGAGCTCGGTCGCCCAGGCCACGGTCGGGCTCTTTGACTGAAAGCCCGCCCGGAAGCGCCCCGGGTACCAGACGCCGAAACGGATCCCGGACCCGGCCGAGTAGGCCAGGCCTTCGTTCGAGCGCACCGTCTTCGTGATGCGCGAGGTGAAGCCCGAGCCGCCCAGGATGTCGTTCATCACCTCGAGGGCGTAGACGTCGGGGTGGTCGCGCTTCACCATCGGAAGGCCCAGGGACACCCGGCCCTGGTTGACGTCCTTCTCGATGCGATAGAGCCCCGGCGCGGCAGTCTCGATGGTGTCGGGGATCGGGGCCACGTCGGGGGGCGTCGTCGGCCAGTCGGCGAAGGCCTCCTCGAGCCGGCGGAGCATGTCGGCCTTGTCGAAGGCCCCCGAGACCGCGGCGATCATGTGGGACGGGTGCAGGTACTTCCGATGAAAGGCGGCGAGGTCGTCCCGGGCGATCGCGCCGAGGGAGGCCTCGGTCGTGAACCGGTTCGTGAAGTGGTTCTCGCCGCAGAGCAGCACGTTCCACTCGCGCCCCTCGATGTCGGCCGAGTCGTCGTTGCGCTTCTTCATCTGCTGGAGGGACTGCTCCTTCGCGAGGTCCAGCCGATCCTGCTGGAACCGCGGCTCGCGCAGCATCTCCACGAACAGCGCCAGGGCCTCGTCGAGGTTGTCGGCCAGGCAGTTCAGGCTGGCGCCCCCGGATGTGTCACCGAACCCGGTCGAGGCCTGGGCGGCGAGGAAGTCGAACCGCTCGTCGAGCTCCTCCGCGGTGAGGCTCTTCGTGCCGCCGCGGCGGATCTGCGAGCCGGTCAGGGAGGCGAGGCCCTCCTGGCCCGGGGGATCGAGCCAGCTCCCGACCTGAAGCGTGATCGAGATGTTGACGAGGGGCAGGGCCCGGTCCTCGGCGATGAAGACGACCATCCCGTTCTCCAGGACCACGCGGTGGTCCCGGGCGACGGGTGGCTCGAAGGCGATGGGGGCGAAGGTGAGCTGGTCCGGGCGCGCGGGAATCTCCTGGCTCGCGGCCGGGGCGGCGAGGAGGGCGGCGAGGGCGGCGACGGCGAAGTAGCGTGTCATGGCGGTCCTCACTTCGTTTCCCCGGAGGGGGCGGCCGAGAGCTTCTCGAGACGCTCACCCGCCCTCTTCAGGATGAGATCGATCGCCGGCTTCATCTCGGGAGGAGCCTGACCGGCCGCCTGCTGCATCTGAGCGATCATCTCCTCGAGCTGGGCGGGGTCCTCCAGGGCTTCGATCTGGGCCAGGGCCTGGCGGACCATCCCCTGGGCCGGGGGCGGTAGCGCCGCCACCTCGGGGTCCCCGGGCGGGGCGCCCTCCTTGCGCAGGAAGACGCCGACCGTCCGGCTCTCCCTGTTCAGGTACTCCCTGGCGACCCTCTGGACATCGTCAGCGGAGACGGCGTCCGTTCGCTCGGCCGAGGTGTTGATGTACCGCCAGTCCCCGAGCCCGTCGTAGAACATGAGCTGGATGGCGATGGAGGAGGTGGAGACGAGTCGTCGGTAGGCGTTTGCCTTGTTCTGATTCTTGACCTTCTGAAGCTCTTCCGACGGCACCGGCTCGGCCTTCAGCCTCTCGATCTCCTCGTAGGCCGCGGCCTCGACCGCGGCCGGGTCCTCGCCCTCCTTCACGGTGGCCTCGAAGCCGAAGTAGCCCGAGTACTTGTGGGAGGTGTTGAAGGCCGAAGCCTGGTTGGCGATCTGACGGCCAAGGACAAGCCCCTTGTAGAGACGCCCGGTCCGCCCGCTGAGAATGTCGGCGAGGAGGTCCAGCGCCGGGGTGTCCTTGTGGAGCAGGGGGACGCCCTTCCACCAGATGCGGACGGTCGGGGAGGTCTCCGCCTCCGCGTTGTAGCGCTTCTCTCCGATCTGCTTCGGCTCGAGCGTCACCATCGGGGGCGGCTCGATCTCCCCTCGGGGGATGCGGCCGAAGTAGCGCTCGAGGACCGGCATCACCTCCGCCGGCTCGAAGTCCCCGGCGAGGACGCCGGTGATGTTGTTCGGGGCGTAGTAGGTCGCGAAGTACTCCCGCGCCTGGGCGAGGGTGTACGTGGGGATGTCGGAGGCCCACCCGACCACCGGCCAGCCGTACGGGAGCGCCTCCCAGAAGAGCGCGTTGAAGGCCTCGTCGTACTTGCCGAGGGGAGTCGACTCCGTGCGGAGCCGACGCTCCTCGAAGACGACGTCGCGCTCGGAGTAGAACTCCCGGAAGACGGGGTTGAGAAGGCGGTCGGATTCCAGCCAGGCCCACAGCTCGAGCCGGTTGCTGGGGATCCTCACGAAGTAGAGCGTCAGGTCCTCCGTCGTGCCGGCGTTCAGGCCCTCGGCGCCGTTCGAGGTGTAGATCCGGTCGAGCTCGTCCTTGACGATGATCTCCCGCTGCTGCTTCACCAGCTCGTCGAACTCCGCCTTGAGCTGGCGGTAGCGCGGCGTCCAGCTCTCGGGGTCGGTGAGGTCGTCGATCTCCCCCCGGCGGAGCCTCTCCCGCATCACCTCCTCCTCGTCCCGCATCTCCCCGCGGACCCTCTCCTGCTCGTCGATGATCCGCAGGTCGGCCTCGATGTCCTTCGTGCCGATGGTGCGGGTCCCCTTGAACATCATGTGCTCGAAGAAGTGGCTGAGGCCGGTGATTCCCGGGTGCTCGTTGACCGACCCGACCCGGGCGGTCCAGCCGCCGGTGATGGTCGGGGAGTCGTGGTTCTGGTAGAGCAGCCACCTCATGCCGTTGCCGAGGACGTGCTCCTCGACGTCGATCTGCGGCGTCTCGGCGGCAAGCGCGGGGAGGGCGAGGGCGGCGACGAGGCCCAGGCCCCATACGGGGTTCAGCGGTTTGAATCTCATGCGAATGCTCCCAATGCCCCGAGCCTAGCAGCCGACTCATGCTGCGCCAAGCACCGGGCCGGGCGGTGGGGTCCCGGGGGTGGGTTGGTTGACGGCCGAGTGAGGCGCCCGCTACCCTCAGGTTCGAACGTGGAGCGTGTCGCCCTCGCCGTGTTCGCGCTGCTTGTCACTGCCGGAGGCCTCGCCGCGCAGGAGCCGCAGGTGATCCTCACCGCGCCGGAGACGTCCGCGGCACCGGCGCCCCCCCTGCCGAGGCTCGACCTCGCGGAGGCGGTGCGGCTGGCCCTGGAGCACAACTTCTCGCTCCTCGACTCCGCGGCCGCGGTGACCGCGTCGCGGTGGCGGGAGTCCTCGGTCAGCGGGCAGTTCCTGCCGCAGGTCGTCCCGCTCTTCGAGAGGGGCGACGGGCGCACTCTCTTCGGTCTCGACGTGTCCCAGAAGCTCCCCTGGACGGGAGGCACGCTCATAGCCAGCGGCCGCTACGCCTCCGAGCCCGACACGGGCCTGGAGTCGTTCTTTCCCCGCACCACCGACCTGCGGCTGCTGCTGAGCCAGCCGCTGCTCCGGGGCGCCGGACCCAACGCCACCTACTTCGACCTCACCAACGCCCGCCGCGCGGTCGTCGCGCAGGAGAGGTCGTTCGAGCTGGCGCGCCAGCGGCTGGCGGTGGAGGTCGCGGCCGCGTACTACTCCGTGGTGGCGCAGCGTCAGCTGTTCGAGGTCGCCGACCAGAGCCTGCGCCGCACCGAGGGCTTGCTGGACGCCTCCAACGCCCGGCTGGAGGTCGGGATGGCGAGCAAGCTCGACGTCTTCCGCGCCGAGCTCCAGGCGGCCCAGGCGCGGGAGGGTATGATCCGCTCCCAGGCCGCGCTCGAGACCGCCCTCGAGCTGTTCCGCGGGATACTGGCCCTGCCCCCGGACAACCTCGTCGAGCCCGCAGAGGTGACGTTGGGCGTGCCGAAGGAAGAGGAGGACGAGCCGGTGTCGATCCTGGTCCAGCGGGCCCTCGAGAACCGCCTCGAGCTCGCGGAGGCGCGTGACCGGGTGAGCGACGCGCGCCGGGCCGCCGCCCTCGCCAGGCAGAACCTTCTGCCCGAGGTCGACCTCAACCTGGGCGTGACCCAGCTCGGGTTCGGCCGCTCCTTCGGCGACGCCTGGCGCGGGACCGACCGGCAGGTGCAGTTTTTTCTGAGCGCCTCCTATCCCCTGCGGCGCTCCACCGAGAAGGCCAACCGCGCGGTGAGCGAGATCGAGGTCCAGACGCGGGAGCGGGGCGTGCGGCAGCTCGAGCTCGAGGTCGAGCGCGAGGTGCATCGGGCGGTGCGGGAGCTCGACCGGATCCGAAAGAGCGTGGAGGTCCAGGAGCAGGCGGTCGATGTCGCCGAGCAGCAACGGCGGCTCGCGGTGCTGCGCTACCAGCGGGGGCTCGCCAGCAACTTCGACGTGGTTGACGCCGAGAGCAACTACGTCGTGTCCCGCTCCGCCCTCGTCGGCCTCCTCACCAGCTACGCGGTGGCGCGGCTCGAGCTTCTGCGCGTGACCGGGACGCTCGGGGTCGAGACGGAGTTCGCCCCGTGAGCCGGCTCCGCGCCGTCCTCGATCGCATCCGCGCCTCGGCCGCGGAGGCAGGGCGTGGCGTCCGCCCCTGGCTGCGCCGCGAGCACTGGACCCGGGAGAATCTCGCGGGCCTCGCCGCGGCGGGCCGACGTCACCCGCTCCGCGCGCTCGCGGTCGTCCTGGTTCTCGTGGGTGGGATGGGGCTCGTGGTCCGCAGCCTCTCCGGGGAGGGGTTCTCCCTCGCCGCGGCCGAGGTCCGTGAGGGCCCGTTTTCCGTGGCCATCGTCGAGACGGGGACGCTCGAGGCCCTGCGGTCGGTGACCTACGCCTCGCGGATCCAGAGCAACCAGGCCAAGATCATCGCCCTGGCCCCGGAGGGGAAGCTGGTGGAGAAGGGCGACCTCCTGATCCTCTTCGACGCCGCGCCCTTCGAGGAGGAGATCCGCCGGAACCAGGCCCTGCTGGCCCAGGCAAAGGCCGATCTCCTCAAGGCCGAAGAGGACCTCAAGCTCCAGGCCCTCCAGAACACGGAGGAGCTCCAGGCCGCACGCCTGCGGGTCGAGGAGACCGACCTCGAGCTCAAGGACGTCCAGCAGGGTAAGGGCCAGCTCAAGGAGGCGGAGGCGGAGGCCGCGGTCGCCAACGCCGAGCGGGAGCTCAAGGACGCCGAGGGCCAGCTCGAGGACCTCCGTCCCCTCCTGGCCGAGGGCTTCATCACGCGGATGGAGCTGGAGCGGGCCGAGCAGGCCCGCGACCGGGCGGCGGAGGAGCTCATCCTCGCCCGGCGCCGCCGTGACGCCCTCCTGAACTTCGGCCGGCCCCTGGAGCTCAGCCAGGCCCGCTCCGACGTTCAGTCCAGCCGGGAGACCCTCCGCCAGCTCGAGAGCGCGAGCGCCTACCGGCTCGCCCAGAAGGAGGCGGCGATCGCCTCCGAGCAGAGCCGCATCCAGGAGGCCTCGGCCAAGCTCGAGCTGGCCAAGCAGCAGCTCGCTCGCTGCGAGGTCCGGGCGGACGTGCCCGGCATCGTCGTCTACAAGGAGGTCTTCTTCGGGTCCGAACGGCGTCGACCGCAGGTGGGCGACCAGGTGTGGGCCAACCAGCCGCTCCTCATCCTCCCCGACATCTCGAAGATGGTCGTCGACACCAAGGTGCGGGAGACGGACATCCACAAGGTCGAGCAGAACCAGGAGGTCGCAGTCCGCGTGGACGCCTATCCCGATCTGCACCTTACGGGAGCGGTGACCCGCATCGGGACCCTCGCCCGGGAAGAGAAGGAGAGACGCGGCGCCAAGTTCTTCGGCGTGACCATCCAGATCAACGAGTCCGAGCCCCGTCTGCGGCCCGGGATGACCGCGCGCGTGGAGATCCAGGTCGAGGAGCGCGCGAGCGCGGTCTTCGTCCCGCTCGAGGCGGTCTTCGAGCAGGACGCGCGGCACGTCGTCTATCCGGTGGCGCGTCGCCCCCGCCCGCGCGAGGTGGTCCTCGGACCCTCCAATGCGGACTTCGTGGTCGTCGAGCAGGGCCTCGCTCCCGGGGAGCGGGTCCTCCTTCGCGAGCCCGGGACCGCGATGCCCGACTTCAGTGCCCAGCCCGGATCCTGAGCCCTCGCACCCGCTCGTCTCGCTTCGGGGCGTGGCCCGCGTCTACCCCCGAGGCGGTGCCGACGTGGCCGCCCTCACCGAGGTCAGCCTGGACATCCGGGAGGGTGAGAAGGTCGCGATCATGGGCCCGTCGGGCTCGGGCAAGACGACGCTCCTGTCGATCCTCGGCTGCCTCGACCGTCCCACGCGTGGGGAGCATCTTTTCGAGGGACGGAGCGTGGCCGAGCTGGACGACGACACCCTCTCCCGCCTCCGCAACCGCGCCATCGGCTTCGTCTTCCAGTCCTTCCATCTCCTGCCCCACCTCTCGGTGGCGGAGAACGTCGAGACGCCCCTGCAGTACGGGGAGCGGCCCATGCGGGAGTGGCGGCCGCGGGCGCTCGAGGCCCTCGGGCGCGTCGGCCTGGCCGCGCGGGCCGACCATCGACCCTCGGAGCTGTCCGGGGGCGAGGCCCAGCGGGCGGCCATCGCCCGTGCCCTGGTCGTGGAGCCCCGCCTGCTCCTGGCCGACGAGCCCACCGGCAACCTCGACACCGCCACCGGAGGCGAGATCGCCGCGCTCCTCGACGAGCTTCATGCCCAGGGCTCGACGGTTGTCCTCGTCACCCACAACGAGCCCCTCGCGCGCCGGGCCGAGCGCCTCGTGACCCTGCGGGACGGGCGCATCGAAGGGGAGACCCGTCCGTGAGGACGCCCGCCCCTCCGCGCTAGAGTCCATGCCCGTCCTCGTCCTGATTCGCCTCGGCCTGCGGAGCCTGATGCTGCACAAGCTCCGCTCCAGCCTCTCCGTCCTGGGAGTCGTCTTCGGCGTGGCCGCGGTGGTGGCGATGTCGTCGGTCGGGGAAGGCGCTCGGCGCGAGACGCTGGCCCAGATCGAGGCCCTGGGCATCGACACCGTGACCATTCGCACGCGAGCGGGGGACGAGCCGGAGGCCGCTCCCGCACTCCGCACATCCGACGCCGAATCGGTCCGCGAGGTGGTCCCCGGGGTCCGGGCCGTTGCCCCCGTCCGTGTCTCCGAGCTCCCGGCCGAGGTGGGGAGCCGGTCGGCGGCGGTGACCGTGGTCGGAGCGACGCCGTCCTACCGGGAGGCGACGCGGTTGGACCTGGCGCGCGGCCGCTTCCTGGCCGACCTCGACGTCTCCGACCGGAAGCGTGTCGCCGTCCTCGGGGCCTCGGTGGCGGCGGGGCTGTTCCCCCTCGGGGACCCGCTCGGCGAGGTGGTGCGGGTCGGCGGCGACTGGTACCAGGTCGTCGGCGTCCTCGAGGGACGCGCGTCCCCGCGCGGCCGCAGCGCGGTCCTGCGCACCCGCGACCTGAACCGTTGCGTGATCGTGCCCCTGCCCGCCCTGGACCACGGGCTCGACCCCCGCGCGGACGCGATCGACGAGATCGTCTTCCGGGTCTCCTCCCCGGAGGCGGTGGTTCCGGCGGCCGCGGTGGCCCAGTCGCTCCTGCAGCGGTCGACCGGAGGGGCGCCCCTCGAGGTGGTCGTGCCCCGGGAGATCCTGCGACAGCGCGAGCGGGCACAGCGTGTCTTCAACGTGGTCACCGGGGCGGTGGCCGCGATCAGTCTTCTCGTGGGTGGAATCGGCATCATGAACATCATGCTCGCGAGCGTGGCCGAGCGGACGCGCGAGGTCGGGATCCGCCGGGCCCTCGGGGCCCGCCGCAAGGACGTGGCCGCCCAGTTTCTCGTGGAGAGCTCCCTCCTCACCCTGACCGGGGGCCTCCTCGGCAGCGTGCTCGGGCTCGGGGGCTCATTCCTCATCCAGGGCTTCGCCGGCTGGCCGACCGCCATACATCCGTTGATGCTGCTGGTGGCCCTGCTGGTGGCCCTGCTCATCGGGATCGGCTTCGGCTTCTACCCGGCGTGGCACGCCTCGCAGCTCGAGCCGATGACGGCCCTGAGAAGAGAATAGTCGGCTCCACGCTGCTCGCGCGCCTCTGGGCCGCGCCCGCCCCTGTGCTCTGCTTTCAGCGACCCAGCGCACAAGAGTCCAGGACTCTAGCGGGCGGGCTCAGGTGATCGATGATGCTGCTGGCGTCAGGCCGAGTTGCACCCGCGTGTCCTCTCCGTGGGGACACGCGGGTGTACTGGGCCTCTCTCAAGC
>Ga0316577_10001273_pt1 | contig 11765 bp, 9 predicted proteins | sample S5NA_FD_203073 | JGI IMG/M metagenome (GOLD analysis project Ga0316577, IMG submission 203073) | Rhizosphere microbial communities from salt marsh grasses in Alabama, United States - S5-7_050615r2r1 | ecosystem: Host-associated > Plants > Roots > Rhizosphere | place: USA: Alabama | collected... | reverse complement strand
ACTAAGTGCACTCGAGAAGCCTAGCTCCTCAAACGTTGATCCCACGGTGATCAGGATTCTGCTGATTGTGCAGGCATCCTTCTACAGCAAGGGTGACTCGATTCGGTTAGACCGTTACGGTATCATGATCCCTCCCGCCCATGAAGAGAACATCGATCGCGTTGGTTCACAGATTGATACTCCCAGAGATTTATTCACCTTGGGTCTTTGGGCCAGCCTGTTTGCCTACCTGTACGGGCGTTTCAGCGACGAACAGGTTGGACGTGATTACCTGCGGCAGCTGATCCAAAAATATCGTCAGGCTAATCAGCCCTGGGAGCTAGCGATTACACTGCAGCTGCTTGGCGGTTTGAACCTGGCTGTCTTCCTGGACACCACCCATAGGGATAAACACCTGGAAGAAGCTGGCAGGGCTCTCACAGAATCACTGGCAATCTTCGAGCGCTTGGGGGACTCCCGGGAATACAGCTACACCCTGCTCTTACTCGGTGGTTACCATGCTTATCGGAAGGACTGGGATGAAGCGATTATGAATTGGCAGGCAGCCGAAGCCAAATTCGACCAGATGGGGGATACGATCACTTCGCTCCATTGGCTGCTGGGCGATCTCCTGTTCAAGATCGGTGATTATGACACCGCCTTCAAGTATTACCAGCAAATCCGGGAGAAATATCTCCAGAGGGGTCATAAGCGTATTGCTGCCTATGCACTGTCATTTGAGAGTATGCAGGCCTTGCGTTACAGCGATATACATCATGCCAGAGTTACCCGTGAAGAATCACTGCGCTTGTCCCAGGAAGTGGGAGATGAGTTTGGTGAAGCCTGGAGCACCTGGGAAATGGGAGAAATTGAGCGAGTCGCTGGAAACTATAAAGATGCCCTGGAGTGGTTCGAACGTGCTTTGTTGATGTTCAGGAATGTCAACGAAGCCAATGGTTTGATTTTCTACCACCGGGGATTGGCTGACATCGCTCTTGCCAAAGGAGATAACGCTCTGGCTATGACTCATTTTGAGCTAAGTTACAACCAAGCAGCTCAATTAAATTTCAACTGGGGTGCAGCTTATGCCTTATCAGGTTTGGGCAGGGTTGAAGCAAATCTCCAGGATTTCGACCTTGCCCTAAAACACCTATCCAAAAGCCTCGAGTTAACTACAAAAATTGATGATGCTGGACTGGCATTGCTGGTGTTATTCACCTGTGCACACCTGTATGCCGCCTGCGGTAATAACGAACCGGCATTGGAACTCAGCAGCCTGGTCGCGGGACATTTCGCTACCTGGAATGAAATAAAAGGAGGGACAGCAGAATTATCCAACCAATTGAAAGAATCAATGCCAGATCAGAACAACCCACCAGAAACAGGGAGAGACCTTGCAGAACTCTGGTCCATGGTCCATCAGTTGCTTAATTCCGATTTCAGACCAACATGATGGCCTCGTTCCATTTCGGCAGATCAATATCGCTTTTTCCCCCTAAGTGAATACCTGGGGTACGCATAACAGCCTGAAACCCCACTGGAAGAATTCATCTTGTGCCACAAAACACTGCAAGAGGATACTTGATCACGAACATTTGTTCTGATATAATTTAGTTGAGGAGTTACACCTTCCCGCTTGTTTGCCGCCCTGAAATCTGCAAACCTCTCCATAACACCCAAGGAGCCGAGACGATGAACTACAACTGCGAATTGATCGATCAACCCCCACAACCAACGCTGTTCATTCGAACGAACACCTCAATAAAGGAATTACCCCAGGAATTGGGGAAAGCATATGACGCGATCGGAGAATACCTGGCTGAGCTGGGTGAGCAACCCAGCGGGGCAGCGTATGCGGCATATTTTACTTTCGATATGAAGGATATTGATGTCGAGATCGGCTTTCCAGTTGCCAGCACGCTGCCAGGCAAGGACCCTATTCAACCCGGCGAGCTCCCCACTGGCAAGATCGCACGCTGTCTTTACCAGGGACCCTATAACAAGATCGAACCAGCTTACAATGCATTAACCGCCTGGGTGAAAGAACAGGGTTACGAAGCCACCGGCGTATCTTACGAGTTTTATTTGAACGGTCCCGGTGAAGTACCTCCGGAGGAATTACTGACTCAGGTGGTCTTTCCTATAAAAAAATAGCTATACTTCAGGGTCAGATCTTATTAGCATTTACTGGTGAGGCTTGGTTTCTGATCAAATTGTGCATGAGGAATATGCCTTCGCAGGGTATTATTCTCGCAGCCAGCAGGGATCAGACCAATCAGGAGTTTCCGAAATTCCTCAAGATTCTGATCGAATGGGGCGATGATATGCATAAATTGATATTCGCCTGTTTCGCGGCTGACAGGAATGATGCATCCAAAGCATTACTCCTGGCTGAAAGTATCCGCACTTTCTCCGGAGATGCCACCGACGTACCCTTCCTGCTGATGACCCCAGGGAGCAATGCACCCCTCACTCACCAACAACACACACTCATCAACCAGTTGGGGGTAGACCTAAATACATTTGAAATAGATGCTCAAGCTGCCAGCTTCCCGTTTGCAGGCAAAGTCGTGGCTTCAGCAGCTGCTGAAACAATCTCGGAGGGAAAGTGTGACCAGCTGGTCTGGATGGATAATGCTGCGCTGGTCGTTAACCCCGTAGACCAACTTCTTCTAGAGCCCGGGATTAGACTGGGCTACCGACCGGTGGATCACCTGCTGGTCGGGTCGCCTTATGACAAACCACTCGACCCTTTTTGGGATTTCGTATACCATGCCTGCGGGGTTAGTGAAAGTGATGTTTTCCCCATGGTCACCAGCACAGACCAGGTAAGAATGCGCCCTTACATCAATGCAGGCATGCTGGTAGTCCGCCCGGGCGATAAATTGCTCAGGCTTTGGCGGGATACGTTCCTGGAAACTTACCAGGACAGCAAACTTCGAGAGATTTATAAAGAGGAGCAGCTTTACAAGATATTCATCCACCAGGCTATCTTGGCAGCATGCGTTATGACCAGCTACCATCAATCGGATACCAGCGAGCTGCCCCACGTTGTTAATTACCCTCTCCATATGCACAGCCAATACCCAGCTCAGCTGCGGCCTGCCTCCTTGAACATGCTGGTCTCATTCCGCTATGAAGGATTCTTTGCCGATCCAAAATGGCAGGAAAGGATCCAGGTCGAGCAACCGCTGGAAGGTTGGCTCAGGCAGCGGGAGAAAATGTTAGCCCGGCGCTGAAGACTGGCAGGCTGCTACACATGCCATGCAATATTCAAGTTTAACCAAAGATGATTAAAGAGATCAGGGCAAAGACGCTGCTGAACAGCGTCCGGCAACCGGATGATTGGTTTGGGTTGAAGTACAACATGAACCTTTACCGCGGCTGCCAGCACCAGTGCATCTACTGCGATTCCCGCAGTGCCTGCTACCAGATCGCAAATTTCAGCGATGTGCTGGTCAAAGCAAATGCCATCGATTTGCTGCGCAATGAACTCTCCCGCAAACGAGTCAAAGGGACTATCGGGTTCGGTTCGATGAACGATCCTTACATGCCGATCGAAGTGCAGTACAACCTTACCCGTCAGGCTCTCCAGGTGATCGCTGAATTTCGCTTCCCGGTCCACATCATCACCAAAAGTAACCTGGTGTTGAGAGACCTGGACATATTATGTGAAATCAACCAGGTTTTTGCAGCAGTCAGCATCACGATCACCACCCTAGACGATGCCCTGGGTAAGAAGATTGAGCCCGGCGCACCAAGGGTTTCAGAGCGCTTTAAAGCCCTACAGGTCCTGGCAACGAATGGCATCACCGCTGGAATAACATTAATGCCAGTGCTGCCTTTTCTGGAAGACGACCTTGAAAGTATTCACCAGATCGTTTTCCAGGCTCACCAGACTGGCGTGGGCTATATCATTCCTTCATTTGGGATGTCACTGCGCGATCGCCAGCGCGAGTATTATTACCAGAAACTAGACCGCTTCTTCCCTGGATTAAGCCAACAGTACCAGCGGGCCTACGGCGACCAGTACCGGGCGGCAGTCAGGAATTCAAACCTCTTGGAAATGAAATTCAAGGATTGGTGTCGAGAGTTTGGTATCGCAACCCGCATGCCTCGATATTCCCGCCCGCAGGATCGCCAGATGCACCTCTTTACCGAGCACTCAAACCATTCCACGGTTGCCAGTTAAAACAATCAACTGTGAATCGATAAATAGTTTACTGATCTCTAGTGATCAACGATGAACTTGGGCCGCCGGGATTTGCGGTGATGATCTGCTCCCCTTTGTGCAGCTCTCCCTGGTAGTTTTTCTCCCCCACGATTGTCTCCCAACCACTGAGCATGAAGGGAACAGGATCTCCTGCCTGAATCCACTCACCATTGTACTTGCGGGCGAGATGAATATGGGTGCCGGTGGATTGCCCTCGCTCACAAGATGGATGGCCTAGAGGCTCGTCGACTGCGATGGTTTTCCCTGGGAGGATATCCTCCGGCATCACCATGTGCAGGTAAACCAGCACCCAGCCGGTTTGTTCATACCCATCGCCATCTAGATCGATCGCCAGAACACTATCGCCAGCCCGTGTGACCACACCTGGGGCTGAGGCGGTCACCCATGCCCGGGAGGTCGTGCAGGCAGGCTCGCCAGTCACAGGAGAAAAATCAAGCGCCCCGCGCGGGCTGCCTGCATTCCATGAACGATGCGGCCCACCAGTGAAACTCCACCGCTCGCCAACTGCAAATGGCAGCAGTAGATCGGGTTGAGTGAGATCAGCCGGGATCAGGTCACCAATTTCAGCTGCCTGACCCCAAGGGTCACCGAACATCGCTGAATAAAGATCGACAAAGCCAGTCTCGGCATACAGGGTATTGCGCCATTCTTCCTGCGTGGAAATCTTGGACAAAACGGTTTGCAGCCCCACCGTCCCCGGATTAAGGCCCGGGCTCAAGCGCAACACACTTCCATCCTGGAAGGTCAAGATAGTCTTCTCACCAGAACGCCAACCATAATAGCCAACACCTAAATGGGTTGCAGTCAGCACGAGCTCGTAATACAAACCCTTATAATCCGGTACGTAAAAACCGATCGGGTAATCCAGCTGACCAGGATCAACCGGATCGCCATAGACCCACCCGCTGCGCAGTTCCAATAAAGCCAACAAAAGGCGGGGATTAATCGAGTTCTCCAGCGATACTTTCCTTACGATCTCCGCTCCCGACAAAAAGCTGCCATTAACCTGCTCATAGTGCTCACTCAAGTAACCTCCAGCGGCATTGATAAACTCCTCAATTTGAAAATCGCGAGCTGATGGAGAATTAACCACCTCGCTATCAGGAAGCAGGAATTCTGTGTACCGCAGCTCACCAAGCTGGTTCGGTATCATCAGGACCCGGCCTGGGGGAAGCAACCCGACTTCCGGGATCGGCTCTGCTGAGAGGATTTCATTGGGTTCGACCGCGAAGCGCTTTGCCACGGCTTGTAAGATATCCCCGGAGGCAGTTAAATATGTAAATGAATGTCCGCTGCCATCTAAAACCGGAGGGATTGGTCTTTGAATGCTCACAGCCGTAGGGATGAAAGACTGGATTTCGCCTTCTGGTGATAAATATTGATCTACCTCACCTTCTGGGACAGGTGTCGGCTCATGAAGTCCAGGGTCTACCATCGCTGTCAATGTGGTTTGTAATTCAACAGCCAGGCGGTTGGAGTTTTCCGCAAAAGGGAAGTTGCAAGCCAGTGAGGGCAGCACCCACACTAGGAAAATTGCAAGCGCAGCCCGGTATGCGAAAGATTTTTTTTCCGAATACATCTTGAGATTCCTGATAGATAATTCGAGCCGGATTATAGCCTCGATCCCATTAGAGATAAAGGACGTGCAGCCTTTTCCAATTGTTCCCAAAATGGATCAAATCCCTAACAATTAAACTTGAAAATGTTGATAAATTTTGTAATAATAGAAACATATGAGTTGCAGCCAACTTATCCAAAGGAGAACAGAGTGACCAAAAAAGAGGATTTTGACCAGGCAGCCGCCCACAAGTATTTTTCCGCAAAATGCTTTAACCAAGCCTGGGAGCTGATCGACAAAGAGCAGAGAACGCCACAAGAGGATGAACAAATGATCCGCCTCAGTCTGGCTTCACAATACCACTGGTCCCAGCGTCTGGATCACTCCAATACCAGTGCTTCTATTGGTTACTGGCAGACTGCTCGCATCTATGCGCTTCTCAAGCAAGGGGAAAATGCAGCTCGGTACGGGCAATTATGCCTGGAAGAAAGCCAGGCTGAAGGAGTTTCCCCCTTCTACCTGGGATATGCATATGAGGCGTTGGCGCGTGCGGCAGCGGTTGTGCATGATGAAACGGGAATGAATAAATACCTTAAACTGGCTGGAGAAACCGCGGAAAGGGTGAGCAAAGCGGACGAACGCAAAATGCTGCTTGATGATCTGGACACGATCCTGCTTAGCTAAGATCAGCATAACATCGAACCAACCCAAATTTAAATAATTAACTTTTACTGAGCTATTTAAAGGTTAGCACTTCTTGTAACAAGAGGAGAAATCCATCGTTATACATGTCAGTAATAACCAATTTCTAACCTCTGCGATGGAAAAGCGGAGGACTTTTCGGTCGGTATGAGCGAAAAGACGCATCACGAAGGGATTGCGACGATCTGATGACCTAATTTGGTCGCTTGTTCATCTTCAGAGATGGAAAGGTCATTGGGGAGCAAATAGCGAAACCGGCCCAATGGGCCGGTATTTTAATACTTTGGGTTGGGAAATGATTATGGGAAAATTTTTCGCATCCAGTGTTGGGATCAAACAAAATTTTGTTTCCTTTCTCCTCACCAGCTGCTTTCTGGCTTTTGTGGGACTGATCCTGGTGGCTGCACCTGTGAGAGCTGCACAACCTGCGGTGAATGCTGATGGGCAAATCTCGCAAACAGATCCGATCTGCACACCTCCAGGTGATTGGGGACAAACCACGCGGGTCAAAGTACCGGATAATCCAACCAAGCAATGGTCTTTTAGCGTTGATCAGCCCGAAATGGTAGTCAGCTTGGTATTCTTCTACTACCAGGATTACAGCAAAGCAGGCTGCCCTTATGACTGCAGCACCGGTGAATGCCAGACGGATGAGGCTGGAAATGGAGCATCACCTTTCGGGAGTTTTTCTGTCCTGGATGGAAAGGAAGGCGCCAACCGGGGAACGAAACAGTTCGAGGGGCTCCTTTCTCAAGGCACATACCAGGTTTCATTCACCGCAAATGGAGACCCGGGGTCGATCAATGTTGGTCTTCAGGTTCGCCAGGAGGCAGTTCCCACACCAACGAATACCCCCAAACCATCTGAGGTTACGCCCACCGAAACCCCGGAAACCCCCGTCCCTACTATTCGTACCCCAGAACCCGAGCTTACACCCACCCCTACACCGACCACCAGGCCAAAGCGTACACCGCCTGCAACTTTACCTCCACCTACTCCTTATCCTGGTTCACCACCCCCCCAGGCGTTAATTCCCCAGACCGGTTTCGAACTGGGCCAGGGAGCCAGCACTATACTGCTGGTTTTAATCACATTGGGGATCGGCATCACCGGTTTAGGGATCACCTTCTATGGTATCGCACGGCGTCTAAGATAGTAAATAAATTAATTAGTGTGATATTATCTAATTACTCTGGTTTATTCATGTAACGCAAACTTCTTTGTAGCGTTTATAATAGTGAACAGTTAACAACTGAATAGGCAACACGGGAAATGCGATGATCCATTGACTGAATATGGTCGCTTATCTATCCCTCTGGATAGTTAGGTCATTGGGGAGTAAGTAGCGAAACCGGCCCAAGAGGCCGGTTTTTTTATTTTCTCCAGAAGGGTGCTGGGAAAGGGAAGAAGACAATGAATATTCAATCATATAAAATCAAATCCATTTATTGGCTCTTTTTGTTGGGCATGACAGCGATGATACTGCTCATAATCGGCCTGCTCGTCACGAATGCAGCCGCCGCCAGCGTCAATTCTCAGGACGCACGCAGTGCGAATGATGTATTAGGATCGAAATTATTGAGTGATGGGGGTTCCTTTGATGGCTGTATGGTTGAAAGGTTTAACCAGACCAAGCCAGCCAAAGTAGACAGCCTCAACTGTACATCCAACGATGTCAGCCTGGCAACATATATTTTGGAATCCGGACCTTCTACTTGTATCGAGGGGGAGGATATTACGGTCACTTTATTGGGCAAGTTTATTGCGACCGCCAGCGAACGCTGGGATGTGGGGTTATTCGTCTCAACAGATGGTGGGAGTCCAAACACCCTGGGCGGATCTTGTTACAATGACTACTTTCACCCGACCTCCTCAGACAATTCTGATCTTAACATAACCGGCGGTTCTGGCCCTTTTTATAATGGTGAAATCGCAGAGGATCCCGGCGATACCTGCGGTGACATACAACAGGGTCTGAACACCTTCTTCCAAACCGCGCAGATCACAATCAAGTGCCAGGATAGCAACGATAATGGTATCGCGGATGTGAACAGCTGCACTGTCTGGTCGAATTCTAAATCAGATGGAAGCGAAAATAAACCAAGCTGCACGAGCGAGTTAGATACCACTGCGGAAACTACAGCGAAATGCACCTGCGAAAATGTAGAAATTGCAGGCCTCAAAGTTCCCCAGACCGGCTCAATTGAAGTGATTAAAACCATTGATCCTGTTGATGCTCCGGGAGCGTTTAATCTCCAGATAAATGGGCAAACCGAATTCGCGGATGCCGGAAATGGAGACACAACAGGCCCTGTGACCGTCTCCGCTGGTTACTCCACTGATAATCCCCCGATTGGGGATCTCCATACTGTAGGTGAGACCGCAGGAACCGGGACAGATCTGGGTCTATATGATTCGGAAATCTACTGCCAGAATCAGGAAAATGATAATACTTCATTGCAGGGAGCAGGTCCGCTTGAAGTATTCGTTGAACCTGGAGATGACTGGATTTGCGTCATAACGAACACTTACCTGGTGGTAGAGACCGAGCCTCCTACAACGGAACCCCCATCCACAACTGAACCTCCTGCTACCACAGAGCCACCAGCCACCACGGAACCACCACCTACTACAGAGGTACCTGCGACCACTGAACCGCCGGCAACTACCGAAGCGCCAGCGACCACTGAACCGCCGGCAACCACGCAGCCTCCAGCGACTACGCAACCCGCGAGTACATCGACACCTACAGCAACCGTTCGAACACCCACCCCGGTTCGGACACAAACTCCACTACCCACGCTGGCCCAACCTACCTCGCCTGCAAATACCGCACAAGTACTGATCCCTCAGACCGGGCTTGATCTATCACTTAACCAGGGAGATGGGTTTAATTTCTGGATGGTCTTCTTCCTTGGATTGGGCATCTTTGGCACTGCAATGGTGTTTCACGGCATTTCAACCCAGATAAAGCGCAAGAAATAGAAGTAAACCTATGCGCCTGATCATCATTAATAACTGGAGCATCCTGCTCGGTTTCATCATCTCGTCCTTCGCCTTCGCTGGCATGGTGCTGGCCGTCTTTTTCCCTGGGTCGATCTCCTTTGACTTAAACCCGAACCCGTCGATCAGCGCCATGGATGTCCCCATACGATTCCTGGGGGCGTCTGCAGCAGTACCGGAAGAGGATTTTGGGCGGATAGTCGAAGCCGCTCCGATGGTTTCAAGAAATGCGGATGCCAGTCAGGATGCTCCACAACCGATCGGGATCACCCCAAGAAAACCTGAAGATACCGGTCAGCTGGTTTCGAAGCCCGCTGCGCTCGAATCTGACAATTTTGAGATCGCAGCTGCTCCCCAACCAGCTCCCGGTGTGCCGGTGCGGATTGTGATCCCCTCGATCAACCTGGATGCACCTGTCATTCCAGCACCCGTTGATTTTAAAACCATCGCCGGTAAGGAATACTTGCAGTGGTATGTGCCGGATGAATATGCGGTCGGCTGGCATACTACTTCTGCCATGTTAGGAGAACCCGGCAACACGGTGCTCAATGGTCATCACAATGCTCATGGTGAGGTTTTCGTATCCCTGGTCGATATCAATGAAGGAGATACAATCTGGGTTGAATCAGATTCCAGGCGCTACAGGTACCAAGTTACCAATAAAATGATCGTGCCAGAGAAGTACGAGCAGCTTGATATTCGGATGAATAATGCCCAATGGATTTTACCTTCTGTCGATGAACGCCTGACCCTGATCACATGCTGGCCCTATGAAACCAATACCCACCGCCTGATCATCGTCGCACGTCCTATGGGTCAGGAACAAATCACCCTCAATTTGGATTGAACCAAAAATTCAATTTTTATCCGCTGATCTTCCTTTCGATCCTGATAGGAAAGGCGCATTTTGATTTGCTTGACGCAGTATCAGGATTGTGCTAGTATCAGGAGCAGTTATTGAAAAAACATTTGCGAAACTGGCAATAATAGCATTTGAAATTCCGAGAAGGAGAACGATATGACCACCACACGCTACATTATCTTAATTGTGTTGGTGACCTCAGCCTTAATCCTATCGGGGTGCAAACTTTCCGCTTCAACGCCTCCCCCTGCGTCTGAGACTCCCGATAGTGCCATGAGTACACTGGAAGCAGAGCTCGGCAACATCGCTACCCAAACCGCGGTCGCGGGAGGTGGTGTGGAAAGCGCTCCGACTCAGGAAGCACCAGCTGGTTCGACAGAAAGCGCCACTACAACCGAGGCTGCCCCACCAACATCGCCTGAGAACACCGAACCTCCTCCCCCACCCACACAAACGCCCGTTCCAGTGCCCCCTGCTACACCAGGTGTACCTGAAACATACCAGCTGCAAAAAGGAGAATTCCCCTTCTGTATCGCCAGGCGATTCAATGTCAATGTGAGCGAATTGCTCAATATTAACGGCCTGGGCAGCAGCTCGGTTGTACCTGTCGGTTTCACACTGAAAATACCACAAACCGGGAACACTTTCGTCGGGCAGCGCGCACTATTAAGTCACCCCACGAACTACACGGTAGTCGCAGGCGATACCATTTACACCGTCGCCTGCAAATACGGGGATGTCGACCCTCTGGCGATTGCCCAGGCAAACAACCTATCATCACCATATAATTTGTCTGCCGGGTCGGTCATCCACATACCATAACCAAGAAAACATATCGATAACACTCATCCAAAGTAGCCGGTATAATTGACCGGCTACTTTTATGATTAATGAGGAAAAGGACGAAATGGAATTTACAACCCAAAAATCAGAAACAGTTTATGTGGGCAAAGCTTTTGATGTCCGGCGTGATCAACTCCTGCTCCCGGATGGTAAAACAACCTGGTTTGATATTGTCATCCACCCGGGAGCAGTAACCATGATCCCTATCGACTCCCAGGGTCGAATATTATTCGTCCGCCAGTACCGGCATGCGGTCGGTAAAGAATTGATCGAACTCCCTGCTGGAACCCTTAACCCTGGCGAAGATCCAGAAACCTGCGCCTTGCGCGAGGTACGGGAAGAAACGGGAATGTCAGCTTCGCAATTAGAGAAAATTGGGGAATTTTACCTGGTACCCGGTTACTCAACAGAGTATATGTATCTCTACCTGGCCAGTAATTTGAGTGTCGATCCATTACCAGGCGATGAGGATGAATTTATCACGGTCGAAGCTATTCCCCTGGATGATGTGACCGAAATGGTCAATAAGGGTGTGATTCAGGATGCAAAATCCTTGGCTGCACTGCTCCTTGCAGAACCCTTCT
>Ga0316577_10001272_pt1 | contig 11777 bp, 12 predicted proteins | sample S5NA_FD_203073 | JGI IMG/M metagenome (GOLD analysis project Ga0316577, IMG submission 203073) | Rhizosphere microbial communities from salt marsh grasses in Alabama, United States - S5-7_050615r2r1 | ecosystem: Host-associated > Plants > Roots > Rhizosphere | place: USA: Alabama | collected... | reverse complement strand
TGGATATTAGCGCATTTTCAATCGACGCTCCCAATCGAGTCCTTCCAATTGGTTATTCTCCTTGCCGATCACCGCAGCGCAATTTCATGTCAGCCGGCACTGCCGTTGGATTTTATGGGGAGGGGAGCGACATGGATCGTCAACCTAACAAAGATCAATCACAGAAATGCTTAAAGTCCCAGAACAAAAATGAAAAAAGGGCCCAAATGGAACGCCGCCAGAAAGATAGCTGCGGCTTTGCCTATATCAGCACCGTGGGCTGGATCTGCCGCCGGGAGCGTAGCCGGCGTAAAGACGATCCCGACCCTTGCTAAGGGGCCTTGGACATAAATACGCTGGCATTCGATGGCCGATACATCCCGTCCGGCGGCGTTGCTCGGCGCTCAAATACGCCAGATCTATCGGTGCGTCTCCGTGTTTATGCCCACGACCACTGATGGGTCCCCAGGATCGGTGTGGCGGCGCCGATCACCCTGCCGATCGGGTTCAGGCTTCCTGGGTACTGTCGGTGAGCATGAGCCGATCATAGAGGACATAACGCAGAAATGGATCATAGAGAATCATATGGCTTCTTCCCCCTATCGCGCCATGGTTTCATCGGATTGGAACGAGTGCCTGGCACCCTGCGGGCCCTTTGACGCCATCACCCATGCGTTTCCTGAATTGACCGCCGAACTTAAAGAGATTTTTACAGCTTACACCGCCAATCGCATCCCCCTCAGCCGGGCTACCCGGAAGATCCTCGCGCTTCTGCCCGCCCCCCTGACCGTGGCCCAAATGGACACCTATTTGGACGATGCCTTTCAAACCTATACCGGTGTCGACGCGCTGATTCGATGGTGCCGCAAAAACAGCGTCCTGTTCATGATCAACACCACGGGCATGATGGGCTATTTTCAGCGCGCCCGGGTCAAGAGACTGCTCCCTGCCCTGGATGCCGTCTCGGCTCACCCCATGCTGCGCTTTGCATCCGTGCCGGGTGTCGAGATCTCCTTCCACGACCTTTACGAAATCGAAGACAAGCCCAAAAACACTCAAAAGGTGATGGAGCGCTTCCACCTGCCGGCAAGCCGGCTCTTCATCCTCGGTGACAGCGGCGGCGACGGACCCCATTTTGCCTGGGGCGCAGCCAGGGGCGCACACCTTGTGGGCTGCATGACCAAACCGTCGCTGAAGGCCTACTGCCGGAAGCATCATATCCGCTTGAATCTGGATTTTGGTCTCAGCCCCCCGCCGGGGGAACCCCGCGATCCGCAAAGCGAGATGGGCTTCGATTATATGGAACTGGCGACTTACATGGATCAACACATCTAGCCCGGCGGTCTGTCACCCATGGTATCGCCACGGAGCGCATATGGGAAAATGGGAAGTTAATGCCATTTGGGAATGGGAAATAGACCACCCAATCGTTGGAACCTTTTTGTAATATTTCACATGCATAACTACAAATATGTAATATCTACCGCTTTAGCGCAGATCATCCGCCCATGGCCGCCAGCCCTCCGACAACCCAACTGCTATCCGGGGCTACCCCACTTGCCAATTTCACTCTTTTAAGTAGCTTATGCCATCCCACGCAAATGCCGAAGTAAGTATTGATGCCACTTTCAGCAACGCTTGAAGGTGTTCACTGTCCCATGAACCCTTTATCAAAAACCAGCCGAATTGATTGGCACAGAGATTGCTGAAGTGACATTCATAATACGCCGGAGGTTCGATACCTGATGAGACCCGGCTCCAAGGTTTCATCGCTACGGATACGGACAGGAGCGACAACCATGAACAACGTTAAAATCATTCGCCGCAACGGAAATCTGGAGTTAATCACCAAGCTGATGAACAGCGTCGCACGAAAATATAACTGCCACGTGCGTTATGATAAAAAGCGCGGAGCCATTCAGTTTTCAGGAGAAAAACGCTTCCAGCGTCACATCACGGAAGAGATGCTGGGTTTTTTCAGAGCCAATTAGGCCCCGCCGGCTCGACCCACCGCCTTGACTCTGCGCAGTCGCGCTTTAGCTTGAAGGCAAATGCCGAAAAGGAGGAGCGACTGCACATGGGTCCCGGTGATAGCGACATTTCGATCAAGCCCCGCCAAGAGCATCAGCAGAAAACCCAGAAACCTCCCATGTATAAGGTGCTTTTGCACAACGACAATTTCACCACCAAACTGTTCGTGGTGGAGATTCTGGTGGCGGTCTTCCACAAATCCGCCGCCGATGCCCAGCACTTGATGTGGCAAGTTCATCAAAGAGGTGTCGGTGTGGCCGGTGTCTACCCCCTGGAGGTGGCCGAAACCAAGGTCAAGGTCGTCACCGGCCTGGCCCGGGAACACGGTTTCCCCCTGCGTCTAACCCTGGAAAAAGAATAAGCCCTAAGGTTACCCCAACAACCCCCTGCGAACCGCGTCGCTGAACGGTAAGTGCTGGTTGAGCTGATCGATGGCCGCTTGCTCGGCTCGGTTGATGGCGGCCATATTCGATCGCACGATCAGGTCCAGGCTCCTATCGTAGAAACGATGCAGGCTGTGGTTGCCGACCGATTTAAAACCGCGCCGGATTTTGTGCGGTGATCCGGCTCCTGGATCAAAGTAGCGGATTCCGTGGCTGATGGCCCACTCGATGGGGGCATAGAAACAGGCGTTGAAATGAAGGTTGGGCATTTGAACAGCAGCCCCCCAATAGCGGCCGATGAGCCCATCGCCCTTTTTCAGGAGCATGGATAAAGCCAGGGGGTCGCCTGACCCGCCGTCCTGGACCCCAGCCATCAACAGCAGCCGATGGGCGTAATGCCGGAATATCCCCTCGAAAAACCTGCGGTTCAGGTACTTGCAGCCCCACGGGCCATAGCGCGCGTTGGTATCCGCATAAAAACGGTACATGAGCGGAACCAGGTACCGGGGAATTTGGTCCCCGGCAAAGGCCTGAAAGCGGATACCGTTATCAGCCAGGCTTTTGCGTTCGCGGTGGATATTACGCCGCTGATTCGACTTGAACAGCTTCAAGTAGGCATCCAGGCTTTTCAAGCCCGGATTGTGCCAGGCATAACTCTGGTGCAGCCAGGCAATAAAACCGAGCGGTTGCACCATCTGTCCCCACTGGGGATCGACAAACAGAAAACTGACGCTGTTGAGTTTTAGATCACGGCAGCGCTCATCGATCTGGCCCACCATCAGACGGGTTAGTACGTTCGGGTCCTCCCCAGGATCCATCAGAAAGCGATAACCCACCACCGGCGTCAGGGGGCTCATGCCCACCAGTTTGGGGTAGTAGGTACTTCCCAGACGCTGGGCCACCTCGGCCCACACCTGGTCAAAGACAAATTCGCCGGCACTATGGGTTTTAACATATAACGGTGCGGCAGCCACCAACCGACGGTCCCGCCAGACGGTAAGGTGACAGGGGATCCATCCCGTTGGGGGGGCGATGCTCCCCGAGTCTTCCAGCTGATGCAGCCACTGCCACTCCATCAGCGGGGTGGTCAGGGGAATTGCCAGGCGGTCCCACGCTGCGGCATCGATGTCTGCCATGGCACCATGCCACTGGATTTGATAGGTTGCCAGGGTCTGGGGCTGCATGAACGTTTCCCAAGTATTCAGATGGGTTCAAATCAAAACGCCCATCCCGGGCGCTCACGTCTTTGACAGAGGATAAGCAGTCCGCCGCGAAAAGAAAGGGGCGCGCCGCGGCCGGACTCGGCAAGGAGCGTTACAAGACACCGGGGGAACGATGCCCGGCGATTTCAGAGGAGCGCAGCATGGACAAAAAACGGCCGGTATGGGAAGCCTGGCAGCGGGCCACCTTTTCCGGCGCGCCCTGGGTGACGACCCGGCCGCCCGCGGCACCCCCTTCGGGTCCCAGGTCGATGATCCAGTCGGCACACTTGATCACATCCAGGTTGTGTTCGATGATGACCACGGTGTTACCGGCTTCCACCAAACGCTGGAGTACTGAAAGCAGCATGCGGATATCCTGGAAATGCAGGCCGGTGGTGGGCTCGTCCAGGATGTAGAGGGTTTGCCCGGTTTCCCGTTTGGCCAGTTCGCGGGCCAGTTTGATCCGCTGGGCCTCGCCACCAGACAGGGTTGTGGCCGATTGACCCAGCTTGATGTAGCCGAGGCCCACCTGCATGAGCGTATCGAGAATGGCCTTGATGCGCGGATAGCGTCCAAAAAGGTCAAGCGCCTGACGCACGGAAAGATCCAGCACATCGGCAATGCTGTGATCCTTGTAGCGCACCTGCAGCGTGGCTTCATTGAAGCGCCTTGCCCGGCAGGTTTCACAGGGCACATAGACGTCGGCCAGAAAGTGCATCTCGACCTTGATGAAACCGTCACCCCGGCAGGCCTCACAGCGGCCACCCTTGACGTTGAATGAAAAACGCCCCTTGCCATAGCCGCGCGCCTTGGATTCGGGCAGCAGGGCAAACAAGTCCCGAATCTGGTCAAAGAGCTTTGTATAGGTGGCCGGGTTGCTGCGCGGGGTCCGTCCGATGGCCTTCTGATCGATATTGATGACCTTGTTCAAGTGCCCCAAGCCCTGGATGCCGATGTGACGTCCCACCTCCAGGTGACTGTCGTGCAGCCGTCGGGCCAGGGCCGGATAAAGAATCTGATTGATCAGGGTAGACTTGCCGGCCCCCGAGACACCCGTGATCGCCACCATCATCCCCAGGGGGATTTTGACGTTGATCTTGGCCAGGTTGTTGGCCGCCGCCCCCTTAATGACAACCCATCTGTTCCCGCACGACCGGGGCGTCCGGCGCCGCGTCGGCATCTCGATGCGCTCGGCACCGCTGAGGAAGCGGCCGGTCACGGAATCCGGGTGGGTCTGAATCGCTTCCGGGGTCCCTTGGGCCACGATCCGTCCGCCCAACAGCCCGGCCCCAGGCCCCATATCCACGATCCAGTCGGCGGCTTGCATGGTTTCCCGGTCGTGCTCGATAACGATCAGGGTGTTGCCGATGTCACGCAGGTGGCAGAGGGTCTCGAGGAGCTTGACATTGTCGCGCTGATGCAGGCCGATGGAGGGCTCATCGAGGATATAGAGAACGCCGGTGAGCTCGGAGCCCACCTGGGAGGCCAAGCGGATCCGCTGGGACTCGCCTCCCGAAAGGGTCGGCCCCTTGCGATCCAGGGAAAGGTAGTCCAGCCCCACGTTGAGCAGAAATCCGAGCCGGCTCTGGATCTCCTTCAACAGCTCCTCGGCAATCAGGTGCTGGTTGCCTGAAAGGCTAAGCGTATCAAAAAAGTCCCAGGCCTGGGCAATGGTCATCTGGGTGATCTCGAAGATGGGCCGCCCGGCCACCCTGACGCCGAGCACTTCGCGCCGCAGCCGGCGTCCCTGACACGTACGACACGGTTGGGAGGACATGAAACTGGCATAGTAGCGCTTCTGGCTTTCGGACTGGGTCTGGCGGTAGCGCCGCAACATGGTGTTGACCAGCCCTTCCCAGGCAGTGGTGAAGCTTCCCTTGATCTTTTCCGAATCCCAGTTCACCACCACCTCCCGCCCGTTGGCCCCATAAAGCAGCAACTTGCGGTGCTTTTGGGAAAGTCTTTTCCAGGGCCGGTCAAAATCGATCTTCCACTGGGCCTCCACGGCGGCCAGCTGACGCCCGCCCCAGGAGCCGTTCTCCTGTCCGCCCTTCAGAAAGTAGTTACGCCACGGCACCACCGCCCCCTGACGGATGGACAGATCAGGATCCGGCACCAGCTTTTCCACATCCATGGTCAGCTGGGTGCCGATGCCGTTGCAGTCCGGGCACATCCCCTGGGGGGAGTTGAAGGAGAAGCGCTGGGGCGAAAGCTCCGGATAGGCGATCCCGCAGCACGAACGGGCCTCGCTCATGCGGGTCTCCTCACCGTCCAGGGTGTGGATGATGAGCTGCCCCTGACCGCATTTAAGGGCCGTCTCAACCGAATCGGTGAGCCGTTTACGAAAAGCCTGCCCCTCGCGGACCACCAGCCGGTCCACCACCACTTCGATGGTGTGTTTCTTGTGTTTGGCCAGGTGCTGCACCTCTGTTAGGTCCTGGACCACACCATCCACGCGCACCCGTGCAAATCCCTGGCCGCTCAGGGTCTCCAGTTGCTGACGGTGTTCACCCTTGCGGTTTTCCACCACCGGGGCCATCACCAGAATTCTGCTGCCGGTTGCCATCCCCATGATCTGGTCCACCATGGCCTGGGCATTCCCGCGACCCACCCTGCGGCCACACTTGATGCAGTACTGTTCACCGATGCGGGCAAAGAGCACCCGCAGGTAATCGTACACCTCGGTGATGGTGCCCACCGTGGAGCGGGGATTTCGGCCGGCCGCCTTCTGCTCGATGGAAATGGTGGGCGACAGGCCGCGGATGGTGTCGTAGCGGGGTTTCTCCATCTGGCCGATAAACTGACGCGCATAGGCGGAAAGGGATTCCACATAACGCCGCTGGCCTTCGGCGAAGATGGTATCAAAGGCCAGGCTCGACTTGCCCGATCCGGAAACCCCGGTGAAGACAATCAGTTTCTTTTTAGGCAGGGTCAGGCTGACATTCTGCAGGTTATGCTCCCGGGCGCCCCTGATGGAGATGCAGTCCAGTTCGGTATGCTTGCGGGCTTTTGACCAGCGGGGCTGAAATTCAACCACCGGTGAGGTTTTCTTCGACATGGCGGTACCGTTCTCTTCAGATGGGTTATAAGGGGTGGCAACAACGCACGCTCAATCTAAGGATGCCTCCCTGCCTGAGCAACCTTACCGTGCGCCTTCCCGGCCGGGCTCGGATTCATGGCCAACCCTTCCGGCAGCGACGATCGAACCATAGCACCCACGGGTGACAACCTTATGTCAGCAGGGTTGATAGGTCCACCAGCGGGCGGCCACGACGCGGTGACAACGTCACACTTCAACTCATCATAGGTAGTGATCGGCGATTCTCTGTGCCAGGCGGGTGACCTGCCGGCAGAGGGCCTTTGGCGCCACGATCCTGACCCGGTCCACAAAGCTGATCAGCCAATGGGAGAGATAGTCGTAGCTGGAGACCAGGAATTTCATCTCCACCTCCTGATCCAGCTGTCTCTCGTCCACAAATCCAAAATAATATTTCTGGTTTTGGATTCGACGCGCCGTCTGCCCGTCAAAACGCACCACGGCCGGTTTCAAATCGCTGTCGATGACCATGCGCTGGACGAGATCCGTCAATGGATCATGCCGCCTGGCATCAAATGTGGCATTGGTGGGTGTCATTTGCTTAATGCGGTCCACCCGAAAATCGCGATAATCCTGGCGCAGCCGGCAGAAAGCCAGCAGATGCCAGTGGCCGGCGTAAAAGCAAAGCCCCAGCGGCTCCACCCGGCGCAGGGTCTCTTGATCCCGGTAGGCGGAGTAGTATTCGATGGCGATCACCTGCTTTTGACCCAGCACGGCCTGCAGATCCAGCAGGAACCGGTTGGGGAACCCCTCGGGCTCCGCCGGGGCGACCGTCAGCACCTGGATCTGTCCGCTCAAATTATCCAAAAAATCCTGCTCTTCGCTCTCCAGAACGGCCTTGATCTTGTCCAACGCCGCGGTATAGCGCAAGTTGATCGGTACGTCGGTGAACTTTTCCATGAGTTTGCCGGCCATGATCAGGGCACCGGCCTCCTGGCGGGTGAACATTACTGGCGGCAGATGGTACCCTTTGGTGAGAAAGTAGCCCATACCGGCCTCGGCACCGATGGGGACACCGGCATCCTCCAAGGCGCGAATGTCACGGTAGACCGTGCGCAGGCTGATCCCAAAGCGGGCAGCGATCTCCCGAGCGGTGAGGACCCGCTTGGTCTGCAGTTGAATGAGAATGGCCGTCAGACGGTGAATGCGGTTCATGGGTGGGTTCGTCTCAACCAAGGGTCTTTAACCGTTGGGCAATCTCCCAGCGCTTGAGAAGTTCGGCCACCACCGGAGGCACATAGTCATGGTGGTCGTTGTACAGGATTTGGAATCGACCGTGAATAACACCTGTGTCATAGGGTGTTTGTCCCATGGCGTCGCTCCTCCGCTCCAAAACCACTTATTTTGGATCGCCAATCACATCGAATGGCACGCCCCGTCCTGGCCAGAAGGGTTGGTCGTCGGGCGTATCCATCAGTCCGCCCAATTTGGCCCGGTCGAGATAATTTAAAATCAGGTGGATCAACTCACGGCCGCGTACCGTTCCCAGGGAACCAGCGGCCATGGCTGTTTCGGAAAAGCTACGCACGCCATCCCGCCAGACACCGGGTCCCACAAAAAGCAGGGGGACCGGTTCCCCGGAATGGACCAGCGGGCCACCACTGGGGGTGGCATGATCCGAGGTAATCACCAGCAGCGTATCGGGACGCTCAAGGAGGGCATCGATGGCACGGTCGATACCCCGATCGAGAGCCTCGATGGCCGCTTTTTTGAGGGCTGGTTGTTTGCGGTGACCGGCTTCGTCGGGCACTTTGCTATGCAGATGGATCAAATCGTAACTCGCCAGCAGCCGGGCGGCTGCCTCGATCCGACGGGCCATGTCCGATGCCGGAGCCCCGCTGTCGCGGGTCCGGCGGCAGGTCATCCCCAGGTAGGCCCCCAAACCCCGGTAAACGATTCCCGAAGCCATAATCAGGGCCTTGAGACCGTAGCGTTCCTTAAAGGACGGTACCCGCTTGAGCCGGCCGGCGCGCTGGGTCACCATGCCATTGATGGGCGGTTGGCCTGCTTTACGACGCTGACGGTTGAGGGGATGATCGTTCAAGCAACCGTGAAGCCGGCGCAGAAAGACGGTCAGGGCCTCGGCCGTCAGACGGGCGTGGTCGGGCTCGAGGGTCCTGCGAAAGGGCAACGGTGTCATTATCTGGCGGCCGGCGAGAATCGGATCGGTATCAGTGATCTGGGGCGAGACGCTACCTTGCAGGCGCAGGATTCCGGACAGCGCGTGGGTCAACTGAAAGGAGAGCCGGACTTCCCCATACTTAAAAGGTGACGCCAGATCGGCCAGCAGCTTGGCCTGCTCCCGGTCGGCCTGTGGCTTGCCGTCCACCAGCACCAGGTAGCGGCCTCTCTTTTGCAGCGAGGCAAAGTGGGCCAGGATGGCCACATCGCCAGGGTCCAGGGCCATTCCGGCCCCCAGCGCCTCCAGCGCGCCGCGGCCGGGAAACTCGGCGCTGGAATAGCCGAACATGGCAAAATGGGCATTTTCACTGGGCAGCGCCTGGCCCAGCAGACCGGCATGGTAACGGCCACAAGCGCCGGCTGCGGCAAGCCGGTCGAGCCGCGGTGTGGCGGCGGCTTCCAGGGGCGTCCGACCGCCCAACGCGTCAAAAGCGCGGTCGGCCAAGCCATCCAATAGCAGAATCACCGCCTTTTTTACCATGGATGCGCCCTATACTTTAAACCAATACTTTAAATGGCAACAACCGGTTTGCACAACGGGTCAGACGGTATCCTGCAGGTGAAGTTCACGGCGCTGGTGCCAGAGATCCGCCTGGAGCACACAAACGTCGCCCTGCTCATCGCGGGTGGCGATCACCGTACCGAAGTCCTGGGGGTCTACGGCCTGGCAGCTGTTGCCGGACCAGCTTGCAAAATTGGGCACCGCCGAAATAAACGCTTTTACAATTTCGGCATCCACGGGCACAGCGCAGTTCATCTCGGGGATCACGATGGTATCACTACCGGATACCTGGTTATGAACAAAGTAGGCAATCATCCATCTCTTCTCCTAGTGGGGGTCTGTTTGGAGGAGACCTCCGAACCGCTACGCCGGCGGTCATCCGTCCGAAGTTAAGTAGCCTCGTGGGGCGGCAAGACCAGTTGATACAGGGGGGCCTGAATACGGGACTGCTTGCAGACCGGGCAACGCCCAGGGGGTTTCAGCCGTTGTCGTTCCTTGAATAGAAATCCGCAGCCCGTGCAACGTGCCGGTGTTACGATCAGCGTTTGACCCTGCGCCGCAGCACTCCGAGCAATGTGGTCCAGGTGATCGTAAACCTCCCTTTCCCGAACTGCCACCGCCTGGGAGATGGTGCGGGCGCTTTGCGGCCCTGATTTGAGAAGTTCTCCAATGGTTTGCCTCAACGTTGGCATGGTCGAACACCATTCATCTCGCCTGCACCAGAAGGTCTTGGAGATAGTCAATAACCCCCTGAACGCAGGGTTGAATTTGCTCGGCCGCATGCAGGTATGCCGAAAGGGGTTGCCCGTAGGGATCGTCGATTTCCGGTGGGTCGCAAGGCTGGGGCGCGAACTCACCCAAAAGGTGTACATTGGGCTTGCTCAGAATAAATGCCCCCCGCACAACTTCCAGATGAAAACGCTCCATCACCAGGATCAACTTTGAACTCCGCAACATCTCCTTGTCCAAGGGTCGCGCGCGATGTCGGGAGATATCGACGCCGTATTGCGCCATGGTCTGAATCGCCATCGCTTCGGCGGGTTTGCCGTAAAGGGCATAAGTGCCGGCCGAACGAACCGTTACTTTTTGCCGCAGCGCCTCGGACAGGAGATGTTTAAGCAATCCCTCGGCCATGGGGCTGCGGCAGATATTACCAGTGCAAACAGTTAAAACGCCGTACATACAGTTCCTTGACAGTCCTACACGCCTCCCATGTGTGGCCGGGATCTGGCCATGGCCTGGTGTACAATGCCTTCCCGGCGTAGCATTTTCAATGGGTCCAAGTGGGGGGTTTGTATCAGTTTAAGCAGGTATTGCTTATGATTCCGCATGGCCACGGCATAAAGGTTCTCGTCGATCTGCCAGCGCGTTTGGAAATGCAGACACATGAGATGCCCCACATTGCCCAGATGCTCTGCCATGCGCTGCTGCATCGTATCATAGAAACCGATCGTCTTACGCAAAAAATCGACCTCATCGGTATAATCACCAATGCCCGCTTCCTGAAACTCCCGGTAAAGAAAAATCAATTTTTCAAGATAGATCCGATCCGCCATCTGGGCCATGATATCGGCGGTGGCCAAAATCTGCCCCAACATTCGATGATTCGGTTGCTTGAATCTGACCTGCTCCATATCCACAGTGATGTCGGTGCTTCGGATCAGGGTTTGGACGAAATGCAGTTCCTCGTTGGACAAATCAAACCGGCTGCCGTGGGCTCCCACAAAAACCATGCTGCGGCTGACGTGAATGGTGGTATATTTGGCACCGGTCCCCACCGCATCGGACACCTCCTGGATATAACCGGTATCATGCAGCAGGGCCGCAGATAGAACCAGGTAGATCTCCCGGTGCGTGCCGATCTGCTGGTGCAAAGCGGCGCCATGGAGCAGCCGCATAGTGGCCAAGAGGGTATCGGTGGTATGTCGGAAATCATGAAAACCGGTGTTACAGGCCTGTTTGCCAGGATAGCGCCCCTCAAAAAGCGCCTGGGTGCGTTGGAACGCCGACCGGATGAGGTGGGTGTCGATACGGGGAGAAATCAAGCCGGCGATCAACAAAACCTCTTCCAACACCGCTTGGGATGAGCTCATATCGATCAAATCGGCTAGCTTTCGTTGCGGCATCTCTGTATCCCCCCGGGGATAGGCAGGCACTCCTTAACGTGGCGTCTAAAAATTTGAAAATTCATAATACACGCAGGTGCCTGCACCTTGTCAAGAAGCTTTGACGGTATGTCCAGGGTAATCGCATGCAACCTGGGTATGCACAAACCGATGGTTCTGCTCACCCTGCCACTGAACCACCATATGATAAAGCATAGCATTTGTTTATTTAAAATATATAACTGAAAAGATTAAAAAACTAGCATTTGCGAAGTTGTGCGCTACCCTTCTAAAAAA
>Ga0316577_10001270_pt1 | contig 11780 bp, 8 predicted proteins | sample S5NA_FD_203073 | JGI IMG/M metagenome (GOLD analysis project Ga0316577, IMG submission 203073) | Rhizosphere microbial communities from salt marsh grasses in Alabama, United States - S5-7_050615r2r1 | ecosystem: Host-associated > Plants > Roots > Rhizosphere | place: USA: Alabama | collected... | reverse complement strand
GAAGAACGAGCAGTGTACGCACCAGGTCTTCCAGGACTTTATCTTCATTTGGGTCCAGCTCGACAGTTTTGGCTAACAACCGGTCAACCAAATCCATCAGGGGTAATGTCAGGCTATTCTGAACGTATAGTTGAGGTTCTGTATAATCCTGCCTCAAAGACTCATCCACCAGCTGCAATAGTGCCTGGTGATCCCCTGACCGGAAGTCATCAACCGCAAACCGGTTCAAACCATTTTCCTGTAGAGCCCGATCCATGCGATAAACCAGATCCGGACGCCGCAGCAGGACGCTCAGCAGATGCTCTTCAAGTAGTTCCGGTGTGGCATGTATCGCTATATCCCCTGCAACAGATCCATCTACTCTACTGGCGCTTGAAGAGGTCCGAATATTCGCGCGGCGGGATCTGGTAGATGGTTTAGATCCCTCGATCAGGGCGCGCTCGTCGACTTTGAGCAAGCGAGCCAACTGCTGGCGATATGTCTCTCGTTCTACAGCATCCGCTACATCCTCAATCAAAGGCAGTACCTGGCTTGCGATCCTGGACTTTACCTTTGCATCCTCAAGATCCTGATCCTTAGCCAGCGATTCCATAACATGCACCACGATGGGTTGCGCATGAGCCACGAGTTCCCGCCACAGGTTCGCGTCCTGAAATACTACTTCGTCTGGGTCGAGTCCCTCGGGAAGAGCTGTAACCCGGATATCTGCCTTCAAGCGAGCTTCGCTGCCCAACAAACCGCGCGGATCAAAAACGGGATCTGCTTCTCGATCCAATGTTTGCCGGGCAACTTCTAAGCCACGCAACGTGGCTTTATCCCCGGCCGCATCTGAATCCAGGGCCAAAACGATGCGCCGAGAAAAACGCTTCACCATGCGCAGCTGGTACTCACTCAGCGCAGTGCCCATGGGCGAGACGGCATTGCTGAAACCCTCCTGGTGCAGGGCGATCACATCCAGGTAGCCTTCAACTATCACGGATTGGTCCTGGGCGCGAATTTCTTTTTTTGCCCGGTCAAGCCCATATAAGATATGGCTTTTATCAAACAACTCGGTCTGGGGTGAATTCAGAAACTTAGGTACATCTTCAGGATTTACAACCCGTGCTCCAAATCCTGCCATCCGCCCGCGCTCATCCCGAATCGGGAACATGATCCGGTGACGAAAACGGTCATAGATAGAGATCCGCTCAGATTCACCCGACTCTTCCCGTGCAGTCACCATTCCACAGGCAATCAAGTCCGCCTGATCATATCCTTTCGATGTGAAATGATTTAGACCTGCATCCCAAGCATTAGGTGCATATCCCAATCCGAAAGCCTCGATGGTCGCATCATTCAAACCACGTTTGGTTCGCAGGTATTCCAATACGGGTTTTCCTGCTGGGGAGTTCATCAAATTATGACGGTAGAAGGTGACCGCATCTTCGAGCAGATTTCTCAGGTGCTCGTGTTCTTCAATTGCCTCCTGATCCTGCGGGGTAAGCGGTTTCAGTTCAACTCCTGCCCGCTCCGCTAAATGGGTCAACGCTTCGCTAAAATCCCAACCTTCTTTCTTCATTACGAAGCCAAAAATATCCCCACCTTCGTTACATTGACCAAAACAACGCCAGGTACCTGTTTCGGGGAAAACAACAAATGCCGGGGTCCGGGTATTACTGTGGAAGGGACAGAAACCCGTGTAGTTCTTCCCCGTATGACGCAATTGTACGGTCTCTGAAATCAGGTCAACGATATCAATCCGATTTTTAATCTCATCAATCGTAGACATTTGCAGCCTGGTCTTTTTCTAATCCAGCGTAAATTTATAAACACCCCATGGGGATCGTTGGTTGCGCATGACTTACCTGATGGGCACCATTAATGATATGCGGGGCTAAATTATACCAGTTGTGTCTTTGTAGAAATCCCTCGCGGCTATATTTTTTGTTTTCTTCTCGGAGAAAAATGCGTATCTTGCAGGATTGAAAGCAATTATAATATTTTTATGCCCGCAACAGCCTTTGATGAAATGTATATATCTGTCGATATTGAGACAGCTGGACCAAATCCCAGCCAGTATTCATTATTAGCAATTGGAGCTTGCTCAGTCGCTCAACCAAAAATCAGCTTCTATATTGAACTGAAACCGGTAAATGACCAGCTGCTGCCAGAAGCACACGCCATTCACAATCTCTCTATTCAAGATCTGAAATCCAGAGGTACTGCTCCCGAGAAAGCCATGGCGGAGTTTGCAGCCTGGCTGGAAGAGGTTGTTCCCCCGGGAGAGAGACCAGTCTTCGTAGCGTTCAACGCACCATTCGATTGGATGTTTGTCAGCGATTACTTTCACCGGTACCTGGGTCGCAATCCTTTCGGACATGCAGCCCTGGACATGAAAGCCTTTTATATGGGCTTGCATGGGTCCTCCTGGAAAGAAACCGCGATGAGTAACGTAGCAGAAGGTTACCTGGATGGGAGGCAAATCAGCCACAATGCTCTTGAGGATGCTCAAGATCAGGCCCAGATATTTACTCGTTTGTACAACCTATCAAGAAATCACGGATAATGTAACAAGAAAGCCAAATCAACGGTTTAACTAATGCGCTGATCGATCCAATGATCAGCATCCGACTGGTTCCCGATACGCCTCTGAAAAAGCACTGATCTTGGCATTTCACAGGACCCACAGAAGATCGATAGACTAAACAAGGAGCTGCCAGCATGGGTGAACATCCATCATCGAGTTCTAATATGAAACTAAAGCAGATCATTGAATCTGCGAATGACCTGGGAGTGGAAATTAGCGAGGCAGAAGCTCTCCAGTGGCTAGCAGCGATGGCTGCTGATTCAGAGGCTGAAATTTCGATGGACCTCGAAACCGGTGTCTTCGGGCATAAAGTTGTCATGCTGGATTTCAGCACCAGCGAATTGGCCCGTTTTCGGGAAATTGGACGCCTGGTCGAATTCCAAGATCAGCCCGGCGTGGTAGAAACCGCTCTGGCTCTGTCTGGATCTTCTGCCCAGTCGAAAATTCAAACCTACCCGGGTGACTGCGATTATTTCGAACGGGTCAACATTATTGCAGACTCACACCAGGAAGCCTGCCAGATATTAGCCAGGATCATGCGAGAAAAAGCACTCTCAACGATAAAAGGTCCAACTTACCAGCTGATCGAAGTCAAATTTGGTTCTTACCCTGTCGATATCGTCAGAGATGACAAACTGACCAGGAAAGGGTCTCCCATCTCATGGTCTGTTCCAGATATCCAGGCCGGTAAAATTGAGGGTTTTCAACCAGATGGTACCCGCGCAACCATCCTGTGGGATGAAATTGCCCAAGATCCCGGCTGGTGCAAGCTGGATTGGGTGATTGCTGACCCGGCTCGCGGGAAATTAGCAAATGCCAGCAATATGCTGGATGTCACCTGGGAGGCGCCGGATGGCATTATCACCCCGCTCGATCACTACCTGGATGGATACTTCCAGGAGGTATACCTGGAGGCGGAATCAGTGCCGATCTTTTCCAAGCTGATGAAGCAGGTCTCTCCCGATGCGCTGGACGATTATGTCACCCAACTTGAAAAAGAAGTCAATAAGTACCTTACCAAGGATGTCAATTACGGAAAAGCGGCGAAACGCATGTACAATGTTTTTCGTTTGACCGGCCGTTACGAGGAAGCTGCTTATCTCCGGGAGCTGTTCGACGAACCTACAACCATGCTCTACCAGGTTTGGTCGCTGATCCGCACGCTTGACGATAGTTTCGTTCCCGGGTCTGAAATTTCTATTGACCACGTACTTGCCCAGGCAGACGAGCTGATTGTCGCTGTGATCAACGCCCTGGAAGGTGACCAGGAAACAGAGATCGTGCGTCACCTGTTAAAACTTCGTGACAGCCTGAGTCGCCAAGACTCCACCGATCACCTGTCCTCCGAAGCAGAAGCCGCAAGGGAACAGGTGATTAATATTGTCAATAATTTCTTCTATAAGAATCTGACCTCTATTCCTACCATCAAAGCTTACATGGACGATTTTAATGAAAAACCTGCCGGGTAGAACCGGCAGGTCTGCAGATACTGGTTTCCTTTAACAATCAGCTTGCGGGCTAGAAGCCTTCTAATTTCGACATGTCGACCACGCCGTCAGCGAGGGCAGAGATGCGCTGCAAGAGTCCAAGCCGGTTTTCGCGCAGCAGCTGATCCTCCACCATCACCAGAACCTGATCGAAGAACTGGTTGATCTGAGGAATCAGGGGAGTAAATGCGCCCAGGAAGTCATCCACCGAACCCGCAGCGCGCGGCTTGCTCTCAGCTGCTTTGAGGGCTTCGTATAAGGCAACCTCGAATTCTACCTCCAATCTCGATTCTGCCACGGGAAATACAAGGTCCAGATCACGCGTGATGCGCACGCAGCGCGCATAAGCGGGTAAAATCTGGTCCCAATCTGGTCGTGCCACCCATTCCGTTAATGCAGTTACCGCCTGGGAAGCACGGTAGGGATTGTGCCCCTGGGCTGATAGAACCGCATCGATCACATCATAAGGCTCTCCCCGCTCAAGCAGCAGGTTGCGCTGCCGCTCAATAATAAAGTCGAGACATTCCTGGCGATCATCCAGTTTCATTTCACGGGGGAGATTCTTGGCTGCAGCTTCAAGCGCTGCCTGCAAATCGAAATCCTGCTTCCATTCCATCAGGTTGCCAACCACCCCCAGGGCTGCCCGCCGCTGTCCAAATGGGTCTTTGGTGCCGCTGGGTGCCAGGCCGATCGCAAACAAGCCAGCCAGCGTATCCAATCGGTCTGCCAGGCCAACCGCCAACCCTGGTAAAGTTTCTGGCACTGCATCACCTGCGAAACGCGGCAGGTAATGCTCATAAATCGCCTGGGCGACAGCAGGTGCCTCACCTGAATTAAGGGCATAATAACGCCCCATAATACCCTGCAAGGAGGTCATCTCAACAACCATCTGGGTCACCAGATCTGCTTTACACAATTCTGCTGCCCGCTGCCCGGTTTGTTCCTGCTCTGAATCCATGCCCAACAGGTATGCCAGATCAGACACCATGTTCCGAATACGCCGCGTTTTCTCCAAAACCGAACCCAGATCTTCCTGGAACATTAAAGTATCGAGTTGGGAAAGGTAATTCTCCAATGGCTGCTTACAGTCCTCCGCCACGAAAAAGTCTGCATCGGCAAACCTGGCCCTGATAACATGCTCATTCCCTTCAATAATCAATTCCAAATCCTGCGAGCGATCAGATTCACCCCGGTTGGTAACTGCAATAAAATACGGCAGCAGCTGGCCATCTTTTTCCACAGGGAAATAGCGCTGGTGCTTCTTCATGACTGAGATCAGGACTTCACGCGGCAGCTGCAGGTACTTTGGCTCGAATGAACCGCGGATCCCCAGAGGTGCCTCGACCAGATTGGTGACTTCAGCCAAAAGATCTGGCTCTATTACCGCCTGGCTCCCAACTTCACCTGCCAATTCTTCAACCTGCTCACGAATTTGCTGCGCTCGCTTTTCCTGGTCGAGGATGATCCCTTGCTCTGCGAGTGATGTCAAGAAAGTCTCTGGATCTTTCACACTGATCCGTTCCGGTACGTGAAAACGTAAGCCCCTAGTGCTTCCACCCGCATCAACTCCAGCGTACGAAAATGGAATTACCTGCTGTTCGAAGAGGGCCAGGATCCAGCGAATGGGCCTTGAAAAAGCTATGTTGCTGCTGTTCCAGCGCATCGATTTCCCAAAACGCAGTCCAGCCACCAGGGCGGGAAGCATATCTGAAAGAACCTGCGGTGTTGGCTTGCCTTTTGTTTGTACTACTGCAACGGCATACTTGCCACCGTCCATTTCACGAACCTGCAGATCACTAACATGGACTCCCTTGCTGCGAGCAAATCCCTGCGCAGCAGGAGTCGGCTGTCCTTGATCATCGAATGCCCTATTCGCCGGGGGTCCCTTGACCAGCTGTTCCTCATCAGGTTGGTGGGCAGCCAGGTCTTCCACCAGAACGACCAGTCTTCGCGGTGTGCCCATGGCATGTACTTCACCATGGGTGAGGCGGTTATCCGCCATCATACGCCTGATGGCAGGCTCTAGCTGTTCAAGGGCATGCGTCAAATCTCCCGCCGGCAGCTCTTCAGTTCCGATCTCGAGCAGAAAAGTACCAGCTTTTGATACCTCCATTGAAATAAGGTGCACTGATGACGCACTATCTTCTTGACCAGCCTCGCTGCCAAGTACCCCCGATTCTTCCTCCAACCAGGGGTACTCCAGACGCTGCCGTTCATCAACATAAGCCGATGAGATCTTTCGGGAGATCTCGCGCATGCGGCCAAAAAAAGCCTGGCGTTCGGTTACCCCGATCGCACCACGTGTATCCAACACATTAAAAGTGTGCGAACATTTCAGCAGATAATCATAGGCGGGCAGGATTAATCCCGCTTCCAGGGCTAAATTTGCCTCAGCCTCATACAATTCGTACATTTGGCGCAAGCGGACGATATCCGCTACTTCGAAGTAATACCGGCTGTGCTCCCTTTCAGCTTGCAAATTGACATCCCCGGCGGACAAATTCCTTTGGGTCAAGACCGCATTACCAGGCACGCTATTCCACTGGATATCTTGAAAACCACGCACACGCTGCAGGGCAATCGCGATGCGGTCAAGACCATAGGTTAACTCAACCGATACCGGATCGATATTGATGCCACCTGCCTGCTGGAAGTAAGTGAACTGGGTTATTTCCTGCCCATCCAGCCATACTTCCCAGCCCAAACCCCAGGCCCCGATCGCTGGCTGCTCCCAATTGTCCTCCACGAAGCGGATATCATGCATCAATGGATCGATCCCCAGGGCTTTCAGTGAATTAAGATATATCTCCTGTGGATTGCCCGGGTCAGGTTTCAAGATCACCTGGAATTGGTAGTGCTGCTGCATGCGGTTAGGATTATCACCGTAGCGCCCATCATCGGGCCGGATGCTGGGTTCGACATAGGCTACATTCCAGGGTTCTGGTCCCAAAACCCGTAAGAATGTGGCAGGATTCATCGTTCCAGCACCCACCTGGGTATAGTAGGGCTGCCAGATCAGGCATCCCAGGCCAGCCCAATAATTCTGCAGAGTGATAATGATCGATTGAAAATCAAGCGAATTTGCCATTATTTCTCATTCAACTCGTGTAAGGATCGGTATAGTTCTCTTCAATAGTTTCGGAATTATAACCGCTTCCCCTCTTGAAGCATTCAGTGGATTCCCTGATTTATTCCTGCTCTTGATGTACCCAAATACGTTGACAGGAGAAGAAATCCGGTTGAAAATCCTAGTAACAATCAACCCGCAGACTTAATCCGCGGCAGCTGCCTGTTCAACGTGTGTGGTCTCAGCATAGGTCTGGGTTGTCAGGTAGGAAAGTGCGTACCCGATTAGACCAGCCAATAGAGAAGCAATTATGATCCCTGCCTTTGCTTGATTCAATAAATCGGTGCTGCCCTGAAATGCATTCCCAGCAATGAAGAGCGACATCGTGAATCCAATTCCAGCCAGCCAGCTGGCGCTGAATAACTGCCGGATCGACACGTTGCGGGGCATGTCAGCCAACCCTATGCGCACGGCAAGCCAGGTGAAGAAAGTGATCCCGGCTACCTTACCCAACACCAGCCCTAAAACTATACCGATACTGACCACACTCAACAAACTTTGATCAAATTCCAACACTACACCCGCATTGGCCAGGGCGAAAACAGGCAGGATCAGGTACGTGGTCCAGGGCAGCAGGCTGTGCTCCAGGCGCTGTGCGGGTGACTGCATTCGGTCTGCTACAGTCTCAAGGGTTTGGGCCGCGGCCTGTGCCCGGTTTGGCTGGAGACTATCGGGTAGTTCAAATTCATCGAGTACAGAAACACACTGGGCTAGTAGAGCTTTCGGATCGGGTACTCCCCAGGTGGGAATAGTAGCAGCCAGTAGAACACCAGCGATGGTGGGATGGATCCCGGATTCCAGGAAAGCCAGCCACAGGCCGATCCCCAAAATTGCATAAGGCAAAGGAGAATAAATGCGGATACGGTTCAAGATAATGAGTACTACCAGGATCACCGCAGCAATCAAAAGGCTGGTCCAATGAATATCTGAAGAGTAAAAGATCGCCAGGACCAGAATCGCCCCTAGGTCATCAGCGATCGCTAATGCAGTGAAAAATATCTTAAGCGAAAGCGGGGCCCGGCTGCCGAGCAGTGCCAGCACTCCCAGGGTAAAGGCAATATCAGTCGCCATGGGTATTCCCCATCCCGACTCTCCTGGACCTCCAGCATTGAACAACAAATAAATCGCAGCAGGCACCAGCATACCACCCAGTGCCGCGGCCAATGGTAAAACCGCCCTCCGTGGCCTCGAGAGCTCACCGGTGGTCAGCTGGCGCTTGATCTCCAATCCAACTACAAAAAAGAACACGACCATCAGTCCATCATTGATCCATTCGATCAACGGCAAGCTGAAGACAGCCTGGCCAAATCCAAGCCCGAGCTCCGTTTCCCAGAAGTGAAAATATGATTCTGACAGTGAGGAATTCGCCCACACCAGAGCAATGATGGCACTAATCAAAAGCACTATCCCGCCAGATGCCTCGATGCGCGCGAAATCCTGCGCCAGCATGCGTACCTGAACTCCCAGGGGTTTCTCAACCGCATCGAGCAGCGATTCAAGGTCCCAGGCACCATCGTAGCGGGTACCATTGATAAAAAACGTTGGAGTCCCGTTCACACCGCTCCGCACCCCACTGTGAAAATCCTCTTTCACCCGCTCAACATAGACATGCTGCTCCAGGTCATGCTTGAATTGTTCAAGATCGAGCTCCAGTTGGGAAGCATACTCAACCAGGTGAGAAAGCTCCAGGGCATCCTGGTGCTCCAGCAGGAGATCCTGCATCTCCCAGAATTTGCCCTGTGCCCCAGCTGCTTCTGCTGCCTCCGCTGCCAGCTGGGCGTGCGGGTGAGAGGTGCGGATGGGAAAGTGGCGAAAGACGTATCGCACTCGCTTGCCCAACCGGTTGCGCAGCTCGCCAATCACTGGACTCACTTGCCGGCAGTAGGGACATTCTAGATCTCCGTACTCAACCAGTGTGATTGAAGCATCTTCAGGACCCAAGATATGATCTCGCTCGGCAACAGGTTGCGTCAGCTTCGGTGTGCTTGTAGCCACCATGTCGGTTCCCCTTTCATGTCGGTAGAGATTCTAAAGCGGAAAGTATACCATTGGCTCCAGGGTTAATGCCTGGTGGAGACACATAACTCCAGTGGATGATGCCATCTGAATCGATCACAAATAATGCTCGCTCGCTGAGACCAGCTCTTGAATCATAAACCCCATACCGCCTGGCCACCTCACCTTTCGGTTCAAAATCAGATAGTAATGGAAAAGATAATTGACGTTCTTCCATGTAGGCCTGGTGACTCCACCTGCTGTCGACAGAAATACCTAACAACTTGGCAGCGTGCTCTTCAAATAAAGGCAGCACTTCATTATAAAGACTCAGCTGATCCCCACAAACCGGACTCCAATCGGCAGGGTAAAAGGCCAGGATCACGGGTTTACCGAGAAAATCGGATAATGCGATCGAATTCCCGGTAGAACTTTCCAGGGAAAAGCCTGGTGCAGGTGTACCGGCGGGCAACACCCGCCCGGGATCGTTTTCCAGGCTGGAATCCTTGTTCGCCTTACTCAGAGTACCTGCTTTTCCTAATCTTCTTAACAAATCCACATCCCGAACTCCCAAATGATGAAGCAGAAATTGAACATTTTTCTGACGGTGATAATCTTACCACTTATCGGTTCTTCAAAATAGGACCACCGAATAATGTTTTTTTGCTATTTCTCAGCCGGAAGATTCAGCGGAAATTTAGGCTTAAACCAAGATACATGCTTGGAAAACCTCTCCCCGATCATCATTTCTCATGTTTTACCCAGATATTTCTTTGTGATAGGATACAACACCTTCGAAAAATAGATCATCCTTCTTTCCAAGTCTTGGTCTAAGCACCAAATCAAGGAACCCCACCCACCAGCATCCTCCATTGCCTGCTGGAAAATCTCGCCGGAATTATCGCGCCACGACAAGAAATTTACAACGACCGCATCGACAACGAAAACGAACATGCTACAAAGTTATATAGCGCCAGCCGCAGAGCGCGGTGGCTAATTCACTAGATTTCGGTTTACGATCTATCTCAGGGATAATCCTCTGCCAGCAGGGTTTCTATCGCAGCCTCGGTCTGATAATAATTCCCTTCACCGATATGCATGTAGCGGATTTTCCCCCGCTTATCGATCAGGTACAGCGTAGGCCAGTAACGGTTTTGATAGGCACGCCAGACGCGCCCCTCATTATCCTGTGCTACTGGATAAGTGATCTGCAGATCCCTCACCGCCTCTTTCAGCCGTTCAAGATCAGCTTCATAATCAAATTCGGGGTAATGATTGGCGATCAACACCAAACCCTGTGCAGCATATTTCTCGTGCCAGCCCCTCAACGAGGGGATCACATTGCGGCAGTTAATTCAACCGAAGGTCCACATTTCCAGCAGGATGACCTTGCCGTGCAAATCCGCCAGGCGCAGTGGTTTTGGGCTGTTGATCCACACATCGTTGGTCAGTTCCGGTGCGGGTCCTGAGCTGGTCAACTGGAAAGTCTCCTGTGATTCCGGTGTCAATTTGGGGGTGGTCAACTGTGCCTGGTATTCCTGCGTTGGGATTTTTGCAGAGGGAATCTTCTCACCAAGGCCTTCATTTAGCTCCTGATCCCCAGCTGAACTGCACCCCACCAGGACTAACATCCATACCAATAAAGACCTGCGCAACATACCTGGCAATCTCCTAATACTTCCAGACTTGAGTAAGAAAACAAGATTGTAGCAAGCCTTGCTTACAAAAGGATTAAGGGAAAGGACAGAATTTGGTTGACAATTCCTGGTGACCAAGCACCCAAATGGATTAATCTACCCGGCTAACAGAAGTATCTTGCACCGGGATCAATTGCTCATCGGCATCCAGTCCGCCTTGACCTTGCTCCGGGATGATCGCATCAGGCAGCTCATCCTCAACATTACGCACGCGGGGGTTGAGGTAGCCCAGTGCAGCTACAATGATGCTGATCGCCCCAACCACGATGAACATGAATCCCGTCCCACGCCCGGGACCAACCCCGATCAGCTGCCCGACGCTGTCCGCCAGGGCACCACCCTCCACCAACAGTGGTCTGAAAAGCCGGTCGGCTAAGGGGCCTGCCACAATATAAGCCAGGGGCATCATGGACCAGGCGATCATGCGCCGTACAGCAAACACACGCCCTTGCACATCCGCATCGACCTTGCTCTGCCAGATAGCCTGGCTGGAGCCGTTGATGATCGGCATGCTGAACATTAAACCGAAACCTGCTGCCGCCATGACCGGGATCAAGGGGCTGATTCCCAGCAGGGAGGTGAAAAATCCAGAAAGCATCAGGAAACCTAACACACCATGGATGCGGCGCTTGGGGCCTCCCCAGGCGCTCATCACGAGCGTGCCCAGCAACATACCCAGTCCGACAATCGAGAGAAGGATACCCAGCACATCTGCGGAGGTCATATCCAGGATCAGGGGCATGATCAGGGGTTCGATCAAACCGGTAACGAAGTTGAATGCCGCAAAGATCAACAATAAACCCAGCAATCCAGCCCGGGCGTAAATATAGGTCCAGCCAAAAAGGGCTTCTTTCCAGATCGAACCTTGACCTTGCCTGCCTGCTTCACTGCGTTCGGGACTGGGCACC
>Ga0316577_10001269_pt1 | contig 11786 bp, 8 predicted proteins | sample S5NA_FD_203073 | JGI IMG/M metagenome (GOLD analysis project Ga0316577, IMG submission 203073) | Rhizosphere microbial communities from salt marsh grasses in Alabama, United States - S5-7_050615r2r1 | ecosystem: Host-associated > Plants > Roots > Rhizosphere | place: USA: Alabama | collected... | reverse complement strand
ATTTGAACATCGCGAAGCCTTGGCGGCAGTTGCTGCAATGCAAACTTTTTTCCAGCCTCGCGGGATTGCGGTGATAGGTGCTTCACGAAAGCGCGGCAGCATCAGCGGTGAGCTCTTCCGGAACATCCTGGAAGCCGGATTCCATGGCCCTGTTTATCCAGTGAATGCCAAAACGGATGTTGTTCAATCAGTAGTGGCCTATTCTTCCGTTCTCGATTGTCCCGGAGAGGTTGATCTCGCTTTCATAGTAGTCCCTACCCCAGCCGTGCTGACTGTTGCCACTGAATGTGCTCAAAAAGGGGTACGTGCCCTTGTAGTTATCTCTGCGGGCTTTGCCGAGGCTGGTGAGCAAGGGGCTGAGCTTCAACGTGAGTTGGTGAAAATATGTCGTGAGTCTGGTATGCGCCTGATTGGTCCTAATTGTATGGGGATTGTCAATACCGATCCAAAGGTCGGTTTGAATGGGCAATTTTCACCCTATCAACCCATTCCTGGAAAAATTGGCTTTCTCTCCCAATCGGGGGCATTGGGTATATCGATCATCGATTATGCCAGTCGGCTTGGCCTGGGGATGTCAACCTTTGTTTCTGTTGGGAATAAGGCGGATATTTCTGGGAATGATCTGATCCAATACTGGGAAAGTGACGAAAATACGAATCTGATCCTCCTTTACCTCGAGTCTTTTGGGAATCCAAGAAAATTCGCACGTCTCACTCGGCGTGTGAGCAGGAAAAAGCCCATCATTGCCGTTAAAGGAGGGCGGTCAACAGCAGGTTTTCGGGCGACCCAGTCACATACCGGTGCGCTGGTCGCTGCTTCTGATGTCACGGTGGATGCTCTTTTCCGCCAGGCGGGGGTGATCAGGACAAATGTCCTTGCCGAGATGTTCGATATAGCCACGCTACTGACGACACAGCCCGTCCCTAAGGGAGATCGGGTTGCAATCATCACCAATGCAGGTGGTGCAGGTATTCTTGCTGCGGACGCCTGCGAAGACTCGGGGTTGCGTGTTCCAGAGTTGGCACAAGCTACTCAGGAAATGCTAACCGGTTTTCTCTCTCCCGCAGCCGGCGTAAAAAATCCAGTGGATATGGTGGCCTCCGCTTCGGCGAATGATTATGGACGTACAATCCGGATCGTGGCCAACGACCCGAGTGTGGATGCCTTGATTGTTATCTTCATTCCACCTATGTCTCTCCGCCCAGAAGAGGTTGCCGAGCAGATCTTGAAGGCGGGGCGAGATTTGGAAAGGAGCGTTCCCCTGATCACTTCATTTATGGCAAGCCAGGCAGCACCGGAGATTCTCTCAGATGGCCAGATTCGGATACCTTCCTACCCATTTCCAGAGCAAGCAGCTCGGGCACTTGCAAGTGCGGTGCAATATAGCTATTGGCTTTCTTCTACTGAGGGTAATCTCCCGAATTTCACCGACTTGCGCCGCGAAGAGGCATCGGCGATCGTAGCTCATGCTTTGCGAGGTGGTGAAGGGTGGCTTGTTCCAGAAGAGATTGGGAGCTTGCTCAACTGCTATGAGATTCCACTGGTAAAAACTCTGCACGTTTCAACACCACAAGAGGCTGGACGGGTGGCGGAAGAATTGGGGGATGAAGTTGCTCTTAAAGCAGTCGCCCCAGGATTGTTACACAAAAGCGAGGTTGGCGCAGTTCGCCTCTCCCTGAAAGGTAGCGAGGAAATTGAAGAGGCAGCAGAAGAGATGCTAAGGCAGTTATCATCAGCGGGTTTAAAAGGGACCGGATTCATTGTTCAGCCCATGGTCCAAGCGGGTATCGAGATGCTTGTTGGTGTTACCCACGATCCGGTCTTTGGCCCTATTGTGGTATGTGGTATCGGTGGTGTCCTTGTTGAGCTGCTCAAAGATGTCGTGGTTCGCATAACGCCTCTTACAGATCAAGATGTAAGTGAAATGCTCCGCTCGCTCAAGACATTTCCACTCCTGAGTGGGTACCGTGGCGGACCCAAGTACGATATTGGAGCACTCGAACAAGTTGTGCTCAGAATAGGCTCTTTAGTGGAAGATATTCATGAAATTGCCGAGTTAGATCTCAACCCGGTGATTGTATTGCCTGAGGGTCAAGGGGTGTCTATCGTTGACGCTCGCATCCGAGTAGCAGAAACCCTTCCACCGCTTCCCTTTGGTGCCAAGAAACGCTAATTTATTGGTCCATTTGCGCGCATGATGAACTTAGCGTCGCATAAAGAAACGAGGTATCAAATGAAAGAGTCAGAAAAATTACGGGTTCTAATCCCGCATTGGATTGAGCATAATGAGGAACATGCTCTGGAGTTTAAGCGGTGGGCAGAAAGAGCTGGCCAGGCATCCCCAGATCTGCTGGCGGCTGTCGATTTGATGAATCAAGTTAACCCACATCTGGGCATTGCGCTGGAAAATTTTGGTGGGGCACTAGCCCATCCTCATTTGCATTGATGGGATTGTGCCTTTATTTTTTAATCGAGGAGGTGCCGAATGCCAACAGATCCAAAATACTTACAGAATTTTTCTTGTTTTGAAAGTCTCTCTAGAGACCAATTGCAGGCAGTAGCTGAAATAACCAATGCTGTTTGCTATCCGTCCGGATATGTCCTTTTTGAAGAAGGCAATCCCGGAGATCGTTTGTTCTTCTTGATGAAAGGCAGCGTCGAGGTTTTCTATCAAATTGGAGAAGAAACCCGTGTTAATGTAGATACCGTAAAGGGCGAAGATATTGTCGGTTGCTCGGTGCTTGTTGAACCTTTTACATACACGGCTACCGAGAAAAGCTTGACAGAGGTTGAGGTATTAGAGATTGATGCTGCAGGTTTACGTAATTTAATGCAAAATGACCGTGACCTGGGTTTTCTGATCCAGAAGTATGTTATCGACGTTTTAATGGACCGCATTTTGGACTTACGCCTGGAAACAGCATAGATATCATCGCTAAGCAGATACCTATATGAATGCGCTGGTTATAAAAAAGAATTTCCTTCGCTGGATAGCATCCCTCCTAATGCTGGGATCAGGGGTAATATTCTGTGCCTGTAACCAGCAGCCGGATTTTGTACAGGCAACAGTAACTCCCAGCGTAGCAGTAAGCAATTCTCCGGTCGTTCAAAAAACGAAAACTGTCCCGGGAGACTTTCTCACGCAGGTCATTCTTACCCCAACCCCAACTGCTATCCCTGCCCTTACAGAGAGTGTGATGGAAGAAAAAATCGTTCCAACTACGGCACAACTCAAGATCACCATCGTCTATGACAACAGAATATTCGATCGGAGATTGAAATCAGCCTGGGGATTCTCGGCTCTAGTTGAGTATCTCGATCACTGGTTGCTCTTTGATACCGGAGGTGACGGTTCGCTCTTGATTAACAACATGGATATTTTGGGGATTGATCCAACCCTTATCGAGAGTCTGGTACTCTCCCATGCCCATGACGATCATACAGGCGGGTTAAGTGCATTGTTGGCATCCGGGTCGCGTCCGGTAATCTATTTGCCTCCCTCCTTCTCAAATGCCTTTAAGCAACGGGTATCCAATATAACCGAAGTGATAGAAGTATCACCTGGTCTGATGATTGCCCAAAATATATTTACGACGGGCGAATTGGGAGGAAGCATACCCGAGCAAGCCCTGGTAATAGATACCGATCAAGGGTTGATGATTATCACTGGTTGCGCTCATCCAGGCATTGTCGAGATGATAGAACAGTCTCGCCTCATGTTTAATGATAGAGTACGCCTGGTGATGGGTGGTTTTCACCTGGGAGGGAAAAGTGAGTCTGAGATTGAAGAGATATTGAAGGATTTTCGGAGATTAGGAGTGGAGCAAGTAGCGCCGTGTCATTGTACCGGAGAAGAGGCGATAGCCGCGTTTGCTACTGAATATGGGGAAGATTTTATACAGGTAGGGGTCGGCAAACAAATTATTCTGGATCCAGAAAATGATTAACCTTAATCCTTTCATCGATCTAGAGATTACCACTTGTTGGGAAGCTTGGTACTTGATGCTTGGACGCTGGACTGCCAAGCTTAAGAGAGATCTTTTTGGCTGGCCCTAGGCTGGTTTACCGGTGGCGGATACAATTTCAGAATTAGGTTGCGGAAAGGGTCATATCGCACGTTGGTTTTGCGAGATTGGCATGTGATGAACAAGTTTCGATCTTCCTCTCCGCTCTATCCCATTGCTGTACCGCAATTGCTGATGACCCTGCAGGCGGTTGTTTCTGTAACAGGCGTGACCGGCCAGGAAATGGAAATTGTCGGCTATATCCAGGCGGATGAGCTGAATGCCTTGCTGCATGATACATTAGTAGATATGGATTATTCAAAATGATCAATTATCTTACCCAGAGTGCTGGTTGGTATCAAAGGGAGTGATATGCCATGAGTGCCCAGTCTATTTTCAAACTCCAAGCTGATTTGTGCAAGGCGATGAGTAACCCGGTTCGTGTCCAACTCGTGCATCTTCTTCGAGAAGGACCCAAGCGGGTGGGTGATCTGGTACGAATCTCAGGTCTCGATCAAGCCACTGTATCGCGGAACCTGAGTGTTCTGAAAAGCAGTGGCATCCTGGCATCCCACCGGGAAGGTAAGGACATCTACTACCATATTGTCAATCCAAAAATTACCGATGTCTGCGATCTCATGCGCCAGGTATTGGCAGAGCAAGCCGTGCATCAAATCCAGATTTCAAATGCGATGGGAGGAGCCCAATGATGAAGAATCTGGTGTATTGCGTAGATCATTTGGGGATCTTGTTCGCTGGGTAACTTTAGGAAGGTAGGTAAAAGGTGTCTTGGGCAGCCCGCGGTCAGTGCTTGGCTGATCTGTGGGAACGTGAGATCATATTGGTAGATTAACACACCCGCGACAGAACTTCCATACGAAAATTTTCACCCAACCATGTTTCTCATGAAGGAGGACAGTGCGTGAAAGACAATCTGTTGATCATCCCTGGTCCTTCCTTCAGCATGAAGGTCGTTCAATCCATTCTAAGAGTAATTCGATAGCTATGATAAATTAGTTAGCGACTTCTCTTCTGGCATCTCCTTTATTCAGGATATAAACCTCCTGATTTAATTTGTTGACAAATTTTCACCCTCAAATCAATTGGACAGGAGGTCACCTTCCTTCTTTATGCTCGTTGCTCTCTTGGTGCAGTCTGGTGCAACCGTGGTGCAACACACATAGAAATTAATCAAAATAGCCAAAATAGTCAAATTAGGGAAACCCATTTCCCCCTTAGGTGGAGGAATTAATCAGGTTCTATACAGTTGTGGGGGCCTTGCGGGGTTCTTCTCTCCAGATGGCATTGTTCGGACGCCTTTTTGGTCCTGGTGAATTTGGGGCACAGGGGGCGGCTGAATTTACCTTGCTGGGGATCGCACCTTACACCATCCAGGTCGGGGCAAGTCCTGCTGTCATCTGTTCAATGCCAGGCCAGTTCGAGGGTTTGTTCGCTCTCGATCACACACCCATCACCCAGCTCAAATTTTGCAGAAACGGGTTGAATAACAACTTCACGAGTAACCAGCTCGAGTGAACCAGTAAGTAAATTAATGAGATACCCGTGCACCGAGAACTGCCAATCTTGTAAATCAGCCTCTGCGATTGGGTTGGATTGCGGGGATGAGACTGGACGGTCAGAGAGATGAGTGTGAATTTGACTCTGAGATCCACACTGAGTGCCCTGTTATGACCGCTTGCGCTGGGAAAGGAAGATTGATCCCTGATGTTCGTCCACCTCGGATCGGGTCAGTAGCAGAATAATCCCTTCCGTGTTGGTGAAAATGAAAAAACCAACAGCAAGGTAGAACAATAACTCGCTGTACCCGGGAGTGATCAGAGCAAGGACGATGAACACATACTGCAGTACGCTGCCAATCTTGCCAGAATAAAGATGCAGGTTGCCGAATCGTCTGAATTTGACCAGGCCAACGATGATCCTGATGATATATACTGTGATGGCTGCCAGCAGGGCATAGGGATGATCAGAAAATAATTCCGGTTCCAGGATCAGCAGCCAGGCAATCACTGAAGGCTTAAACAGGTTATCGGCAAAGGAGTCGAGTTGGCTGCCAAACTTGGTCTCCTGGTTGAGTAGCCTGGCCAGCACGCCATCCAGGGAGTCGGAGAGCGCGGCGACCACTACCCCGATGGCGACCACGACGGGCATATCGCGCAAAGCAAAGACCCACAGCAGCGGGATTAACACCAGCCGGAAGAGAGAAAATAAGTTAGGAATGGTCACCAGGTCCGCGAACACTATTCCCTCACATGTATCACTTGGACTTCAGGTAATATTCAAATAACAAGGACCTTGTATCTAAAATATATTATATTCGTTACTGATTCTTGTAAACCGCCATGTCAAAGAACCTTGATGAGCTGGAATAGTCTCTTGGCGTCAGGGGTTGGTTTTGATCTACAATTAATCTTCCCGAAAGGCGGCGAGGGCCTTTCTGGTGATTGCCAAGTCATATTCCGCGCCGACCTTTTCGAGAACGGATTCTGCGTGTAAGAGGTGTCCGCGCTCCCCCAGGCGCTGGCCGATCTCCAGATGAACAATCCCATCTGAATAAGGATCATGGGTCTGGTGTGCCTCGTCTAGAGCTCGTTCCCACCACTTTTCTGCTGCTGTGCGGTTTCCCTGCAGCCATTTCAAACGCCCTTGGAGCAGCAGGGCATCCATCATTGGCGGCCGATATCTTTTAGATGCTTTTAATGTATCCTGGCAGGAATGTTTTGCTTTCTTGAGCCATGCCTGCCTTTTCTTGCCCGTTGTGAGCTCAGCAGAAGCCAGGTAAGCTTCTGAAAGGCTATTTCCTAATATTGGGATCTCAATCACAATTCCTTGGGCGGATAACACCTCCCGGTTGGTTTCTAACAGGGTCAGTGCTTTCGTTATTTCTCCATTGATAATTAAAAATCGACCTAGCCATGCACTGGCAGCTACCATGGAATGGTAATCAGGTACCTGTTTCGAAACTTCTATAGCTTTCTCTAATTTGCTAATAGCTTCATCAATCTGGCCAAGCCGTCTCAGCGTAACGCCAAGCCCCATAAGACCCCAACTGAGTAATTGCTGGTCAGAACCTTCTTCAGCAACCTTAATCATCTCCAGGTTGATCTCAAATGATTCGTTTAATTTACCTTGGAAGAGCTGAGCCCAGGCAGTAAAGTCCAACCCGGACCCATACATGCGTAAATCACCTGTACTGCGGGCGATTTCAACTACACTGCGGGCATGATCAATTGATTTCTTGTAATCCGAGTGAATATTGTAGTGAAATGCTCTGCTCCAATCCACCTGGAGAATTGGGCGCTGAGGGTCTGCATATCGGGAGTACTGTGTAGCTAAGCGTGCGTACCTATTCACCAGGCTATACCACCCCATGAGATCGAATGCGGTGGACAAAGTTGAAGCAAGGTAGGTGCTGCCGTATGCGAAACCCCTTCGTTCGTTGGCGTTCAGCATCCGAATCGATATCAGGAATAAACGTTCCACATCTGAGACGCCTTCTATCCATCCAAGCGCAAAGGCAGCTTTTGTTAGCTCTTCTGCCTCAGGATTTGAGGAGTCGCTCAACGGTCGAACAAGATAGCTGGGAAATAGACGGTGAAAAAATTGGATCACCAGGGCCTGGAAAATTGCCAATCGTGTTCCCCATTTCGAATCTGGGAACGTTTCCCCCAGGAGAGCAAGTGAGCGGGTCAGGTAAATGCGTGCCTGGCTAAAATTACCCAGACGGTAAAAGGCCTCTCCGATCTTGCGATCCAACTGGGCTCGTTCAAGGGGTTGCCAATCCTCTCCGCGCACCCGGGCGTAAGCTTCCATAGCCTGGCGGTAAAGAGCCAGGGCCTCTGCATCGGCAGCCAACCGTCCAGCTTGGTCGGCGGCTTTGAATAAATACTCCTGGGCATGATCCCACTGCATGGCAGCTGAATAATGGTAGGCCAGCATGCTGTAAAACTCATCCAGTCGATCTGCATACAGCCTCTCAATCGCCGCTCCCACCTGGGCATGCACCTCACGCCGCTCTTGAAGCAAGAGACTATCATAGGCGACTTCCTGAGCCAGGGCGTGCTTGAAGATATATTCAAGCTCGGGAATGCGCTTCCTTTCTTGGATCAGCTCTACCTGCTGGAGCTGATCAAGCTGCTGTTCGAGATTGCGCTCATTAGCCAAGACCGCGTTCAACACCCGGTAAAGAAAAGCACGGCCGATGACCGCTGCACTGCGTACCACCCGTTTAAGATCCTCATCCAGTCGATCGATCCTGGCAATAAGCAACCCTTGGATAGTGTCTGGCACAGTTACTTTCTCTATCTGCTGTGTCGCCTGCCAGCGTCCAGATGCAGTATCCTGCACCAGAGCTCCATGCCCGATCAGATTACGGACAATCTCTTCCAAGAACAGGGGGTTACCATCCGCCATTGCCAGCATCATTTGTTGTGATTGTTCAGGCAGACTGTCGATTTCCAGGAGATTTTGCACCAATCCTTTGCTGTCGCTTAACGAGAGAGGTGGCAGATCTATTATCGTCAGGTGATTCTCATAAAGCTCTGTTGCAATCTTTAACAACCTTGCAGCTGGAGTTTCCGCATCAGGTCGACTCAGGACACAAATAAGCAGCGGAACCCGTTGGATGAGTGGCAGGAGGTGTTCGAGCAAGCCGGCAGAGGAGGTGTCCATCCAGTGCAGATCGTCGAATAGCAGCACCAGTGGGGATCGCTCAGCCAGGCGATGGAAGAAGAGCCAGGAAGCGCGGTAAATCTGGATTCTCAAAGCTTCCCCATCCAGATACTTAACCCGCTCGGCATAATCATCACCTACATTGATAGAAAGCAGACTGGCCAGATAGGGGAGAATCTCGACAGTCTCTTCGGCGAATAAGCCCTTGATTTTTTGTTCAAATTTAATCAAAGCCGTGGATTCCCTGTCTTCTTCACTAATCCCTGCATATTCACGGAAGATTTGTTGGAAAGGCCAATAGCTGATCGTCTGGCCGTAAGAGAGGGTATAGCTCTCTAGCCAAGTTAATTTAATATTCTTGACAACTAGGTTTTCGCGAAGTTCTGTCACGAGTCGTGATTTTCCGATCCCGGCTTCACCACGGATAGCCAGGATACTGCCGCGACCGGCAAGTAGCTGTTCAATCGTGTGCTGCGCAGATTTGAATTCAGCTAGTCGACCTACCAGCGGAGAGCTGATTCCTTGACTATCAAACCCACGCAGGCTGCTGGGCTCGGTCTTTTTGACCAATACCTGGTATGCAGGTACAGGCTCGCGTTTACCCTTAACAGTAATACCACCTAAGGCTTTGCATTCAAAAATTGGGGCAACCAGGTTATAGGTGTTTTGTGCGATCTGCACGCTGCCTGGCGCGGCTGTCTGCTCCATCCTGGCAGCCACATTGACCGCATCGCCCATAGCAGTGTATTCCCCCGTGGCTTTTGAACCTACATCACCAACAACTACCAGACCAGTATTGATACCCACCCTGACATTGAAATTTAGCTTGTTTTCCCTGCGCAGCTTCTCCCGGAAAGGCGAGATCTTTTCGACGATCTCCAATCCAGCCAGCACAGCTCGTTGGGGGTCATCTTCGTGGGCGGTTGGCGCGCCGAAAAAGGCCAGGATAGCATCTCCCATCAGCCGTGCTATCGTGCCCCCATATCGCTCGACTGGCTCGATCAAGTACTCGAACACAGCATTCATGATCTCAGTCCACGCTTCAGGATCCATCCCCTCGGCCAGTGCGGTTGAACCAACCACATCACAAAATAGAATCGTCACCAGGCGGCGTTCACTACCGCGATCGCCTATTTCTGGTTTGGTCTCTTTTCGAATCTCAAATTGGTCTAAATGAGAAAGCCTCCGGTGGATTCCAGCCAGTGCGGCATTGACCGCTGCATCACCGAGGTCAGCTCGTTGGGATTCCAGCTTTGTTATCGCCTGCTCTAATTCATCACGTTCATTCATCTGATACGCCGCCCATTATTTATTCTAGCCTACTTCAGGATAAATCTGTCAGGAAATAGTTGGAACTCAAAACAAGACCTAGTCATAAATTACCTGGTAGGAATATTTGCGAGAGAGCATTAAATCTTGGGATCACGAATAGTGGTCAAAGATTTTAACAATTATAAATGGATTGATATGAAAGTCTATTTACGATATGAACAGAATCTCACATCGGCTCATGGAGAACAAACGCTCAAAATAGACGAAGAATGGGAATTGGTAGGTGTGAATTGAAATGGAAGTCCAGGGAGACCAGCTGTTGGATTATTCTGAATTATCATTATGCTTTGGTTTCTCATCTTAATAATCGGGTCTTTGAGAACCAATTAGCATCTCCATGATTTTAGGAGCGCGACAATGGTGACAATCACTACCGCTCCAATAAACCACATCCCCCATCCCAAGTAATTAATATTCCTGCTTGCTAGATACGAACGAACCGCGGAATTTATATGTCAATCACATTTTTCATTGAAACAGGTTGAAATCCTGTCCGGGTCCTGTCGTCATCTGTTCAATGCCAGGGCAAGGTAGAGCTGGAAATTACTGCTGCAATCGTCGTAGCGCAGGTAGTTCTCCAGCATGGGGGAGTTTACTTCATTGTTCGGATCCCAGGCCCATTCGAGGGTTTGTTCGGTTGCGACCACGCATCCATCACCCAGCTCGAATTTCGCGGCACCAGGTTGAATTGCATCTTCGTGAGTAACCAGCTCGAGTGAACCAGCAGGTAAATTAACGAGATACCCGTGGGCAGAGAACTGCCATTCTTGTAAATCAGCATCTGTGATCGGGTTGGGTCGCCTGAACAGAAGATGTTCCGGATTATTGATGCTGACATTATTGGTCTCGTAATACGACATGCTGAAATCACCCGGCATGGGTAGGCCATCCCATCTATCGGCAAGAACCGCTGCGCCGTGAAATTCCAAGACACCTCCGGAGTCAATCCAGCTTTCGAACCAGGTACGGTTGTCAGAAATCGTCTGGTAAAAATCCAATGGTTGGTCGGATGCGACGATGATTTTACAGTATGGCTCCAGGTCCACTTCCGGGATATCAGCAGAATGGAAAATGGTATAGGGAATGCCCCAATCCTGCATGATCTGTTCGTTGGGGTCAAGCCAGGCCATGTCCGCTCCGGTTGGGACAGGTTTTTCATCCCAGCTCAATTGCGGGAATCCATCCAAGTCCTGGCTGGAATCGGTCAATCGATTTGCTGAATCTTTCTTCGATAAGGTCTGGCTGGAAGATGATAGCTCCTGCAGGGGATTTTGCGGCCAGGGATCACGGTCTTTAAACAACGCCCAGCGGCACTGGGTGCACTGGCGTCCGAAAGCAAACACATTTAAAGCCAGCCTGGAATTGTCGTACTCATCCAGGTTGGCCACTCCATTCGAGTCCGGGTCGCTGCCATCCCACAAATTTGCATCTCCGATGGCAAACACATCTCCGGATCCGAGCGGTACTAATGCCTGCACCACGATAGGGCCATTGACCTGGTCCAATGCCATCACCTGCGAACGATTTGATGGCAGGCTCGCAGCTGTGAGCACCTCAATTGAGGTGTCATCATCACCAAAGGCGGTGCCATCTGTCGGCGAGGCAACTTGCAGAGATGAGGCATCAAGCTGCAGCACGGTCGAGACTCCGTTATTCACTGCGTTGTTGGAAAATGTGTGGATTAAAAGTCTCCCGGCATTTCCGCCCTGGTTATTGGTTTCATCCAAAATCCTATCTGGGTTGTGCAGCAATCCATCACCC
>Ga0316577_10001267_pt1 | contig 11793 bp, 11 predicted proteins | sample S5NA_FD_203073 | JGI IMG/M metagenome (GOLD analysis project Ga0316577, IMG submission 203073) | Rhizosphere microbial communities from salt marsh grasses in Alabama, United States - S5-7_050615r2r1 | ecosystem: Host-associated > Plants > Roots > Rhizosphere | place: USA: Alabama | collected... | reverse complement strand
CCCTGGTTTATTGAGATGATACGTACCGAGGGTATGATGAGCAAAAGACAACTGGCTTTGCTGTTCACAAGCAACTTGGTCATGATGTCGGTGGGAGGCGGGATAGCCTCTCTGGCGCCCGTGTACGCCATTGACCGGTTAGGCGCAGACCCTGGCGCGGCGGGTTTGTTCATGTCCTTCGCTTTTTTTGGGCTGGCCGCGGGGACGCTCGCTGCCGGGTGGCTATCGGATAGATTCCAGCACCGGAAGGTGTTCTTTACCATCCTTACCGTGGTGGATTGTGTGGCTATCTGGCTAATGGGGCGCGTGCCGACCTTTACTCACCTGGCCGTGGTGATGGCCCTCGATTGGTTTCTGGGCGGTATAGCGCTCACGATGTTGAGCATTTTGGCCGGGCTCTTTGCCGAACCGTCGGAGCGGGGCCGGGTGTTTGGCATCCTGTCGCTGACCGGGAGCCTGGGCGCGTTGTTCAGCATGGGAGCCGGGGCCATCGCCGATTGGCAGGGCTACCGGGCGATGTTCACCGCCGCTGCGCTCGTCAGCATCTGTAACCCGCTGGTCGGCCTGCTTTTGAAGGACAAGACCGTTGCACGGGACGAGCAGAAGGGGGCGTCGTCCGGTGGCCGGTGGGCGGGCCTGGGCGGCAGTTTCTTTCTGCTGCTTGCTGGCAGGCTGGTGGTCACGACGGCGCAATTTGTAGGCGCGTTGGGCAGGACGCTGGTGATGGACGAGATGGGCTTTACCGCCACGGAAATTACGAGTGCGGCGGCAGTGGGCGGGGCTATCGCACTGGGGCTATCACTTCTGGCCGGATGGCTGTCGGATCGCGTCGGCCGCAAGTGGCTGTTGGTTATCTGCTACTTTGGCGGTATGGTAGGATTGGGTGTGCTTGTGGCGGCCACGTCCCTGGTTCATTTCTGGGCGGTTGCCATTTTGCTATCTCTGGTGGGCTCTGTCGCGGGGGGCATCGGCTCGGCGTTGGTGACCGACCTGGTGCCGCAGGAATCGCTGGGTAGGGGCCTCTCTCTGTTCAGCGCGATGGGCTGGATCGGGGGCATCGTGGGGTATGCCGGTACAGGATACGCCGTCAAAAACGTCGGGCTGGCTCCGACCATGGTTGCGGGGGCGCTGATGACGTTGGCGGCCGTCGTGCTGTTGGTGCCGATCCGGCAGGCTGTTCGTGGAGGTCGACTTGAACGAGAGGCATCAGGCTAATCGCAGGCGATGGGACTTTGCAGTGCGCGGTGCGGTCCCAGTCCTTTTCAGACTTTGTAGGGAAGGTTGGTGGCGGGGATGTTAGGTCACCGTGTTGCCTTTGCTGAGATCTTGAATACTGGCTGGCGTGCCAAGCGGTGAGAGCCACCTACCTGCCGTTTGGCTAAAACAGAAGCGTGCCCGGTAGCGAGGAAATCTTGACACAAAGTGAGCGTGTGGTATACTGGCCGTCGGCTGGCGGCCTAAAAAACAATAAAGCCGATTTTCGCTGAGGTGAAGGTCGGCAGCAGGAACGCCATACCAGTCCTTGAGGCACCTGCTTATCTTTGAGCGTGCGTTGCGACGCGGTCGCGACTGCGGTCGGAGATAAGTTGGTGCCTTTTTATTTTTGGAGGCGATACGTGAAAAAGCTCACAATTGGTTTGATTCAGATGTTTTGTGAAAAAGCCGCCATCGCGGAGAACCTGGAGCGGACGGCCCACTATATCAAAGAGGCTGCCGCGCGCGGCGTTGATGTCATCGGCTTTCCCGAGATGAGCATCACCGGCTACGCCGATCCGACCAAGCAGCCAGAGGCGATCATCCGCCTGGATGGGCCGGAGGTGGTGCAGGTGATGGAGATGACGCGCGGATTGCCCCTCACCGTGCTCGCCGGGCTGATCGAGGAGAACCCAGGTGCCAAGCCCTTTATTACCCAGGTCGCGGTGCGCGATGGGGAACTGTTGGGCTTTTATCGCAAGCGGAGGATTGAGGATGAGGAGGTGGCGTGGTTCTCTCCTGGTGACGTGGTGCCGGCGTTTACCCACGGCGATCTCACCTTTGGCATCGCCATCTGCGCCGACCTTGGCAGCCACGAGGTGTTCGAAGCGTGCGCGCGTCAGGGCGCGCAGATCGTGTTCGAGCTGGCCGCGCCGGGGCTTTACGGCGAGCAGGCCACACGGGACTGGCGGGCGGGATTCGAGTGGTGGGAGGGCGAGTGCCAAAAGTATCTGAACCAGTACACGCGGGAGTACGGCATCTGGGTAGCGGTGGCCACGCAGGCCGGGCGGACGGTGGACGAGGATTTTCCCGGCGGCGGGTACGTCTTCGCGCCCGGTGGAAAGCGGCTATTCGCCACGCCGGATTGGTCGGTCGACGCGGTTTACCTGGAGATCGATCTCGAAGCAGGGTGTGTTGAGGAGTTGTGAGGATGAGTGACAAGATGGAATCGATACGCGATTGTGCCTATACATTCAGCGATGCCGAGTTTGAGGAAATGTGGCAGCTTTTGATAGATAGCTACGCGATCACGGGCAGGCCGCATAACTGGCCTTTCGCCGAGCTGGAAAACTGGCGCTACGCGACGTGGGACGAGCCGCCTGCGTATTTCGTAGATCGCGTGCATCTGTGGCGCAATGAGGCCGGAGAGCTGATCGGCTTTTGCAACCGTTACTATGAGACGACCAATTTGCAGGTCCATCCCGAGTATCGCTTCGTGGAGGCCACCATGCTGGACTGGGCGGAGCGCAACTGGGGTGGGGAGGAAGCGCGTATCGAGACGCGTGCCTACGAGTACGATACCGAGCGACAAGCGTTGCTGGTGCAGCGCGGGTACGAGGATCTGGGGACCGGCGCGAACGTGCACGAATATGATGTATCCAGGCTGTACCCTGCCCTCGATCTGCCGCTGGGATTTCGCATCGAGTCGCTGGCCGAGAACGAGGATTACGACGGCCACATCGCGACGGAGCACGCGACCTTTAACAGTGACTATCTCGACCGGAATTGGTTCGATGGCAAGAGCTCGGCGCCGAGCTATTCCTTCGATTGGGATCTGTGCGTGGTCTCGCCGGAGGGCCAGCACGTGGCGTTCGCGCTCGTCTGGATAGACGGCCAGAACAAGGTCTCGCAGATCGATCCGGTAGGTACGCATCCCGATTTCCGCCGTCGAGGGTTTGCCAAGGCGCTCTTGAGCGCGTGTTTCAGGCGGCTGCACGCCGCGGGTATTCGCCGCGCGTACATCGAGTCGGCGCCGGAGCCCAACATCTCTAACCGTCTTTATGACTCGCTGCAGCCTGTTAAGCGGTATCAGGCTAACCGGTGGGCCAAGCGTTTGTCTTAGGAGAATCGAAAGGAGTCCGAAAAATGCTGTATGCTAAATCTCCACTGTTCACCCGTTTGCACGAGCGGATCAACGAAATGCCCGTCATCGACTGCCACGAGCACCTGACCGGCCCGGAGGCGCGGCCGCCTTACAAAGAGCCCATTGCCGCGCTGCTCCACTTTTACGTCTCCCAGGACCTGCGCTCGGCGGGTTTCGACGTCACCAACGAGGATGTGCTGCGCCTGGAGGATCACGAGGTCCCTACCAACGAAAAGTGGCCGCTGTTCGAGCGGCTGTGGCGCGCTACCGAGCACACCGCCTACGCCCGCGTGACCAAGCTGGTGCTCAAGAACGTCTACGGCGAGGACACGCTGACCCGCGAGGCGCTGGACCGCGTGGCCGGAAAGCTGGCCGAGCAGACCGAAGAAGTCTACTTTCGCACCATCGACGAGGCGAACATCCAGACGATGCTGGTGGACGTGCTGGCGTGGCTGCCCGATGGTTTAGGCTCTTTTCTTGACGGCAAAAAGACTTTTCCGGCCAAGTGGCGCCCGATGATCTCCCTGCCGGGATTTCACCCTACGACGATGACCCAGGCGACGGTCGACTGGTGTGGCTCGATGGCCGACATGCACGTCACTTCGCTGGATGAGTATCTGGAGGCGGTGTTCGTCGTTTTCAAACGGTGTATGGAGCGTGGGGCCATCGGCATCAAGGATCAGTCGGCTTACGAGCGGACGCTCGCCTATGACGTTGTGCCCAAAGCCGAGGCCGAGCGGTTGTTCGACCTGGTGCTGGCCGACCCGCGCGACAGCCTGGGTTGGCCTGAGGGTAAACCGCTGAACGATTACCTGTTCCACGCCTTTATGCGCTTTGCCAGGGAACTTGACCTGCCGGTGCAGTTGCATACAGGGCATATGGCGGGCGTCTACAACCGGGTGGACAAGGCCAACGCCGCGCACCTGGCCTCGGTGCTGGAGCTGCATCGCGAGGTGCGTTTCGATCTCTTTCACGGCAACTGGCCCTACCTGGGCGACCTGCTCTTTATCGGCAAGAACTATCCCAACGTGGCGCTCGATCTGTGCTGGCTGCACATCATCGACCCCGACTATGCCGCCGAGCTCTTGGAGCGGTCGGTGATGGTCCTGCCGCACGCCAAGGTGCACGGCTTTGGCGGCGATTACGGCGATATGCCCGAGTTTGTCGCAGGACATCTGCAGATCGCGCGGGAGAACATCGCCGGGGCGCTGGCGCGCCTGGTCGAGCGGGGGTGGCTGGAGGAGGAAGAGGCGCTGCAACTGGCCGCCGATTGGCTGTTCAACAATCCCAACCGGTTCTTCAGGCTGGGGTTTGAGGAGATACGTGTTGCGTAATGCGTGACGCGTAAGGAGGTGCATCATGATGAACGTATGTCACAACTGCGGGGAATATCGCGTCGATAAAGAGATCGACCCGGCGGGCCCCTACGCAATCTGTCCGCTGTGTGGTTTCAAGCACGAGTTCCGGATGCTTCCGCTCTTGATGGTGGGAGGCGCGTGTGGGGTGGGAAAGTCGACCGTCTACCACCATCTGCTTGGCACCTTGGATAGCGCCGTGCCGCTCGATTCCGACATTCTGTGGCGGCCCGAGTTCAACCAGCCGGAGGACGACTATCGCCAGTTCTTTGAGGTGTGGCTGCGGCTGAGCAAGAACATCTCGCAGAGCGGGCGGCCGGTGGTGCTGTTTGGATCCGGGCTGACGGTGCCGGAGAACGTGGAGCCATGTGTGGAGCGGCGGTATTTCTCGGCGGTCCACTACCTGGCCCTGACGTGCGATGACGAGGTGATCGTAGAACGGCTGCAGGCGCGGCCGGCGTGGAGGAAATGCGGCGATCCAGAATTCATCGACACACACGTCAAGTTCAACCAATGGTTCAAGGAAAAGGCGTCTACCCTCGAGCCGCCGGTAGAGCTGCTGGATACAACGGGAATGTCTATCGAGGAGACGAGCGGGCGGGTTGCCCGATGGGTCGATGCAAAAATCGGGGGAAAAGTGGCGTGAACGTGCTTGATTGGGTCGAGCGGGAATTGACACCGACCGAGTGCAATTCGGAGGCGTTCTTCTACGACGAGATGGAATCCCAGTCGGGCTACTGCCTGCCTATCATATACCAGCCCTTCGATGCCGGCCAGAAAGCTCACTGGCGAGACCGCGGCTCGCTTTTTGACTTTCTTTGTTCGACCGGGGGCGGGGGGAAAAGGCTGCTGGATTTTGGTCCCGGTGACGGCTGGCCGTCGCTGATCGTCGCGCCCTTTGCTGCGGATGTCGTGGGCGTGGATGGCTCGCGCAAGCGGGTGGAGGTATGCACGGCCAACGCCGCGCGGCTGGGTATCGCCAACGCGCGCTTCCTCTACGTCGAGCCGGGGAGCCCGCTGCCGTTCGAGGATGGCTCCTTTGACGGCGTGATGGCGGCTTCTTCGGTGGAGCAGACGCCGGACCCGCAGGCCACGCTGCGCGAGCTCTATCGCGTGCTGCGACCGGGTGGCCGGCTACGCATCAGCTATGAGGCGCTGGGCCGGTACCGGGGTGGGGCGGAGCGCGAGGCCGAGCTCCACGAGCGGGACGGCGGCTCGTGCTGGCTCACGCTGTTCGACCGCCACATCGAGGAGGAATACGCGCGCATGGTCCGTCTGGCCCTGGCGATGGATCGCGAGCAGGCCCGGCAGCTCTTCTCCGGAGAGGCGCATCATCCGGCATTCGAAGATATCACCGTCTCTGCGTTGCAGCGGCTTGGTCCGTCTATCGTCGAGACGAGGGTCTGCACCCTCAACCATCCATCGGGGCGCACGCTCGCTGCGTGGATGCGCGAGATCGGGTTCCGCGAGGTGCGGCCGACCCACGGGGGTGCGTGGTTCGCGGGCCGACTGTTCGACCGTCTGCCGGCGGAGAACCGCCCGGCGAGCCTCGACGGGGTGGATGCGGTACTGCGCCCACTGGTGGAGATCGTCGTGCAGATGGCTGCGCCGGTGGATAGGGACCCGATGATCACGGCGGTCAAGTAGCTGTCTGAAAGGGAAGTAGAAGGGCCAAAATGGTCAGACATAGGGATGAGGAATTCGGTCAGGACACCTTTGACAGTTTGAAGCGAATAGCCCGTGGCTCGGCCGACTTTTCCGAGGATGTGTCGCGCTTTATCGAGGTGGGGTCTCAAAGGCCGGGTGAGCTACGCAAGATGAAAAAGTTTCGCTTTCAGTTGCTTCATCGCTGGCTGGTCGAGCATTTCGAACCCTGCCGGGTAGCCGACGTCGCCGGGGGCAAGGGGCTGCTGGCCTACTTGCTTCAACAGAGTGGATGGGATGCCGTCGTCGTCGACCCTGTGAATCAGGCCTTGCCCGGCAAGTACAAGGACATTGCCACCGGGAAGCGCGTGCGCGTTCCGCCCGCGGATAGAGTCCATCGTATGGACCGGACCTTTGAGCCCGAGATCGGGCAGCACTTTGATCTGCTGATCGGCATGCACGCCCACGGGTGTAACGCCAAGATCATTGACACAGCGGCGGAATTTGGATGCGGGTTCGTGCTGTTTCCCTGCTGCGTCATCGACGAGCCCTTCTACCCGCCCTTAGGCGTCAAGTGGTTGGAGAGCGTGGTGGATTACGCCGTTAGGAGGGGGCACACCGTGTATCCCTTTCGCTTGAACTTTAAGGGACAGAACATCGGCTTGTGTGCTGTAGGCAAGTGCCGACTCAAACGGGAGTGTGCTGTATGAACGATAAGGGGATATCCATTGAACGCACTCGCGTCATCGGCGTCTATGCCCACATCGACGCGGGCAAGACGACCACGTCGGAGGCGATCCTGTATTACACGGGCCGCATCCATCGTGCGGGCAGCGTGGATGATGGCACCACGCAGCTCGACTGGATGGAGCAGGAGCGGGCGCGCGGCATCACCATCACCGCAGCCGCCACGACCTGTTTCTGGCGCGACCACCGCATCAACCTGATCGATACGCCCGGCCACATCGATTTCACCGCCGAGGTGGTGCGTTCCATCCGCGTCATCGATGGGGCCGTGATCGTGCTGTGCGGCGTGGGCGGCGTGGAGACGCAGACGGAGACGGTGTGGATGCACGCCGACCGTCACGATTTACCGCGCGTGATTTTCGTCAACAAGCTCGACCGGCGCGAGGCGGATTTTCAACGCGTGCTGGCCAGTGTGCGCGAGCGGCTGACGCCGAACGCGGTGGCGTTGCAATTGCCCATCGGCAGCGGGGATACGTTTACCGGTGTCGTGGACTTGCTCGACCCTCACCCCCAGCCCCTCTTCCTGGGAGGGAGAGGGGAGGAGGCTCCCTCTCCCCACGGGGGAGAGGGTTGGGGTGAGGGGGGATCGCCAATCCCCTCTGACTTGCAAGAACAAGTCACGATGGCTCGCGCGATGCTCGTGGACGCCATCTGCGAGACGGACGAGGCGTTGCTGGAATCGCGGGTGGCAGGACAGGAGCCGGGCGTGCCGGCGCTGCGTGCTGCGCTGCGGCGGGCGACGGTTGGAGGTCAATTGGTGCCGGTGCTGTGTGGCTCGGCGCGGGAGCGGGTGGGTGTGCAGCCGCTACTTGATGGCGTAGTCGATTATCTGCCTGCCCCGGTAGACGTGCCGCCGGTGATGGGCACGGTGCCGGAAACGGGAGAGCAGACCGAGCGCCCCGGCGATCCACGCGCGCCGTTTTGCGCCTTGGCCTTCAAGATCGTCACCGACTCCCACGTGGGGCATCTGACCTGGGTGCGCGTCTTTTCCGGGCAGTTGGAGAGTAGGCGGGTGGTCTATAACCCGCGTGCCGGCACGAGAGAGCGGGTGGGGCGCATCTACCAGATGCACGCCGATCGCCGCCAGCAGGTGGGGCGCATGGGGCCGGGCGATGTGATGGCGCTGGTGGGAATCAAGTCGGCGGTCACCGGCGACACGCTCTGCGACCCCGATCATCCCATCGCGTTGGAGTCGTTCGCGTTTCCGGCTCCCGTCATCGCCGTGGCGCTGACGCCCGCTGCCGAAGAAGAGGGCGCCCCGTGTGACGGGGCGCGCGATAGACTGCGCCAATGTGTGACGCGGTTGTGCGCCGAGGATCCCACCCTGGAGAGCTCCTACGACCCGGAGACGAACGAGGAGATCCTGGCCGGGATGGGCGAGCTGCACCTGGAGATCATCGCGGACCGGCTGCGAACCGAGTTCGGCATCGTGGCCCAGGCCAGCCCGCCGCGTATCGCCTACCGCGAGACGGTGCGGCGCAGAGCCCAGGCCGCCGGCACCTACAGGCAGCAGACGGGCGGCCACGGCCATTATGCCATCGTCCGCCTGCGCGTCGAACCGCTGCCGCGTGGGGAGGGTGTCGTGTTCGAGAACGCCGCTCACGCAGGCGAGGTACCGGAAGGGTTCGCGCATCCGGTCGAGCAGGGCGTGTGCGAGGCGTTGGAGAAGGGCATCATCGCCGGGTATCCGGTCACCGACGTGCGCGTGACGATGCTGGGCGGCAAGTTCCACGAGGTCGATTCTGCGCCGATGGATTTCCGTATCGCCGGCTCGATGGCGGTGCGGCAGGCGGTGCGCCAGGCCCGTCCGGCGCTGCTGGAGCCGGTGATGCAGGCCGATATCACAGTGGGTGAAGAGTACCTGGGAATGGTCATCGGCGACATGGGCCGACGGCGGGGGAACGTGAACGCGGTACACGTGCGTGGGAGTGCTCGTAACGTGATTGCTGAGGTGCCGCTGGCCGAGGCGCGCGGTTATGCCACCGACCTGCGCGATTTCACCAGCGGGCGCGGTACCTTCACACTCGAGTTCCGCCGCTATGATCTGGTACCTGACAAGATCGCCGAGCAGATCACCAAGCAGCGGCAGGCCGAGGGCAAGGTGCCGAGGCGGTAGAACAGCAGGAGATGGAAAATGGTTCCACTACCCAAAGCCATCTTGCTCGACCTGGACGACACGATCATCGCCCTTTCCGGGAGTGCCGATCCGTGCTGGCGGCAGGTGTGCGACCGGTTCTCCGGCCGATTCTCCGTCCAGGTTGACGGGCGCACGCCCCAGGCATTGTTCGACGCGATCAAGGAGAGCCGTGCCTGGTTCTGGTCGGATTCACAGCGGCACCAGCGAGGGAGGATGGACCTGGTGGCCGCGCGGCGCGAGATCGTTGCGCGCGCCTTCGACCGGTTGGGCGTCGAGGCGCCCGAGCTGGCGAATGAGGTCGCAGATACCTTCAGCCGGGAGCGGGACGCGGGGATATATCTCTTGCCAGGGGCCACGGAAGCGCTGCGGCATTTTCGGCAGCAGGGTGTTCGGCTAGGCCTGGTCACCAACGGGATGGCCGACTCCCAACGGCGCAAGATCGGGCGGTTTGGCCTGGCATCGTTCTTTGACTGCATCGTGATCGAGGGCGAGTTTGGCGCGGGCAAGCCCGATGGGCGTGTGTACGCGTACGCCCTCGCTCAGTTGGGCGTACAGCCGGAGGAGGTATGGATGGTGGGCGATAATCTGGAGTGGGATGTGGCGGGCCCCCAGCGAACGGGCATCAAAGGCATCTGGATCGATCTCGCCGGATCGGGACTGCCTGAGGATAGCGCTGTGCGCCCTGACCTCATCGTAGGGTCGCTGGCGGAATTGGCCGAGTTGATGTGATTTGGATGAAAGGAATAGACCTATGTCCGACATGTTAGTCAAGTTGTATGATCTCCCCGAGGCTATCCCGGGTCTCGAACATCTTACGGCCGCGGGGGTGCGTGTCGAGCGGGCGCTGGCGTCCGACAAGCATACCATCTTGGACTACGTGCGTGCCCAGTTCAGCGTGGGATGGGCCAGTGAGTGTGACGTAGCTTTCTCCAACCGGCCTACCTCCTGCTTTATCGCTGTGAAAGAAGGGACCGTGGTGGGGTTCGCTTGTTACGACGTTACAGCCAAGGGCCTCTTTGGCCCGTTGGGAGTCACGGAATCCTTTCGGGGCAAAGGGATCGGGAAAGCGCTGCTGCTCAAGTGCTTGCTCTCGATGCGCGAGGAGGGATATGCGTATGCCATCATCAGCTGGGTGGGGGCGGCAGAGTTCTATCGCAGGACAGTCGGCGCGCAGGTGATCGAGGATTCCTTTCCTGGCGTCTACCGGCGGTCGATCGGGATCGACAAGGTCTTGGAAAGAGAAAGATCGAGCGATGAGTTGACTTAAGCGGAGTAGTTCCTTATGTCGTATCACGTAAAAGCAGTGACTGTCAATCAAGACACCTCGCATTTTGTAGAGTTGATGCTGCGCACGTTGTTTTACACGAACGATCTGAGCGACATCGACCTGGAGATCGTGGTCCTGGACAATGGGTCGGGCGACGAACACCGGGGGCAACTGGAGGCCTATCTGGCAGATCAAGGTATTCCTTTGGTTCAGACGGGTTTCGATAACAGCGTCGCGCCCCAGAAACACGGCGTCGCGCTGACCGACTTTGTCCTGGAAAACGATGACTGCACGCATTACCTGTTCCTCGATAGCGACATGTGGTTCGTGGAGGGGGACACCATCCCGACGATGCTGACCGAGTTGGTAGAATCGCCACCCGACGTTTTTGGGTGCCAGGCGCAGATATTCGGCTTCTATGCCCATCGCATCATCGAACGTCGGGGGTACGAGTTTGACTCGCGCTGGCACGGCGAGGTAGAGAGGACGTTTGAGGATGCGCGTTTCACGCTGATGCTGGCGAACCGCTGCAGCCCGGTGTGCGCCTTGATCGCCAACACGCCCGTTTTCAGGCGGGTGGTGGATATCATTGGGCTGGGACGCGCGGCAAGCTTTGGGGTGGGTGGGGGTGCTTACTACGACACCTTTGGATTGATGACGCACGTGATGGCCACGCACGGCCTGAGCTTTATCGTCTCGTCCAAGCGGGTCAACCACTTTACGGAGACGACGTACGTGCCCGAGCGGCGCGCGCCCAAGGATCGGGATTGTCTCAAGTTGTTGTGGGAGCTGCGGGCCGGGCGTGGGATGACGCTGGATCTGTTTTTGGACTCGGATTGGGACAAGTAGGGAGGAGTGGAATGAACAGGGTCATGTTCCAAAGCCTGCTCGCCATCTGCAAAAAGTACTGGGTGGCTCTGGTGGCTTTTCTGGTCGGGGGCATTCTGCAGGTCTTGGTGGGTCTGAGTGCCGTGAGCTACTTCCAGCGGGTCCTGGATGGTATCGCCTCGGCCGGTGAGTTTTCGGAGCTTGCCGGCGTGCTGCTGTGGTTCGCCGGCCTGACGCTGGCCAATCACACGCTCATCTACCTGGAGGGATACCCGCGGAGCACCCTCAACCACGGCGCGTATCTGTGGGCCAAGCTGCGGGCGATGAAAAAGGTCGCCGGGATCGACTTTTTAGCGTATCAGGACCTGGGTACGGGACAGCTCGTCCAGGTCATCGAGAACGGCGCGACGGCCACCAAGAACATCCTCAACGGGTTCTATCTGAACACGCTGCGGGGGTTTATCCCGCAGTTCGTGAT
>Ga0316577_10001265_pt1 | contig 11799 bp, 10 predicted proteins | sample S5NA_FD_203073 | JGI IMG/M metagenome (GOLD analysis project Ga0316577, IMG submission 203073) | Rhizosphere microbial communities from salt marsh grasses in Alabama, United States - S5-7_050615r2r1 | ecosystem: Host-associated > Plants > Roots > Rhizosphere | place: USA: Alabama | collected... | reverse complement strand
CCGTGCGTCGGCGTCTGGAGTGGCCTGGGCCTGGCCCCTGGATGGAGCCGTCCTGCAGGGCTTCCGGGCTGGCGATCGTGCCCGTCAGGGGTTGCGCATCGCCTGCCGGCCGGGGGAGCACGTGCGTGCGGCCGCACCGGGACAAGTGGCCTACGCCGGCAGTGGACTCAAGGCTTACGGCAACCTTATCATCGTCAGACACAACAATAAGTACCTTAGCGCCTACGGCTTCAATCGTCGGCTGCTGGCGGCGGAAGGCAATGAGGTCGAGCGAGGACAAGCCCTGGCCGAATGTGGTCAAGGGGCGGAGGGGGTCCATCTGCTGCACTTCGAAATTCGTCGCGACGGTGCGGCTGTCGATCCGATACCCTACCTGCCCCGTCGCCCCTGATCCAGGGGCGGCACCGCCGAGAGCGCCGCGTGTCGAATCGGATCCGCCCCACGGGATATGAGACCTTCAGAAACCTAGGGGGGCTCTGGTCGGATCCGAGGCTCACCGGGCCGCGGCTCGTCCTTGACGTCTCGGGAGCCGTGGGGCGTCGGTGACGTCCCTCGGACCGGGCGCGTTGTCGCGTCGGGGGCGTTACCGATCTTAACCCCGCAGGTCGGAGGAAGAAGGGGATGTCCACTGCCGAGGAGCGAGAAACCACCACCATCGACGTCGATGTCGATGTCGACCTCAATGGCGATCTCGAGGCCGACAGCGAGTCCCTGATGTTGCTTTCCGAGGATTCCGAGGACATCACCGAGGTGGTGGGCGAGGACTCGGATAGCGCCGACTCCGGGAGTGTCGAGGGGATCGAGACCGCTGCGGATCGGTTCCTGTCCGGCGACGGGGATTTCGATGCCACCCGCCTGTATCTCAACGAGATCGGTGAGGCGCGCCTGTTGACCGCGGAGGAGGAGGTCCAATACTCACGGCTCGCCCAGCGCGGGGACGGCGCAGCGCGCCAGCGGATGATCGTCAGCAATCTGCGGCTCGTCGTGAAGATCGCCCGCCGCTATCTCAACCGCGGCCTGCCCCTTCTGGACCTGATCGAGGAGGGCAACCTGGGTCTGATTAGGGCGGTGGAGAAGTTTGACCCGGAGCGCGGCTTCCGTTTTTCCACCTACGCGACCTGGTGGATCCGCCAGACCATCGAGCGGGCGATCATGAACCAGACGCGCACGGTGCGCCTGCCGATCCACGTGGTCAAGGAGATCAATATCTACCTCAAGGCCGCGCGAAAGCTCGCCCAGCGGCTGGACCACGAGCCGACCACTGAAGATATCGCCGGGGTGCTCGAGAAGCCCACAAGCGAGGTCAAGCGCATGTTGGGCCTCAACGAGCGTATCGCCTCCGTTGACACCCCGTACAGCAAGGACGCGGACAAGCCCCTGGTGGACATGCTCCAGGACGAGGCGGCGGACGACCCGACTGACCGCATTCAGGACGAGGACATCCAGTCAAACCTGGAACACTGGCTCGACAAGCTGAACCAGAAGCAGCGGGAGGTGGTGGAGCGCCGCTTCGGGCTGCGCGGCTACGAGCACTCGACCCTGGAGCGGGTGGCCCAGGAGCTCGGCGTGACGCGCGAGCGGGTGCGCCAGATCCAGATGGATGCCCTACGACGCCTCCGCGACATCCTCGAGAAGGAAGGATTCTCTGTGGATTCTTTTTTCAAGTAGGCGCTCCTTCGACTCAATCCGGTTCCCGCGAGGAAGGGGGCGGCCCTGAGCCCGTCTCCCCGAGTCGGCCTTACCGACGCGATCCCGTTCTCGAACGTCTGACTGATCCAGATCAATAAAAGTTGTGCCTTCCGACGGACGGCCGGCGATCCAGCATTTGCTAATATTGACTTTCCCCAACCGATCCAGTGTCATTGCCGACGCCTACGCGCCAGGGATCGAGGTGGACAACTACAGGGCTGGAACGCCGCGTCCTTCGTGTTTTTCCTGCATTTCCCGGGAGGGTCTATGGAATCCGGTTTGGAGCAGAAGTACAACTTCGATGTTGTACGCTGGTTCACCGTCATGGCGGTCATCTACCTGGTGGTGGGTGCCTTCGTCGGTGTCTATATCGCCTCGGAGCTGGCATGGCCGTGGCTGAACTTCGATAGCCCATACATCTCCTTCGGGCGTCTGCGGCCGGTCCATACCAACGCGGTCATCTTCGCCTTTGGTGGCTGTACGCTCATGGCGACCGCGTTCTATACGGTGCAGCGCACCTGCGGCGTGCGCCTGTGGAGCGACAAGCTCGCCTGGTTCGTCTTCTGGGGCTGGAACGCCATCATCGTCCTGGCCGTCATCACGCTGCCCCTAGGCCTGACCTCTTCGAAGGAATACGCCGAGCTGGAGTGGCCGGTCGATATCCTGATTGCGGTGGTGTGGCTGGCCTTCACCTTCAACTTCATCATGACCATCGCCAAAAGAAAGACCTCGCACATCTATGTGTCGAATTGGTTCTTCCTCGGCATGATGGTGATGATCGTCTATCTGCACGTGGTTAATAGCCTCGCCATTCCCGTGGGCCTGTTCAAGTCTTACTCGGTATTCTCGGGTGTGCAGGACGCCATGATCCAATGGTGGTGGGGGCATAACGCGGTGGGCTTCTACCTGACCGCGGGCTTCCTCGGCATCATGTATTACTTCGTGCCCAAGCAGGCGGGGCGTCCGGTCTACTCCTATCGCCTCTCCGTCATCCACTTCTGGGCCCTCATGTTCGGGTACGTGTGGCTGGGCGCCCATCACCTTCAATATACCGCCCTGCCTGATTGGACCGGGTCGCTCGGCGCCGCTGTCTCCATCGCCATGATCATCCCCTCCTGGGGCGGCGCGGTGAACGGCATGATGACCCTGTCCGGCGCTTGGGATCGGCTGCGCACGGACTATGTGCTGCGCTTCTTGATCATCGCCCTGGCCTTCTACGCCATGTCGACCTTCGAGGGTCCTGTCATGTCGCTGAAGACCGTGAATGCCCTTTCGCACTACACCGACTGGACCGTCGGCCATGTGCATTCCGGGGCCCTTGGCTGGGTGGCCGGAATTTCGATCGGCGCCATCTACCACTTGATGACGCGGCTCTTCCACACCGAGATGTACTCCGAGAAGCTGGTCAACTTCCACTTCTGGACCGCCACTATCGGTACGGTGGTCTATATCGTGGCCATGTGGGTGTCCGGGATCATGCAGGGCCTGATGTGGCGTGCCTATGACGAGTACGGAACCCTGGCCTATACCTTCGTGGAGTCGGTGGATGCCATGCACCCCTACTACGCGATGCGTGCGATCGGCGGCATGATCTTCCTTTTCGGCGCCATCGTGATGCTCTTCAACGTGTTGATGACCGTCGCCAAGTCCTCTTCCGAGGGTAGCCTGGCGAAGGCGCGCAGCATGCCCGCGGCGGCCTGAGGAGGTACAAGACAATGGCAGAGCAAAAGACCAAGGCGAAGAGCTTCCAGGAATGGATGGAGGTCAACATCTGGGGCCTCCTGTTCTTCCTGGCGTTGGCCCTGTCGGTGGGCGGCCTGGTGGAGATCGTCCCGCTCTTCTACATGAAGACCACGATGGAGCACAACAAGCACCCGGAGCTCATCTGGGCAAAGGCGGGTACCGAACCCGTCGTGACCGTGGATGAAGCCGGCAAGCCGGTATGGAACTGGAAGTCCGGCGAGGGTGTGCGTCCCTATACGGCCCTGGAGCTTGCGGGCCGCGACATCTATCAGCGGGAAGGGTGTTATACGTGCCACTCCCAGATGGTGCGCCCCTTCCGGGACGAGAAGGAGCGTTATGGCCATTACTCGCTGGCGTCCGAGTCCGCCTTCGATCACCCATTCCAGTGGGGCTCCAAGCGGACCGGCCCGGATCTGGCTCGGCTCGGCGGCAAGTATTCTGACGAATGGCATCGCCAGCACTTGCGGGCCCCGCGCTCGGTGGTGCCCGAGTCAGTGATGCCGAATTATCCTTGGCTCGATGACAACTATGTGGACGGCAAGCGGATGCAGGCACATATGAAGGGCCTGAAGACCATCGGCGTACCCTATTCGGATCAGGACATCGAGGTGGCCCCCGCCCTGGTCGAAGGGAAGACCGAGATGGACGCGCTCGTGACCTACCTGCAGGTCCTGGGCACCATGGCTGCCTTGGACGAGAACAAGGTCTATCGTGAATAGTCTTGCAGAGTACTTCCACACCGACTGGGAGGCGATGACGACCAACGATTGGATCGGTCTGACCATCACCGTCGTCGTCTTCCTGCTCATGATCGTGGCGTACTTCCAGGTCTTTCGTCCCAAGAACCGGGATCGGCTCGAATCAAAGAAGTACATCCCGTTCGAAGACGACAACGAGCTCAACGGAGACAGCAATGGCCGAACATAACCCCTTTCCCGGTGAAAACAACACCGGCCACATTTGGGACGACAACCTGCGGGAGCTGAAGAACCCGCCCCCGCGGTGGTGGATGCTGGCGTTCTGGGCCTCGGTGGCCTGGTGGGTGGGTTACGCGATCCTGTACCCCATGTGGCCCGTCGGCCAGCAGCCGACCCCGGGCATCCTGGGCTGGAGCCAGATGCAGGAGTATCAACAGGGTCTGGAGCAGGTGCAGGCGAAACGCGCCCAGTTCGAGGAGCAGATTGCCGCGATGACCCCCGAGCAGATCCTCGCGGATCCGGGGCTCACCCAGTACACACTCGCCTCGGCCAAGGTGCTGTTCGGCGACTATTGCTCGGCTTGCCACGGAAGCGGCGGCCAGGGCAATCTGGGTTTCCCGGTGCTCGCGGATGATGACTGGCTCTACGGGGGCACCACCGCCAAGATCGTCGAGACCATCACGAACGGCCGCAAGGGTGCAATGACCGCCCATGCCAACATCCTCTCGGAGGCCGAGGTGGATACCCTGGCGAACTGGGTGGCTCAGATGGCCGAAACCGGCGGGACCGGGGGCAGCGAGGAGGGCTGGGCCCTGTTCAAGGCGAAGGGCTGCACGGCCTGCCACGGCGAGAAGGCCAACGGTATCCTGGCCGAGCTGCCGAACGGGGATGTGGTCACCGTGGGTGCGGCCAACCTGACCGACGGCATCTGGCGCTTCGAGCCCGGCGGCTACGAGAGTGCGCGCCATACCATCCTCTACGGCGTGAACCAGCCCGGGGTTCCGGAGACCCGCGACGCGGTCATGCCCGCATTCGGGCCTGATGCGACGCGCGGCGGGGTCGCGAAGCTGGGCGGGCAGGACATCAAGAAGCTCGCGGTCTACGTTCACGAGCTGGGCGGCGGCAAGTAGGTCCCAAGCCCCGTTCCGGCCGAGGGATCAACCCCGTTTCTGATCGAGTGCCAGGATGGCACTCGATCAGCTCGCGCCGGGAAAGGCGCAAGCGACGGGACGCCCCAGCAAGGCCTTTGGGGTCCTTGATTCTGGCGGCTCATCCTTGGTCCGCCCGGGACCGGGACCCGCAATGAACCGGCGCTTTGCCAACGGGCGATCCAGCGGTCGCCTTCCAGGAAAAAACCACGGGAGAGAGGAACTAGTGTCATGAACGTGCTGACCAACATGATGAACTGGGATCCGGTCGCTTGGATGTCGATCCTGATGATCATCATTGCCATCGCCATCGTCATCTTTCTCTACTTCAAGGTCAAAGCACTGATCAGGCAGGACGCGGAGGCCCACAGGAATCAACGTCAGTGAGAAACTGGACAGGGTCCTGGTGACGGTAAGGGGGATGGGGCATCCCCCTTTTTTGTTCTGGTAATCCGATGGAATTCACCGGGTTAAGATTGACATATCGCATGGCGGCGGAAAGCGGCCCACCGCTAATTTCGCCCCTTTGTCCTTCTGGGTCCGGCGATTCGCTGGCCCGAAGTCGCCGGATTCATACCCCTGGAGATCCTCTGTGAACCTGAACGAGCCCATTCAGGCCAATGCTGCGGTCGACGCCCTCTATGCCGACGCCGAGCACTGGCACGTCAACACCGGCGGGGAGACCATCCACGCCAAACGAATGCGCGGTCGTTGGCGGACCATCAAGTGGCTCACCGCTTCGTTCTGGCTGGTGTTCTTTCTCGGGCCCTATCTGCGCTGGGACGGGCGCCAGGCGGTTCTCTTCGACATCCCGAACCGCCAGTACCACATCTTTGGGGCCACGGTGCTGCCCCAGGACTTCTGGATGCTGTCCCTGCTGCTGCTGTTCTTCGCCATCCTGCTCGCGGTGTCCACGGCCCTCGTGGGCCGGGTGTGGTGCGGCTTCTTCTGCTTTCAAACCGTCTGGACGGACGTCTACACCTGGATCGAGGAGAAGCTCGAGGGAACCCCGCCTCAACGGCGCAAGCTCGATAAGGCACCCCTGAGCGGCAGCAAGGTCCTGATCAAGGGCTCCAAGCACTTCATTTGGATCCTGATCGGGTTTGCGACCGGCTTCAGCTTCGTGGCGTGGTTCAACGACGCCCCGACGCTGTGGCGCGACTTTTTCGTTGGGGACGCCAATGGCGCCGTCTATGCGGCGGTGGCCCTGTTCACGGTCGGGACCTATGTGCTCGCCGGATTCCTGAGGGAGCAAACCTGCTTCTGGCTCTGCCCCTACGCGCGAATCCAGGGGGTGATGCTGGACAAGACCACCGTATTGCCCACCTACGACGTGAAGCGCGGTGAGCCACGGGGACGCATCAAGAAGGGAGAGAGCGAGGCGGACCGCAAGACCGGCGACTGTGTGGACTGCAAGCAGTGCGTTGCCGTCTGCCCGACGGGGATCGACATCCGGCACGGACAGCAGGAGGGTTGCATCACCTGCGCCCTTTGCATCGACGCCTGCGATGAGGTGATGGACAAGGTGGGCCGTCCGAAGGGACTGATCCGCTACGCCTCTCTTGACGAGATGGAGGGAAAGCCGGTCAAGGCCATGTTCGCGCGCCCCCGCGTGTGGGTCTACTCGGCCATCCTCACGATCGCACTGGCCGGAATCGTCTACGGCCTGTCGTCTTTGTCGGCCATCGACCTCAAGGTCCTCCACGAGCGGGCCCCTCTGTTCGTCACCCTCAGCGACGGCTCCGTTCAGAACAAGTACACGCTCAAGATGCTGAACAAGACGCCGGAGGATCTGTCGGTCACGATCAGTGCCTCGGGTCCCGAGGGACTGAATCTGGTGGGTGCCGACGAGGCGGTAACGATCCGCCACGGGGCCGTGACCCCCGCCATGGTCTTCGTGAAGGTACCGAAGAAGGACCTCACGCAGGAGCAGGAGCCAATCCGCTTCCGGGTGACGGCGACGCGCCCCGACGGCCAGGTGATTCAGTCGGAGCGCGACAGCGTCTTCATCGGGCCACGTCGGTAGGTTGGCGCCGATCATAGCGCGCCGATTCGCCGCGGTCTGGGTCTAGCCAGAAGCGGCGGCGAGGGCGCATGCAAGGCCGAGATTTCCAGCCTGGGCTGGGCACTGAAAACTTTCTGAGAGGGTCACTGTACATGCAGACAACGACAAGCACGGGGGTCAAGGCAGTCTCGGCCTGGCGTAGCCCTTGGGTGATCGGGTGGGTCGGACTGGTGGCGGTCGTGCTCGGTGTCAACCTGACCATGGTCTTCCTGGCCATCGCCACCAATCCGGGGTTGGTCAACGACGACTACTACGAGCGGGGCCAGCACTACGAGCAGACCCTGATGTCGCGCCGCGCGCGGGATCCCGGCTGGGTACTGAGTACGGACATTCCCGCCGACATCAAGGCAAACGAGCGCACCACGCTGCGGGTCTTTCTGGTGGACAAGGCGGGTCAGCCGGTGATTCCGGACGGTGTGACCTTCTTCGCCTACCGACCCTCGGACAAGGCCAAGGATTTCTCCATGCCCATGGTGGCGGAGGGCGATGGACGCTATGCCGCGACGGTGAGCTTCCCGCTGTTCGGTGTGTGGGACACCTTGGTCGCCGTGGAGCAGGGTGGAGAGGAGTACACCACGGGCATGCGCATCGGCGTCGCGCGTCCTTAGTCCGTGCCGGGCACCGTCGCGGATCTTCGGGACCCGACCCCGCCAACGGCCCCCGAGGGGGAGCATCGACCTCGCGCCGCGCCGTCGGAGTCGGCCCGGCGTTGCTTTCACTGCGGTCTCCCCATCGCGCCCGAGGAGCAGGTCTCTGCGGTGGTCGCGGGGGGGGAGCGGGCGTTCTGCTGTACGGGCTGCCGCGCGGTCTGCGAGGCGATCTATGCCGCCGGACTGGAGGGCTTCTACCGCCGCACCCCGGAGGGCGAGCCACTGGGACCGCCGCCCGAGCCGCCCAAGAACCTGGCCCTCTACGACCTGGACGCGGTTCAGGATGAGTTCGTCGACGTCGCAAGCGATGCCCGCGAGATCAATCTCCTGGTGGAAGGGATCCACTGCGCCGCCTGTGTCTGGCTGATCGAGAACGGGCTCAAGACCCTCCCTGGCGTCGAGGAGGCCCGGGTCAATCTGACCGGGCGGCGGCTGCGGGTGCGCTGGGACAACGGGCGCCTCAAGCTCTCGCGGATCCTGCGTCGCCTCGGGGACATCGGCTACGCCGCCGTTCCCTTCGATCCGGAGTCCGCCGAGGGGGCCCTGCGGCGGGAGAACCGGGCCATGCTCTTCCGCATGGCCTGGGCCGGCTTCGCGATGATGAACCTGATGTGGATCTCCATCGCCCTCTACGCCGGGGCCGACCGGGGGGAGTTCCGGGGACTCTTCCATTGGATCGGCCTGATATTGGCCACCCCCACGATCCTCTATTCCGGCTACCCCTTCTACCGGGGGGCCTGGGGTGCGCTGCGCAGCGGACAGCTCAGCATGGACCTTCCGATCGCGATCGGCGCGTCCATCACCTACCTGTACTCGCTCTATGTGACCCTCAGCGGCACCCAAGCGGGGGACGTCTACTGGGACACGGTGGTCAATTTCCTGTTCGTGATCCTGGTTGGACGCTATCTGGAGTCCGCCTCCAAGCGCCAGGCGGTGACCTCGACCCAGCGCCTCATCGATCTCCAACCCCGGGTGGCCACGCTCCTGGAGGGAGGAGAGGAGCGCGTGGTCCCGGTGCGCTCCGTCTCCCCCGGAGATCTGGTCCTGATCCGCCCGGGGGAACGGGTGCCGGTCGACGGCGAGGTGACGGAGGGCACGAGCGAGCTGGACGAGTCCATGCTGACCGGCGAGTCTCGGCCGGTCAGTAAAGTGGCGGGGGAGGCGGTGTCCGCCGGGACCATCAACGGGGCTGGCGTCCTGCGGGTACGCACCACGGCCACCCTCAGGGAGACGGCCCTGGGGCGCATCATCCGTCTGGTCGAGGATGCCCAGGCAAGCCGGGCCCCCATCCAGCGGCTGGCCGATCGCATCGTCCCCTGGTTCGTGGCCGTCACCCTGGGACTCGCGGCCCTCACCTTCGTCCTGTGGCTGGGAACGGACCTGGAGCTGGCCCTCATGGCCGCGACCTCCGTCCTGATCATCACCTGTCCCTGCGCCTTCGGAATGGCGACCCCCATGGCGGTGGCGGTGGCCTCGGGGCTCGGGGCGTCCCGGGGCATCCTGGTGAAGAACGGGGCCGTGCTCGAGCGGCTCTCCTCCATTGACCATTTCGTCTTCGACAAGACGGGCACCCTCACCGAGGGCCGACCGGTCGTCACCGCCCTTCGGTCCGTGCACGGACCCTGGCGGAGGCTCGAGGGCGACGCCCCTATCCTGAACGACGAGGAGCGCCAGGCCCTGCGCCTTATCGGCGCCCTGGAGCGGGTCTCCGAGCACCCGGCGGCGGCAGCGGTGATCCAGCTCTGCGAGGGGGCCGGTATCGGGCTCCAGGGCATCGACGCCCGGTCAGTCCAGGTTTCGCCGGGGTCGGGCATCAGGGGGCTGGTCGAGGGTATGGAGGTGATCGTCGGAAACGCCGATTGGCTGACGCGCCACGGCATACCGATGGGGACAGACGCGGACCCGACTGGCGGGCCGGAGACGAGCGGGGCCGTGGGGCTGATCCATTGTGCCCTGGGCGGCCGGGAGGTCCTGGTCCTGGCCACCGAGGATCGTCTGCGCCAGGGGGCGCGGGAGGTGGTCGACCGGCTGCGGGAGGAGGGGATTCACGTGACCCTGTTGACCGGGGACCGACGAGCCAACGGCGAGCGCGTCGCCGCGGCGCTCGGCGGGGTGGATCTGATCGCGGAGGTCCTCCCGGAGGACAAGGATCGCGTGGTGGCGGAGTTCCAGCGTGATGGCCGCCGGGTCGCCATGGTTGGGGACGGGGTCAACGACGCACCCGCCCTGGTTCGGGCCGACGTCGGCATCGCCATGGGCAGCGGCACGGACGTGTCGATCGCCAGTGCCGACATCGTGCTGATGTCGGATTCGCTGGAGCGGGTGGTCGAGGCGGCGCAGCTTTCGCGCCGGACCCTCCAGACGATTCGCCAGAACATCGGGATTTCCGTCGCCTACAATTCGATCATGGTGCCCCTGGCGATGGCCGCCGTCGTCACTCCGCTGATCGCGGCGGTGTCCATGCCCCTGAGCTCCCTGGCGGTGATCGGCAACTCGGCGCGTATCCGCGGACTGTTCAGGGCGCGGCGGGCGGTTGCAGCGGCCTCCTTTGAGCGGAGCTGAGGCGACGCGATCGCGGAGACGAAACCATGCACCCCAGGAGTTGAACCATGGATGTCATCTACGGCCTGATCCCCGGTATGCTCGTCCTCGGTCTGGCGGCCGTGGCCGTCTTGTTCTGGGCGGCCCGCAGCGGACAGTTCGAGGATCTCGATGGGGACGGGCGGCGTATCCTCCTGGATGAGGATGCCACGGACCCACGCCGGTACCCCGATGCGGACTCGGAGCCGGACCCGCCGGACGGGATTCGTCCCGCCGGCGAAGGCGATTCAGCCGAGGGGAAGCCGGCGGGGAGCGCGGATCACTGATAGCTGAGGGTGAAGCCGGCCGCCGTCAGCCGGATGGCCTCCTGCTCCAGCTCCAGCTGGGCGAGGGGGTGGTCCATCAGCCATTGGTCCGGGAAGCTCAGAGACAGCGTATCGCCGTCGATCTGAATCTCCGGATTCGGCTTGGTGACCAGGGAGCGTCCACGGTGCAGCAGCACCGCGAGGCGCAGGATCACGCAGACGCGACGGGCGCACCCCTGAACCCCCCTGGGCAGTGCGAGGAACTCCTGGATCGGAAACTTGCGCCGGTGACCCAGCACCAGCGCGGCCAGCACCGCTTGCTCCTGGCGGGTGAAACCGGCGAGGTCCGCGTTGCGGAGCAGATAGGCCCCGTGCTTCTGGTACTGGCTGTGGGCAACCATGACACCGATCTCGTGCAATCGGGCCGCCCAGGACAGCATCGAGGCATGATCCGGGTCGTTGAGAGACCAGGGACCCGCGACCTGGCCTAGGAGCTTGAGGGCGGTGGCCTCTACCCGCCGACCGTGCTCCTGATCGATCTGGAACTGTCTCGACAGGGTCGCCACGGTGCGCTCGCGTACATCCGAGTGGCGACTGCGTCCCATCATCTCGTAGACCAGCCCCTCCCGCAGGGCGTAGTCCGAGACCTGCATGTGGGTGATGCCGAGGGTCTCGAAGACCGAGAGCAGCACCGCCACGCCGCCGGCGAAGACGGGCTTGCGATCCTCGGTGAGCCCGCGCAGGTCCAACGCGGAGACCTTGCCGCGCTCCACCAAGGCGTCCCGGAGCTGGATCAGGGAAGCGGCCGAGATTCCGTCCTCGCTCCAGCCTTCGGCCATGACCACCGCGGCGATGGACTTGATGGTGCCGGAGCTTCCCACCGCCGACACCCAGGCGGACCGGCGAAAGATCTCCCGAATCGGGCGAACCTCCAGGGCGCCGGTCAGCTCCGCCTTCTGC
>Ga0316577_10001264_pt1 | contig 11810 bp, 8 predicted proteins | sample S5NA_FD_203073 | JGI IMG/M metagenome (GOLD analysis project Ga0316577, IMG submission 203073) | Rhizosphere microbial communities from salt marsh grasses in Alabama, United States - S5-7_050615r2r1 | ecosystem: Host-associated > Plants > Roots > Rhizosphere | place: USA: Alabama | collected... | reverse complement strand
AGGCAGAGGGGCGCCGCGTGCAGACCTATGGCCTGGACGCGGAATGGGATTGGCGGGCCCAGGGCGTCGAATTGGGCAACAGTGCTGCCTTCGAAGTATGGCACAAAGGGAAACATCTTGGCACGTGTGCCCTGCAGATCCCAGGTCGACACAATGTGCTGAATGCCCTGGCGGCGCTGGCGGCCTGCTACGAGCTGGGCGTCGAATTCGGCCTGGCAGCGGCTGCGCTCACACGCTTCCGGGGGACCGCCCGTCGGTTCGAAGTCAAGGGCCAGGCAGCCGAGGTCACCGTGGTGGACGATTACGCCCACCATCCCACCGAGATAGAAGCGACCCTGGCGGCGGCCCGTCTCAAGTATCCGGACAGGCCCATCTGGGCCGTCTTTCAGCCGCATACCTACAGCCGCACGGCGACCCTGCTCGACGATTTTGCCGGGGCCTTTGGCGGCGCAGATCATGTGATAGTGACCGAGATCTATGCTGCCCGCGAGCAAAATACCTTAGGCGTGTCCGGTAGAGACCTGGTGCAGCTCATGGATCACCCAGACGCCGGCTACGCGGCGACGCTGAAGGATGCGGCCTCTGCCGTTCTCGAGCGGGTCCGGCCTGGCGATGTCGTCATCACGCTGGGGGCCGGGGATGGCTACCTCATCGGTGAATGGGTGCTGCAGGAACTCAGGGAGCGAGCGGTGCCTACGATGCTGCGCGCCGGGCAGCCCGGCAATGGAAACAACGCCAGGATTGGCGGGCGCTCCGGTCAGATGGCGCGGCTGGCGGATGCCCTGGCTGCTGTCTTGGGACCGGATGCGGTTCGTAGAGACCAGCCGTTGGCTCGTCACACCTCACTTCGGGTTGGCGGTCCGGCCGATCTGCTCGTCGTGGCCGAAACAGCGGAGGCGCTGCGCCAAACTGTCACGCTGGCGTGCCAACATCAGGTGCCCGTACGCGTGTTCGGCGCCGGGTCGAATATGTTGGTCAGCGATGCCGGGGTGCGCGGTCTGGTGGTGCTGAACCGTGCGCGGGCCACAACCTTCCCGCCAGCGGGCAACAACGCGGCAGCTGGAGACTTGATCGTGCGCGTTGAGAGCGGTGCCTCGCTTTCCACCGTAGCGCGCCAATGTGTGACGAGGGGGCTCGCCGGGTTGGAGTGGGCAGCCACCATTCCAGGGACCGTGGGAGGCGCGGTCGTCGGAAACGCGGGGGCGTGGGACGGTAACGTAGCATCGACGCTCGTCTCGGCGAGCGTCCTGGAACGCGGCGAAACGGTAGTCGAATGGCCCGTGGAGCGATTCGAATACACCTACCGTTCGAGCATACTGAAGCGGCAGGCCAAGCCGGGCTTGCTGCCGACCGTGGTGCTGGAGGCTCACTTTGCCCTCCAGCGAGGCGATCGTGGGGCACTGGAGACGCAGGTGGCCGACATGGTTGCTCGCCGCAAGGCGAGCCAGCCATCGGGTGCCACCTGCGGCTCGGTGTTCAAGAATCCGCCGGGCGACTATGCCGGGCGTCTCATCGAAGCGGCCGGCCTGAAGGGGGTCTCCAGAGGGAATGCCGAGATCTCGCCAGTGCATGCCAACTTTATCGTGAATCACGGCGAGGCCGCAGCGGCTGACATCTATGCCCTGATCTCGCTCGCGCGCGAAACGGTCAAGTCCAAGTTCGGCGTCGACCTGGAGCTGGAGATCCAGCTGGTTGGCGATTGGGAGGCGGGCGCCCAGCGGTTGCACCCATCGATGAGGGTGAATAGCCGCTAGCGAACCGTGATGCTGCGTGGTTGAGGGAGTAATTCGTCGATTTTGGTCTAGTACCGTAGTACTAGAAAGGACCTAGACCTAGTGGTGTAGAATTTGCATAATACTACGGGTTATGGTAGAATTTGCTATGTCAAAAGCACTTAGGGTAGGAATCATCTTTGGAGGACGCTCAGGCGAGCATGAAGTCTCGCTCTTGTCAGCCCAGGGTGTGATGAATGCCATAGATAGGACCAAGTACGAGATCGTGCCCATCGGCATTACCAAGGCAGGACAATGGCTGGCATCGGGTGATCCCTGGAAGGCACTGAGTTCTGGGGCCCTGGCCGAGAGTAATCCTGCCCTCTTGCTTGCAGAGCCATCGGACCGTGGTCTGATGCGCTTGGAGGATCTGGAGAAGGAGCGAGCCTTGACCGCTGTACAGGTCAGCCAGTTGGACGTCGTTTTTCCCATCCTACATGGTCCCTACGGCGAAGATGGGACGGTCCAGGGTCTGCTGGAACTGGCGGGCATCGCCTACGTTGGGGCCGGGGTCGCTGCATCGGCAGTGGGAATGGATAAGGTGCTGTTTAAGGACATCATGCTGGCCCACGGCATTCCCATCGTTCCACACATGGTCATCTTGCGCAGTGCGTGGGAGCGGGTGCCTGATGAGATGCTGCATCGGGTGGAGGCGGAAATCGGCTACGATTGCTTTGTGAAACCGGCCAACCTCGGGTCGAGCGTGGGAATTTCCAAGGCGCACAACCGTGCCGAGCTGCGCGCGGCTCTCGACGATGCGGCTCGCTACGACCGCAAGCTGTTGGTTGAGCAGGCCGTGGATGCCCGCGAGATCGAGATCAGCGTCCTGGGCAACGATGAACCGGTTGCCAGCGTGCCGGGCGAGGTTGTGCCCTGCAACGAGTTCTATGATTACTCGGCCAAGTATCTGGATGGCGAGTCAGACCTGCTGATCCCGGCTCCGATCCCTGACGAGACCGCCGAGACCATAGTGCAACTGGCTGTGCAAGCCTACCGCGCCGTCGACTGCGCTGGCATGGCACGCGTCGATTTCTTGCTCGACCGGGACACAGGCAGGGTCTATATGAACGAACTCAATACCTTGCCCGGCTTTACGCCGATTAGCATGTATCCCAAGCTGTGGGAAGCCAGTGGCATCACCTATTCTGAGCTGATCGATCGGCTCATTCAACTGGCACTGGAGCGGCACGCAGACAAGAGCCGCTCGGTGACCCAATATCAGATTCCGGAGAGAGAATAGGCTCGTGCGTATCGTTCTGGCAGGTGACTCGCGAGAAAACCAGCGACGGCAAAAGAACCGCAAGCGGCGCAGCCGCCGGTCGCGCACGTTCGAGTCGGCCATCACCGTACCACAGCCCGTGCGCCGGAATACCGGGGCGAAGCGGCGCGTCACCGACACGCTTGGCAAGGGTCGTAAAAAAGCCGGGAGGGGCCAGGCAACGCGCACTCGCACTGCACGCACCCGCGCCGAGCGCAGGCAGCGAGCGCAGCGAGCCGCGGCGGCCTCGTCGGTCAGCGTACTGCGGACCATCCGCTGGCAGACCGCTCGCTGGCACCTGCTGGCGCTGGTACTACTAGCAGCATTGATCGCGGTGCTGGTGTATATTTTCTACGATTTCAGTTTCTTCATCTACCGCGACCAGACGCAGATCGAGGGTGCGCGCTTTTTGCAGGCGGACGAGATCTTTGCCGCAGCTGGCGTGAACGAACAGAATGTCTTCTGGATCGATCCTGCCAAAGTTGCCGGGCGCGTCGTGGCGCTGGATGGGATCAAGGCGGCCCGCGTCCGTTGCGAGTTGCTGCCCGCCCTGGTGAAGATCGAGGTGGAGGAGCGCGAGCCGGTTGTGATGTGGCGCGCCACGAGCCAGGAGCAGGACCTCTGGCTGGATGAGGCAGGCGTGGTCCTGCCGTATCACGGAGACGTGAACTCGCCAGATATGGTCTTTGTGGTCGACTATGGCGAGCGCCATCTGAAGATAGGCGACCGGATCGAGCCAGAGGGCATAGTCCAATCGGTGCTGCAATTGGCCGCCGCGTTGCCTGGAGAACAGGTCTACTACTACGAACCCGACCGAGGCCTCTATTTCAGCCACCGGGTGAGCACCGGCGAATGGCCCGTGTACGTGGGCACCAGCGATGATCTGGCTCGCAAGATTCAGGTGGTGCAGGGGCTGACCGAATACCTGGTGGAGCACAACATCAGGCCCCGCTATGTAGACGTCCGTTGGGCCGAGCACCCGGTCTACGGCAAGCCCGAGGGCGCAGCCCTCGTGGGAGGCAACTAGGCTGCCATGGCGATCTCTCTGACGGGCATAATTGACTACTTGGTCGCCTGGCGCTGTCCGCTGGACCGCCTGGCAGATCCCGCAAGGGTCCAAGGGGCGAGAGATGACTGAACCGCGAACCATTGTCGGAATCGACGTTGGGACAACCAAGATCTGTACCCTTGTGGGCGAGCTGTACGAGGATGGCCAACTGCGCATCATCGGCGTGGGTGTGGCGCCCTCGCGCGGCCTGCACAAGGGGGTTGTGGTCAACGTAAATGAGGCCACGGAGGCGATTTCGGCTTCGGTGCAAAAGGCGGAGCGGATCTCGGGATATCAGATTACCAGTGCCTATGTGGGTGTGGGCGGTGGGCACGTCACTGCCATCAATAGCCGGGGCGTCGTGGGCATCTCGCGCAGCGCCCGGGGCATCAGCCAGTTCGACATCGATCGGGCCTTGGATGCGGCGCGGGCCATTGCCATCCCACATAACAGAGAGATCATCCACGCGATCCCTCGCGGATACATCGTCGACGATCAGGAAGGCGTGAAGGACCCCATTGGCATGCAGGGAATCCGCCTGGAGGTAGAGGTGCACATTGTCACAGGCGCCTCGACCTCGGTGAGCAACCTGGTCAAGTGCGTGCGCGCCGCAGGGGTGGAGATCGACGACCTGATTCTGCAATCTCTCGCTTCGGGCGAGGCGATCTTGAAAGAGTCGGAGCGGGAAATGGGCGTCGTGCTTGCCGACATTGGCGGAGGCACGACCGACGTCGCCATATTCATCGAGGGCAGCATCTGGCACACCATCGTCCTCGGCACCGGCGGCGAACACCTTACGCACGATGTGGCGGTGGGCCTGCGGACTCCGTTCGATACCGCCGAGGAACTAAAGATCAAGTACGGGCACGCCATTCCACGCTCGCTTGCCACCGACGAGTTGATCGAGGTGTCGTCGTTCGGCAACGGGGCACGCCAGTCGGTCTCCAGGCTGCAATTGTCAGAGGTGATCGAGGCGCGCGCCGAAGAGATTCTGATGCTCGTCCTGCGAGAGGTCAAGCGTTCTGGGTACGATGGCCTGCTGGCTGCTGGGTTGGTGATGTGCGGCGGTTCTGCCGAGCTGTCAGGGTTCAAGGATCTGGGCCAGCAGATACTCCAGGTGCCGGTGCGCGTGGGCAGGCCCCACGATTTGCAGGGGCTGACTGACGTATTGGAGAGCCCGGCCTATGCCACGGCGGTGGGCCTGCTTTTGTGGGGCATGCGCCAGAGGCCGACCGCCGAGCAAGAGCCTTCGCGCGTGGTTCGAATTCCAGGGGAGCTTTGGCCAAGGATCCGTGATTGGTTCCGAGCCTTTTTACCAGGGTAGCAAACAACGAGTAGCTTGCTACAGTTGATATCGTAGGTAACGAAGAAAGGGAGGAAGACATGCAGAGAAGACTGATGCCAGAGATGGAGAACTTTGCCCGGATCAAGGTGTTGGGCGTGGGCGGAGGCGGCAGCAATGCCGTCAACCGCATGATCGCAGAAGGGCTGCAGGGCGTCGAGTTCGTCGCCGTCAACACTGATGCCCAGGCGCTCATGCTGTCGCATGCCGAGAATCGAGTGCGGATCGGTGACAAGCTCACCAAGGGTTTGGGCTCCGGTGGAGATTCCACCATCGGCGGCAAGGCTGCCGACGAGTCCAGCGATGACCTCTACGAGGTGATCAATGGTGCCGATATGGTGTTCATCACCGCCGGCATGGGTGGTGGCACGGGCACGGGCGGCGCGCCGATCATTGCCCGCATTGCCAAGGAGACCGGGGCGCTGACCATCGGGGTGGTCACCAAGCCTTTCACCTTTGAGGGCAGCCGTCGGCGGCAGGTCGCCGAAGAGGGCATCGAGCGCCTCAAGGAGCAGGTGGACACCCTCATTGCCATTCCGAACGATCGCCTGCTGGAGATCGTGGACAGGAGGGCCAACATCCAGGAAGCCTTCCGCGTTGCCGACGACGTGCTGCGGCAGGGCATTCAGGGCATCTCGGAGCTGATCACGGTGCCCGGCCTCATCAACCTGGACTTTGCCGATGTCCGCTCGGTGATGGCCGAAGGCGGCGCCGCACTCATGGCCATTGGGCACGGTGAGGGTGACGACAAGGCCGTTCAGGCTGCCGAGCAGGCCATTGCCAGCTCGCTGCTGGATGTGACTATTGATGGCGCCCGCGGCATCCTGTTCAATGTCACCGGTGGGCCGGACCTGACCCTGTTCGACGTGAACGAGGCGGCCGAGATCATCCGCAAGACCGCGCACCCCGAGGCCAATATCATCTTTGGTGCGGTGCTCGATGAGTCGATGTCCGATGCCCTTAACATCACGGTCATCGCCACCGGTTTCGATGGAGCGTCTCAGCAGCGCCCGGCCTTGATCCGCAATGTTGCCAAGCAGCTTGCCGAACAACCCAGGGTCGCGTCCAGGGCCGTGCCCGTAGCCGACTTTCCAGGCCGGACGCACAACGCCGACGATCTGGACATCCCGGCTTTCTTGCGAAAGCACGTGAGGGGTTCCGACTAGCCAGCCGGAGTCAAGAATCTTTCACGCCTGCGGGCACCCCGGGGCGCCCTCATTCGATCTCTAGGGGCGTGCTGGAGGCTGTGCACGCGGCAAAAGGCCGGATGAGGCTGCATAGGGTTCTCGCTTGTCGCTCACAGTGGAGTGACAGTCCCCGGGTTCGTTTCGGGGCATAGGACACTGCATGTCGACATAAAACAGTTGCTTCCGCGCAGCCGGCGTTCGAGCCTGGCACTTGTTCGCTGGACTCTGGAAGCAACCTAAAAACGTCCATATCTTTTTGCCCGTGGAGGGCTATCGCATCCCCGCTCGCCCCCTTTCCCACGTGGAAAGGGGGCGGCGCCTATCCCGACGGTCAAGGTTAAAATTCCGCGCATCTCCCCATTTCGCTACTTTGGGTCTTGCAATCCCGTTGGGTTTGTGGTATAGTATGAAAGCCTACCACCTCTTGTGGGTCCTGCCCATGCTAGCCACCAGATATAGTAGTTTCTGAGGTGGGATGAGAAGGTCTGGCAACGCCAGGAGTTGCCCGAGCCGATTCATCCCCATCGACCTTGACACAGTACCTGTTAGCACACACGGAGTTTAGGGGATGAAGTGTCCGTTCTGCGCTTCAATTGACTCTCGGGTCATCGATACCCGCAGCGCTGAAGGCGGCATCAGGCGCCGACGCGAATGCCAGGTCTGCGAGCGGCGGTTCACGACCTACGAGCGGGTTGCGCCGCTGCGCCTGATGGTCATCAAGCAGGATGGGCGGCGCGAGCCGTTCGACCGGGACAAGATCCTGCGCGGTATCCAGATCGCATGTGCCAAGCGGCCCATTGACACCGAATCTATCGAGGAGCTCGTCAGCGGCATCGAGAGCGAGCTGTACCACCGCGGTAGCCGCGAGGTGACGAGCCGCGAGATTGGCGAAATGGTCATGCAGAACCTGCGGAGGCTTGATGAGGTAGCCTACATCCGGTTCGCCACCATCTATCGCCGCTTCGCCGACGTGGAGGACCTGGCCGACGAGATTGAAGCACTGCTCGAGCGCCGGCAACTGGAGGAAAGTCTTAGAGCGCAATTGCGCCTGGATCTGTAGAACCGATAGGGAGAACCCGGTGAAACCCGTTTCGCACATGCTGGTGCCGTCGCCATTCGGCACGCTGATCCTGCTCTGGCATGACACAGCAGAGGGCCCCAAGGTAACGCGTGTCCTTCTACCAAGAGACGGCAAAGCCACGGAAGAGATGATGCTTGTGTTGCGCCAGGGTGGCCCGGCTCGATCCGTTCCCGAGATGAGAGCCTGGGCGAGCCGGATCGCGCGCTTTCTTGAGGGGGATGATGTCGACTTTCCGTTGGACGTGCTGGCGCTCGAAACCTGCTCCGAGTTTCAGCAGCGCGTCCTGCGGTCCGAACACGCCATCCCCCGTGGCTGGGTCAGCACCTACGGTCGCATCGCCACTCACCTGGGAGCGCCCAATGCGGCCCGGGCAGTAGGCAGAGCGCTGGCTGCAAATCCCTTTCCGATCTTTGTGCCCTGCCATCGGGCCATCCGCTCCGACATGATGTCGGGCGGCTACCAAGGTGGGGTTGCCATGAAGCGCGCGCTCCTCACAAGGGAAGGGCTGGCGCTGTCTACTGAGGGCAAAGTACTGACTGACAACGTGTACTATTCCCGGGTCGAATAGACTCCGGCCTTGCACAAGAGGATGGATCATGCTTGAACAGATCGACGTCACCCCACGGCTGAGAGAAACCGCGCTGCCCTTGCCGCGGGATCGTGAGATTGCGTTGAGCGATAATGCCCTGACGGTGCTGCGCAAGCGTTATTTGCTCCGCGGGCCAGACGGCGAGCCGATCGAGACGCCTGCCGAAATGTTTTGGCGGGTGGCGCGCATCATCGCTGCGCCCGATGCCGAATACGGCGAGGACAGGACCGCCGCCTCCGAGCAGGCTGGCGAAACAGCCCTTGCCTTTTACGATCTACTGACGACGTTCCGCTTCATGCCCAACTCACCCACATTTACCGGGGCGGGCACGCCGCTGGGACAGCTCGCCGCCTGTTTCGTGCTACCCATCAAGGACGACATGGGTCGCGATGCAGCCGGCATCTTCTCTACGCTTCGGGTGGCGGCCCTGATCCAGCAGACGGGAGGTGGGAACGGGTTCTCTTTCTCCAGGCTACGGCCCAAAGGGGCCCGGGTCAGTACCAGCAAGGGTGTAGCGACGGGGCCTGTCGGCTTTCTCCGGGTGTACGACAAGGCATTCGGCGAGATCGCCCAGGGTGGCACGCGGCGGGGTGCCAACATGGCTGTGCTGCGGGTGGACCACCCCGACATCCTGGAGTTCGTGCGCTGCAAGGGCCATGAGGGCGACATCACCAACTTTAACATCTCGGTGGGCATCACCGACGCCTTTATGCGCGCTGTGGAGGCCGATGAAGAGTATGACCTGATCAACCCCCAGGACGACAGCGTGTGGCGCCGGGTCCGGGCCCGGGACGTATTCGACGAGATTGTTGCGCACGCCCATCGCAATGGCGAGCCGGGCGTGCTCTTTCTCGACGCAGCTAATCGGAGCAACCCCGTATCCCACCTGTATGAATTGGAGGCCACCAATCCCTGTGGCGAGCAGTGGTTGGGACCGTACGAGAACTGCTGCTTGGGCTCTGTAAACCTGGCCCAGCACGTGACGTCCGACGGCGATGTGGACTGGCCCAAGCTCCAGGAGACCGTGGAGCTTGCAGTCGCTTTCCTGGATAACGTCGTGGACGCCAACCAATACGTGCCCACCGTGCCCGAGATCGAGGAGGCTGCCCACCGGGCGCGGCGCATTGGGCTGGGCATCATGGGACTGGGCGATCTCATGTTCCATGTCGGCATTCGTTACGGCAGTCCAGAGGCGGAAGAGTTCGCAGCCCAGATCATGGAGTTTGTCCGCTTCCACGCCATGCGCACCAGCATCGACCGGGCGCGCGAGCGGGGCGCTTTCCCTGCCATCCAGGGTAGCATCTACGATCCTATGAACCTGCAATGGCGACCGCCGGCACCGATTGCTCCCTACGTACGTGATCTTGGCCGTCCGCCCCTCGATTGGAACGAGATCGTACAGGGGATCCGGGCGTACGGCATCCGCAATGCAGCCCAAACGACGGTCGCGCCTACCGGAACCATCGCCACCATCTCTGGCTGCGAGGCCTACGGATGCGAGCCAGCCTTTGCCCTGGCCTACGTCCGCCACTTCAAGGACGGCGACACCGACGTGGAACTGACCTATGGCAGTCCTCTGTTCACGCAGGCATTGGAGCGTGCCGGATTGAGCGAGGATCTATGCGATGCGATCATCCAGCAGATCTCTGCCACCGGAAGCTGTCAGGATGCTGACGAGGTGCCCGAGGAGGTGCGCCGCGCCTTTGTCGTTGCCAATGACATCACGGCTGAGGAACACGTGCGCATGCAGGCCGCTATCCAGGCATTTGTCGACAATAGTATTTCCAAGACTGTCAACTTTCCCGAGGATGCGACGACAGATGACATCGCGCGGGCTTACTTGCTAGCCTGGCGACTGGCCTGCAAGGGGCTGACCGTTTATGTGACCGGCTCGCGGGAGAAGGTCGTCCTGGAGACACAACAGACCAAAAGCGCCAAGATGCTCGACCTCACCGATCTCAAGCCGCGCAAGCCCCGGCCTGGTGTGCTTCACGGCAACACCTACCGGACGCCGACACCTCTGGGCACGGCCTATATCACCATCAACGAGAACGGCGACCGCACACCCTTTGAGGTCTTTGCCAACGTCGGCAAGGCCGGCTCTGATACTGCCGCCGTTGCCGAGGCTATCGGCCGGCTCATCAGCCTCACGCTGCGCATGCCCTCACCGCTGACTGCGGAGGAGCGCCTGGCTGGTGTCATTGAGCAGCTATCGGGCATTGGCGGCAGGCGACCGCTGGGCTTTGGCCCAAACCGCGTGCGCTCCCTGCCCGATGCCATTGCCCAGGTTTTGGCCCGCCATATTTCCCTTGTCGAAGCCGAGCAGCCGCCAGAGCAACTGCCACTGCCCATCTCCATGCCCAGCCAGCCGGCTGACCTCTGTCCCGACTGCGGTCAGGCCAGCTTTGTCGCCATGGAAGGCTGTCGCAAGTGTGTGAGCTGCGGCTTTAGCGAGTGCTAGACACTTTGCACCCGGCATCTGCCTGCGCCAGGACAAGAGTCTGGTGAGGGCAGGCGCCGGGCGCCATGCACATAGGCCTGCATCTGTGGTGATTGCGCTCCAGCAGAGTGGTCAGCGCGCCTCCGGCTATTCTTTGCAGAAGTAGATGGCAAACTCCCCGCCGTCGCCCTGTGTGACCCAGTGAGAGTACCCAAGGCTCGACGCCTTGTCCACCAGCGGGGCGGGCAGAAAGGGCGCGATCAGCCGGTAGATCTCACCCTGGGCCAGGGCCTGCACTTCGGCGATGACCCGATTGACCGGCTGCTCGCCTGCCTCCAGCATGCCCCTGGCGTCTAGCTCGGCTGCCACCCGTGTCGTGGAGAACCAGCCCGGCTGCTCCGTGGTATAGCCCGCAGCGAACTCCCCAGAGAACCGGTCCTGCCCCACCTCTTTCCGCAGTTGATTGATCAGATCTTCGACCTTGACGCCGCCAATGACGGCTGCCTGCTGCAGGGTCGTGACCCGGGCAACGGTCCTGCGCAGAAGAGGGTTTCTCAGCTTTTCAAAGGCCGGCACATAGCCGATCAGGACTTGCTCCAACTGGGGATAGGTGTCGATCAGTTCAGCGATCTTGGTCTTGGGTGCAATCATGTGTTGGGTCATAGCCAGTAGCCTCTACGCGTAGGACAGGATGCGCTTTTCGCCTTCCAGGGCGCGGTAGCCGGTCAGGTCCTGCGACACTTCGAGGGTGCCCAGGTACTTGCCGCTGTCGTCGCGGAGGGCGAAATACTCGATGTGGATCATCCGGCCACCCAGGTTGATCCAGAAAGGCGCCCGGCTCTGCCTACCACTCTTGAAATCGTTCAGGATCTTGTCGACGATGTGGGCGCTGGCGGGTGGGTGGCAATGGCGCACATCGCGGTTGAGGATCGCCCTGTTCCGCTGAAAGATCCGCTCGCGGCTTTGGGAAAAGTATTTGACTTTGTCCTCACTGTCCACAAACGTGATATCGACGGGCAGGGTGTTCAGAATGGCCAGCAGCTCAGTTACCGAGAAGCTTCCGGTCGGCAACTGGATTCGGCCTTCCTTCTGT
>Ga0316577_10001263_pt1 | contig 11815 bp, 13 predicted proteins | sample S5NA_FD_203073 | JGI IMG/M metagenome (GOLD analysis project Ga0316577, IMG submission 203073) | Rhizosphere microbial communities from salt marsh grasses in Alabama, United States - S5-7_050615r2r1 | ecosystem: Host-associated > Plants > Roots > Rhizosphere | place: USA: Alabama | collected... | reverse complement strand
CTGGCGATCTATTTCCCCCCTGCGCACCCAGATGGCGCCCGCCCCCGCGAGGATCGGGGCGTAGAGGGGGGTTTTCTTGTGCTTGGCCGCGGCAAAGGCGCGGATGTTGTGCGGGCAAACGGTCGCCAGCAGCGGGACGTCGAACATGGCGATGTGGTTGATCGTCAGGATGTAGGGTGGCTCGGGCAGGTTCTCTGTCCCGATGATCTCCCTGCGGGAAAATAGGGAAAAGGAGATGTTGAAAATGATACGCATCAAGCGCAGGAATAATGTTGTCATTGCTATCTCTCCACAGATTGGCTATTCGGTCGAGGCGAGCCCTGTCGCGATGACGCTGAGATTGGCTGGGGGGGCACCGTGAAAGTTGAGTAGTAGGGAGAACGGCGCGCTAGCCCCAGGCGCGAGCGGCGATTCCAGCTCCACCGCTTCTTGGCGGAACCCAGTCACGAGTCCATCGGCATCGTAGGTGGTCACTGTGACGCGCACGTTGCCAGCGGATCGTTCCGTGCTATCGTTCCGTACCTTTCCGCTCACCTCGAACTGCGGGCCGGATAGCTTGCCCTCAGCCTCGACCGCCGATATCGAGACGTAGGATGCGGTCAGCTCTCCTGCCACTTCTCCACGCAGGATGGTCACCCGTGGGACCATCACTCCTGGGGGTGGATCTACAAAAAGGATACCAAAGGGCGCGCGCTCGCCCGGTGGGATGAGATCGACGGCCACGAACGTGTCTGCCTCGGCCATACGCTGGCCGTCCGAGTTGAAGAGCGTCAAGAGCGTCTGCACGTTGGTGACGGGGGCGGGAGCAGTGTTGACCACCTCTCCCAGGCACCACAGGCTGCCGGCCGGCGTCTCGTAGCAGGCGACGCCCTGGATGTCGAATGGGATCGGCGTGGGTGTTGGCAGCAGCAGATCGCCGGACGAGGCATCTTTCTCCTCCTCGCCGGTAGGGATGAGCAGCTCCTGTCCCACGCGCAGGAACTGGGGATTTTCGATGCCGTTGGCCCGTTGGATCGCCTCCACGCTTACCCCGTATTCCATGGCGATGCCCAGCAGCGTGTCACCCGATTGTACGACATAGACGATGGGCGTAGGGCTGACGGTAGGCGTTGCCGTATCGGCCAGTGGGAGGGCGGGCGCCGTGCCGGCCGGGCCGATCGTGAGTGTCTTACCAGGGAGGGGGGTGGCCGTAGACGTAGGGCCGGGCGTTGGCTGGGGGGTGACCACCGCGCCGCAGGCTGCCAGCACTGCTGCTAACAGGATGCAAAGGATGGAAGCGTTCACCTTTGTCATTTGTCTGCGCCGATTATACCATGAGGGATGGCGAATAGCGAATTTATTCATCTGCCTGCGGGCGTTTCGGGGTGAGACGCTCGACCAGGCCGACCATCACCGTTTCCAGCCGCGCCTCGTAACGCCAAAAGGCCCACCCCAGTCCTGCTGCTCCGATGATCAACGGGATCCACGCCCACCAAGGCAGATTGGTCATGTTGGCCCCAACCCAGCAAGAGACGAACACCCCTGGCAGCCCACCTACGGCGGAGAGTATGCTCATGCGCAGGATGGGGAGCGGGCTGAGGCCCACCAGGAAACAAACCAAGTCGTCTGGTAAAAAGGGTAGCAGGAAAATGAGAAAGAAAAACAGCGGCCCGCGGCGTTGGGCGATGCCGTCCCAATTCGCGAGCTTTTCCGGGTCCACCAGCCGCTCGACCAGTTGCCGGCCAAACCAGCGGCCCAGCAACATTGCCAGCGCTCTTCCCACGATCAACCCGACCATGCTGTAAAGCGTGCCCATCCAAAGGCCGTACATTGCGCCATTTGCGATTCCGATGATCTGGCCGGGTATGGGAGCCGCCAGCACCTGCGCGGCGTTCAGTGCTATGCTGATCAGTGGGGCCCACGGACCAAAGCTCTGAATCCACGCCTGGATGCGATCCTGGTCTTCGAAAAACTGCCACAGCGGCTCGTGCCAGTACCATAGCGCAACAATGGTAGCGACGACGAGCACTATCAGCAGCGCGGTCCGTATCCATACGCCCCTGTTATTTTTTGTTTGGTTCATGGTCCTGCCTTTGTAGTGGTTATTGATAGGGACGGCTTCAGACTCAGACTGAGCAGAAACCCCATTGTCACGAGCGTCGTCGCCGTCCCAAACAGGACGGTGTAGGATGTCGTTTCTAGCAGCCATCCACCTAGCATCGGTACCAACGTCAGGATTCCCATGACAAAGTTGCTGATGCCGATATAGGTCGGGCGCAGTCCATCTGGAGCGATCTCTAGCAGGTAGTTGAAGAAACCCATCACCCACGTGCTGTTGACGATACCCAGGAAAACATAGACCAAGGGATAGGCGAATGCCAGGCGGCTGCCCACCAGGTGTGTGACCAACGCAAACAGAGGGCACAGGATGGCTGCCGCACTTCCAATGCGGATGATGTATCGTGTCCCCCAGCGCTCACAGATCCATCCCAATACTGCGCTCGCCGCGACGCCGGCGAGCGCCCCGGCGATGACAAAGTTGCCGATGATACCTTGAGACAGGAGCAATTCTTTTGTCGCGTGCTGTACGTAGAATGGCGTCGCTAATCCCAGCATGCCGACCAGGATGCGGCATATCATCACATGACGAAATGCGGGATTTGTAAACGGCAGCTTTAGCCAAGTGATCAGGTGGTTGGACCTTGATTCTTTCTCGACTGGCTCGCTTGTCTCTTCCTGGGTGACGTCGGATGGGACTTCTCGTAGCATAGAGAGCGCGATCGTGGAAGGAATGAGCACTGTGCTCGCCAGGCCAAAGATCAGAGTATAATTGCCAGGGAAAGACATGTGGTTCAGAATTTGCCTGATCAGTATCCCCGCGCCGAGCCCTCCCAGGCCGCCCAGGACCTGCGATGTACCTATCAGCCGCCCGCGTCGTTTCGAGGGAATGGCGGTTGCCATGATCTCGAACCAGGCCACGCTGGCGACTCCATCGGATGCGGCCCACACGATGAGGCAGGCAAAGAACAACGCCAGCATAGCCGCCGGGCTTTTCTGCCCCAGGCCAAGGCCCAGCCCTAACGCGATGACCCAGAACAGGACTCGACCACTGATCCCACCGAGCAGGTAGGGCTTTTTGCGTGGTTTGTCGTTGATGATGCGGGCGGCGAACAGTTGTGGAAGCAGCCAGCTGCCGCTAAAGGCTGAGCTGACCGAGCCGATGACGAGGGCCGAGTCGGTCAGCTCTCCGACGAACGCGGGCAGTATGCTATCGGGCTTGAAGAAATTGAGCGCTATGCCGAAGGTGAAATAATCAACCAGCAGCGCGGCAAAGTTGCGGCGGTAATGGGGTGGGAGTGTCTCGGGATCGTTGCTCACGGGCGGAAGGATCTAGGAATCGCTGATGTCCCAGATCTTGATGTTATCCCACCGGACCTCTAGGGGTTCAGCGCCACGGTTCTGTATCTCCAGGCGGATTTGACGTCCTTCGGTTCCCGTGTAGTATAGGTCGGTGGCGAGTATTTGCCACTCTCCGTTGATGGCTATCGCCATCTCGGCGCCCTTGACGACAATCTGCAGGTGGTTGGCTTCATAGTCGGGATTGAGAGTCGGATTTCGAATCTCGCCCAAGGAGGAACACTCTTCTTCGCAGTGTACCATCTGCACCAGGCCCGAAAGAGGGATCAGCACTCCCGTGATTTGGTTCTCTCCCCAGTGCCAAGAGACGCCCCAGTACCCCCTTTCGCCGGAGGCAAATTCCCCGTCTATCTCTACCACAAAATCGGTAAATGTCGGAAGCGACGTGGCATCACTGGAGGTGGAGTAATCCGGCTCCACCGTGATGACGTATTTCCCATCCTGGTATCCGGCCTCGATGTCGGTGGTCTTTATGAGTGTCCAGCCGCTGTCGGGGTCGCTAAAGTCGTCCGCATAGTCCGGCGACCGGTCGGCGATGGTGGACAGGATGGGTTCGGCGAATGCGTGGGCCTCGTCGCCAGCCGAGGGACGGGGGGTGATGGTGGGTTGCGGTTCCTCTGTGGGGTTCGCTGTGGCTGGCGAGGGCACGTCTGTCTCCGCTACTGTGACCGCTGGGGTTTGTGTGGCTTGACCTATTGCTATCCCTTGGTCTCCTGTCAGGATGCCTGATTGGTACAGCCACCATCCCGCCGCGGCGAGCGCCGGCAGGATTACGACCAACGCCACGATCCATCCCCACTTTCTCTTTGGCGCTGCTCCGATCTCTTCCGGCAGTTCTTTTGTCCGGGCAGGTACGGCTACCGGCACCTTTCTGGGGACGGAAGGCTTTTCCGCCTCCGGCTCGAGAGGCAGGGTCTCGCCTTCTACTAGCGCCTCTGCCATCTCCTTGGCGCTTTCCCAGCGCTGTGAGCGGGCCAAGGCCATGGCCTTCATCACGGCTATGCTCGTTCTTGTGCTCACGTCTGGTGCGATTTCTCGCACCGCGACGAATTGCTCCGGATCGGCCATGCGCTCGGCGGCGCCTAACGGAGGCTCGCCGGCCAGCGCGTGGTACATCGTCGCCGCCAGGCCGTATAGATCGCTGCGGGGGTCGGTGTGCCCTTCCTGGGAGCTGTACTGCTCCGGCGGGGCATACTCCGGGGTGCCCACGCCACGCATCACCGTCTTTGTCTGTGGATCTTCGGGGTCCCACAGCTTGACCAGGCCAAAATCGACCAGTACCGCCCGGCCTTCGGGCGTGATGATGACGTTCTGCGGCTTTATGTCGCGGTGGATGACGCCGCGGCTGTGACAGTAAGATAGCGCATCTAGCAGTTGCAGCGCCCAGGTCAGCACGCGTGCCTCAGACAGCGTCCCCTCTTCCTTGATGAGGTCGATCAGGCTCTCGCCCTCGACAAAGTCCATCACCAGGTAGGTGTTGTCGCCTTCTTCGAAATAGTCGCCAACCCGCACCAAGTGGGAGTGGTTCAACGGGGCCAGGATCGTGGCTTCCTGCTCGAACTGTTGGTGGAGTTCATTGAGCGTGTGCTCGTCCAACCCGGGTTGGGGCACCATTTCCTTGAGCGCCACGCTCAGCTTGAGCCGTTCGTCCCAGGCTTTGTAGACCGCGCCCATGCCTCCCTCGCCTAGGAGGTCCTCGATGCGATAGCGATTTTGGAGTATCTGACCAGGTTTGAGCATAGTTTCTTCTCCGTGTAGTTGACGTCTATGTTAACACAATTTGTCCTCGGCGTCAAAACTTGATGTAGTGACTGCCAGTTTGCGAATCTCCAGAGGTTCCCCTTTGGCCGGATTGCGTTCGAGGGAAAGCGCCCCCCGCGCGCACTTGGCGATGCACACACCGCAGCCCAGGCAGGCAGCGGTGTTCACGGCGGCAACGCTGTCTTCCACCGACAGTGCGCCGAATGGGCAGACCTGGGCACAGACGCCACAACCTATACACTGCTCGGTGTCCACGCGGCAGACGTAGCCGGAAGATGCCAGCATCGGCACGCCATGCTGGTGGGCCTGCATCGCGCCACAGCAGCAGGCGCAGCAGTTGCAGATGGCGTAGAAGCGGTTCAGCATCGCATCCTTGAAAAAAGCGTGGTGGGCGTGCCCGCGTTCGTCCTCCGCGCGCAGGATGTCGATCGCTTCCTCGGACGTGATCCAGCGTGAGCGGCGTGGATGGTGCGCGGCGACAAAGCTGGCAAAGGGCTCTCCGACGATGAGGCACACATCCAACGGCTGGCAGGGATCAGGGAGCGCGGCGCGGCATGGGCACTCTAGCACCACGATGTGGTCGGGGTTCTTGAGTACGATGTCGCGGGCGTGGGTGTAGGGGATCACCTGCTCTAGATCGAGCAGGCGGATGTCTTCTTCGATGGTGACCAATTGCGTCGCTGCCTCCAGCGGCATTGCCTTGCCGTGGTACGTGTCGGCGAAGGTGGGACGGTCGGTTTTCCTGGGGGCTGTATCTGACCAGAGCAACCCGGCCAGCCAGCGCACGAGCGGCCCCAAGACGCGGACTAGCGGATGGTCGCCCTTGGCGATGCCGATGTAGAGATAGGGCCAGCGGGTGTAGACGTAACCGTGCAGCAAGTCGAAGAGCGAATAGTCCGGCGTACGCCGTGCTTCCTCGATCCAAGCTCGGGTCGTCTTGAGCAAACCCTTACGCGCCATCACTGTCTCCTGCCAGCCTATGCTGAGCGCGTAGGGAGTGAGATAGGTCGCGCAGCAAGCTCAGCACGCGCTGGCCGCCGATCGTTGTTGCCAGGCAGCGGGGTTCGAATGTGGGCATTGGCTATTCCTCCAGCAAGTGCTCGATCTCGCTTCGCAGATGTACTTCCGTGCCGCTGCCATAGCCGACGGTGCTCATCTGGATCACGCCATCGCGGTCGATCAGATAAGTGATGGGCGTGGCGGTCGCATGGTAGGGCATCATCGTCTCCGTATCCTCGTCCACCAGCGCCAGTAGCTCCTCGGCGCCCGACTCTTTCAATGCCTGTCGTGCCTCCTCAGCCGTGCATCCCTGGCAGATAGTGACCACTTTGACATCCTTGCCGTCAAACTCTTTCTGCAGCGCTGCCAAGACCGGCAGCTCGTCGAGGCAAGGCTTTCAGGTGGACGACCAGAGATTGAGTAACACAATCTGGTCCGCAAAGTCGGAAAGGGAGACTTGTTCACCGTCAATATCAGGCAGTGAAAACTGGGGGGCTTCTGTACCCTTCTCCAGTGGTTGCATTCCCATCAGAGAGATCAGGTCGAGGCACACACAAGAACCGACCAGCAAACTGCAGAGCAAGATCGCGATGGAAACTGTTTTCATCTGTGTTCTCCTCGTCTATGGGGAAAAGCCAGAGATTCACGGTATGCGGCGCACTCGGTATTTCAGCAGTGTCCAAATTGCATCTGGGCCGTCGTGCCAGTCGATCTTTTTGCCCTCGGCGAAGGATCGCGGTTGGTACGAGATGGGGACCTCGTGGATCTCGATACCTCGCCGCAGAATCTTGCCCGTCGCCTCCGGGCAGAACTCGAAGCGGGTCGATTGCAGATCGAGGCTGCGCAGCAGATTGGTACGAAAGACCTTGTAGCCGGTCGCCTCGTCGGTGAGGTGCGACCCGTACAGAAAGTTGGCGACCCAGCTCAACAGCCGCCCGCCCCAATAAAAGCTCCACGTCGAGCGCGGGTTCTTGCGCAGATTGCGCGACCCGTAGACCACCTGCACCGACGGGTCCTTGAAAGGGGCCAGCAGGGCGGGATAGTCCTGCGGGTCGTATTCCAGATCGGCGTCCTGGGTGATGACCAGGTCGCCCGTGACGTGCTCTAACGCCGTGCGGATGGCGGCTCCCTTGCCCTGGTTTTCCTCGTGGTGCACGATTTTCAGCTGGTGGGGCCAGCGGGCTGCAAGGGCGTTCAAGACCGACGCTGTTTCGTCGGTAGAGCCGTCGTTGACGATGACGATTTCCTTCTCGATGCCGCCCAGTGTGTGGTCGAGTGACACCGCCAAAACCTGCTCGACGACCTGGGCGATTGTAGTTGCCTCGTTGTAGACCGGGATGACTGCCGAAAGTTTCACTTATTCCTCACTCGCTCGTTGTTCGGATAACATGCCCCGCAGGCGGGCGGCGACCATTTCGATAGCCACCTCGTTGAAACCGCCCTCGGGGATGATGACGTCGGCGTAGCGCTTGCTGGGCTCGACGAACTCTTGGTGCATCGGGCGCACCGTCGAGAGGTACTGTTTACAGACAGACTCGACGCTGCGACCGCGCTCTTGGATATCGCGTTGCAGGCGGCGGATAAAGCGCACGTCGGCGTCGGTATCCACGTAGAGCTTGACGTCGAGCAGCGCGCGCAGTTCAGGCTCGACAAAGATCAAGATGCCCTCGACCAGGATCACGGGGGCAGGCTCCACACGGTGCGTTTCCTTGGTGCGCATGTGTTTGGTAAAGTCATAGATCGGGATTTCGACGACCTGCCTCGCGCGGAGTGCCTTGAGGTGCTCGATCAGCAACGAGGTCTCCAGCGAGTCGGGATGATCAAAGTTGACCCTGGCGCGTTCCTCCGGCGGCAGGTGACCGAGCTCGCGGTAGTAGGCATCGTGGGGGATGTAGGCCACATGCTCGGCCCCCACGCGGTGCAAAATCTTTTCCGCCACCGTGGTCTTGCCCGATCCTGTTCCCCCGGCCACGCCTATGACGATGGGTTTCATACGTTTCCTCCCGCGCCCCGTTCTTGGCGCAACCATTCCCTCGTGGAGGGACCGGCTTGTGTGCGAAAGATGGTCTGTGCGCTGCCGCTGATTGCGTCGTGAATCCGCTCCACTTGCTTGGGAATGGTGTTGGATGGGATGGCGCTTACTTGGAAATACCTGGACTCGTCGGCTTCGTCCGAGGGGGCAAGCTGCCCGCCGACGACACGACAGATGAAGGCGAAGATGAGTTCATCCTTATGCTGCTTGCCATAGATGCCCACCAAGCGCTCAATGACGACGTCGAGCCCGGTCTCCTCCTTTGTCTCGCGGATGACGGCCTCGGTGGGAAGCTCACCGCTTTCGACGCCTCCGCCGGGAAGGTTCCACAGATCGAGGTCGCGCCGGTGGCTCAAAAGGACGCGATCAAGCTCGTCAAAGATGATGGAAAAGGCTCCAATCGAGAACGCCATATGCACTCCAGTAACCTGTTCACAATTAGCTTTGCACCTTTCAGCGCAAGCAAGAGTCACCCTGAGGCGCCCCCCGAGCCTGTCGAGGGGCCTCGTCGAAGGGCGACTTTTGCGGCTCTTGCACTCAAGAAACCGCTCGAGATCATCCTTCGACAGGCTCAGGATGATTTCTCGCTAATAGATCAAACTCCAAGATTGTTTTGAATGACTCCTTAGCGCAGCAACTCTTCCAACACATCCAGGCCGATCTGGGCGCTCTGCGCAGTCATCTGGTCCAGGTTATCCCAAGGCTCCCACGCGTGGTTCACCAAACAGTCGCTGACGTGGCCGATCCAGACGCTTTCTACGCCGCAGACGGCGGATGCGGCGTAAAACGGGGCCACTTCCATATTGACCGTCTCCGCCCCGCGCCCGGCCAGGGCTCGGATCAGTGTGTCCGTCTCCCTGTAGATCGCATCTATGGTGGCGACCTTCACTGCGCGCAGCCGCCACGGATGCGCGCGCTCGGCCTGCTGGATGGCGGCGCAGATAGCCGGATTGACATGCACCTCGGTCTCGTCGGTGTACGCGCGGCTCGTGCCGTCGGTGGCCAGGGCCACCGTGGCCACGATCTGCGTGGTTCGCGGCAGGTCGGCGGCGATGCTGCCTGCTGCCCCGATGCCGATCAGGTGCTTCACACCCAAGTGGGCCAGTTCCTCGACCAGGATCGCCGTCTGCGGGCCGCCCCACAGGCAGCGTGCGATCAAGCCCACCCGTGCCTTTCCAACGACGAACTCGTGGGCCAGCGGGTAAGCCGGGATCTCGTCCATTCCCCAAAGCACCTTATAGCCCAGCGGCTCGGCCCCCATCATCTGGGCGATAAGGCGAGACCCCTCGTGGCTGCGAAAACACAGCACTGCCGCGTCCCACTGTGGTCTGGGGTTGTCCCCGAATCGGCTGCGCATGATGGCCTCTGGCGTGATGTAGCGCATAGATATCAGCTCATCCTTCCAGCGCCAACAGCACGAGCAAAAGCGTCGCTGTGGCGATCAGCGCTGCTCGCAGACGCGGGTGCTCGCGCGGGCTCAACCAGGCTGCACTCCACGCCAGCCACGCACCCAGTAGGCCGCTTTCTGCAGGGCTTCCCTCCCACACCATGCCGCGCTGCCACAGGTTTGTCAGCGTGGTGGTGCCAACCAGCAGCGTCAGCAGCATGTAGAGAGCGTCGAATAAACGGCTTGGTGTTGCGACGGGGTGCACTAACGTGCCCAGTGCCTCGCCTAGGACGCGTGCGACCAGTCCGTCGCAGAACATGAACGCCATGTTTAGAAGCATCGAAGGTTCTGCAAGCGAGACCGTTGGGGGTTGAGCAAACAATCCTTCCTGGCTTATCCAAGCGGGCAGGGTCAGCAGGTCGGTGTAGTGTGTACCTTGAAAGTTCTCTGCGACGAGCGTCAGCCCAATTCCCGATAGCACCAACGCTGGCAGCATGCGGATTGCGCCGCTCGAGGGGAAGTGATGTCGGCGGTTGATGGAAGGTGCGGCGACGGCTGCCATCAGGACTAGATGCAAAGCGCGAGTATAATGACCGTGCGCCTCGCTCCACAGGAGTGGAAATGCAATCAGCAAGAGCCCGCCTGCTATCCAACTGATCACTTGTGCTGCACGATCAAGCCCCGTCGTTTGCCGGAATCCGTTCCACAGCGTCAATCCGAACGCTGTCAGTAACATACCGACGCTCAATCCAATGATGGGCGTGACGGGAATCACGTCAATCCTCCTCATCTGTCCTTGGCTGACGCGCTGAGCGTACAATACTCCCCGCCAGCCCAGCGATGGCGAGCGCGATCCCGATGCCGGTGGGCCACAGACCGGGATTGAACGTGGCGGTTACCTGCGCGTATGGTCTGCTGATGAAGTGCAGCGTCACGTCATCTACTCTGAGTTCGGCATCTCCCTTGACGACCGTCTCCGTTTCCAACTGGATAGGCGGGTAGTGGTAGACCTGGAGGAGTATAGGGCCTTGGACCCCAGGGCGACCGTTCTGCGGTGTCAATTGGACGATCAGTTGGGCATCGGGGATGGCAAAGTGTTGATCCTTGGCGAGGGCCAGGGTGAGTTCCGTGTGGAGATCGGCCTCTGCAGCTTGCTCGAGGGCGAGGGCATTCCCCGCACCATCGGCAGCGCTGACCCGCACGCCGGGCCCCAGCGCTTCAACAGAGACCACAATGCCTGGGCTGTGTGTGACCTTGGAAGCATCTTCCTGCAGCGCGACCCAGCTTTTGGTGCCGGGTACCGGCAGTTGTTCACCGCTTTGAACGATCAACCCGTCGATCCGCCAGCTCCACAGGTGGGTGACGAGCAGGCCGGTCAGCAATAGCAGGCCACCGCCGTGGGCTAGCAGCGGAAACAGCTCCCCCCACTCCCAGCGAGCAGCGCCGGAGAGCAGCCTGTCTCCGCGCTCCACCAGCCGCAGCAGAAGGGTCCCGGCGAGCAGTGCCAGCAGCGCGCGAAAGCCAAAGGAGCGTGCGACTCCGAATAGGCCTAGAGCCTGCATCGTCTGGGTTGCCTTTCCGAAGCGGGCTTGCGCTTCGGAGAACCACCGGGCGTAGGCCTCCGGGTCGGCAGTGGGTGCTTGGGGCAACCATGCCGCGGCCAACATCCCGGCCGCCGCGGCCAGCAATAGGATCACCAGCAGGCCGTTGCCGGTCACGATCTGCCAGATAAATCGCCATAGATCGCGGCGCCTTGAGGCGCTTGGGGTTTGTACCATCATCTGCCGAATTAGAAAGAAAGCCCCTTGCGGGGCCCAAGCGGACTGGCAAAGCCACCCTTGGGAATTGAACCCAAAACCTGGCGCTTACGAAGCGTCTGCTCTGCCGATTGAGCTAGGGTGGCGTGGTGACACATTATACCAGCATCGTAGGGATTGGCAAGGTGTAGATGGAGCGAGACTTGTATAGATGTGCAAATAGTGCTATTATGACCCTGGTCGTTGCGAAGGAAGTACTACTTTTAGCATTGGCCACGTCACTTAATCGTAACAAAGCTGTAACCCGGTGTATGCGTACTCGGATTACAATAGGCTGACAGGTGATGAGGATGGGTTGGGACTTGGGTTCGTGGCTAAAAGAGCATAGTGAGAAGGTCGAGGCGCGGTGGCTGGAGGCAACCGCAGAACCTCTTTCATATGCCGCATATTCTGATTCAGAGCGGCTTGTCTTTTGGCGTCCAC
>Ga0316577_10001262_pt1 | contig 11816 bp, 9 predicted proteins | sample S5NA_FD_203073 | JGI IMG/M metagenome (GOLD analysis project Ga0316577, IMG submission 203073) | Rhizosphere microbial communities from salt marsh grasses in Alabama, United States - S5-7_050615r2r1 | ecosystem: Host-associated > Plants > Roots > Rhizosphere | place: USA: Alabama | collected... | reverse complement strand
GTCAGCGGTGCCGTGATCCTGGCCGGTGGATTCGGCGAAACCGGCCAATCCGGGCGCGATTTAGAGCATTCGGTGTTGGAGGTGGCTCGCAAGCATAACATCCGCCTGATCGGTCCCAATACCTCAGGCATGTTGAACTTGAAGAAGAATCTCAACCTGGTGGGTCTAAAGGACGCTCCCCGGGGCGACATCGCCCTGTTGACCCAAAGCGGCAACATGGCCCTGACACTGATTACCGAAGCCCAGATCAAAAGCCAGAAGGGATTCAGCTACTATGTGGGGGTCGGTAACGAGGCGGACATTCGCTTTCACGAGTACCTGAATTTTTTTCGAAATGATCCGGACACCCGGGCCATCTTGATGTATGTGGAGGGGATGCGCGACGGTCGCAAGTTTCTCCAGCAGGCGTATAAGACCACCATCGAAAAACCCATCATCATGTTGAAAAGTGGACGCTCAAACACCGGCAAGCGTTCGGCCGGTTCCCACACCGGCGCCCTGGCCGGCATGTCCCAGGTGGCCAAATCGGCCTTCGAGCGGGCCGGTATCGTGGTTATCGACAATTCCGATGAACTCTTCCCGGCTGCCGAATGTCTTTCCAGTCTGCCCCCCATTCGCAATAACGCCGTGGCGATCCTGGCGGACGGCGGTGGACATGCCACCATTGCCGCCGATTTGCTCACCGACCTGGGGGTTCAGCTTCCCGAACTCTCCCCGCATACTCAGGACCAGTTGCGCAAAATTCTTCCCCCGGCAGCAGCGCTGCCCAATCCAGTGGATGTGGCTGGCGGCACCGATGCCGACCCATCCCTGTTTGCCGAATGCGCCCGGATCATCCTCAAAGACGCCAATGTGGGCGGCCTTCTGCTGGTGGGCCTCTTCGGCGGCTATGGCATCCGCTTTGCCGAAAGCCTCACCCTGATGGAGGAAGACGCCGCCCACCAGATGGGCAAGCTGATCAAAAAGCGCAAGAAGCCCATCGTGGTGCACAGCCTCTTTTCATCGGCCAAATCCCATCCATTGGAGTTGCTGCGCAACTATAACATCCCGGTACACGACTCCCTGGATGTGGCGGTCAAATGCATCGGTGTGCTGGCCGAATACGGCAATTATCTCGCCAGCTATCATGCCAAGACCAACTTTGTCTTCAATTGGGGTGCCAAGTCCAAGCCAGAGGCGGTTGAGATCATCGAAGCCGCCTTGCAGGCAAACCGCAAACGCTTGCTGGAGCATGAAGCCAAGGCGCTGCTCAAGCTGCATCAGGTCCCGACCACCGACGATCGTCTGGCTGAAACAGCCGATGACGCCGTCCGCATTGCTGAAACCATTCAAGGGCCGGTGGCGCTGAAAATCTGTTCGCCCGATATCCTTCATAAAAGCGATGCCAAAGGCGTCTTTCTCAACCTTAAAAAAAAGACCGATATCCGCAAGGCCTTCTCCACGATTATCAAGAACGCCAAGGCTTACCGACCCGAGGCCGATATCCGCGGTGTGATCGTCTCCCCCATGGCCAGCGACGGCGTAGAGGTGATCGTGGGTACCAAGATCGACGATCAATTCGGTCCGGTGATCATGTACGGCCTGGGGGGGGTGATGGTGGAGATACTCAAGGATGTCTCGTTTCGGGTGTTGCCCATCTCGCGCTTTTCGGCACGCAAAATGATCGAGGAGACCAAATCATTTCCGATTCTTAAAGGTGTCCGCGGAAATCCGCCTTATGATCAGCAGGCTTTGATCCGGCTGCTTTTAGCCTGTTCGGAGGTGATCGAAGCGTATCCCCAGATCCGGGAGATGGATCTTAATCCGGTGCTGGTTCACCACGAAGGACTCACCATCGCGGATGCCCGCATCATCTTGAAATAGCGTTGCAGCCTTCCCCCGGCGCACGCTTCCAGAGACTGCCCGGACGTCACTTGGATGCTTCGGTAAATGCTTGGCCCTCGCCCGGATAAAGCTGCCGTTGGGACAGTGGCGTTGGGATCTTGGGCAGCGGCCAGTGTCCCCTCTGGGGTTCGGCTCCCTCCAGGGCGGCTGGTTCGGGCGCTTTGTCCAGCATCCGGGGATGGCGGCGCAGGTCCACCTGGGGTACCGGCGCGCTGAATTCGATGGCGATGTGGTTGGGATCGAAGGTGTAGATGGAGTGAATGAAACCGTGATCAATCACCTCCGAAACCCATATGTCGGCGGCCTCTAAACGATCCTTGATCTGCCACAAGTCGTCGTCGTGGGACACCTCGATGGCCAGGTGGTCAAAGGCGAAAGGCCCTTTGACCGGCACGCCGTGATCCTTTTCGGGAATCTTTTCAACCTCCGGCCATTCGAAAAAGGCGATCATATCGTGGGTTGAAATTTCAAAAAAGTAGTGACGGTATCCGGGACGTCCCAGGCCCGCCACCAGTCGCATTCCCAGCAGGTCGCGCCAGAAACGGATCGTGGCCTGCATATCAGCGGTGGCCATGGCCAGATGGTTGATTCCAGTATAGCGTGGCATACGAAATAGGTCCTCATTCCCACAAAGTCTATCGTATTGCGTCAGGCGACGGCCGCCCGATAGATGACCGCGTGACCATCGATACGGTAACCGGGCACATGGGCCGCCACCAGAACTGCCTCCCCCTTTGCCATGGCCATGGAAGGGGTCTGTGTGGGGGGCGTCACATTGGCGCGCCCCTGGGTGCAAAACAGGATTTCAGCGCCTTGCACCGCCTTGGCCTGGTGGGCGATGGCATGCTTGACCTGGATAAGCGATAGTTTAAATTCATCGGCAAAGGGTGGATAGAGCGACTCGGTCGGACTCACTGGGCGGGGCCGTAGTATCTCTGGCCGGCCTTCACCAAAGCTGAGCACCCGGAGCAATTCGGATACGTCCACATGCTTGGCGGTCAGGCCGCCCCGGATAACGTTGTCCGAGTTGGCCATCAATTCCATCCCAACCCCCTCCAGGTAGGCATGCAACACTCCGGCGGATACATTCAGACCTTGGCCGGGTTGCAGGCAGACCAGATTGAGCATCACAGGGGCCAAAACGCCCACGTCTCCGGGGAAGCTCTCCTGCAGCCGGATCATCCAGCGGGCTTCCGCTTCAGGCACCGATGAACCGTGGATACGTTGGAGTGCCTCCACCGCCGCCGTCCGATGCCGCTCGACGTCAAGGGCCATCAGATGCTGGAAAAAAGGTTTTAACCCGCCCTGGGCCAGCATCCGGAGCGGGTCTGACAATGCCACCGGACAAAGCTGTTCCAGCAGAGCGGCGATCTCTCCGGCCGGCCGAAAACCGAAAAGCGCCCAGAAGGGGCTCAAGGCGCAGACGGACTCCGGCTTATGATTGTCGTCTTTGTAATTGCGCCAGGGCGCATTCACTGCGATCTGCTGCTGGTTTTCCCGGGCAAAACCGTCCTGGGCTTCGCGCTTGCTGGGGTGGGCCTGAATGGAGAGTGGTGTTGCGGCTGCCAGTGCTTTGAAGAGAAAGGGCAACTGCCGGCCAAATCGAGCCACACTATCGGCACCCAGAATCTGGATCGGATCGTGCTGGATGAGCTCAATTAGGGAGCAGCGCCTGCCATTGAAAATGGTCATGGATGGCGCCTTGGGATGGGCGCCCATCCAGAGTTCGGCCTGGGGTTCGGAAGAGGGCATCGGTCGGCCGAGCAACTCGGCAATGGCGGTTTTGGAACCCCAAGCGTAATTTTGAATCGGATTGTCCAGTTTAAAGAGGCTCTGCATGAGTTTTCCTTGCAAAGAGGATCGATGCATCGCAATATAGAGTTTTGCGATTAGCATATGGACCAAAGATATGGACAGCAGCCAACTCCTTGTCAACGAAATATTTTACAGCATCCAGGGAGAATCGCTTTTTGCCGGCCTGCCGTGCATCTTCGTGCGCTTGACCGGCTGCAACCTGCGATGCACTTATTGTGATACCACGTATGCCTGGGATCAGGGCGAACCCATGGGCATCGAAGAGGTCATCAGTAAAATAGAGACCTTCCCCGGTTCACTGGTGGAGGTCACCGGTGGTGAACCCTTGCTGCAGGCAGCCACGAACGCGCTGACAGCGCAGCTGTTCGCCCTGGGATACGAAGTCCTGATGGAGACCAATGGCAGTCTACCCATCGATGCGATTGATACCCGTTGTGTTAAAATCATGGATCTCAAATGCCCCTCCAGCGGCCAGAGTGAATACAACGACATGCAAAATATCTCACGTTTGATGCCCCATGATCAGGTCAAGTTCGTCATTGCCGATCGTGGAGACTTTGAATTTGCCAAACAGATCATTCATCGCAAAAATTTTCCCATTGCGCCCGCAAACATCCTCTTCTCACCGGCGGCCGGGAGGTTGGACCCGAAACAGTTGGCCGAGTGGATCCTCCAAGCCGGATTGACGGTGCGTTTGCAGCTCCAGCTACACAAGGTCATCTGGCCGGGTGAACCCCGTGGGGTGTAGATCGGCCCTAAATGGTGAACATGTTTTTTATTATAAGTAATTACAGTTAATTAAATTTATCTGAAAGTAAATATTAACCTTCAGTACGCCGTAATCGGCAACAGTGCCCCATGAAGCGCAACCCCAAAGCCATCGTCCTAACCAGCGGTGGACTGGATTCCAGTACGGTATTGGCCCTGGCCAAGAAAAAAGCATTCGATCTTTACGCATTGACCTTCTCTTACGGCCAACGCCACCACCATGAGCTTGAAGCGGCCCGCAGGGTGGCCGGATCCATCGGCGTTAAGGAGCACCTGTTTGTGGATCTGGATCTGCGTCGCATCGGCGGCTCAGCTTTGACCGCAGATATCAATGTTCCCAAATCCAGATCCATGAAGCGAATCGCCCAACAAATTCCCGTCACCTATGTGCCGGCCCGCAACACGATCTTTTTATCTTATGCCCTGGCCTGGGCTGAAGTGATGCTATGTTCGGAGATCTTCATGGGGGTCAACGCCATCGACTACAGTGGCTATCCGGATTGCCGTCCGGAGTATATCGCGGCCTTTGAGAAGATGGCCAATCTGGCCACGAAAGCCGGTGTCGAGGGACGTAGCCGGATCCGCATCCGCACCCCCCTGATGGCCATGAACAAGGCACAAATCATCCAAACCGGCATTGCCCTGGGTGTGGACTACAGTATCACCCACAGCTGCTACGACCCCTCCGGAGAGGGTCTGGCCTGCGGCCGCTGCGACAGTTGTCAGTTGCGACGCTTGGGATTTAAGCAGGCCTGTGTGCCCGATCCCACCCGCTACAGCGAGCCGCTTCCCCCCTTATAGCAACCGGACCCATGGGAGCGATATGAAAATTGCGTTGATGCATTACCATCTCAAGCCAGGCGGTGTCACCACCGTGATTGGCCAACAGGTGGCGGCCCTGCGGCGGAGCTGCGATGTGTTGGTCCTCACCGGCGAAGCACCCGTTGGCGACCTTGAGGCTGATTATGCGCTTCTGCCCGCCCTGGCCTATGATACGGTTCGTAAAACGGATCTGAACCCGTTACGGGTGGCTGGACAGATTCAGGATGCCATCCGGACTCGCTGGCCGGGGGGTTGCGACCTGCTGCATGTCCACAATCCCCTATTGGCCAAAAATCGATCCCTGTTGGAGATCCTACGGCATCTGCAGGCCGACGGCCTCAAGCTGTTTCTGCAAATCCACGACCTTGCCGAAGATGGGCGCCCGAACGCGTTTTTTGATGATCCCTACCCGGCCGATTGCCACTATGGCGTGATTAACTCCCGCGATTATGCGATCCTGCTCCAGGCCGGGTTGTTGAAAAGGGGTCTGCACCTGTTACCCAACAGCGTCACCCCCCCGGCCGGTCCGCCATCACGGCAACCACGCCAACCTCATGGCGGTGTGCTCTACCCCATCCGGGCCATCCGGCGTAAAAATGTGGGAGAAGCGATCCTGCTGTCGCTCTTTGCCCGTCCGCCCACCCAACTGACCGTTACCCTGCCGCCCAACAGCCCGGCCGACATGCAGAGCTACACCGACTGGAAAGATCATGTCCGCCAAAACGGCCTGCATGTCCGCTTCGAAGCGGGACTGGTGGATGATTATTCCCGCTTGGTAGCCGAAGCCGACTATATCATCACCACCAGCATCAGCGAAGGATTCGGATTTGTATTTCTGGAACCCTGGACCGCTTCAAAACCCCTCTGGGGTCGCCTGCTGCCCGCTGTTTGTGGCGACTTCATGCGTCAAGGCATTCATCTGGATCATCTTTACCATCGTCTGGCCGTACCTCTATCGCTGTTCGACCACCCGGCATTCCAACGACAGTGGTGCAGGGCCTACAGCAAAGCGGCTGCTTGTTACGGTAAGACCCTCCCTTGGTCGCAAATCGAATCCCGCTACAGCCGGATCGTTGCGGACGACAGCGTTGACTTCGGTCTGCTGGCCGAACCATTTCAACGAGAAGTGATCCGGGCCGTACAGAGCGACGACCACCATCGGGCCAGGATGATCGACCGGAACCCCCATCTGGACGATTTCGCCGGAGTGACCGCGTCGCGACGATGCGTCATGCACAACCGTCGCCTGGTACTGGCTCACTATAATCAGGATACGTATCACCGACGGCTGTTGGAGATCTATTCCCGGGTTGTCAACACTCCCGTACACCAGAAGATCGACAAACCGCAGGTGTTGGATGCATTCTTGACCCCGGAACAATTCAGCCTTCTGAAATGGAGCCCTTACCATGGATGAAACTGCCGAACCGTTGCACCGTCTACGGCCCCTGTCGCCCCAGCCCACCGGCTTGACTCCCCGTGGAAAATTGGACCAGCCGGTCAAGGCCATTTTGTTTGATATTTACGGCACCCTCTTCATCAGCGCCGCCGGCGACATCCGTCGCTCCCTCGGGGCTGTTGCCGACGCCCCTGCATTGCAGCAACTGCTCAACCGGTATGCGATCCAGCAACGGCCGGCAGACCTCGTGGAGCGACTTGAGGCAGCCATTGCCCAAGATCACCGCCAGCGTCGCAAGCAGGGAGCCGACCATCCCGAGGTGGACATTGAACAAATCTGGGCCGATGTGCTGGCTTGGGACGATCCCACGCTCCTGCGCCACTTTGCCGCGACCTTCGAACGCCTCGTCAACCCGGTTTGGCCTATGCCTCACCTCAAAGAACTGATCCAGGGCTGTCGACGTCGCCACCTGGTGATGGGACTGGTCTCCAACGCCCAATTTTATACGTCTGAGCTCTTCCGCCGGTTTTTAAAAAGCGATCCGGCAGAATTGGGGTTTTCGCCGCCGCTCTGCATCTACTCGTACCAGCACGGCCGCGCAAAACCCTCGCCCTACCTGTTTCAACTTGCCCATACGCGGCTCCGCCGCATGGGCCTTCAGCCAAGACAGGTGCTCTTTGTGGGAAACGACATGCGCAACGATATTCTGCCGGCCCATCAGGTGGGCTTTGCCACGGCGCTTTTTGCCGGTGATAAACGCTCATTGCGCCTTCGATCATCGGACCCGCAGTGCCGCGCTCTGTCACCCAACTTGCTGCTAACCGATCTATCCCAGCTGATGGAACACCTTAACTTGACAAGTCGGGCATGATTCATTAAATGGCTTGAAAAATAAAAATTTCGCGTTATATTAATGGCGTTTCAACCACGCATTGCGGCCGTCAGCCTGAAGCAGGATGGCCATTTCCGTTGTCAAAGGAAATCACCAGAATTGGATGAACCTCCCATAGGTTGCATAAGATTCACTTCATCCGCAATTATAGTCATTTTTCACACTTCCGGCACCCACCCGATGTCTTTTTGCCATAACCCAAAATACCTGTTGTTTTATTCCCAGATGAAGTAAAATGCCCGTTAATCAGACTATCTTACTTGTCATCCTGCTGTTCCTGTCAGCGTTCTTTTCCTCGGCCGAAACCGCCCTGTTTTCCATCAGCCGCACCAAAGCGCGCCACATTGCAAAACAACCCGGCAGGGTGAATAAGCTGATCAAATACATGAAGGATGACCCGCACAAACTGCTCTCCACGATTCTGATCGGTAACAACGTCGTCAACGTGGGCGCTTCGGCCATCGCAACCGCCCTGACTTTTGAACTGCTGCCCAACTATGCCCTGGGAGCGGCCACCGGTGTCATGACGTTTCTGATCCTCGTCTTCGGAGAGGTGTTCCCCAAATCCATCGCCACCCGCAACAATCTGCTGATCGCACGTTTGACCATCATCCCCCTCTACTGGATGTCCTTGCTGTTCACCCCGATCATCTGGTTCCTCAACTTCATCCCCAAACTCACCGGCAAGATCAAAAGAACACCCACGGTGACCGAAGCGGAGCTGATGACCTTTGTGGAAGTGGTGGAGGAGGAGGGCGAGATAAAAGAGGAGGAGCGGGAGTTGATTCTCAATGTGTTTGAACTGGACGACACCAAGGCTTCTGAAATCATGACCCCCCGGGGTGATATGTTTGTGGTGGAGGTGGGCGAACCCCTGGATCTGAAAGTAATCGTTGAATCAGGCTATACCCGCATACCCGTCATCGAAGGGGACATGGATCATGTGGTGGGGATTCTCAACGTCAAGGATTTACTTGCCCACCTGGCCACCGATCCCAAACAGATCGACGTGCGCCAAATCATGCGAGAGCCCTATTTTGTTCCGGAGAATAAAAAACTGGACCGGTTGCTCCATCAATTTAAGAAACGAAAGACGCACCTGGCCATTGTCATCGATGAACATGGCGGGGTTGCCGGTTTGATCACCCTTGAAGACGCGCTGGAAGAGCTGGTGGGAGAGATCAGCGATGAAACCGACAAAGAGGAACCCCACATTGTGTGTCTCAAACCTCGAGAATGGGTGGTATTGGGCAAATCCGACATCGAGGAGGTCAACGAGAAGATCGGCATGCAGATCCCCGATTCCAACGAATATGACACCTTTTCCGGATTCGTATTGGACCAAATCGGCCGGATTCCCAAGGAGCGGGAAACCTTCACGATTCAGGATTTTACTGTGGTTGTCAAACAGATGGACGGTAATCGCATCAAGAAGTATGTTGTCCGCCAGGAAGCCTCCCTCGACAAGGTCCTGGAGCCCTCTCCTCCCTGAGATAGAACCTGCTTAGAAACCAAGCTCTGAGGGATCGGCCGTAAAACGTTCTCCTACGACTTGACCCGTTCCACATATTCGCCGGTACGTGTATCAATGCGCACGGCTTCGCCTTCATTGATAAAGGGCGGCACCTGTACCACATAACCGGTTTCCAGGGTGGCCGGCTTGGTGCTGCCGGCGGCGGTGTCGCCTTTGGCCCACGGTTCGGTCTGGGTGATGGTCAGCTCAACAAAATTCGGTAGAGAGAGACCAATGGGTCGTCCTTCGAACAGCAGCACGCTGCAGACGGTATTCTCTTTCATTAGGAGCGCTGCATCAGCCACTTGCTCCTTGCTCAGGAATTCCTGCTCATAGGTGGAGGTGTTCATGAAGCAGAAATTGTCGCTTTCGGCATACAGGTACTCCATCTCCACCTCTTCCAGGTTGGCTTCATTGAATTTCTCTCCCGAACGGAAGGTGCGGTCGAACAGAACACCGGTGACCATGTTTTTAAGTTTGCATTTGTACAGGGCCTGACCTTTTCCCGGTTTGACGAATTCGAACTGAACAATCACATAGGGGTCTCCATCGATTTCGATTTTAAGCCCTTTCCTGAGGTCTCCGCTTTCGTACATGATATGGGTTTCTCCTTCCAGCGCCTGTTCGGGGGGATGCAAATTCGATTGACTTTTGGAATCATCTCTAACATATTCAGCCTATTTCCGCAATCTGTTTAGCCTAAACCCATGGCCCCGTAAAGCCGCCTAAAGATAGACTGGCTGAAAAGCAAGAGGCATCTATGATACTGATCGTCGATTTCGGTTCCCAGTTCAACCAGTTGATTGCGCGGCGGGTGAGGGAAAACAGAGTTTACTGTCAGATCGAACCGCCCACCGTAAGCGTCCAACGCATCCGAGAACTCAACCCCCAAGGCATTATCCTCTCCGGCGGTCCGTCCAGCATCTATGAAAAGAATAGTCCGAAAATGGACCGCAGTATTTTGAATCTCGATATTCCCGTGCTGGGGATCTGCTATGGGATGCAGTTTATGATCCACGCCCTTGAGGGGCGTGTCCAGCGCGCTTCAAAACGGGAATACGGATTCGCCCAATTGATCATCAAACAAGAAGAAGGACTGTTCAAGTCCATCGCCTCACCCACCCAGTGCTGGATGAGTCATGGCGATGCCATCGAAAGCCTGCCGGAAGGTTTCTCAATTACCGCTTATACGGACAATACCAAAGTGGCGGCCACCCAGAACATTGCCAGGCGGCTGTATGGCGTGCAGTTCCATCCGGAGGTCGCCCACACCCTCAAAGGCAAGGTGATCCTGCGCAACTTCCTTTTTAATATATGCGGGTGTAAACGCACCTGGACGATGAGATCCTTTGCCAAGGAGACTATCACCGCCATTCGGCGCCGGGTGGGCGACCAAGAAGTCATTCTGGGGCTCTCCGGCGGCGTGGATTCATCGGTGACGGCACTATTGTTGCATCACGCCATCGGCAAACAGCTCACGTGTATCTTTGTCGATAACGGTCTGCTCCGCAAAGACGAGGCTAAAAAACTCCGCAGGGTCTTCAAACAGCATCTGCACATTAACATCCGATTCGTGAACGCCGGCCCCCGATTTTTAGAAGCCCTTGCAGGGGTCAGCGATCCGGAGAAAAAACGCAAGATCATCGGCAAGATTTTTATGGATGTATTTGAGGCCGAAGCTAAAAAAATCAAAGGCGCCCACTTCCTGGCCCAGGGAACGCTCTACCCCGATGTTATCGAATCTGTGTCGGCATTCGGTGGCCCCACTGCGGTGATAAAGTCCCACCACAACGTGGGCGGACTGCCCAAGAAAATGCGGCTGGAACTCATCGAACCGCTAAAACTCCTATTTAAGGACGAAGTGCGGGTCCTGGGCCGTGAGCTGGGACTGGAACAGGATCTGATCTGGCGCCAACCGTTCCCGGGGCCTGGACTGGCCATCCGCGTGATCGGGGCGATCACCCCAAAGCGGCTCTCGGTGTTAAGGGAGGTGGATGCGGTTCTGCTGGAAGAGATTCGCAGCGCCGGATACTACGGCAAGCTTTGGCAATCCTTCGCGGTTTTATTGCCCATTAAAAGCGTTGGTATTATGGGAGACAGTCGCACCTATGAAAATATCGTTGCCGTGCGGGCCGTCACCAGCAAAGATGCCATGACCGCCGATTGGGCGCGACTTCCCCATAAACTGCTGGCGAGGATATCCAATCGCATTATCAATGAAGTCAGAGGCGTCAACCGAGTAGTCTACGACATCAGCTCCAAACCGCCCAGCACCATCGAGTGGGAATAGCGACAAAATGACAGCGGACAAAGATTCAGAAAGATTCCAACTCAGGGTGGATCCCGATACGTGTGAATCGGCGATACATTCGGAAATCGAAGAGCTCAAAGTCGAGAAACTCAGCCAGCGGGTTACACTGATCGCGGTTTTAGTCCCGTTCTTGGTGATCGTTGTCCTCGTAATTGCTTATCTGGATATCCGCAAACGCGTGATCCAACTGGAAAACACGGGCACCATGGGGGTTCAGAAGGTCGCCACTGATCTGGAATCACGCTTCTCTTCGCTGTCGGTCAAACAGGCCAGGCTGGAAGATGCCTTGGATAAGGCTTCGGCAGTGCTCGACAAGTCGTCCGCCTCCGTCTCCGTCCAGGTTAAGCGTGTCCAAGAGGCACTGAAAAAGTTGGATCAATCCAAAGCGGATCAGAAAGCCCTCACGCGCTTG
>Ga0316577_10001261_pt1 | contig 11817 bp, 11 predicted proteins | sample S5NA_FD_203073 | JGI IMG/M metagenome (GOLD analysis project Ga0316577, IMG submission 203073) | Rhizosphere microbial communities from salt marsh grasses in Alabama, United States - S5-7_050615r2r1 | ecosystem: Host-associated > Plants > Roots > Rhizosphere | place: USA: Alabama | collected... | reverse complement strand
GTGATTGTTCTCTTTGTGGTCGAAGAAAGAGAAGTCCAGGCCATTTTCGAGGAATATAAAGATCGAGGAATCCTGACAGCTGAATATCTGGTTCAGTTGAATCTGAATTCTTTCCTGTGGGGGGATAATAAAAATGTCGAAGAAGATATCGAGGGAAGAATAGATCAAAACCTGATTTATGTCATCTTCTATGACCGGAGCCGAAAACCCTTCGCGGCCAATGAATTCATCAAGAAATATTACTCTATTTATGCTGACAGCAGCCTGAATCCGGATGCGGAAAGTGGGGATTATTTTCTGGATACGAGAGCCATTTCAGCGCAAGAAAACCCGGGTCATTTGCTCCGGGTGATGGAGATCGAGGTGCCCATTTATCTGGAAGGATCTCCTATGAGGTTCGGATCCATCAAGATCGGCCTGTCCCTGGAGGAAATGCGGGCCGAAGAGTTCAAGACACGGATAATGCTGATACTCATCGGGTTCAGTGGATTGATCATCGGGGTGGGTGGAGCAGCCCTTTTGGCACGGAGAATCACCAAACCCTTGGACAAGCTCGTCGATGGTACGGTCAAGATTTCCAGAGGGGATTTTTCGGAGAAGATCATGATCGATTCCCAGGATGAAATAGGCGACCTGGCGCAGAGCTTCAACGATATGAGCTATCAGCTCCAACTGACCAGAGAGAGGATGGAGGCGGCGAACAGGAAGCTCCTCCAGGCGGAAAAGCTGGCCTCCATCGGGCGTATTTCTGCCAGCATCGCCCATGAGATCAGGAACCCTCTGACCTCTGTCAAGCTCAATATCCAGAAAGTGATGGAGAACGAAGCCCTGGAAAATATCGATAAAGAACACTTGGAGATATCCCAGGAGGGGATAGGCCACATAGAAAATTTTATCAAACAAATGCTGAATTTTACCCGGGTCTCCGAGCTTCAGTTGACCGATTTCGACTTGGAACAGGTCATTGATGAATCCATCAAAATGATCCGGAACACCCTCAAACTGAAAGATGTTGAACTGGTCAAGGAAATCCACGAAAAGCTTCCTCATGTTTTTGTCGATGGAGACAAGATAAGGCAGGTTATTCTCAATATCCTCCACAATGCTTGTGAGGCCGTGGATAAGGGGGGAAAGATAACCATAGATCTGTCCATGCTGAAAGGGCGGAGAGGAAGAAAAGTCAGGATCCGGGTATCCGATAACGGTCCCGGGATCACGAAAAAGGACCGGGAGAATATTTTTGAGCCTTTTTATACGACAAAATCGACAGGGATAGGGTTGGGCTTGGCCAATGCGCGAAAAATAATCGAACAGCACAAAGGTACCATTCGGGCCGTGGCGAAAAAGGAGCAGGGAGCCTGCTTCGAGATCCTTATTCCCTTTGAAGAGGAAAAATGAAATCTATACTCATCATCGATGATGATCCCTTGATCAGGAAGACCCTATCCTCTCATCTTTCCAGGCAAAATTTTGAAGTGTATCTGGCTGAGGAAGGAGAGGAAGGGCTTGCCCAATATGCTGAGAGTGTGCCCGATTTGGTCATTCTGGACATCCGTCTTCCGGATATCGACGGCCTCGAAGTTTTACGGAGCATTAAAGAGAGAAACAAAAACGCCTGTGTCGTGATCATGACTGCGTACGATGACATGAAAACGACCGTCGAAGCCATCAAGTCCGGGGCCTATGAGTACTTGGTCAAACCCCTGGATTTTGTGGAGCTGGATTTGACGGTGGAGAAGGCTTTCCAGATGCAAAGTCTCGAGGACAAGCTGACCTATCTTTTGGAAGAAAAACAAAAGGAGTACACCATCGACAACATCATCGGGCGATCTGCCCAGATGAGAGAAGTATTCAAGCTGATAGGTTCGGTAGCCGATACCAGGACCAATATTTTGATCCGTGGAGAAAGCGGCACCGGCAAAGAACTGGTGGCCAAGGCCATCCATTACAACAGCCCTTACAGCCATGAACCTTTTATCGTCATCAACTGTTCGGCCATATCGGATACTCTGCTGGAAAGCGAACTTTTTGGGCATGTCAAAGGAGCTTTTACCGATGCCGTTAGCGAGACTAAAGGCAAATTCGAGATCGCCGGGAAGGGAACTCTTTTTCTCGATGAGATCGGGGAAATATCCGTGAATTTGCAGTCGAAGCTTTTGCGTGTCATCGAAACCCGAGATTTCATGAAAGTGGGAGGCGAGAAAGTTTTAAAAACCGAGGCGAGGATCATTGCCGCCACCAACAAGGATCTAGAACTACAGGTGGATAAAGGAAATTTCCGTGAAGATCTGTACTACCGCCTGAAGGTCGTCGAGATCGCCCTGCCGGCACTTCGGGAGCGGAGCGAGGATATTCCTGAACTTGTGGTTTACCTGCTGGAGAAGATCAACCGCCAGTTGCGCAAAAACGTCAGGAAGGTCCCTCCTCCCGTGATGAAATTGTTGAAGAGCCTTCCTTGGCCTGGTAACGTCAGAGAATTGGAGAACGCGCTGACACGTGCTGTCATTTTGGCCAAAGGCGATGTCATCCAGGAGCACAATCTCCCCATCCAAAGTGGAAAGGAAAAAGTTGTCCCCAGGGAACTCGTTGCGATGAAAGAAGTGGAAAAGGAGTACATCCAGCATGTCCTGCAGTCTACTGGAGGAAACAAAACACAGGCGAGCAAGATCCTTAAGATAAGCCGTCCCACTTTGGACAAGAAAATAAAGGAGTTCGGCCTTGAAGTCTAGGCTGTAAATGCCCTTTACTCCCTGTAAACTTTCTTTGTCTCGATTCTTTTCCTCGTCCCGGATGCACCGGTTTTTCCCCTGAAAGTACTCCATTATCAAGGTGGCATAAAAAATGCAATATTCGGATGTTTCTCTCCGTGCGTGTAGACCGGAAACAGGAGAATGAAAGATGAAGAGAAAGATTGTGATTGTGGATGATGACGAATCGATCAGAAAGACATTTTTTTTGATTCTCAATTCCGATTACCTTGTTTATCTTGCCAAGGATGCAGAAGAAGCGCTGCGGCGTTTCGAAGGAACTGATATCGATCTTATCATCGCTGATTTGAAGCTATCCCATATCAGTGGACTGGATATGATCGCGGAATTCCGGAGCTCCGGCTATAAAGGCGAAGTCATACTGATTTCTGCTTATCCGGATCTCTTGGATTCAGAAACGCTGTCTCGTCTTGGTGTCGGCCGTATTTTCGTCAAACCCCTCGACCTGGAAGCTCTGACCCAATCCATCGCCAATCTTCTGGCTGCCAAGAATAGCCAGAGAAACGCGGCCGAGGTTTAGTTCCCAAAAAAGAGAATTGAAGCGACAGATTCATGGCCCTGCGGAAAAAAAGCTTATGGCATCCGGAAAAATATCGTAAAATAGAGTAGCCACAACATATGAGCGGAAATCGCCACAGATTTCTCGATATTGTTGTCGAGGAGATGATTCACGGTGAAAAAACAGCAAAGACTTCTATGGATGATCACACTGACTTTTTCCCTTTTTTTCTCGCTTGCCTTTTTGTCCGTATCGCTCGATGAGGAAGAAAAACTTGTATCGGAATCATGGATGGGCATCTATATGGAAGGGGTAAAGGTCGGCTACAGCCACACTCGTGAAAGTATCTATACCATAAAAGAACAAGATTTCACCAGGTTCATCACGGAATCCAGGATGAGGGTATCTCGGTTGGGAGGAGCTCCGGTCGAAATCACCTCCGGCCAGGAATCCGTTTACAGGGAGGATGATGTTCCTGTAAAAACGTTGGTCCGGACAAAGCTGTCGGATCGTGAGATCATCTTGCAGGCCGAGATACAGGAAGACAAAATCCTATTCAAGAGCGGCGAAAAGTTGCTCGCGGAACTTCCTTACACAGAGAAGTTTTTCCTGGGGATTCCGCTGGAAAAAATCATAGAGGCGGGTGATCTGAAGACAGGGAAGAAATTCACCTTTCCGATTCTCGATCCGCTTTCTCGCTCCATCGAGGACAGCGTTTTTGAGGTGTTTGGTAAGGAAGATGTTCTTATCCTCGGCAAGAGGATGAGCCTCTGGCATGTACGGACCGAAATGGCATCCATCATTCCAATCGTGACGGAAGAATGGGTCGATGAGGAAGGAAATATTTGGAAATCGACCAGTCAGGCGAGTTTCATGACCACCACTTCTATTCGGATGTCCGAGGAAAAGGCCCTGGAGATGTCTGAGGAAAACCTGGACATCGCTTTTTCCACTGTGATCCCTTCCAATGTCATGTTTGATGATCCTCTCGAAGTCAAAGAAGTCACGTTCAAGCTCAGCGGGATTTCTTCTGAGATCGTCAAGGGCTTCCCTTTCGATGACGGAAGCCAAACTCTGTTGGAAAACCAAGAGGATTTTTCCCTGATCCGGACGAATTCTCAAATTTTCAGGGAAGAAGAGTCCATTTCTTTTCCTGTGGAAGACGACAGGCTCAGGAAGGATCTGGAATCCACGGAAATCTGTCAGGCGGACGATCCGGCGATCGCCACCGAAGCCAGGAACATAGTCGGGAAGGAAAAAAATGCCTGGAGAGCCGCTAAAAAAATCGCCCGATGGGTCGAAAAAGAGATGTCCGCTAATTACAATGTGGGATTCGCCACGGCTTCGGAAATCTTTGAAAACCGAGAGGGAGATTGTTCGGAGCACACCGTCATCATGGTCGCCCTCTGTCGGGCTGTGGGGATACCAGCGCGGGCCGCTGTCGGTCTCATGTATGCCCATGGCATCTTTGCCTACCACATGTGGCCTGAAGTGTATGTGGGGCGGTGGATAAACCTGGATGCCAAATGGCTGGCCGTTGACGAGGAGACAGGGGAATATTACACCGATGCCACCCATATCAAGTTGGGGCGCAGCAGCCTGGATGAAAATATTTTCCAGGAAATGGCCGGGTCTATCTACGAGATAATCGGGAAGATCGAACTCGAAGTTCTCGATTTCCGCACCTGACTAACAGATTTTCCTGCGCGAGCTCTTGCCTGGCAGCCATTGCCCCTGACCTCCCCCTGAGAATTCCTGCCTATGCCAAAGGTCGAGGCTTATCGGGATTTTTTACAGAAAGAATGAATACATAAGACCAGCAGGGGCAAAATTCTGTTGCATGGCTGAAGCGTTTTTTTTATCATGGGTGCGCAGATGCCATATCAACCGAATTTCCAGCGCAGGAAGAGACCGTATGTTTCCCCTTTTTATTTCAATTTCCGCGACGAATGTTGGCCCGTCGCCTTTGGCGTTGCCCGCGTTTCCGGTCCAGAAGGAGAGATGCAGGCGGGTCCGGGAGATATGGCTTTTGGGCTTCGCGGGGAATTTCACAACTTCGAAGCCGTGACCATGGTCAAAGTTGTCTGGTCCGGTGATCCGATCCCGGGTCAAAAAAGCAAGGGCGATATGTTCCTATAACAACGATTTGGAAATGTCTGACAAACCTGTCAAATTCTGTGCTGTGTGCGGCGGCGATCTGGCCACCGCTAAAGTCGAGGATAGAGACCGAATGGTTTGTTCCGTTTGCGGATGGATCGTTTACGAGAATCCGCTGCCCTGCGCCGCCGCTTTTGTCGAAAACGCGGATCGAGAGATTCTGTTGGTGAAGCGGGGTGTAGAGCCGGGTAAAGGAAAATGGGCTCTTCCGTCGGGATTTGTCGAAGTCGAGGAAACACCAAAAGAAGCCTGTCTTCGAGAACTTAAAGAAGAAACCGGGCTGGACGGAAAGATCATTCGCCTGCTAGGGGTGTATTCTCAGTCCTCTGCGATGTACAAAAAAGTATTGATTGTCGGCTACAAAGTCGACACGACAGGAATCCTCGAGGCGGGTTCCGATTCCCTAGCTGCCAGGTTTTTCCGACCGACCGCCCTCCCTGTGATCGCCTTTCCCAGTCACAAGGAGATGATTGATGACGGCATAAAGGATAGGAAAAATTGAGAACATACCTCGATTGTTACCCCTGCTTTTTCCAGCAAATCATAAAAACGATGCGTCTGATGAGCATGGACGAGGAAAAGATCAAGGAAGTTCTTGTTGCGTTCGGCCGGCATCTATCCCGGGTTCGTGCGGAAGCCATCCCCCCCGAGATCGGCCGGGAAGCGTATCGTCTCATTTCTGAAAAAACCGGGATCGTGGATCCCTACGCCGATATAAAAAAAGAATGTACCCGAAAAGTTCTTTCTTTGTATCCCCAGCTCAAGGAGAGAGTTGCGACCTCTAGAGACCGGCTATCGACGGCCGTCCGGATGGCCATTGCGGGGAACGTGATCGATTTTGGAGCCCATGCCCGTTTCGATCTCGACAAAGACTTTGACGTTCTCCTGTCCCAACAACTGGCTATCGATCACTTTCGAGATTTTCGCCAGGTTTTGGATAAGGCCCGGAAGATCCTTTATTTGGCCGACAATGCAGGAGAGACGGTGTTCGACCGCATCATGATCGAGGAAATGGGAAAACCGGTGATTTATGCGGTGCGGGAGAAACCTATCATCAACGATGCGGTTAGAGAAGACGCTCTGGAGGCGGGTATAGACAAAACGGCGGAAATCATATCCTCTGGCACAGATGCCCCGGGCACAATTTTGAGCCTGTGCGCGGAAAGTTTTTTGAAAATCCTGCGGTCGGCAGATCTCGTCATCAGCAAGGGGCAGGGGAACTACGAGGCCCTTTCCGAGGAGCACCTGCCGGTGTTTTTTCTTCTAAAGGCGAAGTGCGCTGTCATCGCCAAGGACATCGGTGTGGATGAGGGAAGCCTGATCCTGATGAAAACAAAAAATTATTCTTTTTTCTCTAAGGAAAAACCCATTCCAACATAGGAGGGATATCATGAAGAAAAAAATCGGAAGACGGGAATTTTTCAAGCAAAGCGCAAGATGGGGGATTTCTGCGGCAATCGGATACGGATTTATTTCCTGTTCTGGAGGTGAAGAAGCGGCATCCGCAAGTGGGCAAAATGTGGATATAGCCGTGGCCACAGGAAGCGACTATTTTGCCTCTGCCAGGAGAGCGGTGGAAGGGCTGGGTGGGATGAGCATGTTTGTGCCTGATGGGGCTCGTGTCGCCATCCTTCCTAACTCCCAGAGCAGGCATCCCGGAACCTTCACCAAACCAGAGATCATCCAAGCTGTGGTCGAAATGTGTCTCAAGGCAGGTGCGTCCGAAGTCAACTGCTTGACCTGGCTGCCTCCGGAGAATTGGGAAGCCAGCGGTCTGGATGGCGCGGTCAAAGAAGCCGGTGCCAATCTGAAGTTCATCCAATCCGAAGAGGCGAATTTCAAGGCGGTTCCTATCCCGGGTTGGAAAGCGCGCCAGGAAGTGATGGTCATGAAAGAATTCTACAACAACGATGTCTTTATCGATATGCCCATAACCAAGGATCATGCCGGGAATAAGTTCACCGGGACCATGAAAAACCTGATGGGCCTGAATTTCCGCTCGAACAACCGGCTTTTTCACAGGGATGATTGGACGACCAATCCCGAATCCATCCAGTATCTCGACCAGTGCATCGTGGACTTGAATAAAGCGGTAAAACCTACGCTGTGTGTGGTGGATGCGGCGGAATTCATCGTTACCAACGGTCCGATGGGTCCAGGCGAACTCGCCAAACCGCAGAAAATTATCGCCGGCGTGGACAGGGTGGCCATCGATGCCTACTGTACCACATTATGGGGTATGAAAGGTGAGGATATACACGCCATAAAACTGGGTTTCGAGCAGGGATTGGGAATGATGAATCTTGCCAAGGTCGAAATCAAAGAAATCGAGGCATGAGCCTGAACATCCTCTTGTCTGTCATCCTCGTTCTGCCACACTTTGCTGTAACCCCCCAAAGAATATTGGCGGATTTGCTTCCCGGGAACGGTGAAGTCCAAGGCTGGACGAAGCACAGATCGATGCAGCACTTCGTGGGTGAGGACCTGTACGAATACATCGACGGCGGAGCGGAAATCTATCACGAATATGGTTTTATCCAGGTCGCGATCCAGGATTATTTAAGCGGTGAAGAAAAGTCCGTGTCTGTCGAGATCTTCGAAATGGCATCGCCGGGCAGCGCCTACGGGATGTACACGTTCAAGACTGGGACCAAAGGTAAAATCATCCGTGTCGGAAACGATGCCCAGCTTGATGATTATTACATGAATTTTTGGAAAGGATCCTTTCTTGTCACCCTCACCGGATTCGATGAAACGGAAGAAACACGTCAGGGGTTGCTCGCTATCGCGGCGAATGTCGATTCCAAAATGCCAGCTGGGGGAGAAAAGCCCCGCATCCTTTCCTTTTTGCCCGAAGAAGACCTGAAAACCCGGAGCTTGGAGTATTTCACAGGGTATCTCGGTTTGCGCAGCAGCCATCCCTTTTTCAGTTTGCGCATCACGGGGTTCGAGGAAGGAATCAAGGGCGATTACTCGGGGAACTTCAGTCTGTTCCTTTTTCGGTACAGCGATACGGAGGAATGCCAAAAAGGGTTCGAAAATACAAAGGGCCAGGAAGACAGCCGAGGGCGGCGGTTTTTTGCCTTTCCCTATCGGGAGTTTTTGATGCTGTTGATGGGAGATGTAAATCCTGCCCTGGCAGAACGGGTTTTCGGAAAAACGAGGAAGAAAATACAGGAATAACCCATTTTCCGGGTTTGACAGTCCCCCGGAATGGGAATAAAATGGACCAAAATCCAGGTTAGGAGATTTCGATGGAAAACACGACACCGACTCAAAAACCCGGCGTGCCACACAGCCCGGTGACAAGGAGGGAATTCGTCAAATATTTTGTTGCCGGATCTGCCCTCTCTCTCTCTGCCTTGAGCGAACTGAATGCTTCTGTTTACCAGAGCATCACTTCTTTGAACAAGGAATATGTCCGGGATGAATCGCCTGATGGGGTTTATTGGGATGCTTTGCGGAAACATTACCTTTTCGAGGATGGCGTTATCATGATGAACAACGGGACAGTGGGCCCGATGCCCAAACCCGTTTTCAATACCTTGATCCGCTGTTTCAAAGTCCAGTGTACAAACCCTTTCGACGTTTACAACTTCATTCCGAGAAAAAAGGAGGAGGTCCGGGCCAAGCTGGCCGCGTTCATCGGTGCAGATCCCGATGAGATCGTGATCACCAGGAACACCACCGAGGGAATGAATTTTGTGGCCAACGGGTTAGATTTGGGTAAAGGTGATGAGGTTATCCTTTCTACCATGGAGCATCCGGGAGGAACGCATCCTTGGCGTTTAAAAGCAGCGCGTTTCGGGATTACCATCAAGGAGGTTCCCATTGGCTACCCACCCGAAAGCGTGGATGCATTTGTCGGCGAATTCGAAAAACAAATCACCCCCAACACGAAGATCATCAGCGTGAGCCATACGGTTTATATTTCTGGCCTGATATCTCCCCTCAAGGAGCTTTGCCAGATGGCTCGTGAAAAGGGGGTGCTCGTTATTGCCGACAGCGCTCACGGGATCGGGATGCTGGACCTGAACATGAAAGAAATGGGGGTCGATTTTTTTGCCACGAGTCCTTACAAATGGATGGGAGCGCCGACCGGAGTGGGGGTGCTTTATGTGCGTAAGGAAGTGCAGGACAAACTATGGCCTACCATCGCCTCTTCTGGATGGGACACGCAGGAAACGGCCAGAAAATTCGAGACGCTCTCGCAGAGAGCGGATGCCCTTACCATTGCCCTTGGGGAAGCTGTCGATTTTCAGAATGCCATCGGCAAACAAAAGGTGGAAAGAAGGATAAAAGCTCTTGCATGCTATTTCAAAAGAGAGCTGAAAAAAATCCCCGGTGCACATCTGCACACATCCGAAGATCCTTATATCAGCGGAGGCTTGACGTCTTTTTCTATCGAAGGTGTGGAGCCGCAAAATATCGTCGAGTATGTCAGGGATAAATACAACATTGTCATCCGTACCGTCGGGAGCAGGGTCAAGGGCACCTGGATCCGTGTATCCACGCCGATCTATGTTACCTATAACCATGTGGATATGCTTTTGGAGGGAATCCGGCATCTGGTCAACCATAAAAGATAGATACGCGTCTTGTTGTATCCCCCTGAGGATTGAATAGGGAGAAAGCGCATTAGGGAACTTTTTATTACAGGGGTATGCCTTTCCTTTTACCTGGCATACTTGCTCATCGAGCGTGTGCGGATCAAGAGAATGCTGGGGCAGATTCCTTTACGAATCTGTGTCACAGGCACAAGGGGGAAGTCCAGTGTGGTTCGGCTCATTGCCGCCTGCCTGAGGGATTCTCGGACGTTGGTGTTCGCGAAAACCACGGGGTCTCAACCTTGCATGATATTTCCCGATGGGCGGGAGGAGGAGATACGGCGTCCAGGTCAGCCCACGATTTTAGAGGGGAAAAAGGTTCTGAAGAAGGCTTTTCGGAGAGGCGTCCATGCTGCGGTGTTGGAGATGATGAGTATCCGTCCCGAGGCGCTCCGGACGGAAAGCCTTCACTTGACAAGGCCTCACATCCTCGTGATCACCAATATCCGGGAGGATCATGTATCCGAGATGGGAAAGTCCAGAGAGGAGATTGCCCGCTGTTTTGCTTATGCCATCCCGCAAAAGAGCACAGTATTTATACCGGAGGAGGAATGTTATCCCGTATTCAGGGAGAAGGCCCATCGGGCAGGGGTGAGGCTCATCCTTGTGCCGGAGGGCTTATCCATCGGCAGTGCAGAGCCCCTGCCAGCCAGCGCGTTCCCCCGGGACTATCGATTAGCCTTGGCTGTGGCTGAATTTCTCGGGAAGGATAGGGGAAAGGCCTATCGGGCTGCCGCCCTGGCCGCTCCCGATTTCGGCAGCCTGAAAGTCTGGAAGGCAGGGGAGGATATTCCCCTTTCAGGTTGGTATTTTGTCAGTGCGTTCGCTGCCAACGATCCCGTATCGACTAAAGATGCGCTGGAACAGTTGGAAAGTATTGACCTATTCAAGGGAAAAAAAAGAATAGCTTTGCTCAATCTGCGCAAAGACAGAGGGGGACGGACCATGCAGTGGTTCCGTGCCCTTCAGATGGAGGATTCATTTGCCTTTGACAGATTGATTTTTGTGGGAGCGCATGCCACGGCATTGAAAAAAAGGCTCCAGCGGCGGATAAATAAAGAAATAATCGTTTTCAAAGAAAAAAAACCCGGAGATTTGCTCGATCACATCGCCGCCACGGAAAAGCAAGAAGCTGTCGTTTTCGGGATGGGAAACATGGGAGGCATCGGGCGTACGCTCGTCGAATATTGGGAGACAGCAGGGATTAAACATGATTTATGAAACATTTTTCATCGGGATAATCATCGCTGTTTTTTATGTGGAAGTGATGGATGTCTACCCCGGGGGGATTATCGTTCCTGCCTATGTGGCTCTTTATCTCGACCACCCCCTGCGTGTGCTGGTCACTGTTTCAGTCGCTCTCGTGAGCTTGTTGACCTACCGGATCCTTTCCCGTTATTTTATCCTTTTCGGGAGAAGACGCTTTGTGATGCTTCTTCTGCTGGGCGCTCTGTGGGGACAGCTTTTGTTTCTTGTCATGCCCCATATTTTTGCCGGAGCCATGGAAATGCGTATGATCGGCTGGGTCGTTCCGGGGTTGCTGGCCAACAACTGCGAAAAGCAGAGAATCGGGACGACGCTGGTTTCTCTTGCAACGGTTGCGATTTTGACCTACTTCGTCGCCAAGCTCGTAACCATTTTATTCTGAAATAGCTATATAATGGCGGAAAAGAATTTTCACAACCCTAAGAAAAATTTGATGTTCTTGCTTTTTTGCCTCAGCCTTGTCTTTTTTATTCTAGCCAAGACCATTCCTTCTCATGAGGCCAGAGTTCTTAAGGAAAGG
>Ga0316577_10001260_pt1 | contig 11819 bp, 9 predicted proteins | sample S5NA_FD_203073 | JGI IMG/M metagenome (GOLD analysis project Ga0316577, IMG submission 203073) | Rhizosphere microbial communities from salt marsh grasses in Alabama, United States - S5-7_050615r2r1 | ecosystem: Host-associated > Plants > Roots > Rhizosphere | place: USA: Alabama | collected... | reverse complement strand
TTGCCCTGGACCGCGAGCTGCTGCGCGACCTGCTGGGCCAGGAGGAGCTGCGCGACCTGATCGACCCGGCGGCGCTGGCGGACCTGGAGCTGGCCCTGCAGGCCCTGGCGCCGGAGAGGGCGGCCCGGACGGCGGACCAGCTGCACGACATGCTGAGGCGCCTGGGGGATCTCACCACCGAAGAGGTTGGGGCCCGAATCGTCTCCCCTGAAGAGGCCGGCGAGTGGCTGGCCGAGCTGGTGCGCTCGCGTCGGGCGGTGGCCCTCCGAATCGCCGGCGAGGAGCGCTGGATCGCGGTCGAGGACGCCGGCCGATACCGCGACGGTTTGGGAGCGGCTCTGCCCGTGGGCGTTCCGGCGACTTTCCTGGCGACGGTGGAGACGGCCCTGGACGGGCTCGTGGCACGCTGGGCCCGGAGTCACGGCCCATTTCACCCGGCGGAGGTTGCGGGACGCTGGGCGATCCCGGCGGCACTCGTCGGGGAGGCTCTCGAGAGGCTGCTCGAAGGGGGCACGATCCTGCGCGGCGAGTTCCGGCCGGGCGGCACCGAGCGGGAGTGGTGCGATCCCGAAGTGCTGCGGCAGTTGCGCCGCCGCTCGCTGGCCCGCCTGCGCAAAGAAGTGGAGCCCGTGGAGCAGGCCGTGCTGGGCCGCTTCCTGCCGGCCTGGCACGGCATTGCGCCGGCCGGCGCGTCGGATGGGGAACAGCGCCGCGCCGACACGCTCCGCTCCGAGGTCGCCCTGGAACGGCTGGCAGAGGTCGTGGACCAGCTGGCCGGGGCACCCGTCCCGGCCTCGGTGCTGGAGCGCGACGTCCTGCCGTCGCGCATCCCCGGCTACCAGCCGCGGCTGCTGGATGAGCTGGGGGCCATGGGCGAGGTGGCCTGGGTGGGCAGGGGCAGCCTCGGCCGCGACGATGGGCGGGTGGTCCTGTACCGGCCCGGCCGAGAGGCCACGCGCGACATGGCGGCCGCCGACCTGGAGCCTCCATCCGGGGAGCTGCATGAGCGCCTTCGCGAGCGGTTGCGGCAACGCGGGGCGTCGTTCTATCGCGATCTGGCCGCGGCCGCGGCGGGAGCGCCGGAGCGCGAGATCCTGGATGCGCTGTGGGACCTGGTCTGGGCCGGCGAGGTCACCAACGACACCTTCGCGCCCCTGCGGGCGCTGCGCTGGCGCCGCCCCAGCGGGGAGCGCCGGCCCAGGCCGGGACGGCTCGTCGCGGCGCCGCCCGAGGCTGCCGGTCGATGGTCGATCGTTGCCCCGGGCGAGGCCACTCCAACTGCCCGGCTCCACTCGGCTGCCATGGCCATGTTGGAGCGCCACGGGGTCCTGACCCGCGAGGCCGTGGCCTGGGAGGAGGTCGCGGGCGGCTTCTCCGGCGTCTACCCGGTCCTGCGGGCGATGGAGGAGGCGGGCAAGGTCAGGCGCGGCTACTTCGTCGAGGGTCTGGGCGCGGCCCAGTTCGCCCTGCCGGGGGCGGTGGACCGGCTGCGATCGATGCGCGAGATCCCCGACGGCGGCCCGGTCGCCGTCCTGTTGGCCGCGGCGGATCCGGCGAATCCCTACGGGGCGGCTCTGCCGTGGCCGCGAGCGAGCCGCGACGACCGCCGGCCGCTGCAGCGCGCCACGGGGGCCTACGTGGCGCTGGTGGGCGGCGAGGCCGTGTTGTATCTCGAGCGGGGCGGGCGCTCTCTGCTGAGTTTGCCCGCGGCCGCGGATCCGGAGGCGGCTCGCACGGCCCTGGCCGTCCTGGCCGAACTGGTGGAGTCTGGCCGGGTGCGCGAGCTGGTGCTGAAGCGGGTCGACGGCGTGGCAATCGCCGGATCTCCCTGGAGGGCGGCCCTGGAGGAAGCCGGGTTCGTGCCCGGCTATCGAGGCCACGTCCTTCGCCCCGGGGCGCCTGCCGGCCGAGCGGCCGCAAGCCGCTAGCCCGGGCGCGGCCGTCCGTTCGGCGCCGTGCCGGGACGTCCCGCCAGGGCCCAGGCTCGTGATTCGATGTGGCGCAGGCAGGCCGCTGGTGTATGGTCGCGTCGTCAGGAACGGTGGCCGCTCAAGTACGCGCAGGAGGCCTCGTGAGCCAGATCGAAGTCGAATGCTCCGCCGTCGACAACGGCTGGCTGGCCTGCGTGGCCGTGACCGACCACGGCGCCAGCCGCGAGTTCGAGGTGGCCGTTTCGGAGGCCGAGCTGGCCCGCTATTCGCCGGGCGCGACCGACCCCACGGACCTGGTGCGCCGCTCTTTCGAGTTCCTGCTGGCGCGTGAGCCCAAGGAATCTATCCTGCGCTCGTTCGGGCTGTCGGTCATCGGCCGCTACTTCCCGGAGTACGAGCGCGAGATCCGGCGCGGCGGCTGACGACCCGGCTCCGCTCGGCGCCCCCTCAGTCCTACGTCCCGATCCCCAGGAAGGCGCGCACCCGGGCCCGCATGATCCGGCGCAGCAGCTCTCTGGTCCGCTCCGGGCTGCGCCGCCAGTGGATGCGCCAGATGGCCAGCGACCCGACAAGCGTGCGGGCGATGCCGGGCCATTCGGAGGGCATGAGCCAGCGAAACGCCTCGGGATTGCGGTAGGCCCACGGAACCAGGGCCCACAGGAAGACGAAGTAGTCCACCCGGGCGGGTCGCGGGAAAGCGAACAGGACCTCCAGCTGAACGAGAGTGGCCGGCAGCGTCATGGCCGTCATCAGCAGGGCGAAGACGAGCCAGATGATCGCCCACAGCCGGCCCCGCGGCGCAAGGATCAGCCAGAAGACGGCCGGAACCCACTTGAGAGTGGTGGCCACCATCCACAGCAGGCCGGCCAGGATGGGGCCCGAGAACTGGGCTCCGAACACGAGCAGTGCCAGGGGCAGATTGATGTTCCCGGTGTCCAGGTTGGCCGCGATCGGGAAGGAGAGCAGGAGCAGCAACACGGCGGTCGTCATCGGCCGGCGGCTGTAGGCCCAGTGGGCCGACCACAGCAAGGCGATGACGGTGGAGCCGCGCCAGGTGAACCAGGCTACGTCCCAGGGCAGGAGCGCCCAGGGGACGAAGAGCGGCAGCATCCACGGGGCGTAGACGTATGGCATGAACGGCCCGGTGGGGTGATAGGGGTCGCCGCCGTTGAGCCACAGCCGTCCGGCGGCCCAGTAGGCTCTGGCGTCTGCTCCGGCCGCCTCGCCCCGAGAGATGAGACCGGCCAGCATCACCCCGGCCAGCACACCGAGCATGATGACCAGGCCCAGGCGCCTCGGGTCGCGCAGCCGGTTGGCCTCGCTTCGCAGAGCCCTCCGGAAGACCCCGGCTCGACGGCGGGTCGGGTGATCGACAGTGATACCGGCGAAGATCGCGTCCGAGAGGCGGAGCAGCCGCGGGGAGATGGTCTCGACCCTGGCCCGGGCGGCGGCCCTTCGTGACTCCGGCGCGTTGCGGTCCACGGCCTCCGGTCTCCTCCGAGGTGCGTCTGTCATGATGGGGTGGCTGCTCCTGGCCGGCAAGCGCCGCTCAAACCGAACCGGTGGCAGGGGCGTGTGAGCGCGGCAAGCCACCGGTTGCCCCCGAGTATAGACCCGCCCACAACTGCCCTTGAGGCGCGACGGCGATCCCCGAACGCCTGCGCACCGACCGCCGTTCCCGTAGGCTATCCGACCGTATGAATCGCTCGCTGGTCTCCATGCTCGTGGCCACGTTCGTGTTGCGCTCGAGCACGTCCATCACCGGCGGCCTGCTCTTCAACCTGGTGAACGACATCACTGCCGGCCAGGGCACGGGCCCGGCCGCCAACGCCCTGTTGACGGGCGGCTTCTACACCACGGAGCTGACGGGCGCGATCGTCTTCGGCGTCCTGGCAGACCGCTACGGCCGCAAGCTGATCATGCTGCTCGGCCCGGCGCTGGGCGCCATCGCCGTCTTCATGACCGGGCTCAGCACGCGGATCTCGGTTCTTTTCGTGACGCGACTGCTCGAGGGCGGCTCGACGGCCGCCTCGATCCCGTCCACGCTGGGCTTCATCGCGGCCGAGACCTCGCACGACGAGCGGCTCCGCGGCCGCGTGGTCTCGCTCTTCGAGCTGGTCTCGTTGGGCGGCATGCTGGCCGTGGGTCCGGCTATTGCCGGGGTGCTGTGGGACAGCTTCGGCCGTGAGGCGTTCTTCCTCAACTGCGGCATGTACCTGCTATCGCTGGCCCTGTACGCCTACGGGGTAGCCGAAGTGCCGCGCGAGCGGAAAGCGCAGGTGGAGGCCCGCCCCAGGCATCGCCGGCTGGCGAGTGAGCTGGCTCGCTACGGGCGAATCGCCACCAACGGCAAGGTGCTGCTCTTCACCCCGACCTGGCTGGCCATCAACGCCGTCCTCGGCGTCTGGGCGCTCCAGGCGCCGCTGCTGCTGAGGGGCAACATCGAGGACACTTCGCAGTTCCTGATGCAGGACTTCGGGGCGACGAACATCGGCTACGGGATGGCCGCCCTGGCGGTTGTCTTCGGCCTGGGGCTGCTGTTCTGGGGCCACGTCTACGCTCGCTTCCGAAGGACGACGCTGATCATGATCGGGGTGGCGGCCTTCGTGGCCCTGACCCTGGATGTCCTGGCCATCAACCACCTCGGTGGCACTTCGCAGGCGCTGCTGCTGGCCCTGGTCGGCGTGGCCATTGCCGCCATCTTCTTCCTGTCCGGGGCAACTCCGGCCGCCCTCGGCCTGCTGGCCGACGTCAGCGAGGGCTTCGAGGAGGACCGCAGCGCGATCATGGGCCTGTACTCGGTCTTCCTCGGCCTGGGACAGGTGCTGGGTGCCGTGGCCGGCGGCGTCGCGGCGACCTGGAAGGGGATCGACGGCCTGATCGTCGCCACGGCGGCCATCCTGGCCGTGGGCCTGCTGGCGCTGCTCAATCTCCGGGCCCATGAGGCAGCTCTGCTCGAGGCCGCCGCGGCCGCGGAACGCCCTTCCCTGGCGGAGACCATTCGCGATACGCTCTCAACCGGCTGAGGGGACATCTGTCTGACATCAGTCAAGGAGGAACGATGACCGTCGCGATCGTCACCGACTCGGGTTCGGACCTCACGCCCCAGCAACTGGCCGAGAGTAAGGTCCGCCAGGTGCCCCTGACCGTCAGCTTCGCCGACGAGAGCTTCCTCTGCCCGGACGAGTTGCCCCCGGAGGAGTTCTGGAAGCGAATGACCGCGCCCGACTCGCCCTTCCCCCACACTTCTACCCCGAGCGCCGGCCAGTTCAAGCAGGCCTACGACGAGCTGTTCGCGGCGGGCGCCGAGGCCATCGTCGGCGTGTTCCTGAGCGAGTCGTTGTCCTCCACGGTCAAGGCGGCCGAGGTGGCCAGGGGGATGCTGCCGGACAGGCAGATCGAACTTGTGGACTCGCGCTCCGCGTCGATGGGCATCGGCTCGATCGCCTTGCGAGGGGCCAGGATGGCCGCCGAGGGGGCCTCAGCCGCCAAGATCGTGGAGGGGCTCAACGAGGCGCGCCGCCGGACCCACGTCTTCGTTGCTCTTGACACGCTGGAGTACCTGCGCCGCGGCGGCCGCATCAGCGGCGCCAAGGCAGCGGTCGGTGGGCTGCTCTCGGTCAAGCCGATCATCACCATCGATGACGGCGTCGTGGAAACAGTCGACCAGCCGCGTACCCGGGCCAAGGCCCGGGAGCGTGTCAAGGAGCTGCTGACAGACCGGCCGCTGGAGGAGCTGCACGTGGTGTACTCGCCGCCGTTGGACGATGCCGCCTTCCGCGAGGAACTCCTGGCCGCCCTGCCCGGACCGGCCCCCAAGCTCATCACGTCTCAGGCCATCGGGCCCATCATTGGTGCGCACATCGGCCCCGGGGCCTATGGGGCGGTCGTCGTCTACGCCGAATAGGGTCTCCAACCCGGTCGTTAGGCCAGAATCGCGCCGAGCCTTAGATCCTCTGGCAGAGGCGCCCCCATCGCCAAGGATGCAGGGCAGAACGGCTCGCCTGGATGAGGACTATGGGCATCTGGCGTTGCTCGGCGGCAGGCCTATGCTCGATCCGAGCAGTTGCCCTGCGGCGCCGCTTTCCTGATGGCTGGAAGGCCGCCGCTTCATCGCCGGGGCCGCTGAGAGCGGGCCGGACACAGGCTCCGACCCGGCCCTCCGCCATACCGGTCGCGGCGGGAGGTTAGAGGCAGATGGCGACCGAGAGCACCGCGCCAGCGATCAACGCCTGGGACGTCGCCCAGCGCCAGTTCGACCTGGCGGCCGAGCGACTGGACCTGGACCCGGGGCTGCGGCGGATCCTTCGCGAGCCCAAGCGGGAGCTCACCGTCCACTTCCCGGTGAAGATGGATGACGGAAGCGTCCGGGTCTTCACCGGCTATCGCGTTCAACACAACCTTGGCCGCGGCCCCGCCAAGGGCGGCATCCGCTACCACCAGGATGTGACCCTCGACGAGGTCAAGGCCCTGGCGATGTGGATGACCTGGAAATGCGCCGTGGTGGGCATCCCCTTCGGCGGGGGAAAGGGCGGCGTAGTCGTCGACCCGAAGAAGCTCAGCCTGCGCGAGATCGAGGGCCTGACTCGCCGCTTCACCACGGAGATCAGCGTCTTCATCGGCCCCCAGAGCGACATCCCGGCCCCGGACGTCAACACCAATCCGCAGACCATGGCCTGGATGATGGATACCTACTCGATGCACGTCGGCTACACCGTGCCCGCCGTGGTCACGGGCAAGCCGATCCCGCTCGGCGGATCGGAAGGCCGGAACGAAGCAACCGCTCAGGGCGCGGTCTATACCATCGTCGACGCCGCCGCCCGGCTGGGCATCGATCTGTCCAGGACCACCGTGGCCGTCCAGGGCTACGGCAACGCGGGCGCCGTTGCTGCCCAGCTGATGGCCGGCCTGGGCTCGAAGATCGTCGCCGTCAGTGATTCGACAGGGGCGATCCACAAGCCGGGGGGCCTGGACCCGGGTGCCGTCCTGGCCTGGAAGCAGGAGCACCACTCGGTTCTGGGCTTTCCCGGGACGCGCGAGATCAGCAACGCGGAGTTGCTCGAAGTCGAGTGCGACATCCTCATTCCGGCCGCGCTGGAGAACCAGATCACGGCCGCCAACGCCGGCAAGATCCAGGCCCGCGTCATCGCCGAAGCCGCCAACGGCCCCACGACTCCCGAGGCGGACGACATCCTCTACGCCAACGACAAGTTCGTCATCCCCGACATCCTCTGCAACGCTGGAGGCGTGACGGTCAGCTACTTCGAGTGGGTCCAGGACCTGGAGCGCGACTTCTGGAGCGTCGGCCAGGTCAACGAGAAGCTGCGCGGCATCATGGCCAGCTCCTTCGCCGGCACCCTCGAGGTCAGTCAGCGCGAGAAGGTCAGCATGCGCACGGCGGCCTACATGCTGGCCGTCCAGCGCGTGGCCGATGCCACCATGGTGCGCGGCCTGTACCCCTAGAGACTCGCATACTTCGGCGGCCGCCGTCCTCGGGCAGCGGCCGTCTCTGCTTCCGTTCGGGGCCTCCCCTCCCGGGCCGCAGTGCTACGATCCCCCGGCTCGCAATCACCCGCAGGCGGCCGATAGGAGCGCCATGCTCGACCACGAAGAGAAGTTCCTGTTCAAGGAGGAGACCCTTCACCTGGCCAACGCCCTGGCCGAGCCGGGCGTGCTGGACAACGTGGAGGATCTGCTGACCGACGTCATCACCAGCCCGCGCTTCGACTCCGAGGTCTTCACCCTGGAGCGCTCCCTGCAGGTGATGCTGGGGGCGCGAGCCGGGGCCACTCTCGTCGGCCTGCTGACGGTCGCCCCCGAGGTCTTCGACGAGACGGCCGAAGTGCGCATCCCGCCCGACGTCCTCGAGCGTCTGGTCGCCTGGCGGGCCCGTTTCGGGCTGGCCATTGACAATGCCCTGAACTACCTGAACAACCCCGACGGAATCCAGGGTCACAACTTCGCCACCCAGATCGCCCACGTCGACGAACGGCGGGTGCTGCAGGGCCGCCTGACGCTGGTCCGCTACAACAACGAGCCGCAGTTCTTCCTCGCCGACGCGGCGGTCTTCTACGGCCTCGTCGTGGACATTCTGGAGCGGCTCGGCCCCTACCTGGAGCCGGGCGCGATCGACGCCGAGATGCTGAACCGGCTCCGCGAGGCAGTGGCCCTGATCGAGCGTCGCACGGCCAGCGAGGGCTGATCGCAACTCACACGGGAATCAACAGGCCGGGCCCGTGATCGGGCCCGGCCTGTGCTTTGCCTGGAGTTATGCCGCGGCCTGGGAGCGCCGGGTGACGCGCCGCACGATGCGGTACAGGATCCACAGCACCAGCAGGCTGCCGAGCAGCGGCAGGCCCACGATGATGAGCCAGACACCGATCGTGGCCAGTCCCTGGCCGATGCGGACCAGGGCCGCAACGGCCTGGTCGACCTGCTTGTTGAAGTCCCATTCGTTGGTGGCCACAGTCGTGACCGTCTTCTCCGGCAGGACGAAGGCGACGCTCAGAGTGCTCATCGCCGCCTGGTCCTTGAGGTAGTCGCTCCGGGCGATCAGCTGCTCGATCTCGCTGCGAGTCGTGGTCAGCTGCTCCTGGACGGCCAGGATGTCCTTGATCTCGGTCGCCTTCTCCATGATCGCCAGCAGGGCGGTCTCGCTAGCGCGCAGGTTGGTGATGCGGGCGTCGAGGTCGACGACCTGGGAGGTCACGTCGGCCGTGTTGGTCTGCTCGTTGATGATCTTCTGGCCAAGGGCGCGCATGGCCTGGAGGGCGTCGTCCCAACGGGCGACGGGCAGGCGGAAGGTGATCGAGGCCGAGGTCTCGTCGCCGCTGCCGTAGCGGTTCGAGCTGGCGATGTAGCCGCCCAGGCCTTCGATCGTCGCCTGGGCCTGGGCCAGGGCGTTGTCGATGGAGTCGACTTCGAGGGTCATCGAGCCGGTCTTGACGATCTGGACGCCGTCGGTGGCTGTCCCCGGGACCGGGGCGCTGCCGGCGCCGTCACCCTCGGCCGGCCCGTAGACGACGCTCTTCTCCGAGTCGGCCCCAGTGGATCCCCAGTCGTCCAGGGCTTCGGGCTGGGCTGGAACGACCGCTTCGCGGTAGACGTTCGATTGGGTGGTTGGAGAGGCGGAGGGCTCCGACGGCGGCGCGCCAATGACGTAGGCCGCGCCCAGGAGAATGGCCACGGCCAACACGCCGACGACGCCGACGAGCGGCTTCCTGGTTGCGATCATCCGGCGAAGTGAACGGCCCGGGCCGTCGCCGGTGCGGGCCTTGGGCTGGCTGGTCGTGGTGCTCATCTATCCGCCCTCGCATGGCTGCTGTGCGGCCGTTTGCGCCGCTTGATGGTCCATGGACGCCTGGAAGACTGCCGCGGTTCCGCGGCAAGGTGTCAGGGAAGCGGCTCGTTGTCGATCAGTCGGACTGCGCCGAACCTGACGGCCAGCGACAGGAGGGCCGGCCCGGCGACCTGCTCCAGCTCCTCCAGCGTCTCGGGGTCGGCGCAGCTGATGTACTCGGGGGCTGCCAGCGGCTCGGCCGCGAGCGTCTTCCGCATCGTCGCTCGCAACTTCCCGGCCGATCGCTCGCCGGCCTCGAAGCGGGCCCGGCCGGCCAGCAACGCCTGTCGCAGAACCGGGGCGGCCGCCCGCTGCTCGGGGCTGAGCCGGGCGTTGCGCGAGCTCATGGCCAGCCCGTCCTCTTCGCGCACCGTGGGACAGGCCATGATCTCCGTGTCGATACCCAGATCCTCGGTCATGCGCCTGATGACCAGCAGCTGCTGGGCGTCCTTCTGGCCAAAGTAGGCCCGGTCCGCCCCCGCCAGCGACAGCAGGATGGCCACAACCGTCGTCACGCCCTCGAAGTGGCCCGGCCGCGCGGCGCCCTCCAGGGGCGCGGTCAGGGCTCCGACCTGGACCGTCGTCTGGAAGCCGGCCGGGTAGATCTCCTCGACCGAGGGGATGAAGACGACGTTGGCCCCCGCCTCGCCGCAGACCCTGACGTCGGTTGCCTCGTCCCGCGGGTAGGCCGCGAAGTCGGCCTTCTCATTGAACTGCCGGGGGTTGACGAAGATCGTGACCAGGACCGTGGCGTTCTCGGCGTCGGCCTTGCGGATCAGCGAGGCGTGGCCCTCGTGGAGCGCCCCCATCGTGGGCACCAGGCCGAGCGGTCGCTTCGATCGAGCCAGGGTCGCTCTCAGGTCCGCCCTCGTCCTGACGATCGTCGGGATGGCGACCGGCCTGACCATCGTCAGAGGTCCCGGTCCAGCGGGATGCCGGGCAGCGCCCCGATCCCCTCGGCGCGATCGAGCCGCGTCCGGCCCAGGATCTCGTCCAGGACGGAGTCCTCCATGCGGATCGTCTGATCCGGGCCGGGGAAGGTACCGGCCTCGACCTCGCCCCGGTACGCCTCGGCCGCGGCTTTGATGGTCTCGTAGACCTCGGCGAAGTGGCGGGCGTGGCGGGGCGTGAAATCGGGGTTGAGGCCCAGCACGTCGGTCACGACCTGGACCTGGCCGGCACAGCCTGCGCCGGCGCCGATCCCGATGGTGGGGATGCGGAGCCGTTCGGTGATGGCCCGCGCCAGCTGCTCGGGCACCAGCTCCAGGACTACCGCGAAGGCCCCGGCCTCCTGCACGGCCAGGGCGTCGGCCAGCAGCTGCCGGCCGGCCTCGCGTGTCTTGCCCTGGACGCGGTGGCCGCCCAGCTGATGGATCGACTGCGGCGTCAGGCCGATGTGGGCCATGACCGGGATGCCCGACTTGACGATCAGCTCGACGGTTCGAGCGCTGCGCTCACCGCCCTCGAGCTTGACCGCCCCGGCGCCGCCTTCGCTCATCAAGACCCCGGCGTTCTCGAGGCTCTGCTCGGGTGTGACTCCGTAGGACAGGAAGGGCATGTCGCCCACGACCAAAGCCCGCTTCGTGCCCCGCACCACGGCCTTGGTGTGGTGCAGCATCTCGGCCATGGTCACCCGGACGGTGGTGTCGTAGCCCAGCATGACCTGGCCCACCGAGTCGCCGACCAGCAGCATAGGGATGCCGGCCTCGTCCAGGGCCCGCGCGGTCGGGAAGTCGTAGGCGGTCAGCATGGCGATGCGCTGACCGTCGGCGTAGAGCCGGGCGATGGAGGCGATCGTCAGGCGGGCGGCGTGCTTGGAACTCGGGGCCTGGCTCACGTCACGTCTCCTGCTTGCTGGGCCGGTGCGCCTCCAGGCGGACCAGGACGCGGTCCAGGAGCTGCCGAGCGACTTCGCGCTTGGGCAGCAGCGGCAGTTCCTCGGCCGGGGCATCGGGCGCGTAGATGGTGACGCGATTGGTGTCGGTACCGAAGCCCGAGCCAGGTTCGCTGACGTCGTTGGCCACGAGCATGTCCACTCCCTTGGCCCGAAGCTTCTCGGGCGCCCGCTCCAATGAGCCGGTTTCGGCCGCGAAGCCCACCAGGACGGGACCAGTCTCACCCGAGGCGGCCAGGCCCGCCCGGACCCGCTGGACCGTCTCGGCCAGCAGATCGGGGGTGGGCTCCAGGTCCAGCTTGAGGCCCTCGCCGCGAGCCAGCTTGCGCTTTGCCTCGGACGCGGGCCGGAAGTCGGCTACGGCGGCGGTCATGACCAGGACGTCGAAGGCCGGCCCCTCGGGCGGCGTGAGGGCCTGCAGGGCGGCCTGCATCTCGGCCGCAGTGGCGGCGCGGATGACACGGGCGCCGGGCGGCGGATCGACCGCGGCGTTGGCCAGGACCAGGGTCACGGCCGCTCCGCGGTCGAGGGCCTCGCGGGCCACCGCCACGCCCATCTTGCCGCTGGAACGGTTGCCGACGAAGCGAACCGGGTCGATGGGCTCGGCCGTGCCGCCGGCGGTGACCACGACGTGGCGGCCGGCGTAGTCTGAGCG
>Ga0316577_10001259_pt1 | contig 11823 bp, 9 predicted proteins | sample S5NA_FD_203073 | JGI IMG/M metagenome (GOLD analysis project Ga0316577, IMG submission 203073) | Rhizosphere microbial communities from salt marsh grasses in Alabama, United States - S5-7_050615r2r1 | ecosystem: Host-associated > Plants > Roots > Rhizosphere | place: USA: Alabama | collected... | reverse complement strand
ATCCTGAGGTCCAGGAGCACCAGGTCAAAGTCCTGCTTCCTGGCGAGCCTCAGGGCCTGCCTGCCCGAGCTCGCCGGTGTCACGTCGAAGTCCCGGGGGCTGAGCCGACGGGTCAGCGTGTTGAGGCAGCGGAACTCGTCGTCCACCGCTAGGAGCTTGATGCGATTCGACATCTCGGCGCACCCCGGATCGTTGCGAGCGCGTGCGAGCGCCGTGCCAGCCGGCAACAAACCGATTTGTCTGGCGTCTCCACCCGGGCACCGCGAAGCCTCTCTCGGTAGACGCGGAATACCCCGCGGTTGACAAGGCACCCGATATCTGAACGATAGTTGGACGGTACTGCATCATGGGCCAGCGAAGTCTCGATGTGGACATCCGAGCGGTGGAGGAGGAGGGCAGCCTGCTCCTTGAGCTGGAGATCCGCACCGACCAGGACACGATGCTGGCGCGCCAGCGTTTGAAGCAGATCGCCCGGCTGCTCGGATTCCGCAGCCAGGCCCAGACGCAGATCGCGACCGCCGGCTCCGAGATCGTCCGCAACGCGCTCAACCACGCCGGGGCGGGCCGGCTCGGGGTCTACGTCGGCGCGCACGGGCGGAACCAGGTGCTGTGGATCATCGTTAGGGACGAGGGGCCGGGGCTGTCGGAGGAGGGCAGCGGCATCACCAGCGCCAGGCACCTGATGGACCTGTTCCGCATCAGCTCGGAGCCCGGTCGGGGCACCAGGGTCATCCTGGGCAAGCGGCTGCGCAGGCACCGGATCCCCGAGCAGGAGCTGATGGCCATCGCCGGCAAGGTGGCCCGCAGCGAGCCCCGCTCGACCCTCAGGGAGGCCCAGGACCAGAACCGGGAGCTGATGGTCACCCTGGACGCGCTGCGCCGCGCCAACGAGCAGGAGTCGCTCCGGGCGCAGGAGTGGCAGACCACCTTCGACGCCATCCCCGACGCCCTCTGTCTCCTGGACGACGCCGGCGCCGTGCTGCGGGCGAACCACGCCTTCGTCGCCTTCCTGGACCGTCCCGAGCCGGAGCTGGTCGGGCAGCCCTGGCGGCGGCTCAGCCCCTTCGAGCGCGGCGCCGCGCCATCGCGGGGGGTGCCGGGGGCCGCCGAGGATCTCCTCGAGCGGGCCAGGACGACCCGCTGCAGGACCTCGGCGGACCGCAAGCTGCACAACCGCTGGTACCGGATCCAGGTCGACGCCCTGCTCGACGAGGCGGGCGACGTGCGGCGGTTCGTGGTGCTGATCGTCGATATCACCGAGGAGAAGCGGGCCATCGAGCGGCTGGGCCAGATCAACGAGGCGCTCAAGACCTACGCTCACAGCATCTCGCACGACATCAAGGGCCCCCTGGCCGGGGCGATCACCGCCAACCAGGTGCTCCAGCAGCTGCTCGACCAGCCGCTCACCGAAAAGAGCAGCGCCAACATCCGCGAGCTGGGGATCGTGATCTCCACCAGCATCAACAAGACCCTCTCCCTGATCAACGAGGTGCTGGCCCTGGCCGAGACCGGCGCCGGTCCCGGAGGGGCCACCGACGTCCGGCGGGTGATCGACCGCGTGATCGAGGACCGGAAGCCGGCGGTGGAGGAGAGGGGGGTCCGGCTGGAGCTGGACAGCGCGCTTGGCCAGGTCATGGCCGCCCCCGCCCACCTGTACCAGGTGTTCGCCAACCTGGTGGACAACGCCCTGAGGCACACCGGCCGCGGCGAGCTGACGATCAGCGTCGAGCGGCTCGAGACGCTTGAGGAGGGGCTCCACCGGTTTCTGTTCCGGGACAACGGACCGGGCGTCCCCGAGGGGCTGGAGGCCCGGGTCTTCGACTCTTTCGTCAGGGGCGACGGGACGAGCGAGGGCAGCGGCATCGGGCTGGCCACGGTGAAACGGATCGTGTCGACCTACAGCGGCGGGATCCGCGCCTACAACGACGCCGGCGCCTGTTTCGAGCTGGAGATCCGGGACGCGGTGGCGTGACCACCGCGGGAGGACACGCATCCGGTGCGGGTTTCTCCGCGGGGGCCTCAGTTGCAGGGCGTCATGACGATGCCCGCCACCAGGAGCAAGAGGAACGGGATTCCAAAGAACAGGAGGACGAAGGGGACGGGGTTCTTGCCCCTGCCCTCTCCCTCTTCATCAGAAAGGTCGAGGTCTTCGGCGTCCGGGTTGTTGACCGGACGGAGGGGCTGGGTGGCGGCCTCCGATCGCTTCCTCGCTGCTGCATTCCTTGCCATGGAGCCTCCTGCCACGGGGTCGGCGCAGTGCATCGCAACCGGCGTGCCAGACTGCTCCGGCCCTATCGGGGCGTCGCTCCGAGGCCCGGACGGTCGTTGGGCCGGAGCGTTCCCTCGTGGAGGGTCACGGCGCCGGCGAAGGGGTCCCCCTCCAGGTCCAGGTGGCCGTCCAGGTCGGCGTACTGCACCGTGGGGTGGGCCAGGCTGAAGTGCAGGCCGGCGGCGATTCCCAGCGCCGATTCGTCCATGCAGCCCACCATCACCTCCAGCCCGGCGGCCCGGGCCACGGACCGGATGTGCTTCGCCTCGGCGATGCCGCCCACCTTCATCAGCTTGATGTTCACCATGTCCGCCAGCCCGTCGCGGGCGAGCCGGAAGGCGTCGCGCAGGGTCAGCAGGCTCTCGTCGGCCATCACCGGCACGGACACCTGCTTGGTCACCCGGCCGAGGAGGTCCGGGTTGCCCTTGGGGGTGGGCTGCTCGAGGATGCTGATCTCCTCCGCCCGGGTCCCCTCCACGAAGCGGCGGGCGTCCGCGGGCGTGTAGCCCTGGTTGGCGTCGAAGCGGAGCTCGACGCCCTGGCCCACGGCCTCCCGAACACGGCGCACGCGGGCGATGTCCTGCTCGACGTCGAGGCCGCCCTTGATCTTGAGGCAGGAGAACCCGCGGTCGATCCACTCCCGCGCCCGCTCCACGGTCTCGGTCTCCGAGCGGATCCCGATGGTCACGCTGGTCTTGATGTGGTCGCGGTAGCCGCCCCAGACCTTCCAGAGCGGGAGGCCGGCCTCCTTGCCGAGCAGGTCGAAGAGCGCCATGTCGACCGCGGCGCTGGCGCCTGGCAGGCCCGAGAGCGGCCCGTCCCGGAGACGCTGCAGCGCGAGGGCCCACCGCAGCGGGTCCGCGCCGGTCAAGAGCTCGGCGGCCCCGTCGTCGAGCGCGGCCTTCACGGCCGCCGCCGTCTCGCCGGTGACCTCGGGGTCCGGGGCCGCGCAGCCGTAGCCCACGGTGCCCCGGTCGGTCTCCAGCCGGAGCATCACGTTGTCGGCCCGGGTGATGGTGTCGTAGGCGATGACGTAGGGCTCGGCGAGCCTCATGCTCGCGAGCCACGTCTCCACCCGGGTGATCTTCATCGACCGTCCTCCAAGGCGGCGACGAAGCTCCTGGCGTCACCGGGCGGGGGCAGACCGAGGCTGCGGAGGGTCAGCGCGGCGTCCAGGTCCAGCTCGACCCACTGGCGCCCCCGCCGCTTGACCGCCCCCTCGGCGTGCGACAGCAGGAGATTGTAGAGCGGCCTCCGCAGGTCCAGGGGAATCCCGTCCACGGGGGAGCGCTCGTCGTCGAAGCGCAGCTTCATCACCTCCGGGCGCGGCCGGGGCTTGACCTCGCCGATGCTCGCCGAGGGGAGCTCGCCCTTCTCGGCGAACAGGTGGGCCAGGTGCTCGACGGCCTCCCGCTCCTGGTGCAGGCCCTTCTCCAACGTGGCCTTCAGGCAGGCCTGGATCTGGGCCTCCGAGTAGCCGCAGCCCCGCGGATCGACCGAGAGCACCGTCAGCATGGCCACGATCCTCCGGCACTTCTCGCACCCGCCGCACGGCCGGACCTGGTCGTTGTCGACTCCCCCGGCCTGCGCCTGTTTCTCCACGTGGGCCGAGTGGCACGAGAGCTGGAGGCGCTGCAGCTCGGGGTAGCGCTCCGAGAGGACCTTCTCCACCAGGAGCTCGGAGAGCGGTCGCAGCAAGGAGAGCTGGACCCGGTCCCAGCCCTTGCGGCGGAAGTACCGGGTCAGCGCCTGGTCGAAGTAGCGGCTCTGGTCGTAGAGCCCGTCGTAGTGAGGGATCCCGTGGTGGTTGACGCGGACGGTGGTGTCGTACTCGTCGCCGATGACCAGCCCGCGCGCCCCTCGCCTGAGCGCGACCGGCAGGGCGCCGAAGAGGAAGACCGCCACGGTCCAGAGCCGGATGGGGTAGATGTCGGCCCGGATCCGCTTGGCGTCCGGCCGCACGATGGGCAGCCAGCGGAGCATCCAGGAGAACACCCGGTCGGCGTTGACCCAGACCCGCGCCGTGCCGGGCACGTGGCCCCTGAAGTGGCGGTAGGCGCGCAGGGCGGTGTTCCAGTGCCCGCCGGACTCGTTGATGAAGACCGGGTCCACGGTGAGCCCCAGCTCGCGCAGCAGGCCGAAGCTCAGCAGGCTCTCCTTGCCGCCGCTGGAGAGCACGACGTAGCGCCGCGGGTCCGCCACCGGCAAGCTGACGGTCGGCGGCTGTGGCGTGCTCTCGAACACGAGATCGGCGAGGAGGTAGTCGTCGAGCTTGATCGTCGGCAGGTCCCTGGCCAGCCCGGTGAGGTACGGGTTGGGCTTGAGCAGCTTGTTGACGTAGATCTCCCGCGCGGTGTTGCGCGCCATCTCGGTCAGGAAGCGGCGATCGTGCCGGTCCAGCGGGCCGCAAAACACGATCTCCCGGCAGAAGAGCCCGTAGTTGAGGGCCACCTGCGCCGTGATCAGCGCGGCCAGATTCCATGCCCCCGGGTCCGCGGGATCGAAGACGTCCTCCTCGAACTTGTAGGCGAGCTCGGTGGCGTCGCTCTCGCTCCCCGAGGTCACGCGGTAGGTCGCCGAGATGCGGCGGGGCTCCACACGGACCGGCCCCACCTCGAGGCGGTCGATGACCTGGAGCCCGCGCAGCGGCAGCTTCGCATCTTCCATCAGTTCCTCCTGTTCAGGCGCTCACGGACGAGCTCTGTCAGCCGCGCAGGCCCCTCGCGGAGCACCTCCACGGCGGGACGCCCGGTCTCCCGCTCCACGGCGCGGCAGACCGCCGGGATCTCGTCGACCGGGATCCCCTCGCTGTTGACGGCGATGGCGACGACGGGCCGTCCCGAGAGCAGCTCCACCGCCTGTATCTGCTGGGGCAGGGGGTGGAGCGGGTAGCCCGGGAAGCCGTCGTACTCCCTCCTGGCCGGCGCGTGCTGCAGGATCACCAGGTGCGGCCGGCCGGCCGCCAGGATCTCCAGCCCGCCCGGGTAGGCCGGGTTCATCAGGCTGCCCTGGCCCTCGATGACGATCACGTCGGGGCGCCGCTCCCGGTCGCAGAGGTGGACCGCGTGCTCGATCTCGCCGGTGACGAAGTCGTTGACCAGCGAGTCGAAGATCACGCCGTAGCGCGCCCCCTGCATCCAGGCGGTCTGCCCCGTGCCCACGAGCTCGGCCGCGAGCCCCAGCCGCTCCAGGCCGTCGACCAGCTCCCACGCGGTGGTCCGCTTGCCCACGGCGGAGTCGGTGCCGAGGACGGCGACCCGCAGCGCGGAGACCTGCTCGATCTTGCCCGAGAAGAAGTGCAGCTGGTCGCGGGGCGGGGGCCTGCGCACGTCCCGGATGGCCACCCCGTTTTTGGCGGCCAGCCTCGAGAGCGCCTCGTCCTCCGAGAGGAAGACGTGCAGCCCGGAGTCGACGCTCAGTCCGCTCCCGAGGGCGGTGGCGATGGCCTCGTAGGTCGACTCGCTCAGGCCGCCGCCGTCGGGGGCCAGCCCCACGACGAGGTGCGTCGCGGGCGACCGCCGCGCCGCGCAGCGCCTCACCCCCTCCTCGACGCTGGCGTAGATCGGGATGTCGCGCCGGGTCCCGTCCAGCACCGACCCGGCGTCCCGGCCGGCGTGCCGGGAGTCGATGACCCCGACCACCTCGTACCTGCGGGTGCGCCGCACCAGGCCGTGGGCGGTCTTGCCGTTGGTGGTGCCGTAGGCGCCCTCGCAGTAGACCAGGGCCCGGCCGTCAGCTTCTGCGCTTGAACTGCTCATCGTTTCTCCCCGTCAGCACCGCGACGTACCGGTCGCCCGGCAACGCTCGCGAGCGGTGCCCTTCGATCAGCGCGCTGAGCCCGGCCACCGAGGCCGGCAGGGCGTTCAGCCCCTCCAGGGCCCTCACCTGGCGGGCCAGGGCGCGCATGTTGCGGTCGCTGGTGAACGCCCCCCACCCGTCGGTCTGCCGGATGGCGTCCAGCGCGAGGTCGCCGTCGATGGAGTGCCAGTTGATCAGCGGCTCGTTGATGCTGGTCTCGCGGATGGCGTGCGGGTTCAGGTCGACGCAGGTGGGCGTGTTCTTGACCAGGGCGCGCACGATGGGGTTCTTGCCGAAGGACGAGCCGGCGACGATCCTCGGCATGCGGCTGGTCTTGCCGCGGCGGTACAGGCTGAGGAAGCCGCGGTAGACCCCGGCCAGGGTGGTGCCGTTGGAGACCGGCACCGCCACGGCGGCCGGCGCGTCGCGGAGCTCGTCGTAGATCTCGTAGGCGATCTCGCCGTAGGCCCTGAGCTGGAGCGCGGTGTTGGCGCCGCCGGGGTTGGCGTCGTAGATCTCGTTGGCGGCGGCGTGGTCCTGGGAGGCCAGCACCGCCGTCTCGTAGTCTCCCTCGACCCGGATGATCTCGACCCCCAGGGCCGCCATCTCGTCGAGCCGTCGCGTGCGATAGGCGGCTGGGATGAAGACGATGCACCGCAGCCCGGCGGCCACGGCGGCGACCGCCATGGCCGAGCCGTAGTTGCCGCAGGTCGCCACGGTCACCGCGTCGAACCCGCGACGCAGCGCGTCCATGGCCTGGGCGAAGGCGATGCGGTCCTTCTGCGTGCCGGTGGGGTTTCCGCCCTCGAACTTGAGGTAGACCTGCCGGAGGCCCACGTCCCGCTCGATGTTGCGGGCCCGGGCCAGGGTGGTGTCGCCCACCTCGGAGTCGATGAGGTCCTCGAAGGCTTCGAGCCGCTCCTCGAGGGGGAGGTCGGCGTCGGCGGCGATCTGGCGCTGCTGCTCCAGCGCGTCGAGCACCGCGGTGGGACCGCCTGGCTCCTCCGCGCTCTCTTGCAGCGGAGGTTCCTGGGCGGCTTCTAGAGGGGCGTCCTGAGCTGGCATCTTGGGTCCTCCGTTCAGTTGAGGTGGTTGCCGCTGATGTGGTCCTTGAGGTGGCGGATCTCGGCCTGGCCCCGCTGAGCCTGGGCGTCCACCAGGTCGCGCATGGAGAGCACGCCGAGCAGCGTCTTGCCGGAGAGGATCGGCAGGTGCCGGATGCGACCCTCTGCCATCGTGGCCGCCAGGCGCTCCGGCGAGTCCTCGGCCAGTCCGATGATGACATCCTTGGTGGCCAGGTCCGAGACGGTGAAGCCCCTCATGCCGTCGAACCTCCTGGCGTGCGCCTTGAGGATGTCCCGCTCGGTGAGGATGCCCAGGATCCTCTCGCGTCGGTCCACCACCACCAGCGCTCCCCGGTCGCTCTCGGCCAGCAGTCGGATGGCCTCCCGGATGTTGCGGTGGGGCTCGATGGTGAGGGTCTTGACCCCGCAGCGCTTGAGGATCTCCTTGGCGTTCATGGTTCTCTCCCGTGTGTGCGCTCGGCAGTTCAAGGCATGTGCCAGAACCACCCGCGCAGAAGCCATCGAGATCAGGTGGTTAGACCGACCGGGGTGAACCCGCTCCCCCGGGGCCGCGGGGGTTCTCGCATCCGTCGCGGATTATTGCGCGGCGGGACCTACTCCAGACCGAACTTCTCGATGCGGTAGCGGACCTGGTCACGGGAGATGCCGAGCAGCTCTCCGGCCCGGGTGCGGTTGCCCCTGGCCCGCTCCAGGGCCTGGACCACCATGCACTTCTCGAGCTCGTCGAGGTTCACACCTCCGGGGGGGAGGAGGTAGGTCTCGGCCACCGACGCCCTCTCGGCGATGGTGGAGAGGTCGGAGGGCGCCAGCAGATCCCCTTCGGCGAACAGCATCGCGCGCTCGATGGCGTTGCGGAGCTCGCGGACGTTGCCCTCCCAGGGGTAGGACTCCAGCAGGCGCACCGCCTCGGGTGTCAGCCCCTGGACCTCCTTGCCGAACTCCCTGTTGAAGTGATCGACGAAGTAGGCGGCGAGCAGGGGGATGTCTCCCTGGCGGTCGCGCAGGCTGGGTATCTTGATCGTCAGCACCTGCAGACGGTAGTAGAGGTCCTTGCGCAGCGCGCCCGAGGCCACGGCCTCGTCCATGTCCCGGTTGGTGGCCGCGATGACCCGCACGTCCACGCTGAGGTCCTTGCCGCCGCCCAGGCGCTTGAAGGCCTTCTCCTCCAGGAAGCGCAGCAGCTTGGCCTGCAGCATCGGGTCCATCTCGGTGAACTCGTCGAGGAACACCGTCCCCCCGTCCGCCAGCTCGAGGAGCCCCTTCTTCTGCTGCTTCGCGTCGGTGAACGCCCCGCGCTCGTGGCCGAAGAGCTCGCTCTCGAGCAGCGTGGCCGGAAGCGCCGAGCAGGTGATGTTCATGAACGGTCGATCTCGGCGCGCGCTTCCGTGGTGGATGATCTTCGCCACGAGCCCCTTGCCGCTCCCGCTCTCGCCGAGGAGAAGCACCGTGGAGGCGGGGCTGCCGGCGGTCTTGCAGATCAGCGTCTTGAGGTCCTTGATCGTCGGAGACTCGCCGATGATGGTGTCGATGGCGTAGGGCCTCGACCGGTCGGCGCGGAGCGCGCGCAGCTCGCGCCTGAGCCGCGTGGTCTCCAGGCCCTTCTCCAGCAGCACCAGGAGCTGCTCCATCTCCACCGGCTTCTGGGTGTAGTGAAAAGCGCCGAGCTTCATCGCCTCCACCGCCCGGTCCACCGTGGCGTGCGCGGTCATCATGATCACCACCGCGTCGGGCGCCTTCTCCCGGAGGCGGGGGAGGAGATCGAGGCCGGTGGTGTCGGGGAGCTGGAAGTCGAGCAGGACCAGGTCCACCTCGTCCGAGCAGCGCGTCAGGCCGGCCTTGCCGCTCGCGGCCTCGACGACGGCGTAGCCCGCGCCGTCCAGGCCCAGGGTGAGGGTCCTCCTCAGCTGATCGTCGTCGTCCATGATGAGGATGGTCGTCGGCTTCATGCGTCCTCTCGCCGTGATGGGTGCTTGATAGCAAAAATGCGGCGTGTGGGCTACCCGGCGACCGCGGTTGTTGTGATACAAACCCCTCCGGAGGACGAATCGATGGCAACAGACCAAGAAGAACCCGGACCCGGCGAGACTTCGGAGATCCTCCCGGCGCGCCTCGTCGACGGGCTGCCCACGACCCTGCACATCCTGGTCTCGCCGGTCGGTCCGGTGTTCCCGGGGATGGTGAGCCCCATCCCGCTGCTCGACGCGCGGATGGAGAAGGCCGTGGAGGAGTCGCCGCCGTTCGTCGGCGTGCTGGCGACGCGCGCCGGCGTGGAGGTCACCGACGTGCCGGTGGAGCCGCGGGCACTCTACGAGGTGGGCTGCGTGGCGCGCTCGGTGCAGAGGATGCGCTTCCCGGACGGGAGGCCCGGCGTGGCGGTGATGTGCGTCAGGCGCATGCGCGTGCTCAGGTTCGTCAAGACCGACGCGGTGCTCCTGGCCCAGGTGGAGTACCCCGAGGACGTGGTCCAGGACCCGCTGGAGCAGGAGGCCCTGTTCCGGCGGCTGCGCCTCAGCTTCAAGGAGCTGATCGCGCTCAGCCCCGACATCCCGGACGAGGTCGAGAGGATGGTGGAGGAGGTCGACGAGCCGGGCAGGCTCGTGGACTTCATCGCCGCCAACCTCGGCAAGGACCCCGAGGTCAAGCAGGGGATCCTCTCGAGCTTCGAGCTGGAGGGCCGCCTGCGCACGGCGCTGCTCCTGGTGGAGAAGGAGCTCGATCTGGCGCGGCTGGGCGCGAAGCTGCAGGAGGAGATCAGGTCCAAGATCGAGTCGCGCCAGAGGGAGCACTTCCTGCGCGAGCAGATCAAGGCGATCCGGAGGGAGCTCGGGGAGGAGGTCGACCAGCACGAGCTGGACCGCCAGAGCTTCCTGGAGAAGATCGAGGCGGCCGGGATGCCCGGGGAGGCCGAGAAGCGCGCGCGCCGGGAGCTGGACCGGATGGGCCTGCTGCCCACCGAGGCGGCAGAGTATCACGTCATCCGCAACTACCTCGACTGGCTGGTGGAGCTGCCGTGGTCGAGGCTGTCCACCGGGGAGGTGGACGTCGGGCGGGCGGCGCGCGTCCTGGACGAGGACCACCACGGCCTCAGGGAGGTCAAGGAGCGGATCGTGGAGTTCCTCGCGGTGCGCAAGCTCAAACCGGACCAGCAGGGCGCGATCCTCTGCCTGGTGGGGCCACCCGGGGTGGGCAAGACCTCCCTCGGGCGCTCGGTGGCGCGGGCCACCGGGCGTGAGTTCCACCGCGTCTCGCTGGGCGGCATGCGCGACGAGGCCGAGATCAAGGGCCACCGCAGGACCTACGTCGGCGCCATGCCGGGCAAGATCATCCAGGGGCTCCGGAGGGTCGGCACCCGGAACCCGGTGTTCATGCTCGACGAGCTCGACAAGCTGAGCTCCGACTGGCGCGGGGACCCGTCGAGCGCCCTGCTGGAGGTGCTCGACCCGGCGCAGAACAGCGCCTTCGAGGACCTGTACATCGATCTCCCCTTCGACCTCTCCCAGGTGATGTTCATCGCCACGGCCAACGTGTCGGCCCAGATCCCGGCGCCGCTCCGGGACCGGACCGAGATGATCGAGCTCTCGGGCTACATCCCTCAGGAGAAGGTGGCCATCGGGCGGCGCTACCTCCTCCCGCGCCAGCTCGAGGCCCACGGGCTGACGACGAGGCAGCTCAGGATCGAGAGCAGCGCCATGACGGCCATGGTGGACCGCTACACCCGGGAGGCGGGCGTGCGGGAGCTCGAGCGGACCATCGGCAAGGTCTGCCGCAAGGTCGCCGCCAGGGTCGCCGCCGAGGCCGACCCGGGCCGGGCCGGGCAGGTGACCGTGACGAGCGAGAACCTGACCGACTACCTTGGCCCCAGGCGCTACTTCGCCGAGCTGGTGGAGCGCGTGAGGACGCCCGGGGTGGTGGTGGGCCTGGCCTGGACCCCTTACGGCGGCGAGATCCTGTTCATCGAGGCGACGGCGATGCCCGGCAAGGGGTCGCTTCAGCTCACCGGCAAGCTCGGCGACGTGATGAGCGAGTCGGTCAGGATCGCACACAGCCTGATCCGGAGCCGGGCCGATCGGTTCCGGATCCCCGAGAAGCTGTTCAGGGAGCGCGACCTCCACCTCCACGTCCCGTCGGGGGCCGTGCCCAAGGACGGCCCCTCGGCCGGGGTGGCCATGGTCTGCGCGCTGCTGTCGCTGCTCTGGCGCGGCAAGGGGAAGGCGGCGCGGGCCCGGGTGGCGATGACCGGAGAGATCACCCTGCGCGGCGCGGTGCTGCCGGTGGGCGGGATCAAGGAGAAGGTCATCGGCGCCAAGCGTGCCGGGGTCAAGACGGTGGTCCTGCCGCGGCAGAACGAGCCCGACGTGCAGGAGATCCCCGCCGAGGTGCTCCGCGGCCTGCGGTTCGTGTACGCCGCCGAGATCGAGGAGGCGGTGGAGGCGGTGATCGGCCCCATCCCCGATTGACATCGCGGCGAGAGCGCACATAACAAGCCGCGGGACCGTCGACAATGGAACGACACCCGAAACGCGCGCCCATCGACCGCCTGATCCGGCCGTTCCAGGTGTTCGCCGCCAACAGGCTGGCCGGGGCGATCCTGCTGCTCGCGGCCACCGGCGCCGCGCTGCTCTGGGCCAACTCGCCCTGGTCGGGGAGCTACGCGGCCCTGCTGGGGATGAA
>Ga0316577_10001258_pt1 | contig 11823 bp, 6 predicted proteins | sample S5NA_FD_203073 | JGI IMG/M metagenome (GOLD analysis project Ga0316577, IMG submission 203073) | Rhizosphere microbial communities from salt marsh grasses in Alabama, United States - S5-7_050615r2r1 | ecosystem: Host-associated > Plants > Roots > Rhizosphere | place: USA: Alabama | collected... | reverse complement strand
GCCAGCAGCGGAAGCTCGCTGCGGAACTGGGGATGCTCCCCGGACAGCACCAGGAACACCACCGTCGTCGCCGCCAGGCCGAAGGTGGTGGCGGCGGCAGAGCCGAGGACGAATCCGGTCAGTGCGGTGAGTGGTCTCACGTCCAGGCGGGGCGAGGCGCCTCCGGGCCTTGATTGGCGCGGAGCCTGACTCTAGCCTAGGCCTCCGAGTGTCGGGAACTGAGGAAGTCAATAAGTGTATCAGGCAGGCGGAACAGTTGAGACGGTACCGGTGCGCCGCGCGAGGCGTACGGCCCACGGGGTCGTGCTGGCCGCGGTCGTGCTCGGCATCGGCAGCCTGCTGCTCGGCACCGCGCCGGCACCGACGGCGGTCGCCAGCGCGACGTCGACCAGCCTCGGCCCGACCGATCGCCAGGCGCGGGTCGCGCGTCTGGTCAGCAGCATGTTCGAGCGATCCCACTACCGCCAGGCACCGATCAACGATCCGGTGTCCTCACTGATGCTGGATCGCTACCTCGAGTCGCTGGACCCGAGCCGCAGCTATTTTCTCGCCAGCGACATCGCCGAGTTCGAGCGTTATCGCTACCAGCTCGACGACGCGGTCGCGAGCGGCGAGCTCAGCCCCGCCTTTGCAATCTTCAATCGTTTCCAGCAGCGCAGCCGCGAGCGCATGAGCTACGCGCTGCAGGTGCTCGACAAGGAGCCCGACTTCAGCCTGGACGAGACCTTCGAATTCGACCGCAAGGATGCCCCCTGGGCCCGAGAGCGCTCGGAACTCGATGAACTCTGGCGCAAGCGGGTCAAGAACGACGCGCTGTCGCTGATCCTCGCCGACAAGACCTGGCCGGAGGCCCGTGAAATCCTCGAGAAGCGCTACGAGCGGGTTCGCAAGCGCTCGGAACAGGTCACTTCCGACGACGTGTTCGAGAACTTCATGAACGCGTTCGCCCACGTGTTCGACCCGCACTCGAGCTATTTCTCGCCGCGCAACTCCGAGGAATACCGCATCCAGATGAGCCTGTCCTACGAGGGCATCGGCGCCTCGCTGCAGCTGCTCGATGACTACGTGACGATCGTGGAGATCCTGCCGGGAGGTTCCGCGCAGCGCAGCGGAGACCTCGCCGCCAAGGACAGGATCGTCGCGGTCGGACAAGGCAAGGACGGCGAGCTGGTGGACGTCGTCGGCTGGCGCCTCGACGACGTGGTGCAGCTGATCCGCGGCCCGGGCGGTTCCGAGGTGCGCCTGCAGATCCAGCCCGGTAACGCGGCTCCAGGCACGGCGGACAAGGTGATCGTGCTGACGCGCGCGAAGATCACGCTCGAGGCCCAGGCAGCCAAGAAGGAATTGCGCGAAATCAAGCGTGGCGACCAGACGCTGCGCATCGGTGTCATCACGGTCCCGTCCTTCTACCAGGACTACAACGCCCGCGCGGCCGGCGACGATGAGTACCGCAGCACGACCCGGGACGTACACCGCCTGCTGGAGGAATTCACCGAAGAAGGCGGCATCGACGGCCTCGTTCTCGACCTTCGCGAGAACGGCGGCGGTCACCTGAGCGAAGCGATCGGTCTCGTGAACCTGTTCGTCCCGAAGGGCCCGGTCGTGCAGCTGCGCGAGACCGGTGGCCGCGTCGAGGTGCTCGAGTCCGACGAGCGCGATGCCGCGTATTCCGGCCCGCTGACGATCCTGGTGGACCGCTTCAGCGCCTCGGCCTCGGAGATATTCGCCGCGGCGATGCAGGACTATGGGCGCGGCATCGTGATCGGGCAGGACACCTACGGCAAGGGCTCGGTCCAGAACCTCTACCCGCTCGACCGGTATGCACTCGGCAAGGATCCGGGCTACGGGCAGGTGACCGTTACGATCGGGATGTATTACCGCGTGACCGGCGACAGCACCCAGAACCGCGGCGTGCAGCCGGACATCCGGCTGCCCTCGCCGATCAGCCTCGAGGAGGTCGGCGAGAGTTCCCGGGAAGGCGCGCTGCCCTGGAACAGGATCCGCCCGGCCGACTTCCGGCAGCTCGAAGCGCTCACCCCGCTGGTCGAGGAACTGCAGGCGCGCCATGTCGAGCGCATTGCCAGCAATCCGGATTTCCAGCACGCGACCGAGGAAATCGCCGCGCTCGAGCAAATGCGCAGCCACGAGTCGGTGTCGCTGAACCTGGAGAAGCGCAAGGCGGAACGCGAGCAGCGTGCCGCGGACCAGCTGGCCCGCGAGAACGCCCGACGCGCCGCGCAGGGCCTTCCCAAGCTCGAGAAGGCGGCCGACATCGAGGACGTCCCCGATGCGCTGCTGGCCGAAACGGCCGAGATCACGGCCGACCTGAGCCGTCTCGAGCCGCGTTACCTCGCCAGACGCAGCGGCGAATCGTGACATAACCGCGGCGATACACAAGGATGGTGTTGTACTTGACTACAACACTATAGGCGTCTAGCATTTCTGCACCAGAATTCTGACGCGTTCGCGCACAGGGTCCCAATGACCAGAACACACCGATACGGCGCCGGGCAGCGGCGCGGCATCCGCGTACTAGTTGCGGCCGCACTGACGGCCGCGCTCGCGGTCGGCTGCAGCAACGGCAAGGCTAAGGACGAGGACTCGAGCGAGGCCGACACGTCCGTGCCGGTCGAGGTCCAGCCGGTCCGTCGCGCCGCGATGGTCGCTGTCTACTCCGGGACCGCCCCGATCGAGGCTCACGAGGAGGCCGAGGTTGTCGCCAAGGTGGGCGGCGAAGTGCGCCAGATCCTCGTCGAAGAAGGAGACATGGTCCAGGACGGTCAGTTGCTGGCGCGCCTTGACGGCGATCGCCTGCGCCTCGAACTCGCTCAGGCCGAAGCCAACCTGCGCAAGCTGGAGCGCGACTACAACCGCGTCAAGGAGCTGAGCGAAAAGGGTCTCGTGGCCAAAGGCACGGCCGAGAACACCAAGTACGACCTCGACGCGCTGCGCGCGACCTACGACCGGGCACGCCTCGAGCTGAGCTACACGGAAATCCGGGCGCCGATCGCGGGTGTGATTTCCGCCCGCTACATCAAGGTCGGCAACACGATCACGCCGAATACCGCGACGTTCCGTGTCACGGACCTCGACCCGCTCGTGGCCTACGTCCACGTGCCTGAGAAGGAATTCCGCAAGCTCGCGCCGAACCAGAAGGCCGACGTCGTGGTCGACGCGCTGGCCGGCGAGCGCTTCGTCGGCACGATCTCGAGAATCAGTCCCACCGTGGATCCTCAGACGGGCACTTTCCGCGCACGCGTCGAGGTCCCTGACGAGACGCGCCGCCTGAAGCCCGGCATGTTCGCCCGTGTGAACATCGTCTACGAACGCCGCGACGATGCATTGCAGGTGCCGCGCACTGCGATCCTGGACGGCGACGGCGATCAGTCGGTGTACGTGATCGTCGACGGCAAGGCCGAGCAGCGGCGCGTGAAGCCGGGACTCAGCAACAGCGGCTGGGTGGAAATCGTCGAAGGATTGCAGGGCGACGAAAGCGTGGTCGTCGTCGGCCAGGGCGGACTGAAGACCGGCACGCCGGTCAAGGTCGTCGAGGCTGCGGTCGCCGCGACCGACAAGGCACGCGCGCGCTGAAGCGCGCCGCGCTCCCAGCCACTCAGCGGGGATCCATATGCAGCTGATCGACTTCGCGATCCGGCGGCGGGTGACTATCGTCATGTGCACGGTAGCCATCGCGCTGTTCGGGCTGGTTTCCCTGTCGCGGCTGAAGGTCAACCTGCTGCCGGACCTCTCCTATCCGACGCTCACGGTGCGGACGGAACTGCCCGGGGCGGCGCCACTCGAGATGGAGACGCTGATCACGCGTCCCGTCGAGGAGGCGGTGGGAATCATCCGCAACGTCCGCCAGGTGCGCTCCGTGTCCCGCTCGGGGCAGTCGGACGTGATCCTCGAGTTCGTCTGGGGCACGGACATGGACGTCGCCGGCATCGACGTGCGCGAGAAGCTCGACCTGCTGCAGTTACCGCTCGAGGCGAAGCGGCCGCTGCTGCTGCGCTTCGATCCGTCCAGCGAGCCGGTCCTGCGGCTCGCGTTCCTCGACACCGAGAGCCAGGCGGGCGAGGACAACGTCGAGCGCCTCAAGGCGCTGCGGCGCTTCGCCGAGGATCGCCTCAAGCCCGATCTCGAGGCAGTGGAAGGCTCGGCCGCGGTCAAGGTGAGCGGCGGCTACGAGGACGAGGTGCAGGTCCTGGTGGACCAGCAGAAGCTGGCCCAGCTGGGCCTGTCGATCGACACCGTGACGCGGCGCATTCGCGCCGAGAACGTGAACCTGTCCGGCGGGCGGCTCGAGCAAGGCATGCAGCGCTTCCTGGTGCGCACGCTGAACGAGTTCGAAACCATCGAGCAGATGGCGAATGCGATCATCGCGACCCGCGACGGGCAGCCGATCTACCTGCGCGACGTGGCTACCGTCACGCGCGGCTACAAGGATCGCGAGGCAATCACCAGGGTGGACGGCCGCGAGGCGATCGAGCTGGCGGTCTACAAGGAGGGTGATGCCAACACGGTGCAGCTCGCGGAGGGCGTGACCGAGCGGATCGGGGAGCTCGAGAAATCGCTGCCGGACGGCACGACGATCCGCACGGTCTATGACCAGTCGAAGTTCATCGCCGCGGCCATCGGCGAGGTCAAGAGCGCGGCCCTGCTCGGTGGCCTGCTTGCGATTCTGGTGCTCTACGCCTTCCTGCGCGACGCGCGCGCGACGCTGATCACCGGGATCGCGATCCCGGTCTCGGTGCTGGGCACGTTCGTGCTGATGTACGCCTTCGACCTGACGCTGAACATAATGTCGCTCGGCGGAATCGCGCTCGCGGTGGGCATGCTGGTGGACAACGCGGTCGTCGTGCTCGAGAGCATCGTCCGCAAGCGAGAGCACGGCCTGCCTCGCCCCGAGGCCGCCCGGCTGGGCACCAAGGAGGTTGCGACCGCGGTCATGGCTTCGACGCTCACCTCGATCGCGGTCTTCTTCCCGATGGTCTTCATCACTGGAGTGGCCGGGCAGCTGTTCAAGGACCAGTCGCTCACGGTGACGTTTGCGCTGGTGTTCTCGCTGGTCGTCGCGTTGACGCTGGTGCCGATGCTGGCAGCGGGTCGCCCGGCCAGCACCAGCACCACATCCGAGCCGGGGGCCGCGGAGGCTGCGCCGCGTCGCCCGAGTCGCTTCGATCGCGCGATGTCGGCCATCGCGGCGGGACTGCGCTGGTGCGGGACCTGGCTGGCCCGGGCGCTGAAGCTCGCGCTCAGCCCGCTCGTGCGGCTCGCGCAGGGGCTCAACGCCTGGGCCGATCGCCGCTACCCCTCCGCGCTGCGCTGGGCACTGGGGCATCCCGGCGCGGTGCTGGGCGCGGCAGCGGCGCTGTTCGCCTTCACGCTGCTGGTGATCGCGCCCCGGCTGGGCACGGAACTGATCCCGCAGATGTCGCAGGGCGAGTTCAACGTGGACCTGCGGCTGCCCCCGGGCGCACCGCTCGAGCAGACGGACCGCTCGCTGCTCGCGGCCCAGCAGCTGGGCGCCGGGCTCGGCAACGTCGCCCTCGCCTACTCGGTTGCCGGTACCGGTAACCGCCTGGACGCGAACCCGGTCGACGCCGGGGAGAACACGGGCCGCCTCAGCATCACGCTGGATGCGGGCTCCGGACGCGCCGAGGAGGACGCGGCCATGGAGCAGATGCGCGTGGGGCTCGACCAGCTGCCCGGCGTGCAGTACCGCTTCGGCCGACCCAGCCTGTTCGCGCTGTCGACACCACTCGAGGTGGTCGTGGCCGGCTACGACCTCGAGCGGCTGCAGCTCGCCGCGGAACAGGTCCGGCTGCGGATGGAGGCGGACGGCCGCTACTCGGACGTCAAGACGACCGTCGAGGCCGGCAACCCCGAGATCCAGATCGTGTTCGACCAGGAGCGCGCATCGCAGCTCGGGCTGGTCGTGCGTGACATTGCCGATCGGGTCGTCAACAGCGTGCGCGGCGAGGTGGCCACCCGCTACAAGCTGCGCGAGAAGCAGATCGACGTGCTGGTGCGCAGCGTGGATACGCGTGCCGCCTCGATCGAGGAAGTCCGCAACCTGATCGTGAATCCGGGCAGCGACTTCCCGGTCCCGCTGAGCGCGGTCGCCGACGTGCGCCTGGACGTGGGTCCCGCCGAGGTCCGCCGGATCGGGCAGGAGCGCGTTGCGGTGATCTCGGCCAACCTCGCCCAGGGCGACCTCGGCAGCGCGGTGGAGTCACTGCGCAGCATCGTCGCAAACGTCGAGCTGCCGGTCGGGACGAACGCCTTCCTCTCCGGGCAGAGCGAGGACATGGACGACTCGTTCCGCTCGCTGCAGTTCGTGCTGCTGCTGGCAGTATTCCTGGTCTACCTGGTGATGGCCTCGCAGTTCGAGTCGCTGCTGCAGCCGTTCGTGATCCTGCTGACGATCCCGCTGGCGGTCATCGGCGCGATCTGGGCGCTCTGGCTGACCGGCACGACACTGAACGTCGTCGCCTACATCGGCCTGATCATGCTGGCCGGCATCGTGGTCAACCAGTCCATCGTGCTGATCGACGCGGTCAACCAGGCCCGCGAACGTGGGCTACCGAAGCTCGAGGCCATCATCGAGGCCGGTCGCGTGCGACTGCGCCCGATCCTGATCACCAAGCTGACCACGATATTGGGCCTGCTGCCGATGGCGCTGGGCATCGGCGAAGGCGCCGAGGTGCGTGCGCCGATGGCGATCACGGTGATCGGCGGCGTGCTGCTGACGACGTTCCTGACGCTGCTCGTGATACCGGTCGTGTATTCCGTGCTCGACCGCAAGAGCTATGTGCCACAGACGCCCGGACTCGAGCCCGAGCCGGCCGCCGCGACCAGCTGAGGCAACGCCAGATGCGTCACACGCGAATCGCGCTCGAACGGCCCGTGACGACGATCATGATCGGGCTCGCGGTGCTCGCCTTCGGCATGATCTCGGGCAAGCTGCTGCGCCTCGAGTCGATGCCGGACATCACCTTTCCGGGCATGCGCGTCGAGATCCCCTACCCCGGCTCGACGCCCGAGGAAGTCGAGAAGCTGATCATCCGACCGGTCGAGGAAGCCATCTCGACGCTGTCGGGCATCGAGGAGATCCGCGCCAACGCACGCGCCGACGATGCGCAGATCGACGTGCTGTTCGCCTGGGACCGTGACCCCGAGGCGGCCGCGTTCGAGGTCCGTACCAAGCTCGACGCGATCCGCTCGCAGCTGCCAGAGGGCGCGGACCGGTTGCTGATGTTCGCGTTCAGCGCCTCGGACGAGCCGGTCGTGAACCTGCGGCTGTCCTCGCCGCGCGACCTGACCGACCAGTACGACACGCTCGAGAAGTACCTGAAGCGTCCGCTGGAGCGGATCGAGGGCGTGGCACGCGTCGATCTGCAGGGCGTGGAGCCGCGCGAGGTCCGGGTGCTGGTGGACCCGAACCGCATCGCCGCCTACGGCGTCGACGTCCGCGCGCTCCGTGACCTGCTCGAGGCCAGCAATTTCTCGGTCAGCGCCGGCGAGATCACCGAGAACGGGTCACGCTTCACGGTGAGGCCGATCGGGGAACTGCGCACGCTCGAGGAGGTTCGCAGCCTCACGATCAGTCCCGGGGTGCGCGTCGGCGACGTGGCACAGGTGGAACTGCTCTCGCCCGAGCTGAAGGTCGGCCGGCACATCGACGGCCGCACCGCGGTCGGCATCGACATATTCAAGGCGACGCAGGCCAACGTGGTCGAGGTCGCCGATGCCGTGATGACGACCGTCGCGCAGGCACGCAAGGTGCCGCAGCTGCAGGGGCTCGACATCATCGTGCTGAACAACCAGGCCGACGGCATCCGCGAGTCGCTCGGTGAACTGCGCAAGGCCGGGATGATCGGCGCCGTGCTCAGTTTCTTCATGCTGCTGCTGTTCCTGAAGCACCTGCCGACGACCGTGATCGTGAGCCTGGCTGTGCCGGCCTCGCTGCTGGTGACGCTCGGCGCGATGTACTTCCTCGGGCTCACGCTGAACATCCTGACCATGATGGGCATGCTGCTCGCGATCGGCATGCTGGTGGACAACGCGGTGGTCGTGACCGAGAGCATCTTCCGCCACCGCCAGCTGACGCCGGGACATCCGCTCGCCGCGACACTGGCCGGCGTCAAGGAAGTCGGCCTCGCGACACTGGCCGGCACGTTCTCGACGATCATCGTGTTCCTGCCGCTGGTGTTCGGCGAGAAGAACGAGATGTCGATCTTCCTGGTGCACGTGGCCATTCCGATCGTCGTCGCGATGCTGGCGTCGCTGCTGGTCGCGCAGACGCTGATCCCGATGCTGGCCTCGCGGATGTCGCCGCCACCGCCGGTCGCGGCGGGATCGCTGTTCGCGCGGCTGCAGCAACGCTACCAGCGCCGCCTGGCCTGGGCCATGGACCATCCGAAGACGATGGCGCTGATCGTGCTGCTGATCCTGCTTTCGCCGGTGCCGCTGTTCGCGCTGAAGCTCGCGAAGGTCGATCCGTTCCCGCAGGAAGCGAACCGGACGCTCTGGCTCCCGTACCACCTGAACGGCGCCTATCCGCTCGCGCGGGTCGAGGAGGCGGTGAACCGGGTCGAGGCCTATCTCGAGGCCAACCGGGAGCGCTTCGACCTGAAGACCTACTACTCCTACTGGATCACGGACCAGGCCGGCACCCGGCTGTACCTGAACCCGAAGGAAGACGCGAAGGTCCCGGCCGGCGAGGTGATGGAGCGCATCATGGCCGACATGCCCGAGATCATCATCGGCGAGCCGAACTTCTCTTTCGATCAGGGCGGCGCCGGGACCTCGAGCTTCAGCCTGCAGCTGACCGGCGAGTCCACCGAGCGTCTCGCCGAGGTCTCCAGGGACGTCGTGCATCGCCTGTCCTCGGTGCCCGGGCTCGAGGCGGTCCGTTCCGAGGCGGGCAGCGGCGAGGAGGAAGTCCAGGTCATCGTCGATCGCAGCCGGGCCGCACAGCTCGGGCTCAGCACCCAGGACGTCGCGCTCACGGTCACCGGCGCGATGCGCGGCGACAAGCTGCCGGAACTGCGCACCGACGAGCGCGAGCTCACGATGCGTCTCGCGTTCCGGGAATCCGACCGCCAGTCCGTCGAGGACCTGGCCCGGATACCGATCATGCTGCCCGACGGCACGCGCATCGAGCTCGGCGCCGTGGCGGATTTCCAGCTGCGCCCCAGCGATCGCGAGATCAAGCGCATCAACCGCCTCACGACCGTGGTCATCAACGCGAACCTCGCCGACGACCTGACGATGGACGAGGCGCGCAAGCGCGTGGAACCGGTCATGGATGCCTTCCCGTTCCCGGCCGGTTACAGCTGGAAATTCGGCAAGAGCATGGATGACAACGACGAGGCGATGAAGACGATGTCGCAGAACATGATCCTCGCCATCGTGCTGATCTACCTGGTCATGGCCGCGCTGTTCGAGTCGACCCTGTATCCGCTCTCGATCATCACCTCGATCCTGTTCGCAATCGTCGGCTCGATCTGGTTCCTGTCGCTGACCGGGACCAAGATCACGATGATGGCGATGATCGGCTTCATGATCCTGATCGGGGTCGTCGTGAACATCGGCATCGTGCTGATCACGCACGTGATCCACCTGCGCGAAGGCGGCATGCCGCGACGCGAAGCGATCCTCCAGGCCGGCGGAGACCGCCTGCGACCGATACTGATGACGGTACTGACCACGCTGCTCGGCCTGCTGCCTCTGGCGGTCGGCGACGCGCAGGTCGGCGGCAGCGGCAACGGCCCCGCGTACTACCCGATGGCGCGGGCCATCATGGGCGGGCTCGCGTTCTCGGCCGTCGTGTCGCTGCTGATCGTGCCGATGTTCTACGTCTGGTTCGACGACCTGCACCTGTGGGGCAGGCGCGTCTTCTCGCGCCGCCAGCCGGCTGCGGAATCGCCGGCTCCCGTTGCGCCTGCGGCGCCGCTGCCGGAGTCGGCGTCCTAGTGCGGTGCTGCGCTCGCTGATGGGCGGCGCGGCGCCGGGCCGCGTCAGCGCTGCAGCGCGCGGTGCACCTCCCAGTACTCCTCGAGCAGCACGTTGACGGGCGGGGGCTGGCGTTCATCCCGGGACGGAGCAAGGCTCTCCGGCACCGGCACCGCATCGCCCTCGCCGCGGTAGCTCGCGGTACGGCGCATGCGATCCGTCCTGGCCTTGATGTCAGGCAGGTCTTCCTGCAGTCGCTCGAGGTCACCTGCCGCACGCTCGGCGGCCTTCATGACCGCGAGGCAGTCGTCAGCGCTGCCGTAGTCGCAGTCGTACACCCGCGCGAGCATGCTCTGGCGCGCCAGCTGCGCAACGCCGCTGCCCGCCAGGCGATCGTAGAGGTTTTCCGCGAAGGCGATCACGGCCAGATTGACCGCCCGCCTGCCCTCGAGACTCAAGCCCTCGAACGGCGGCGGACCCTCCGACTCGATCGCGTGCCGGCGATCGCTCAGGTCCGTGAGCTCCGTCAGCGCGGCATCGACGCGCGCGGCCCGGTTCGCAACCTCTTCCTCGAGCCGCCTGCGCCGCAACAAATTCCAGAAGCCTCGCAGTTCGGACAGCCGCTGCCGGGCGAGCTTCTGCTCCGCCTGCAACTGATCGGCCAGCACGTTGGCCTCGGCCAGCTCGCGATCCAGCTGGGCCAGCCGGTCCCGCTGTGAACGCTCGAAGGCCCCGAGCTGCTGCCGTCGCTCGCGGTCCTTCTGCTGCCGGGTCAGGTCGGCGGAGAAATGCTGCACCCTGCGGGCCGCGATCCGCCAGACGCCGCGCAGACGGAAGTGTGCGAGACACCGGTAACCCTGCTCGGGTCGACCGAGGAACTGCTCGAGAGCGTCCAGCTGCTCCTGGACGCGCATCGTCGCGCCCTCCTGCAGCTTCAGGCGGTCGAGCAGCTGGTAACGTTCCTCGTCGAGCGCATCGAGCTCGCGCTTGAGCTCGGTGCGGTTGCGGAACAACTCGAGGAGCCGTTCGTCCTCGGCGGAAACATCGCGGCCCGCCAGGCGCCAGGCCAGGCCCCGCAGACCGTCACGCAGGCTCATGCACCGCAGGCCGCGGCGACGCGATGATCCGGTCGAATCGATGCCCGCGATCGTGAAGGTAGTCGAGCCACTTGTTGAGCATCATGTTGCGCAGCCAGCGATCGCCGAGCGCCGCGGACGTGGTCGAGCGAATGCTGCGCAGCGCGGGATGCCGCACCCATCGGGTGCAGCGGCTGGCCTCCGCGAGACGGGCATCGTGGTAGACGCGCAGCTCGAGGTCCGGATCTGCCAGTTCGTTGCCGGCGTCGCCGAACAGGTACGTCAGGCGCAATATCGAGGTGTACGGCGCGTGTTCCAGCACCTCGAGGTGCAGGTCGCAGTCACCAGCGGTCCTCGACACTGCCTGCCCGGAGAGTCCGCGCACGTCGTCCACGATGCCGCGCAGCCGGATGTAATTGCTTTCGTAGAGCGTCATCAGGCTCACGAAAGTGACCGGCCGGGCACGCCATGTACTCAGGCAGAGGCTGTCCGCTGACATGGCCGGAATATAGCACAGCGTCCGCGCACCTCCGTGACGCAGGACACACCCGTGACAGCCTCAGGGATGCACCCGGCGCTCGATGCCCATGCGCTCGATCACGCGGCTCGCAATCTCCTCGATCGAGTACTCGGTGGTGTCGAGCGTCGGCACCGAGAACCGCCTGAACATCGCCTCGGCGCGAAGCACCTCGAACTCGCACTGGGCCAGCGAGGAATAGCGGCTGTCGGGGCGACGCTCCTGCCGGATCTGCTGCAGGCGTGTCGGCGCGATGGTCAGCCCGAACAG